>Ga0302314_10015804_pt1 | contig 12806 bp, 12 predicted proteins | sample III_Palsa_N2_3_FD_200533 | JGI IMG/M metagenome (GOLD analysis project Ga0302314, IMG submission 200533) | Peat permafrost microbial communities from Stordalen Mire near Abisko, Sweden - III_Palsa_N2_3 | ecosystem: Environmental > Terrestrial > Soil > Palsa > Peat permafrost | place: Sweden...
GACAGCCCATCTCCCGGCCGCCGCCGATCCCGACCCTCAGCCATGAACCGGGGCCAGTCCCAGGCGCTCCAGTCCCACGCCTGGCTGGGCTGGCCGTTGTTATTGTGCGTGGCGGCGACGCTGTTGCTGGGCGTCCCGTTCAGGATCTACGGGCTACGCCTGCCCGAGCCGGTCTTCCCCATGGTGCTGGCCTTCGCCTGGCCGGTGATCCGCCCGTCCCTGCTGGCGCCGTTCGGGCTTTTGGCGGCGGGCTTGTTCCTCGACCTGTTCTGGAGCGCGCCGCTGGGCCTGTGGGGCCTGTGCCTGCTGCTGGCCTACGCCGGGGCGCTGATCTCGCGCAGCCTGATGACCGGCCGCAGCGCGCCGGTGCTCGCGGTGTGGTATCTAGCACTGACAGGCATCGCGTTCCTGGCCGCCTATCTGTTCGTCATGCTCCGAGCCCACGTGGTCCCCAACCTGACGGGCGCCCTGTTCCAACTGGGGGCGACCCTGGCGCTGTTCCCGTTCGCGCACCGCCTGATCGACCGCTTCGAAGACGCCGACATCCGCTTCCGCTGATCCCTATTTAACCTGCTCGCAGAGTAACCGTCCCGTGAGCCACGAACCCCACATCTACTTCGACGAGGTCAACGAGCGGCAGGGCATGTTCCACCGCCGCACCGTCCTGCTCGGTGGCTTCGCCGGCCTGGGCCTGGCCGCGCTGGGCTTCCGCCTCAGCCAGCTCCAGCTGGTGGAGACCGGCCGCTACCAGACCCTGTCCAAGTCCAACCAGTTCAACTTCCGCCTGGTGCCGCCGCCGCGCGGCCGCATCCTGGACCGCGAGGGGGTGGAGATCGCCTCCAACCGGCCGGAATTCCGCATCCTGCTGCAGCGCGACGTGGTCGAGGACGTGGACGCGGCCATCGACAACGTGGCCGCCTTGATCCCGATCAGCGACGCCAAGCGCCGCCAGATCACGCGCGACATCGCCCAGACGCCGCGCTCCAGCCCCGTCGCCATCGCCACCGACCTGACCTGGGACGAGTTCTCGCGCATCAACGTGCGCATGCCGGAGCTGCCGGGGATCACCGCCGAGATGGGCGAGGCGCGATTCTACCCGTTCCCCGGCGCCTTCAGCCACGTCATCGGCTACGTCTCGCGCGTCTCGGCCAAGGACATCGAGGCCACCGGCGAGGACCCGCCGCCGCTGCTGCTGCATCCCGGCTTCCGCATCGGCAAGCAGGGGGTGGAGAAGTCCCTGGACCTGCAGCTGCGCGGCAAGCCCGGCGGCCACAAGGTCGAGGTCGACAGCGTCGGCCGGGTGATCCGCGAGGACCCCGCCGGCGACATCCAGGCCACGCCCGGCGACACCATCAAGCTCACCCTGGACGCCGATATCCAGAACCGGGCGATGGAGGTGATGGGGATGGAATCCGGCGCCGCGGTGATGATCGACTGCCGCAACGGCGACATCCTGTGCCTGGCGTCCAACCCCAGCTTCGACGCCAACGCCTTCGTCAAGGGCGTGCCGGGCGACGTCTATGCCGACATGGTCAAATACGAGCGCAAGCCCCTGTTCAACAAGGCGCTGACCGCCAACTACGCGCCGGGCTCGACCTACAAGACCATGGTCACCCTGGCCGCGCTGGAACATGGCTACGACCCCAAGACCGTGCACGTCTGCAACCGGTCGTGGTCGATGGGCAATCACACCTGGCACTGCGACCAGGTCCACGGCGCGTGCGACATGCGCTCGGCGATCAAGAAGTCCTGCGACGTCTACTTCTTCGCCACCGCCATGGCCATCGGGCCCGACCGGATCGCCGAGGTCGCCCGCCGGTTCGGCCTGGGCGAGACCTTCGACATCGGCATCCCCGGCCAGAAGCCCGGCATCGTGCCGGACACCGAATGGAAGCGGACCCATGTCCCGCACGATCCGAAATGGCATCCCGGCGACACCCCCAGCATCGGGATCGGCCAGGGCTTCGTCAGCGTCAACGCCCTGCAGCTCGCCACCATGTGCGCCCGGATCGCCAACGGCGGCACCGCCCTGCAGCCCAGGCTGATCCATTCCGTCGGCGACGAGGTGCGCCCGTCGGGCGCCGACGCGCCACGGCTGGGGATTTCGCCGGAGCACATCGACTTCCTGCGCTCGGCCATGAATGGCGTGGTGAACGAGCCCGGCGGCACCGCCTTCGGCAGCGGGGCGTGCAAGCTCGACCTGGGGCCGGTCGTGATGGCCGGCAAAAGCGGTACGGCCCAAGCCCACACCTATGCGGCCGGCAGCCATGGCATCCATGGCTCCCACGGCCAGTGGGTCCAGCGAGATCACGCCTGGTTCATCACCTACGCCCCCTCGGACGCACCGCGCTACGCTGTGGCCGTGCTGGTCGAACACGGTGGGTTCGGCGCCGAGACCTCCGCCCCCAAGGCGCGCGAGATCATGAAGATCGCCCTGCTCAAGGACCCCGAGGTCCGTGCGCGGATCGAACAGCCGCTCGATCGCCCGCCTCAACCCCAACAGCCGGCCGCCAATCAGATCGCACCCGAGGTCGATCCCAACCCGGTTCCTTCGCCCACCCCGGACGCCAACGTGGAGACCACCACGTGACCTCCAGCGCCATCACCCGGCCCGGCGAGCGGGAGCGGCTGTCCTCCAAGCTGAAGCAGATCGACTGGACCTTCACGGTCCTGCTTTGCATCATCGCCGCGCTCGGCACCGCCATGCTCTACTCGGTAGCCCCGCTCGCCTGGCACCCCTGGGCGGCCAAGCACCTGATGCGGTTCTGTCTGTGCCTGGCGCTGATGCTGGCGCTGACCCTGTTGAACCTGCGCATCTGGCTGACCCTGGCCTATCCGATCTACGGGGCCGGGTTCTTCCTGCTGCTGGCGGTGATGGCCGTCGGCCACACCTCGCTCGGGGCCAAGCGCTGGCTGCAATTCGGGCCGATCCAGATCCAGCCGTCGGAGATCATGAAGATCGGCCTGGTGCTGGCCCTGGCGCGTTTCTATCACGGGGTCTCGGCCAAGGACGCCCGCTGGTCGTGGAAGCTACTATTCCCCGCCGGCATGATCGCGCTGCCCATGCTGCTGATCGCCAAGCAACCGGACCTGGGCACGGCCCTGCTGATCGGTTTCACCGGCGCGGCGATGATGTTCCTGGCCGGGCTGGACTGGCGCGCGCTCGCGGCCGGCGTCGTCGGCGTGGTGGTCGCGGTGCCGGTGTTCGTCAAGTTTATCATGAAGGGCTACCAGCGCGACCGGGTGCTGACCTTCCTCAGCCCCGAGGACGATCCCTCGGGCTCCGGCTACCACATCCTGCAGTCCAAGATCGCGCTGGGCTCGGGCGGCCTGCTCGGCAAGGGCTATGGGCTGGGCACCCAGAGCCAGCTCAACTTCCTGCCTGAGAAGCACACCGACTTCATCTTCGCCACCTTCGCCGAGCAGTTCGGCTTCGTCGGCTGCACGGTGCTGTTGCTGCTGTACGGGGCGATCATCTTCATGGCGTTGCGCACAGCCATGCGGTCGCACAGCCATTTCGGGCGGCTGGCGGCGGGGGGCGTGACCGCCACCTTCGCCTTCTACATCCTGGTCAATGCGTCGATGGTGATGGGCATGGCCCCGGTAGTGGGCGTGCCCATGCCGCTATTGTCCTACGGCGGGACCGAGGTGCTGACGGTGATGATCGGCTTCGCCCTGGTCCAGGCCGTGCGCGTCCACCGTTATGCGGAGGTCACCAGCGGCAAGGGCATGCTGGTCTAACCCCAACCTCGTTCTGCGTCCTTCGAGACGCCCCTGTGGGGCTCCTCAGGATGACGGACGTGGGTGGATAAAGGAAACCCACCAACCTTCGTCATGCTGAGGAGCGCGTAGCGCGTCTCGAAGCACGCAGCGCCGCGAACCTCCCAGCGCAGGGGAGGATGATAGCTCTAGCGCCGGCGGAACTGCTGCGGGCGCGGGCCGGGACGCGGGGCGCCTTCGGTCTTGTGGCGGAAGGTGATGCGGCCCTTGCTGAGATCGTAGGGCGTCATCTCCACCGTGACCCGGTCGCCGACAAGCGTGCGGATCTTGTTCCGCTTCATGCGGCCGGCGGTGTAGGCGAGCACCACGTGCTCGTTGTCCAGCTGGACCCGGTAGCGGCCTTCCGGCAGCAATTCGGTGACCACGCCATCGAATTCGATGAAATCTTCTTTGGTCGACATGCGGCTCAGAGCACCTGCAGGTTGATAGCGGCGACCTTGCCATTCTGGCCGCGCTCCAGGTCGTAACCCAGCTTTTGATTCTCTTGAAGATGTCCAAGCCCCGCGCGTTCGGCGGCGGTCGCGTGGACGAACACGTCAGGCCCGCCGTCTTGCGGGGTGATGAACCCGAAGCCCTTCATGGGATTGAACCACTTCACAACACCCTCAGACAATACGGTCTCCAGATCGGCGACGGCGCTCGGCCGTCGGTTGATTTAACATAGTCGGTCCAGGAGCGGCCAAAAGACCGCCCCTGGGTTTGTCGATTTAGACGTCCATCGGATGCCAGCCCGGCTTGCCGGACTGCGCGGCCGGAGCGCTGGCGGCGACGCCAGCGGCGGGACGGGGCTTGCCGGGACCGCCACGACGCGGGCCGCGCGGACCCTGCCGGCCTTCGCCGCCAGCGCCGCCGCCCTCGCCACGCGGCGCTCCACCGCCGCCGCCACGCCCCTGGTACTGCGGACGATTGCGGCCACGCTGGTTGCGGTTGGCTTCACCACGCGCGGGCGCGTCGTCGCTGACGGGCGGGGCGTTGCGGTCCAGTTCGCGGGTGGTCTTGGCCATCATCGCCAGGCCGCGGTCGCGACGGCGATCCTCGGCCGGGATGGTCTGGCGGGTGAGGCGCTGGATGTCGCGCACCAGCGAACGCTCGTCATCGGCGCAAAGGCTGATGGCCTGGCCCGAGGCGCCGGCGCGCGCGGTGCGGCCGATGCGGTGGACATAGGCTTCGGCCACATAGGGCAGCTCGAAGTTGACCACGTGGCTGACCGCATCGATGTCGATGCCGCGCGCGGCGATGTCGGTGGCCACCAGGGCGCGGCAGGAACCGGCCTTGAACGCCGCCAGGGCCCGCTCGCGCTGGCCCTGGGTCTTGTCGCCATGGATGGAGGCGGCGGTGACGCCGCAGGCTTCCAGGTGCTTGGCCACCCGGTCGGCGCCGCGCTTGGTGCGGGTGAACACGATGGTGCGGCTCATCTTGGCGTCGGCGAACAGCTCGGCCAGCAGCTCGCGCTTGTACTCGGCCTCGACGAAGATCAGCTTCTGGTCGACCCGCTCGGTGGTGGTGCCGACCGGCGCCACCGACACCTTGGCCGGATCGTTCAGCAGCTCGCCCGCCAGCTTGCCGATCTCGCCCGGCATGGTGGCCGAGAAGAACAGGTTGGTGCGCTGCTTGGGCAGGTGGGAGACGATGCGGCGGATCGGCTGCAGGAAGCCCAGGTCGAGCATCTGGTCGGCCTCGTCGAGCACGAAAATCTCGGCTTCCGACAGGTTGGCGTTCTTCTCGCCCAGGTGGTCGATCAGGCGGCCGGGGGTGGCGACAAGGATGTCGACGCCGGTGGCCAGCGCCTTCATTTGCGGGCCGTACTTCACGCCGCCGAAGATCACAGCGACGGTGAAGCCGAGGTGCTTGCCGTAGGTGCGGAAGCTCTCGGCGATCTGGCTGGCCAGTTCGCGGGTGGGCGACAGCACCAGCACCCGGCAGCCGCGCTTGGGCGCGGGCTTACGGGTGGCGTCCAGACGATGCAGGATCGGCAGGGCGAAGGCGGCGGTCTTGCCGGTGCCGGTCTGGGCGATGCCCAGCAGGTCGCGGCCGGCCATGACGATGGGGATGGCTTGGGCTTGAATCGGGGTCGGGGTCTCGTAGCCTTCGGCGGTAAGCGCCTTGAGCAGGGCCGGGTTGAGGCCGAGGTCGGTGAACTTGGTCATGGGTAGCTTTTCAGGCATGCCAACCCAGGGCGGCCGAACGCGTCGGTCGCGCCTCAAGCGGGCGGATCGTCAGGGGAGCGCCCCGCGTGGCCTGGGCGATCTATGCGGAAGCTATTCAGAGCGCTCGACAGGCGAAGTGTGGATGACCACACCCCTCACGCGGCTGGAGCGCCGATAGCGCGCAAGTCTGCGCACGACGCCTAAATCGTTGCTGCGATGCGAAAAGTCAAGCTGCGATTGGCTCGGAGCTCAACGCGCGCTAGATAGCCCGCCCATGTCCGACCGGATCTTCTTCTCATTGGCCGCGCTGACGGCGATCGTGTTGATCGCGCTGGCGTTGGTCTACCCCCAGGCCGACGGCGCGCGCTCGCCCGGCCCGTTCGGCCATGAGACCACCGCCGACGCCGCCGCCCGCCAACCCAAGCTGCGCCCGGCGATCACCAAACCCAAGAAGTCCGGCATCCTTTGAGCGTCCAGATCGATCCCATTTCCATCGGTCGCCGCGTGCTGCGAATCGAGGCCGAGGCGCTCGGCTGCGCCGCCGACGGTCTGGGCGAACCGTTCGCCCGCGCCTATGCGCTGCTGCGAGGGCTGAAGGGCCGGCTGGTCTGCACCGGGGTCGGCAAGTCGGGCCATGTGGCGCGCAAGATCGCCGCCACCCTCGCCTCCACCGGCACACCCGCTATGTTCGTCCACGCGGCCGAGGCCAGCCATGGCGACCTGGGCATGATCGGGACCGACGACGCGTTGCTGGCCCTGTCCAAGTCCGGCGAGGCCAAGGAGCTGGCCGACGTGGTGGCCTACGCCAAGCGCTTCGGCATCCCACTGCTGGCCATGACGGCCAATCCGCACAGCGCGCTGGGCCGGGCGGCCGACATCCTGCTCCTGCTTCCCGACGTCGCCGAGGCCGCCGACGCGGTCGATGCGCCGACCACCTCCACCACCCTGCAGATGGCGTTGGGCGACGCCCTGGCGGTGGCGCTGCTGGAGGGCCGCGGCTTCACCCGCACCGACTTCAGCACCTTCCACCCTGGCGGCAAGCTGGGCGCGGCGCTGCGCACCGTGGGCGAGCTGATGCACCAGGGTGCGGAGCTGCCGCTGGCGCCGCTGGTCGCGAGCATGGCCGACACCCTGCTGGTGATGACCGAGAAGCGCTTCGGCTGCGCCGGCGTGGTGGACGCGGACGGCCGGCTGCTGGGCGTGATCACCGACGGCGACCTGCGCCGCCACATGGGCGGGCTGATGGATCACCGGGCAGGCGAGGTGATGAATCAGGCGCCGCGCACGGTTTCGCCGTCCATGTTGGCGGCCGAGGCGTTGAAGCTGATGAACGATAGCCGCATCACGGTGTTGTTCGTAGTCGAGGACCACCGTCCCATCGGCATACTGCACGTCCACGACCTGCTGCGCTCAGGGGTCGTGTAGCGCGAGCCAGCCGAACGGCGCCGCGTCCCTGTCACGAACCGCGTCTACCGATCGCCTATCACCGATCCGATCTTTCTGGAGACCTTGATGCCCCTGTCGAAGCCCCGCGCCGACCTCGTCCCCAACACCTTGGAGTACGAGATCACGCCGTTCGTGAAGGCGACCGGGTTCCGCGAGTACGACGCGCGCTGGATTTTGGGCAAGGAGATCAACTACCTGGGCATAAGCGCGCTCGGCGTGGGCCTTGGGACCTATATCCACGAGGTCGGCGTGAAGCCGCGGGTGGTGGTGGGCCACGACTACCGCTCCTATTCGGTCAACGTGAAGCAGGCGCTGTGCCTCGGCTTGATCGCGGCGGGCTGTGAGGTGCTGGACATCGGCCTGGCCCTGTCGCCCATGGCCTACTTCGCCCAGTTCGACCTGGACGCGCCCTGCGTGGCCATGGTCACCGCCAGCCACAACGAGAACGGCTGGACCGGCGTGAAGATGGGCGCCCAACGCCCCCTCACCTTCGGACCCGTCGAGATCGGCCGGATAAAGGAACTGGTGCTGGGCGGGCTCGGCGTCGAGCGTCCCGGCGGCAAGCTGACCCAGGTCGAGGGCGTGATGGAGCGCTACATCGCCGAGAACGCCTCGCGCTGTAACCTCACCCGGCCGCTGCGGGTGGTGGCGGCCTGCGGCAACGGCACCGCCGGCGCCTTCGCCCCCGAGACGCTGAGGCGCATGGGCGCCGAGGTGATCCCGATGGACTGCGACCTCGACTTCACCTTCCCGAAATACAACCCCAACCCCGAAGACCAGGAGATGCTGCACGCCATGGCCGAGGTGGTCCGGCGCGAGGGCGCGGACCTGGCCTTCGGCTTCGACGGCGACGGCGATCGCTGCGGCGTGGTCGACGACGAGGGCGAGGAGATCTACGCCGACAAGATCGGCCTGATGCTGGCGCGCGACCTGTCGGTCCTGCACAAGGACGCCAAGTTCGTGGTCGACGTGAAGTCGACCGGCCTCTACGCCACCGACCCGATCCTGAAGGCCAACGGCGCCTCGACGGTCTACTGGAAGACCGGCCACAGCTACATCAAGCGCAAGACCGCCGAGATCGGCGCGCTGGCGGGCTTCGAGAAGTCGGGCCACTTCTTCTTCAACGAGCCGCTCGGGCGCGGCTACGACGACGGCTTCGTGGCGGCGTGCGCTGTGCTCAACATGCTGGAGCGCAACCCCGACAAGAAGCTATCGGACCTGAAGAAGGCCCTGCCGATCGCCTTCACCTCGCTGACCATGAGCCCCCACTGCGACGACGAGAAGAAGTACGGCATCGTCGAGGAGGTGGTGAAGGAATACGAGGAACTCGGCCGGGCCGGCGGCTCGATTCTGGGCCGCAAGATCATCGACGTGATCACCGTCAACGGCGTGCGCGTGGCGCTGGAGGACGGGTCCTGGGTGCTGGTGCGCGCCTCGTCCAACAAGCCCGAACTGGTGGTGGTGGTGGAGAGCTCGCAGTCGGCCGACGACATGCGCGCCCTGTTCCACAAGGAAGTGAAGCCGCGCCTGGCCAAGCGGCCGGAAGTGGGCAAGTACAACCAGGAAATCTGAGGCGTCTTTCCTCCCCTGCAAAGCGGGGGAGGAGGTAGTCCTCCGTCAGGCTGCGAGCGCCTCACTCGGCGCCGCAGCCTTCGCCACGCGTCCCCGCTTGCGGCGCGCCTTGATCCAGCCCTGGGTGGGCATGTCGACCAGGTAGTGGAAGGCCACGGCGAAGGCGACCGCCACGCCCAGGGCCACCCACCAGGCCGCCCAGCCGGCGGTCAGGCCTACGGGCAGCTTCCTGGCCACCACGTGCTCGACCCCGAAATAGACGTTCCGCACGAACTCGTTGGTGATGAAGATGGCGAAGGAGACCAGCGCCCCCTTCTCCAAAAGATAGGACGGCCTGTTCACCGGGATGGCGCCGGCCGCCATCACCAGGGTGGCGATCAGCGCGATGCTGAGGAAGTCGAAGGCGCCGGCGAACTGCAGCGCCACGACGCCCACCGCCGCGACCACCGCCGCGATCCGCGCCAGCACCGGGCGGATGTAGACGGTCTCCGAAATGCGGGCGAGCGCCACGCCCAGCAGGAACAGCGGGATCGCCCGGATCACCCCCACCCGGGTCGGGAACTCGTAGATGCGCTTGCCGATCAGGTGGCTGGAGGCGACGTCGGCCAAGATCATGATCCCCACAGCCATCGCCAGCACCACCGCCGGATGCTTGATCTTCGCCTGGGCGCGCCAGATCACCGGGAAGAAGGCGTAGCAGGCCAGCAGCGCCGACAGCGACCAGGTCGGCGAGTTCCAGCCCTCCCCGCCCGGCACGCCCAGCGCCTGGACCAGGAACAGCTCGGCCGGCAGGTCGGGCCAGCTCAGATACTCGGGATGCTGCGGCGCGATGCCCGCCAGGCCGGACAGGACCAGCAGGACGATGAAGGCGGCGATCATGATCAGGTGGGCCGGGACCAGCCTTTGGGCCCGGCGCATGAAGAAGGCGAAACCGCCGATACCGTTGTTCTCCACCCGCTCGCCATAGATGCGGCCGAGCACATAGCCCGACACGATCAGGAAGAAGTCGGTGGCCAGATACCCGCGGGTGAACAGCGGGTGCACCTTCTCCAGCGGCACGGGGCTGGCGTAGGAATAGTGGTAGACCACCATGAAAAAGGCCGCGAGGAAGCGCAGGGCATCCAGCGTCCCGCCGCGCATCAGCGGCAGCGGACGCCCAGGTTCGACCTGGATGGGAACGGCGGCTTTGGACGACATGGCAGGCTCCTGCACCGGCTCTCAGCGGTCGTGGAGCAAGCCTTTTGCCATGCGAACGGTTGACGGGTCGTTCGCGCGGAACGGGAATTTCAGCTGGCCGCGGCCCCAACCACCCGGTCGTAGGCCGAGCGCCTCACGCTGGACAGGACACGGCCGAGCATGGGTTCGAAGGCCTCCAGCGGCATCGAACCATAGGCGGGATCGAAGGATTTCTGGTCGTAGAGGTGGCAGAACCGGGCCGTGCGCTCGAACCCCGGATGGCCGCGGAACCGATCGCGCGCATTCCTGTCGCGACCGGTGAAGTCGTAGAAATAGTAGCCCTGGAAGATGGTGTGGTTCTCCACCATCCAATGATTGTCCTCGCCGACATAGGGCTTGAGGATCGCGGCGGCGACGCCCCCGTGGTTGGCCGGTCCCACCGTGTCGCCGATGTCGTGCAGCAGGGCGCAGACCACGTATTCCTCGTCCTCCCCAGCCCGATGCGCGCGCGTGGCGGTCTGCAGGCTGTGTTCCAGACGGTCGACGGCATAGCCGCCATAGTCGCCGCCGAGCAGCTTGAGATGGGCGACGATCCGGTTCGGGAGGTCTTTCAGGAACGGGTCCCGGTGGCTCATGATGAGCTTCCAGTCGTCCGCGTCGCCCTCGGTCATCGCCGCGAACTTCGCCCGCGCTTCGGCGTGCTGCTCGCCGTCGGCCATCGGCTTTCCTCCCGCCTGCTTATTTTGCAGGAAGGCTGCTCCGGGGTCGCAAGGGGGTCAAGTCGTCCCCGTATGAGGACAAGGCTCGCCTACCCTCAGGCCGCCGCCAGCTTCACCGCGCCGACGATGTCGCGCACCACCTCGGCCACCAAGCGTTCGTCATCGCCCTCGGCCATGACGCGGATCAGGGGCTCGGTGCCCGACGCGCGCACCAGCACCCGGCCGGAGCCGTTCAGCCTGAGTTCGCCGTCATGGATGGCCTGCTGCACCCGGTCGGTCTTCAGCGGTTCGCCGCCGGCGAAGCGGACGTTCTCCAGCTTCTGCGGCACCGGCTCGAACTGGCGGGCGAGCGCGCTCATCGGCTTGCCGCCGGTGACCAGCACGGTCAGCACCTGAAGCGCCGCGATCAGGCCGTCGCCGGTGGTGGAGATATCGGACAGGATCACGTGACCGGACGCCTCGCCGCCGAGGTTGAACCCCCCCTCGCGCATCCGCTCCATCACGTAGCGGTCGCCGACCTTGGTGCGTTCGAGCTTGAGGTTGCGGGCCTCCAGGAACCGTTCCAGCCCCAGGTTGGACATGACCGTGGCGACAATGCCGCCGCCGGACAAGCGACCGGCCTCGGCCCAGGCGCCGGCGATGATGGCCATGATCTGGTCGCCGTCGACGGTCTGGCCGCGCTCGTCGCAGATCACCAGCCGGTCGGCGTCGCCGTCCAGCGCGATGCCGATGTCGGCGCGGTATTCGCGCACCGCCTTGGCCATGGCCCCGGGATAGGTCGAGCCGCACTCGTCGTTGATATTGGTCCCGTTGGGCGTGACGCCGACGGGGATCACCTCGGCGCCCAGCTCGTACAGGGCGGTGGGCGCGACCTTGTAGGCGGCGCCGTGGGCGCAATCGATCACCACCCGCAGGCCGTTCAGGGTCAGGCTCTTGGGGAAGGCGGCCTTGACGATCTCGACATAGCGGGCCTGGGCGTCGTCGATGCGCTGCACCCGGCCAAGCCCGGTGGGGGCGGCCAGGCGCTCCTGCAGGCCCTCGTCCATCAGCGCCTCGATCTCGGCCTCGCGCGCGTCGGACAGCTTGTAGCCGTCCGGGCCGAACAGCTTGATCCCGTTGTCGGCGAAGCTGTTGTGGGAGGCGGAGATCATCACGCCCAGGTCCGCGCGCATCGAGCGGGTCATCATCGCCACCGCCGGCGTCGGCAGCGGGCCGAACAGACGCACGTCCATGCCCACGCTGGCGAAGCCGGCCACGAGCGCCGGCTCGATCATGTAGCCCGACAGGCGCGTGTCCTTGCCGATCACCACCAGGTGGCGGCGTTCCGGATCGCGCAGGAACAGCTTGCCGGCCGCCAACCCGACCCGCAACGCCACTTCGGCGGTCATGGGATGCTTGTTGGCCTGGCCGCGGATACCGTCCGTACCGAAATAGCTGCGCTTGCTCATACACCTAGGGTCCCGTGCAGGGGGGCGTCATAGCAGAAGAGAGCTTATGAGCGGTAACCGTCCCTGCACCTTCGCAACGTGGCGAAACCGAGATTTACGCTTTCCGTCACCGCTTGGTGCTAGGAGGCGGGCGGACCAGCAGGGATTACAGACCACCCATGTGCGGCATCATCGGCATCGTCGGGACCACCCCTGTCGCGGAACGACTGGTGGAGAGCCTGCGGCGACTTGAGTATCGCGGCTACGACTCCGCGGGCGTGGCGGCGGCGGACGGCGGCCATGTCGCGGTGCGGCGGGCGGCGGGCAAGATCCGCAACCTGGAAGCGGCGCTGCGGGACGCGCCCCTGGCCGGGTCGGTCGGGATCGGCCACACCCGCTGGGCCACCCACGGCGCGCCGTCGGAGCGCAACGCCCACCCCCATACCGCCGGGCGGGTCAGCCTGGTCCACAATGGCATCATCGAGAACTTCGCCGAGCTGAAGCGCGAGCTGCAATCGGTCGGCCACGTCTTCTCCAGC
>Ga0302314_10015807_pt1 | contig 12806 bp, 13 predicted proteins | sample III_Palsa_N2_3_FD_200533 | JGI IMG/M metagenome (GOLD analysis project Ga0302314, IMG submission 200533) | Peat permafrost microbial communities from Stordalen Mire near Abisko, Sweden - III_Palsa_N2_3 | ecosystem: Environmental > Terrestrial > Soil > Palsa > Peat permafrost | place: Sweden...
GAATTGGGGCGACATCGACTTCATCAAGATAGATGCGGAGGGCGAAGAAGAGCGAATTTTGGCAGGCGCCGGCTCGTTTTTCGCAACCCGGTCGCCGCTGGTGATGTTCGAAGTCAAGGCGGGCGCGAAACAGAACGAGAAGCTGCCCTCGGCGTTTATCGCGATGGGATTTGGCATTTACCGGCTGCTTGCCGGCGCACCTGTTCTGGTGCCGGTCGGGACGGAAGAGGTTCTCGACAGCTATGAACTCAATCTCTTCGCCGCGAGGCCCGATCGCGCCGTAGCCCTCGCAAGCGAAGGGATACTGGTCGAGGCTGTCCCTGCTTGGACGCCAGATGATGACGCGCGGGCGAAAGCGCTGGAATTCTTCAAGGCCCAGCCATTCGCGCCGATCTTCGCGCAGTTGCCCGGCGGTGCTGCCGCGCAAGAACCGATCTATCGGGACGCGCTTGCCGGCTACGCCATATGGCGATCGCCGGACCTTTCACTGCCGCAACGATACGCCGCCTTGCGCTTCGCCTGCGATACCCTGACGGCCCTGTGCGACAAGCAGGCGTCGCTACCGCGACTCTCGACGCTGGCCCGTATCGCCTTCGAACTGGGGCGCCGCACGCAGAGCGTCAAAATGCTCAAGATCATGGCCGACGTTCTCAAGCGCGGCACCGGCCGGATCATGGAGCCGTTTTGGCCGGCCAACCCGCGCTTCGACACCGTCGCGCCGGGCGCTAATGTGGTCGAATGGTTCGTGGTGGCGGTGCTGGAACAGTTTGAACGAACCGCGTTCCATTCATCGCGCTTTGGAAGTCCAGGCATCGATCTCGACTGGCTGAGCCAGCAGCCGCTGGTTGACACCGAGATCGAACGCCGGCGAATCTTGCAGCGCGCCCGCGCCGGTCAAACAATCGAAGTCCCGCCGCGGCTGCTGGCTTCGGCAGCGGACCATCTCAACGCCGACAACTGGCGCGGCGGTCTAGTGGCCAATACTATCGTCCGCCGTTGAATGCCGCTATCGCGGATCAAGATGCCCGGTCAGGTCGATGACGGCCTGCCCTGAACGAGCGCAAACGATTTCAAGATATCGGCCGGACGACACTGCGCAATCTCCTCACGGCCGAGGACGCTGATCTTCTCGAACACCGGCTCCACATCGGGCGAAGAAGCGAACACAAAACCGTCGAACGATGTCGTTTGGACGTCGAAATCGCTCGAAATCTCGACCCGGTAGCCGAGTTCGCCCAGTTGCTCGACGATCGTGCCGTGAATCTGCTGCGAGTGGGTCGAAATGAAAAGATACTGCACCCGCCGCCGCCTCAGAACATCCTGGGCGCCCTGAAGCATCTCGACTTCGAAACCCTGAATGTCGGTGTGCAGGATATCGAGTTTTCTGATCTTTCTGTTTCTGAAAAATTCATCCACCTGAAACTTGCCGTTGCCGACGAATGCCCGGATGAATTCGCCCTCAAAACCGTTGCGGGCGAAATTGTCCTGACCGGCCTTCAGACATTCGGGGTCCGGCTCTACCAGAATGACCTGTCCTTGCGGCCGCTCCTTCTTGAACCACATCGAATAGTGGCCCCAATAGGCGCCGAGTTCGATCATGGACGGTGCTTCGGGCAGGCATTTCAGAACTTCCTGAAACACGAATTCTTCCAGCGGCTCATGGACGCCGCGGTTGATCACCAGCAACTGGCTGAACGGACCGTAATACGCGCCCGGCCCGGCGACCGGCACGCGCAGCCCGTTATGAAGATAGACATGATTGCCGTCGAGAAAACCGGCCATCGGAACCCGCTCGATCAACAAGTTCAGCGGATCGGAGATGACTTCCCGAAAGCGGCCGAGAAAATCGCCGGAAGCGGCCTTGGGAAGCATGCCTGATAACGCGCGAGCGTTTCCCTGAAGTGTTGACTTGAGCGCCGGTAAGATAACGGACGGGTAAGGTGGAATCAAAGCTTCTGTCTACGGTTGCCCGGAGATCAGCGCCGCGACGATCTGGTCCCATTCAGTTTGTAGAGAGCTGGTCGGTACCGGCTGGCCGGCGCGCCGGTACCAATAACCGGCATTGCCGAGATCGCCTTCGACACGGTGCAGATAGGCATGCACCCAGGCCGAATTGGCGTCGTCTTCCTCCTGCACGATCTTGTGCGCCGCGTCCCAGTTGCTGTTGGCGGCCCACCATAATGCGGCCAGCGGCGCGCTGAGATCCGGCGCAGGGGCTGCGCCCGACAGGCTGGCTTTATAGCCGGCGACGCTCACCACCACCTCGGCGGCGTGAACCTTCCCGCCGCCTGCTCGATCACCTCGCCGAGCGAGAACAGCGTCTCCTCGTCGAACGGGCGGCCGATCAGTTGCAGGCCGAGCGGCAAGCCTTGCGTATCCTTGCCGGCGGGAACCGCGATGCCCGGCAGCCCCGCCATGTTCACCGTCACCGTGAAGATGTCGTTGAGGTACATCTCGACCGGATCGGCGCCCTTTTCGCCGATACCGAACGCCGCCGACGGCGTCGCCGGGGTGAGGATCGCGTTGACGCCCTTGGCGAAGCACGCCTCAAAATCCTGCTTGATCAGGGTGCGGACTTTCTGCGCGCGCAGATAATACGCGTCGTAATAACCGGCCGACAGCACATAGGTGCCGATCATGACGCGGCGGCGGACTTCAGGACCAAAACCTTCCGCGCGGGTATTCTCATACATCTCGCCGATGCTGCGGCCGGGAACCCGTAGCCCGTAGCGCACGCCGTCATAGCGGGCGAGGTTCGACGACGCTTCGGCGGGTGCGACGATGTAATAGGCCGGCAGCGCGTATTTGGTGTGGGGCAGCGACACCTCGACCAGTTCGGCGCCGGCGGATTTGAGCCAGGCCGCGCCCTCGGTCCAGAGCTTTTCGATTTCCGCGGGCATGCCGTCGAGGCGGTACTCCTTTGGAATGCCGATCTTCATGCCCTTGACCGAAGTTCCGATCGCCTTCTCGTAGTCCGGCACCGCGCGATCGACCGAGGTGGTGTCCTTGGGGTCATAACCGGCCATCGAGCGCATCAGGACCGAGGCATCGCGCACCGTGCGCGCGATCGGGCCGGCCTGGTCCAATGAAGACGCGAAGGCGACGACGCCCCAGCGCGAACAGCGGCCATAGGTCGGCTTGATGCCGACGGTGCCGGTGAACGCCGCCGGCTGGCGGATCGAGCCTCCGGTGTCGGTAGCGGTCGCGCCCATGCACAACAGCGCCGCCACCGCTGAGGCCGAGCCGCCGGACGAACCGCCGGGCACCAGCCTGGTGTCGGAACCGTCGCGCCGCCACGGATTGACCACCGAGCCGAAGCACGAGGTCTCGTTCGACGAGCCCATCGCGAACTCGTCATTGTTGAGCTTGCCGAGCATCACCGCGCCATCGCGCCACAGTTGCGAGGTCACGGTCGATTCATACGGCGGCACGAAATTGCCGAGGATCTTCGAGCATGCGGTGGTGCGCACGTCCTTGGTCGCGAACAGATCCTTGATCCCGAGCGGAATGCCGCCGAGCGGACCACCCTCGCCCCTGGCGAGTTTGGCGTCGGCCTCGCGCGCCATGGCGCGCGCCTGCTCCGGCGTCTCCAGCACAAAGGCATTGAGCACGCGCGCAGCCTCGATCGCCGCAAGGTGGGCGTCAGTCAGTTCAAGCGAGGTGAAGGATTTGCTCGCAAGGCCATCGCGGGCCTCGGCAAGCGTCAGCGACGTCAAATCGGTCATTTATTAACCGGGCTGCAGAAGAACGGAGACAGCGTCTTGTCGTTGGCCGGGTCATCGCGCCGATTCTTGGTAGCACTGGCTTTGTCGGCCGCCTCCAACTGGTCGAGCACGGCATCGACCGCCTTGTCGGGATCGGCGACCTTGCCCTGACGCTCCATCGCATCGAGATAGTTCATATAGGCCTGATAGGCCTTTTCATCGTCGCAGAGCATACACATCGGATCTTCCGCCTCGAAAACTCTTTAGCTTGGCGCGTTTTCGGCATGAACCGAAAACGCCATGTCCTATTCGATGACCTATTCGACGACCTTCGGCACCAGAAAGAAATGGTCCTGGGTTTCCGGTGCGTTGGCGACCACCTCGTCCGCGATCTCGCCGTCATTGACCACGTCGGGGCGCTTTTTCATTTCCATCGGGGTCACCGAGGTCATCGGCTCGACGCCCTCGACATTGACTTCGCTGAGCTGCTCAACAAAGGCCAGCATCGCGTTGAGTTCGCCCTGCAGATGGGGAACCTCGGCCTCTGTGACCGCAATCCGCGCCAGATGCGCGATACGGCGGACGGTGGCAGCATCGACGGACATTATATAGGGCCTCTAACGGCAAAAGGAGCCTGCCGTATAGCAGACCGGGCTTTTGCGCCGCAACCGCGGGCGTGCTTTATCAGCCCGCCAGATGGCTGAGCCGCGACAGCGCCGCACCGGCCAGCGCCCGGGTCAACTCTGCTGCCGGCATCTCGCGGCCGAGCCGCAGCGCCTGGCCGGCCCAAAGATTGGTGAAATCGACCTTGCCCAGCTTTTCGGCAGCCGCTTTCAGCGGCCCCAGCGCGGTCGCGGCGTGCGGAAACGCCGGCGCATGCGGTGAGATCGGGCCGACCTCGCGCATCACCCGGTTGGCGACGCCGCGGGCCGGACGGCCGGTCATGACATTGGTGATGACGGTGGCATCGTCCCGCGCCTGCGCCAGCGCTACCCGCGCCGCCGCGCTCGCCTTGGATTCCGGACAGCGCAGATAGGCGCTGCCGATCTGCACGCCAGACGCTCCCAGCGCGAACGCCGCCGCGATGCCGCGTCCATCGCCGATACCGCCTGCGGCGATCACGGGAACCTTCACCGCATCGACCACCTGCGGCACCAGCGCGAAGGTGCCGGGTTGCTCGGCGACATTCTCGGTCAGGAACATGCCGCGATGGCCGCCGGCTTCGGCGCCTTGGGCGATGATGGCGTCAGCCCCGTTTTCCTCCAGCCAGATCGCCTCGCGCACGATGGTCGCCGACGAGATCACGATGCAGCCGGCCGCCTTGACGCGCGCAAGCAGCGCTCGATCCGGCAGGCCGAAATGGAAACTGACGATCTCGGGTTTCAGTTCCTCGACCAGTTCGCACATCGCGGCGTCGAACGGCGCGCGGTTGGCGGCATTGAGCGGCGCTGCCGGGTCGAGCGCGTGCTCTTGATAATACTCCCCCAGCCGCTGCTTCCAGCCGGCCTCATGGGTGGCGTCGGCTTCGACCGGCGTGTGGCAGAAGAAGTTCATGTTGACCGGCGCCGACACCCGCTGGCGGATGATGTTGACCTGCTCGCGCGCCTTGTCCACCGACAGCATCGCGCAGGGCAGCGAGCCCAGCGCCCCGCCCTGCGCCGCTGCGATCACCAGGTCCGCATCCATGACGCCGGCCATCGGCGCCAGCACGATCGGGAATTCGGTCTTGAAAAGGTCGATCAATCGGCGATCGGGCCACATGGTCAGTCTGTCCAGGTGATGAAGGGAATTGGGGCGGGCGTCATTGCCGCTGCCGGGGCCAGTTTAGCATCCCACGACAGCAACAAGCTATGCAATGCGCCGCGGCCTGAGGCTCCAGCGCCGCAGCGCAACCACGGCCCAGATCGCCTCGACCACCCCGAACGGCCACGCTCCCTGCAGAAATCCGTACATCGAACCCAGTGCACAGGCGGCGGCAAAAGCGAGCACGAACCAATGGCTGCGATCCTCCAGCGCGTAGGTCAGCAGCATCGCGCTGACGGCGAACAAACCGAATAATGTCAGCCAGTCCATGATGACCTGCCCTTCGCGCTTTGCATGCCCGATAGCCCGCATGCTATGCGAACGCCATGCCTGCCCTCATCCTACCCCTGATCGACGCGGTTGCGCACTGGCCCGAGCGCGGTGCGCTGGTCGGGCTTGATCTGGGCACCAAGACCATCGGCGTCGCGGTGTCCAATCCCGACCGCCGGCTCGCCACCGGGGTCGAGACCATCCAGCGCAAGGCGTTCAAGGCCGACGCGGCGCGGCTGCTCGCGATCGCCGGCGAGCGCAACGCCGTCGGTTTCGTGCTCGGCCTGCCCATCAACATGGACGCCAGCGAAGGCCCCCGCGCGCAATCGACCCGCGCCTTTGCCCGCAATTTTTCCAGGCTCACCGATCTTGCCATCGCGCTTTGGGACGAACGGCTCTCCACCGTCGCGGTCGAGCGCGAGCTGATCGGCATGGACATGAGTCGTGCCCGCCGCGCCGAAGTGATCGACGAGCACGCCGCGATCTTCATCCTGCAGGGCGCGCTCGACCGGCTGACGAAATTGCGCGAGACGCGCTGACCCGTCAATTCGATCCACCCAGCCAGATGCTTTGCAGCGTCGCCGCCAGATTGTTGAGGCCGTGCAGGATCACGGTCAGCCAGATCGAGTTGCCGCGGTAACGGAGATAGCCAAGCAAGAGGCCGATCGAGAATACTTCGCCGAGGAAGAACCAGTCATATTGCAGGTGCAGCGCCGTCCACACCACCGATGACAGGATGATGGCGCCGACCGGCCTCAGAAAAGATTCCGACCAGCCGCGATAGAGAAAGCCGCGGGCGAAAAACTCTTCGGTGATCGGGGCGGCGACGCAGAAGGCGAGTACCAGCAGCCATAACGCACCGTCGGCGCGCGCCGATTTCAGCACGTCGCCCATGAACCCGGGCTCAACCTCGCGTCCGGTCAGGCGCGAAATCAGGTCCCAGCCCATCACCAGGACAAACAGCGCGACGACACCGATCAGCAAATTGCCCCACGAGGGCCAGCGCAGCGCCAGATAATCGGCGAACGGCGTGCGCGACAGACGGATGGCGACCCACAGCGCGCCGAGAACCGCAGGCAGCCCCATGATCACCGAAAGCGAAATCGTCAGGCCCCCGCCGACGACATGGATGACGGAGGCGGCATCAAACGAACCGCCCTGCAGCAGGATGAAATAGCCCACCACCGCGATCTGTCCGACGAACATCGCGGCGAAGATGAACAGGCCCCACAGGGCCGTTCCCCAGAATTTCCAGATTCGTGGCGGGCGTGGGGTTTGGACCACCGGCGTGGGCGCGGCCGGCTCTACCGGAATTTCAAAAGTATCCATCAAGCGCTTTCACTCGTTGTCGTCATGCCCGGCCTTGTGCCGGGCATCCACGCCTTGTTGTCTGCATGGAACCAAAGGCGTGGATGGCCGGGACGAGCCCGGCCATGACGATTTCTTTCGCCTTCATCTGATAATATTTCAACGATCACGGCAGCGCCCGTTCCAGCAGGCCCCTGATGTCGTCGCCGGCGAGATCGACGGCGCCGTACATGCTGGCGTGATTCCCGGCCAGTCGCGTGGCCGCGAATAATTCCGCATGGTGCGGCGAGACCAGATTGAGGGCCGCGGCTGCCGCCAGCAATGCCAGTCTCTCGACCGCCAGCCGCGCCACGCGCTCGCTGTCCGGCCGAAGGAACGCCTTGCCGACAAACGTTACAGCCTCCTTCGCCCCGGACAGACCGCTGGTTTCCCCGGCAAGCCCCTGCAAAACCGCCGACGCCGCATCGGCCTCGCGTGACAAGGCGCGCAGCACATCGAGGCACATCACATTGCCGGAGCCTTCCCAGATCGCATTGACGGGAGCTTCGCGGTAATGCCGCGCCAGAATGCCCTCTTCGACATAGCCATTGCCGCCAAGGCACTCCATCGCTTCGTAGAGAAATCCCGGCGCGCTCTTGCAGACCCAGTACTTGATCGCGGGCGTCAGCAGCCGCATGAACGCGGCTTCGCTGGGATCGTCAGGTGCGCGGTCGAACGCTCGACATAGCCGCATCACCAGCGCGATCGAGGCTTCGACATGCAGCGCCATGTCGGACAGCACCGCCTGCATCAGCGGTTGATCGGCGAGATGTTTCTGGAACACGCTGCGATGCCGGGCATGATGCAATGCATGCGCCAGCCCCGATCGCATCAGGCCGGCGGAGGCAATCGCGCAATCCTGCCGCGTCAGTTGCACCATCTGGATGATGGTGCGGATGCCCTTGCCCTCGTCGCCGACGCGTTCCGCGTAGGCGCCCACGAATTCGACTTCGGAGGATGCGTTGGAGCGGTTGCCGAGCTTGTCTTTCAAGCGCTGGAACTGGATCGCATTGACCGAGCCATCCGGCGTAAAGCGCGGCATAAAGAAACAGGTCAGGCCGTCATCGGCCTGGGCCAGCACCAGGAACGCGTCGCACATCGGCGCCGACATGAACCATTTATGCCCTGATATGCGGTAGGCATCGCCGTCGCGCATCGCCCGCGTCATGTTGGAGCGCACATCGGTGCCGCCCTGCTTCTCGGTCATGCCCATGCCCAGCGTCATGCCGCGTTTTGTCTGCCACGGCGCAAAGGATGGATCGTAGGCGCGGGTGCCGATCACGGGCATGGACTTGGCCAGCAGGTCCGGCTGCGCCGCCAGCGCCGCCACCGAGGCCCGCGTCATGGTGATCGGGCAGAGATGACCGGTCTCGACCCCCGCTGCCATGTAGAATTTCGCGGCGCGCACCACTTCGGCCGCCTCGCCAGCCGGTCGGCCCGCAGCATCCCAGGTCGAATTGTGCACGCCGGCATGGGCACTGCGCGCCATCAACTCGTGATACGCCGGATGAAACTCGACCTGGTCGCGGCGGTTGCCGCGGGAATCGAAGATCCGCAGTTTGGGCGTGTTCTCGTTGGCGACGCGGCCCCGATCCGCCATCGCGGCCGAACCCCAGTGCTGCCCGAATTCGGATAGTTCTTTTGCCGCCGAAGCCCCGCCATTGGCCGCGACCGCCTCCGCCAGCGGCAGATCGAGCGCGAACAGATCGACATCTTCGAATGGCGGCGACTGGTTCAGCACTTCGTGAGTAAAGGACGATGGCTGCGTCATGGGCCGTTCCTGCGTGGCGGACGTTTCGGGAATCAGTTTACGCCGGAATGAGCTCGGATTCACGCAGACAGGTTCATTTGCCGCGCGATGTGATCGGGAAATCATACGCGGGGCCACCGGCGCCCGGCAGCGAAAAGTGCCACCACTCTTTCGCATAGTTCACAAAGCCTTGCTTCGCCATCGCGGCAACCAGCATGTTCCGCCAGCGGTGCTGCTCCGGGGTGATCGATGTTGCCGCGGTGTGCCCCTTCACGTCGGAACAATCATAGCCGGTGCCCATATCGACGCTGCCTTCCGGCGCCCGCGCAGAGGCCGCAGCGGTGCAGTCGGCGTAGGCCTTGCCGGGATCGAACGCGGCGGAATTGTCGGCCTTCAGATCGACCAGCGTGAGATCGACGGCCGCCCCGGTGGAATGGCCGGAATGCTCGGCGATATAGCCCAGCCGAAACAGATCGGCCTTACCGAACGCCGGGTTGTAGCGCCGCTCGGCGGCGGTTTCCCGGCCGTTCTGCGCCCACACCACCATGTCATGCACCGCGCGGTCCGGACGGTAGCAATCCAGCATTCTCAGCGACAGTCTTTGCGGCGCGAGCGCTTGCTGGACGTTTTTCAGCGCCAGCCCGACCTCGCGCTTCACCACGCATTCGGCGGCCTGATAGCCCGCGAGCGGGCGGCCGATGAAATTATTCCGCCCGGCGTAGCGGATGTCCTGAAGGACGGTCGGATCGACGTCGCGCAGGAACACGAAGCCGCCGGGCAAGCTCTCGGCATGCGCCGGACTGGCCAGCATCGCCGCCACCGGAATTGCGAAAAACCATCTCAAATGCCGCATGTCCTGTTGTTGGCGATCCAATCGCGGCGACTTTGCGGCATGCCCTTTGGTTTACCGTAACGGCGACAGACCGGGGGATAACTCTTAAGCGCCCTCTTCGCGCTTGCCCCCCGCGGGCTTCCTGCCTATAGCTCTCGTTTTAATGACCCCTGCATCGAAATCGACCTTCGTCCTCGGTCACCGGCATCTGCTGGGAATCGAGGGCCTTTCCGCTGCCGATATTACCGGCCTGCTCGACCTTTCCGAGGAATATGTCGAACTCAACCGGCAGGTCGACAAGAAGCGCACCTCGTTGCGCGGCCGCACCCAGGTCAACCTGTTCTTCGAGGCCTCGACCCGCACCCAATCCTCGTTCGAGATCGCCGGCAAACGGCTCGGCGCCGACGTCATGAACATGTCGGTCTCCTCCTCCTCGATGCGCAAGGGCGAGACGCTGATCGATACCGCGGTGACGCTCAACGCCATGCACCCGGACATCCTGGTGGTCCGGCACCATGCCTCCGGCGCGGTCGAATTGCTGGCGCGCAAGGTCGACGGTTCCGTGGTCAATGCCGGCGACGGCGCCCATGAACATCCGACCCAGGCGCTGCTCGACGCGCTGACCATCCGCCGCAACAAGGGCCGGCTCGAAGGCCTGGTGATTGCGATCTGCGGCGACGTGATGCATTCGCGGGTGGCGCGTTCCAACATCTTTTTGCTCAACACCATGGGCGCCCGCGTCCGCGTGGTCGCGCCCTCCACGCTGCTGCCGCGCGGCATCGAGCGGATGGGCGTCGAAGTCGCCCGCGACATGCGCGAGGGCCTCAACGGCGCCGATATCGTGATGATGCTGCGGCTGCAGCGCGAGCGCATGAACGGCTCGTTCGTGCCCTCGAGCCAGGAATACTTTCACTACTTTGGCCTCGACCAGAAGAAACTGGCCTATGCGAAACCTGACGCGCTGGTGATGCATCCGGGCCCAATGAACCGCGGCGTCGAAATCGACTCGATCGTGGCGGATGGCGCGCAATCGCTGATCCGCGAACAGGTCGAAATGGGAGTGGCGGTGCGGATGGCGGTGCTCGAAGCGCTCGCCCGCAACCTGCCGAACGCGTGAGATCATGCTGACCGACCGCCGCCCGATCCTGCTCGCCAACGCCCGACTGATCGATCCGTCGCGCGATTTCGATGGTCTCGGCGACGTCCTGATCGCCGACGGGGTGATCCGCGACAGCAGACGCGGCATCGGTGCCGCCGGCGTGCCCGAGGGGACCGACATCGTCAATTGTTCCGGCAAGATCGTCGCGCCCGGATTGATCGACATGCGCGCCTTTGTCGGCGAGCCCGGCGCCAGCCACCGCGAAACCTTTGCTTCGGCGAGCCAGGCCGCGGCGACCGGCGGCATCACCACCATCATCTGCCAGCCCGACACCTCGCCCGTCATCGACAACTCGGCGACGGTGGATTTCATACTGCGCCGCGCCCGCGACACCGCGATCGTCAACATCCATCCGATGGCGGCGCTCACCAAGGGCATGCGCGGCGAGGAGATGACCGAGATCGGCCTGTTGAAGGCCGCCGGCGCGGTGGCTTTCACCGATGGCGACCGCAGCGTCACCAACGCGCAGTTGATGCGGCGGACGCTGACCTATGCCCGCGATTTCGACGCGCTGATCGTGCACCACACCGAAGACCCGCATTTGATCGGCGAAGGCGTCATGAACGAAGGCGAGTTTGCCACGCGTTTGGGCCTCGCCGGCATACCCGATGCCGCCGAAGCCGTGATGCTGGAGCGCGACATGCGCCTGGTCGCATTGACCGGCGGACGTTATCACGCGGCGTCGTTGAGCTGCATCGCCTCGCTGGAAATTCTCAAGCGTGCGCGCGACGCCGGCCTGAAGGTCAGCGCCTCGGTCTCGATCAACCATGTGACGCTGAACGAAAACGATATCGGCCCCTACCGGACCTTCCTGAAACTGTCGCCGCCGCTGCGCACCGAGGACGATCGTCTGGCGCTGGTCGCCGCCGTTACCTCCGGTCTGATCGACGTGATCATGTCCGACCACAATCCGCAGGACGTCGAGGTGAAACGGCTGCCGTTCGCCGAAGCCGCCTCAGGCGCGATCGGGCTTGAGACCATGCTGCCGGCGGCGCTGCGCCTGATTCACAATGGCGAGATGGATTTCAAGACGCTGATCCGGGCGATGTCGACCCGCCCTGCCGAGCTGTTGGGCCTACCCGGCGGATCACTCCGTGCCGGCGCCCCCGCCGACGTGATTGTGATCGATGCCGAAACGCCCTGGATACTGGATCCCGCCGATCTCAAATCGCAATGCAAGAACACGCCGTTCGACGAAGCGCGGTTCTCGGGCCGGGTGGTGCGTACCATCGTCGGCGGCCGCACGGTTTTTGAGCACGTCTGATGGCGCGAAGCCTGCATGAAACGGCCGCTCCGTCAGTGTCTGAAGACCTGCGCGATGGCTTCCATCGACGTGCCGACGAAGATTGCCGTCAGATAAAGACCGAAACAAATCAGCTCAAATCGCTTGCCCGCTACCGGCATGTTAATCTCCCGTTGATCTCGGGGTCACGATGCTGATTTATGGTTAACAATCCCTTGACGGACGAATGGAGCCGCAAAACATGACGATGTCGTCTTCTGCCATTGACGTAATCGCCCTCCTGATCGGCTATTTGTTCGGTTCGATTCCCTTTGGGCTGATCCTGACACGGCTCGCCGGCACCCAGGACCTTCGCACGGTCGGCTCCGGCAATATCGGCGCCACCAACGTGCTGCGCACCGGCCATAAGGGCCTCGCCGCGGCCACGCTGATCTGTGACATGCTCAAGGGCACGGCCGCGGTGATCCTCGCCGGCTATTACGGCGGACCCAGCGCGGCGATGCTGGCGGCGTTGGGCGCCTTCCTCGGACATCTCTTCCCGCTGTGGCTGAATTTCAGGGGTGGCAAGGGCGTCGCGGTCTATATCGGCGTGCTGCTCGGATTGTTCTGGCCGGCCGCGGTGGTGTTCTGCGTGCTGTGGCTCGCCACCGCCGCGACCTCGCGCTACTCGTCGCTGTCGGCGCTGGTGGCAAGCTTCG
>Ga0302314_10015810_pt1 | contig 12804 bp, 15 predicted proteins | sample III_Palsa_N2_3_FD_200533 | JGI IMG/M metagenome (GOLD analysis project Ga0302314, IMG submission 200533) | Peat permafrost microbial communities from Stordalen Mire near Abisko, Sweden - III_Palsa_N2_3 | ecosystem: Environmental > Terrestrial > Soil > Palsa > Peat permafrost | place: Sweden...
CTCGACGAGGCTGCCGAGCGTTACGGCTTTCCTGTTCCTACCCAGGGAATCGGCGGACTCGAGGAGCAGACGCCGAAGATTCGGCCTTTCACCCGCGAAGAGGTGCAGGCAATTCTCGAGGCCGTCGAGGGACAGGACCGCGTACTGCTGACCCTTGCCTTCTATAGCGGCCTGCGGCCAGGAGAACTCGCGGGCCTGCAATGGCCAGATGTCGAAGCAGAAGCCGGCCTCATTAGCGTGAAACGCACCTGGGCGCGCGGAAGAGCGGGCCTGCCGAAGTCCGCGGCCGGCCGTCGCGATGTTCTGATGAACTCGCACGTCCTCGCTGCCCTATGGGAACAACGTCGGCGAACAGGCGACGCAAACGGCTGGGTGTTTCAATCCATGTCAACCAGTCCGGTTGACATGAAGAACTTCGCCTCACGAGTCTGGCACCCGGTTCTGCACAGGCTCGGGCTGTCGCGGCGCAGGTTGTACGCCACCCGGCACACCTATGCCTCCCTGATGCTCGGCGCGGGCGAGACCCCTGCGTGGATCGCGCGGCAACTGGGACACGAAGATCCGCACCTGCTGTTTGAGGTGTACGCCCACTTCCTGCCGGATGCCCGCGGGCGCGATGGCGCGGCGTTCGAGCGATATGTAGCCGGATATCCCATGGTGTCGATCGACCTGGAGCCTGTCCATGCCCCGCAACGTTGATCGTTACGCGTACTGGGCTGAGGCCGGCCTGGCGCATCTTTCCGACGCGCACATCCTGCGGGACGGTACGTTTCAGTGCGATCGCCTGCGCTGCACGCTGTATGCGCGTGCGGCACGTTGCGCACTCAATGCGATGCTCACTGCCCAGGGCGACGGGGCCGAAGTCAGATCGCTCAATCTCCTGGCGCCGGTCATCGCGCTCGAACAGGCGCAGCAGGGTTTCGGTCGCCATGAGGAAAGGGCCAGGCAATGCGCCCGGCTGCTGAGCCGCGTCCTGGTCATCGACCAATCGGATGCGGGCGAGGGATACGTCACCCGCGACCTGTTTGGCGAACACGACGTCGACGCCTGCGAGTCGGCGGCGATCTTCTTCGTGGATCACTGCTGCCGCCGGCTGATGCGCGCGACCTGGGAGCAGGCGCTACTGCGCTTCCATCCATTTCGCGAACCGCCCATGGTCGATACACGCCTGTGGGCTCGGCGTGAACGTTCTCCCGCGCGTGCAAAAGGGAGAGCCTCGTGATCCGCCTGACCATTCCGCAGCCGAGCGAGCCAGTGGAAGCTGGCGCCCTGTCGGAAAAGCATCTGCGCGCCGTAGCCCGCTTCTACGCGGCGGACCTGATTATGGAACTGCGGCTGTCCGACGAAGCCTGTTTAACAAATGCTCTCGGCGGCCGTCGCGGCCGATCCAACCTCGCTCTCATCGAGGAATGGGTGCTGCAGGAACTTCACCGGCAGCCGCAGAGCCTGGACGCCCTCTTCTCGACGCTCGAATGCCTGGTGGCGGTCGGCCGTTATGAATATTCCGATGACGTAATTCACTGAATCGACCAGCTTCGATGGAGTCCACATGAGCACCACATCCACGAACAATATCCGGCCCAGGATTCGCTTCGATCTGCACGGTGGCCAGACCCTGGTCGACCGCTCCCGCCAGAGAAGCCGATACGCGATCCGTCAGTGCGGCGAGACTCAACTGGCGGTACTGGCTAACGGCCTCGAGGGCCAACCCTACGCTGATCGCGTGGCAGAGTGCACCGTTAACAGCTTCGTCGAGTGGGCTAGTTCCGGCTTCGCTCGCGAGCCCAGGACGGAACCCGGCACCATCCTGCGCCACGCTGCGGAGCGCACTCACGAGGAGATCGCCACCCTGGGCGCCCGCTGGTCCGTGTCTGGCGGCCTGGGCAGCAACCTGCTCGCAGTGAGCGTCTCGCCCCAATCCGAGCGCCTGCATTACGTTTATGCCGGGGATGCGCTGCTCATGCGACTGAACTCTGGCCATATTGAGGAAGTGACCCTGCTGCATTCCGAGGGCGCCATCGCCGACTCGACGATCGGGATCGGTATCGACCTCCTCCACTGCGAAGACCGGGGGCTGGCCATCGCTCCCGGCGATCAATTCGTCGTTGCCAGCACCGGCCTGTACACCCTGAGGGATTCAACGATCGCAGACATCCTGACCAAGGCCCCTAACGCCAAGTCCGCAGTCGATGCTTTGCTCGACGCGGCCGAGCGTCGAAAGGACGTATTCCAGGGCGACACCACTGTCGTCGTCCTGCAAGTCGGGGAGAAGGGCTCATGACCATCGACACCAACGGCAGCGGTCGCCCGCGTCGCAGCGAAAGCGCCGCCATTGTTGCGCCTTGTGCTTATGGCGAATTTCAAAACAAGCTGGAGCAGATGGCCTCGTGATCGCGTTCGATATCAGTGCTGGTCAGATCCAAGGCGCCCGCGAGCGCCAGGAAGATCGCTATGCCATCCGGCAGTTCAGTGATCTGGTCGTGGCGATGGTCGCAGACGGCGTCGGTGGTCACCCCTGCGGCGACCGCGCCGCGCAGCTCGCCATCGACACGATCGACGAGTCCATCCAGCACGCCCTGCTCGGCCACTCGATCATGTCCCGGCCGGCGATGCTCAGTACCGTCGTGGAGGCAGCCCATCGCAGGGTCAAGCGGCTAGGCGGCCGCCACCGGGACCCCTTGAGAGTCCGCAACTGCCACGGCATGGCCACCACTCTGATCGTCGCCTGCGTCTCCCCCGGATCGGACCGCATGCACTACGCCTACGTCGGCGACAGCCTGCTGCTGCGGCTCTCGCCGGACGGAATCCAGGCCGTATGCCTGCCGCACAGCGCCGGCGACATCGTGCTCTCCGCGGTTGGCATCGGCTTTTTGACCCAGCGTTGCCCCGAAGAGGGAATCCCGGTCGCACTCGGCGACCGCTTCCTGCTGGCCACCGATGGCCTGGAATCGGTCCCCGACCGGGAAATCACCCACATCCTGCGCAACGCGGCGACCGCCGAAAGCGCAGTCACCAATCTCCTGGCGGCCGTCGAAGCGGCCTATCTCGATTACCAGGACAACGCCACGGTCATCGCGCTGTTCGTAGAGGAGGAATCCGCATGATCGACCACAAGAGCCGATCCCCCGACGCTGATGCCCTGCATCGCCTAGTCGACGGCCACATGGCCAAGCTGCGCCAGCGTTACCCCTACCAGTTTCCGCAAACACTGTCGGACTACATGCTCGATCCAGAGCCCGGCTGGCTGCCGATCATCGACGCGCTTTGCCATGACGTGGACCGCCTCTTACCAACCGAGGTCCGCTCGCAGTTCCAGTGGACCCAGATCAAGGAGAAGTTCGGGACGCTGCGAGCCTACTGGTCGCTGGGACCGCTGTTCTACGACATCCAGCGCCCGGATGAGCGCGCGGTCCTCTGGACGGCCATCAACCAGAGAATCCAGTCCGCCACGGCCGAATCCGCCAGGACCTGCGGCGAGTGCGGTGCGCCCGGCACCCTGCGGCGACTGCGGTGGGTGCGCACGCTTTGCGACCGCCATGCGGACCGTGTCTGAGGAGTCCCGATGAAATCCGAATCCCTGCCACCCATCGTCATCCGCCTCGGGGGTTACGGCACCGGGCCCGAATGCCCGGTGGAGCGCATGACCGATCTGGCGCAGCAGCTCATCGCGCTGTTCGGCCTGACCGATCGCTGCCGCCTGGGCGGCCGCCTGACCCGCCTGGACGCCCCCGACAATCTCACCGCCGTGCGCCAATGGCTCGCCCAGGCCAAGCCGGACCTGCTGCTGCGGGCCCCGACTCCCGAGGAGTGGAAAGCACTCCTGACCCGCTTCTCCGAAGCGCTGCGCGCGCTTTGAAGGAAGACCGCATGCCTATGTCCCTGCACCTGGCTGAAGCCCTGTCCAACTGGTGGAGCAAAGCCGCCATGGGTGCGTACCAAGTGGGTGGGCAGAGTGAGTACGGCAAGCTGCTGGACCTGGCCAATTCCGCTGTGGTCGACCACGCCCTGCAACGAGCGTGGCCCCTATACCTCACCCCAAAGGGCTGGGTCATCCCGCTCGCCTGCATGGAGCCTGATGTCGATGAAGCCAGGCGCCTGGTCAAGCAGACTGCCGATGAAGCCGAGGCCAAGAAGCAGGCGCCGCCAGCCGAGACCCCCAAACTGCCGGAGCCGTCGCCCGATGCCATCGCCTGGCCCATCTGCGACGAAGCCGTGGCCCAAGCCCAGATCAGCAACGACGACCGCCGCAGGGAGCGCCAGCGCATCTTCAACGCAATCGTCGCCGAGCCGACGCGCTACCTGCCGCATGCCTCCTCCCGACACATCAGAGCGGTCCGGGCACTGCACCTGCGCTTCCCCAACTTCCAGCCCGTCATCGACGTCATCGCCCGGCACCTGCGCCTGCTCGAGCTGACCGAATGCGCCCTCAGGCTCCCGCCGGTCCTGCTGCTCGGCCCCCCGGGCGTCGGCAAGACCGAATTCGTCAGGGCGCTGGCGCTCCTGCTCGACATGCCCCTGTGCATCCAGAGCATGGCCGAAGCCACCGCCGGCTTCGTCCTGACCGGCTCACATGGCACCTGGGCGGAATCCGGCCCGGGCATCGTCATCCGCCATATCGTCGATAGCCCACAGGGCAAGGCACCCCTGATCCTGCTCGACGAATTCGACAAGTCCAGCGGTGACCGTTATCACCGCTGCGACACAGCCCTGCTCGGCCTGCTCGAGCCCACCACCGCCCAGGCCTTCCGCGACGAAAACCTCGCGATCGAAATGGACGCCCGCCCGCTGTCCTTTATCCTCACCGCCAACCGCATCGGCGACATCCGCCCGGAAGTCCTGTCCCGCGTTCGAATTATCAAGATCGCGGTACCCTCCCAAGAGCAGATGCCCGCCGTGGTGCGATCCCTGGACGAAGCCATCCGCCGCGATACCGGTGACCTGAGCAGGCTCTTTGCACCCCTGGACCAGGCCGTCATCGACTGCCTGTCCGCGCGGCCGCCGCGGGACCTGAAACGCCTGCTGCTGGACGGCTACGCTCTGGTGGCCGAGCGCACCACGGATGATGTCCGCATGTACCTGCGCCCGGAGCATTTCGAAGAGCTGGAACGCCGAACTCCGAATGCGGAGAGCCCGGCCAAGCCATATGTCATGCCGCTGATGGTCGCCGGCGACGAGTCGGGGAGGGTGCATTGAGACCCGAGCCCCGTTTCTTCTTCATCATCTTCTTGTGCCACCCGGCGGGAAGCTTGCCCATGGTCAGCCGTGACAGATGTCCTGGCTCCAGCTTCAGGGCCATTTCCAGGATCAACAAGGACTGCAGCGTCGGCGTACTGATACCGGTTTCGAAGTAAGCGATCTGCACCCGGCTGTAGCCGGTCAGCTCTTCCAGGTCTTCCTGGGTCAGACCGGCATCCTGACGGACCTTCTTCAGGATCGCACCGAACTTCTTTCCAAGGAGGGTTTTTTGGCGGGGCATCCCCGCAGGTTCGTGAACTGCGTCGCGCTACACCATAAAACATGTTTTACAAAACACCGAAAGTCGGTTTTACTGGAATCACAAATAGACAGCACCACGCGGTACTCAGGAAAGGAAGGGAAACGATGAAAAACCTCAAGCCGCTGCTGCTGCTCGGGCTGTGCGCCGCCATGCCGGTACAGGCCCAATTCCTCAGCCAGCTCCTCAACAACGCCGCCCAGGCGGTGAAGAATTCGACTGCGCCTCCGGCCCAGGCCTCGACGACGCCGAGTGATGCCGGCTGTGTCCAGAACCAGCTGACCTATGCCAACTGCCGCTGGGACCTGCCGCCCGGTGCCATCCGTATGGACACCGCCGGCACCCCCCACAACAACGCCTACCAGGCTCCAGAGCATCTCCCGGGTGCACTGCCGCAAAACCTGGCCCTGTTTTCCCATGCGATCCAGCTCGACGGAGCCGGTAAGGTGCCGTTGCTACACGAGCAGGACACCTTGCTGGCGGCGGCCTCCCAGCAATACGCCAGTACCCGCTCCCTGGACCGGCAGGATGCGGTGGCCGGGGCCCAGCAGGCCGCGGTGGGGATGGTCGAGCGCTATCCCCTCGGAGCGGACTACGTGGTGCCGGCGCTGGGGACATGGTTTGAATACGACGCGCAACGGCAGGTGTTTCCGGTGCGCTTCGCGCTGGCCACCGCGGGGCTGTTTTCCGAGCGGGAGCCGCTGCAATTCGGGTACCGCAATCCCGAAAAGCCGGGCAGCGAGATCGGCCTGCACCTGATGATTCCGGAGCTGTACAACAGCGGCTGGGCGCCGGGCAATGCGGCGATGGCGTTCCGGGCGCTGCCGGTGGATCCCAATGGCGGGGAGTTTGGCAGGGAATACGACATCCAGGTGCCGCTGGCACAGGCCCATGCCTTCCTCGACAGGATTCGGCATTACGGTGATCCCACACCCAATGCGCCGACCACGACCCTGGCGCTGCTTCACCTGAAGCCGGTCAGGCTCGAGAAAGTCCCCGGCCAGCAGTGGAATACCAATAACGACTGGTTTGTCGTCTACCAGCTGGCCGGCATCACCTGGTACGACCGCGACCGGCATGCGATCGACCTGGGACCGTAGCCGGTCTGTCGCCCAATTCTCTTTTCATATTCCAATCAGGAGATTCCCATGGCCCAGGCCGTGTACCTCGTCGAACGTCCCGATCTGTCGAACCTGCCGACCACTCTGGAGGCGCTGGTGGTCGGGGTCTGCATCTACTTCGCGCTGCACCACCACGTCCACGCCCTGCTGGCCGGTTACTGCGGGCTGATGGCGGCTGGTTTCTATGTCGGCATGCATACCTGGAAATCCACCTTCTGGCTGGTGGCGCTGTCGGGTATGGCGACCTGGGGGACGCTGGGCTATGGCATCGCCAGCTCGATCTGGCCGCATGACTGGGTGTGGAAGATCGCCTTCGCATGCCTGGGTGGGGCGATCTCGCTGGGGGAGAAGACCAGTTTGTACATGGATGCCCATGGGTTACAGGCATAGGTGGCGGCAGCCCGGATCAATGGATTCTCTAACTCTCATGTCTTCGGACAAACAAGCCCCAAAGGCCCTACCGCGCTGGCTGTCGGAAACGCGCAAGACGATGACGCTGATCGAGGCGCTGACGCTGGGGCAGCTGCTGGGGGCGAGCTATGGGTTTCGCTCAGAGCGTTATCCCTGGTATGAGGCGGCGGTCGTGCTGTGGGTCGTCCTGGTCCGGCTTGGCTTGGCGTACTGGCGCTGGGCGAGGTGGCCGGTGGGGGTGATTAGCGCGGTGGTGTGGGGCGCGCTGGGCTTTGTGGTGATGGACGACCTGCTGTCCTGCCCGCATTTAGCGCCGCCGGTAGCTGCGGTGGTCGGGACCCTGGCGGCTTGTATGCGGATTTCGGATTGGAGATGGACGTCGATGCGCTGAAGCGACGGTCACGATAGAAAATCAATGGAGCTCAGGATGAAACGCAATGGGATGGTGATGGGGTGCCTGGTGTTATTCGGTGCGGTGGTGCAGCCGGTAATCGGCGCGCCGGTACCGGAGATGGTACCGATCGACGTGCAGAAGCTGGAGCGCGGTGCCATCGGCACTCCGACGATGCTGGCGCCGGAAGTCGCCTGCAGTGCAGACAGCATTTCGCATGGGCAGTGGGTCGACAGCAAGGGCTGGTCGACCTGGACTTACTCGGTGCAGGTGCCGGGGGCGCAGTCCCTGGCTTTCCATGCTTACGCTGATCTCTCCGAGGCGGCCCGGCTGAATCTGGGTGATGGGGAGGGCAAGGTGGTGAAGACCTACAGGCGGGTGGATACCGTCGCCGCCGGTGGTCAGATCTGGTCAGTCCTGGTGCCGGGCGACACCATTCGGCTCACCCTGATCGTGCCGACCGCGGAGAAGGCTGGGGCACTCATCTCGATCGACCGGCTGTTTGTCGGTGTCCGCCCATCGCCGCTCGCGCATGCGATGGCGATGCAAACCGAGGCGACGACCGACGTGCCGGCGGTGAACTGGTCCTGTTACCGCTCCTCGGCCAACGAGATGGCGGGGGATGCCACGGTGATGATCCAGGAATACAGCTCGAATCTGGAAGGCAACGGTCCTGCCTATGGCCAGTGCACGGCGACCCTGGTCAACGACGTGCCGCAGGACGGGCGGCTGTTTGCACTGACAGCTGGTCACTGCGGTGCCCCGGACTACAACGGCAGCACGGTGACGGTGTACTGGAACCGGGTTTCGGACTGCTCAGCGGGCCTGCAGGACGCTTTCAATGCGGCGGGGCCAATGACGAGCGGCGCTACCACCCGGGCGTTTACCACCACCAACGGGGGAGACCGGTGGCTGATGGAATTTTCGGGATCGGGTGTGCCGGATGGCAGCAACGCGGTGTATGCGGGGTTTGATGCTACAGACATCACCCAGCTGTCCGGGAATGGGCCGTCAGATGTATTCGGGATCAATCATGGGACCAATCTGACCAAGCAGTACACCTACGCCAGCGGTACGCCGTTTCAATCGAACCCGGGTCAGTATGTGTCCTATCAATGGGACATCGGCGCGACCTATCCAGGGGCCTCGGGCAGCGGGCTGTTTGAGCCGAACCAGCGGGTTGCCGGGACAGCTTCGGGTGGAAGCTCGGCGAGCCCGCCGACTTCCAGTTACAACGTCCTCGCTAACTCCTGGGCTGGCGATCCGGCGGAGACCTTGCCTGGGGCGTCGAGCACAAAGCTCTGGCTGGATCCGGACGATACGGGGACGCTGCAGACCAATGCCTATGTACCGACGCCGGCGCCGACCGTGTCGATCAGCGTGTCGCCGGACAGCACGACGGTGGGGCAGGCCTATACGGTGACGTGGGGTAGCACGAATGCCAGTACCTGCACCGGGAGCGGGGTATGGAGTGGCAGTGAGCCGACCTCCGGCACGGTGACCCTGGGGCATGGGCAGGCCAATGCAGGGACCTACACCTATACGCTGGCCTGCTCGGGCAGCGGCGGGTCCGTGACGGAGAGTGCCAGTGTGGTGGTGTCAGGTGCCAGTGGATCGAGTGGTAGCTCCAGCAGTGGATCATCCTCCAATGGTGGTGGCGGTGGAGCATTTAGCCCGCTGCTGTTGTTGGGCTTGGCTTGGATTGGAAGGTTGCGGCGGGTAAAGCGGCGCAGCTGAGATGCGTCTTCCTGATGCCTTTGCCGAAGCGCAGAACAAGCTCTGTCGCTAACGAGCGAAATTCAGAGATTTTCATACAAATTTCTATTCTACGTGTTACTGCGACAAACGAATCGGCTTGTTATCGAAGGCAAAATGGTTGCACGGAGTGTCGCCAATACGTGATTTGGCGACACTCCGTGCAACCACTAGTCCAATGGATTCATGCTTTACCACCCCCGGCGACCTCAATAAAGTCTGAACAGCAGCTCCTACTCGAAGTGGCGACAGAGTCTGTAACCATTTGGCGAAATGGTTACAGACTCTGTCGCCAAATCAGGAAATGGTTACAGACTCTGTAACCATTTGGGGAGAGAGCATATACGACCCGCGCGGGCGAGTTCATTTGTCGCAGTAACACGTAGAATAGAAACTTGCATGAAAACATTTCGCCATAAGACTGACGTGGCGTTCCTGGCGTTTGAAGAACAACCTGGCCATGCTGAAGCGAAATCCGCTTATGTCATGCGTCGTAAATCTGGAGCAGGGCAGCGCTTACCCGCATCCCACAGCACGCAGCGTCTGCAGAGGCACTTCGGAAAGGAACGCCGCCGACACGGCAGCCGCTTGGGCGTCTGCGATGGCATGCAGCGATAGCCAGACAACCACCGATATCTACGGGGAAGGGCTTCGACAGCAGTCACTTCCTGGCGATGTTCAATTCGGGCGGCGCCAGCCCCCGTTCGATCTGGGGCCGGATTCGCAACCTATTGGGGGCCAACGAGATCCTTACTGCGTACGGAATGTCGGAGACCACCGCGTCCACCACCTGCACAATGCCTGAGGATTCGAGCGACCGGCTGATGACCAGCAACGGCAAGCTAAAATACGCCGGCATTGCCGGCGATCCGCGGCTCAAGGGCATCCTGGCCGAGTACAAGGTCATCGACCCCGAATCTGGTGAGACGCTGCCCCCGGGCCACGACGGCGAACTGATGGCTCGAGGCCCGATCGTCACGCATGGCTACTACAACAAGCCGGAGGAAACCCGCGCCGCCCTCGAGCCGGATGGTTGGCTGCATACGGGAGATATCGGCCGCATCGACGCCGACGGTTACCTCACCCTCACCGGCCGCATCAAGGAAACCTACCGCTGCGGCGGCGAAATGGTGGTCCCGCGCGAGATCGAAGAAGTGGTCAATGGCCATCCTGACGGATATCGCGGCCGCTGACGGGAAAGCCCTTGCCTCCGAACTCGGATCGAATGCGATGTTCGTGCAACACGACGTCAGCAAGCTGGAGGATTGGCGCAAAGTCCTTGTTGAGGGAGAGGGCCGTTTCGGCTTGGTCAATGTGCTTGTGAACAATGCCGGCGTGCTTGGGCCTCTGAGGGGTACGGTTGAATTGAAAGAGGAGGAGTTCCTGCGCGTCTGTGCAGTCAATCAGACGGGCGTATTCCTGGGCATGCAGGTGGTCATTCCATCGATGCTCAAAGCAGGCCGCGGCTCCATCATCAACATCTCCTCAGTCGCGGGTCTCGTTGCGATCTACGGCGCCCCAAACCTGGCTTACGTGGCGAGCAAATTCGCCGTGCGAGGTATGACCAAACAAGTCGCCGTAGAGTACGGAGCCCGGAACATCCGAGTGAATTCCGTCCACCCGGGGTTCATCCGCACCCCGATGATGGCCGCGGCCACCGACGAGGGCGGCGGTGAAGCTTTGAAGCAGATTCCGCTCCGTCGATTGGCGGATCCCAGCGAAGTGTCCAGCCTGGTCGTATTCCTGGCCTCAGACGAATCATCGTTCATCACCGCAACCGAGCAAGTGATCGATGGTGGAATGGTCGCGCTGTAAGGGCCCGCTCTTGCAAGGCAGTCAAGCGGACCATTCGGCGAGACTCATCGACCGGCGAGGGTTCTTTGGTCGAAGCGGTGGCTGCAGTTCGCCATTCCGGTGCCCCGGTCCGCTTTGGTACCGACAAGCAGCTGGATGGAGCCGCAATATCACTTGTGGCCCAGCCTGTATCCGTGCAAACGGCGATCTCCAAAAGCGCCATGAATACAGGTAGTTGAATAGACGCTCGACAAACAGGTGCGGAACATCGAGTGATGTCTGAGGTGGTACGGCCCTCATGAATCACGGCGCTTGATGCGCAGTCAATGGCATCGCCGGAGCCGTTCCGGGAGCATGCATCTGCCATTCAGGGCCGCTCGGCCGGAGCGGCCATTCCGATCGGATACACTGCCCTCAGATCGGGACAACACAACCTTGTGCTGTTTCCGTTGTCACAGAACGTGCCCCCTGGATGGATTGCGAACGGAATTCGCATGAATACGCGCACATTTAAGCTCGAGTTACGGCCAAGGATTCCGGAAAAGCTCCGCCGCCTGGAAGAGTTGGCGAACAATCTGGTCTATTCCTGGGATCGGGATATCCGCGGCTTATTTTGGCGCCTCGACCGGCAGCTTTGGATCGATTGCGGCAATAATCCAAAACTTTTCCTGCGCCGGGTCGCGCAGGACAGGCTCGACAGCGTGGCCGAAGGCCGCGACTTCATGGAGGACTACAACCGGGCGCTGTCATCCTTCGACTCCTACATGACGCTGGGACCGCGACCCGAGATCGACGGCCAGCTGGATCGCGGAACGGACTTGATTGCCTATTTCTGCGCGGAATTCGGCTTGCACGAATCGCTGCCGATCTATTCCGGTGGCCTCGGCATCCTGGCCGGAGATCACTGCAAGGCGGCCAGCGACGTCGGCTTGCCTTTCATTGCCGTCGGGCTGTTGTACCGCCAGGGCTATTTCATCCAGACCATCGATGGCACGGGGCGGCAGCAGGCGCATGCGCATGTCTCCGATTTTGACGAGCTGCCGATTCATCTGTGCCGCGATGCGCACAATGCCGAGGTGCGCGTCGGCGTCGAGGTGGGGGAGCGCACCATTCAGCTCAGGGTGTGGCTTGCCCATGTCGGGCACGTCCAGCTGTATCTGCTGGACAGCGACGTGGCGGAAAATGTCGAAGCGGATCGCCTCATTACCCACCAGCTTTACGGTGGCGATTCCGATACACGCATCCAGCAGGAAATCGTCCTCGGTGTCGGCGGCGTGCGCGCGATACGGGCCCTGGGCCACGCGCCCGGCGCCTTTCACATGAACGAAGGACACGCGGCTTTTTTGTCGCTCGAACGCATCCGCGAACAGGTGGCGGCCGGCATCGACTTCGACACCGCGCTCGAGCTGGTCGCCGCCGGCAATGTTTTCACCACGCATACACCGGTGCCGGCAGGGCACGACCGCTTCAGCCACGGCCAGATGCGCTGGTTCCTGCAGAAACTGCTGCCCGCGCTCGGCTGCGAGGAAAGCAGGGTGCTTGCCCTGGGGGCCAGCGGCGCGGAAGCCGGCGAGCACTTCAACATGACCAGCCTGGCCCTGCGCGCCAGCCGCTTCCACAACGGCGTTTCGCGCATTCATGGCGGGGTGGCGAGCCGCATGGAGCGGGAGCTGTGGCCGGAGATCGAGCCGGAAGAGAATCCCATCCAGTACGTCACCAACGGCGTGCATCTGCATACCTTCCTGGCCCGGGCGTGGAGCCAGCTGTTCCATGACAGTTTCCGGGGCTGGCGCAACGAACTGCTGAATATTGCCTACTGGTCGAGAATCGACTCGATA
>Ga0302314_10015814_pt1 | contig 12803 bp, 10 predicted proteins | sample III_Palsa_N2_3_FD_200533 | JGI IMG/M metagenome (GOLD analysis project Ga0302314, IMG submission 200533) | Peat permafrost microbial communities from Stordalen Mire near Abisko, Sweden - III_Palsa_N2_3 | ecosystem: Environmental > Terrestrial > Soil > Palsa > Peat permafrost | place: Sweden...
ACGTACCGAGCGCCGTCCGGTGCCGCGAGCACCAGCGCACACGCAGGGACGGGCGGCCATGCCAGATACCGAATCGTTCGACGCCGTCGTGCTCGGCAGCGGCGAGGCCGGCAAGTCGATGGCGTGGCATCTCGGCAGCGCCGGGCAGCGGGTTGCGGTGGTGGAGCAGACCTATGTCGGCGGGTCCTGCCCGAACATCGCCTGCCTGCCCAGCAAGAACATCATCCACAGCGCCGCCATCGCCCATGCGCTGCGCACCAGCGCGGCGTTCGGCAGCCATGCCGGCGGCGTCACGGTCTCGATGCGCGAGGTGCAGGCGCGCAAGCGGGCGATGGTGGACAGGCTGATCGCCGTGCACCTGCGAAAATTCGCCGCCAGCGGCTGCGAGCTCGTCATGGGGCGCGGCCGGTTCGTGGCCGAACGGACAATCGAGGTGGCGCTCAACGGCGGCGGCAGCCGGACGCTGCGCGGCGACCGGGTGTTCCTCGATCTCGGCGCGTTCGCGTCGGTCCCCGACCTGCCGGGGCTCGCGGACGCGGCACCGCTCACGCATGTCGAGTTGCTCGACCTGGACACCCTGCCCGAGCATCTGCTGGTGCTGGGCGGCGGCTATATCGCGCTGGAGCTGGCGCAGGCGATGCGCCGGCTGGGCAGCCGCGTGACCATCCTCGAGCGCAGCGCGCGCATCCTGGCGCGCGAGGACCCGGACATCGGCGACGCCGTCGACAGGCTGATGGCCGACGAAGGCGTGGAGGTGGTCACCTCCGCCACCGTGCATGGCGTCAGCGGCCGGTCCGGTGCGAGGGTGACGCTCGACGCCACCGTCGCCGGGGGCGCTGCGGCGTTCGCGGGCTCGCATGTGCTGGTGGCGCTCGGCCAGGCGCCGAATACCGGCGGCATCGGGCTCGAACAGGCCGGCATCGAGGTGACACAAGCCGGCCACATCCGCGTCAACGACCGGCTGGAGACGACGGCGCCCGACGTCTGGGCGATGGGCGACTGCGCCGGCAGCCCGGCCTTCACGCACATGGCGTTCGAGGATTTTCGGATCGTGCGCGACAACCTCGCCGGCAGGCACCGCACCACCGTCGGCCGGCAGGTGCCGAACTGCTTGTTCATCGAGCCGGAACTGGCGCGGGTCGGCCTGAACGAACAGGCAGCCCGGCAGCTTGGCGTGGCCTACCGGCTGGCCGAACTGCCGGCGGCCAGCATCCTGCGCACCGGCACCACCGGCGAGACCCGGGGCAAGCTCAAGGCACTGGTCGGTGCGGACGACCGCATCCTCGGCTTCACCGCGTTCTGCGCCCGCGCCGGCGAAATGCTGCCGGTGGTGCAACTGGCGATGAGTGCGGGTCTGCCGTATCAGGCGATCCAGGAGCTGACCGTCGCCCATCCGACGTTTTCCGAGGGGTTGGTCGGGCTGTTCTCCAACGTGGCGCGGCAGACGTCCTGACAATCCGTTGCCGCCTCGTTGCGATCGTACAAACTCCCTAAACGCTTCCGGTGCTACCCGCAGTGTCGCCCCTGCGAACCGACCGGAGAGCCCATGCACCGCCTCGTCAGCCTGCCGATCAGGACCAAGATCCTGTCGGGGTTCATCCTCGTGCTGCTGATCCAGGCCGGCGTGGTCTGGATGGTGCGGTCGAACACCGAGCTTGTCGCGGGCGCGTTCGCGACGCTCGCACAGCGCGCGGTGGAGGCGCGGGCGGCGCAGGGGGTGCAGCACAGCTTTGCCGCGCTGCGCAGCGCCGTGCGCGAATACGCCTTCCTCGGCCGGCAGGAGGACGCCGCCGCCGCGGCGGTGGCCGGCAAGGAGACCGACGCAGCCATCGCCTCCGGCGTTGCTGCGGCCGGCGACGGGCCGCGGCGGCAGGCGATGCAGGAGATCGCCAGCCGGTTTGCCGCGTTCCAGACAGGCGTCGCCGACGTGCTGAAGCTGCGCCAGGAGGACGACGCGCTGATCCGCGACACGCTGGATTCGGCCGGCGGCCATGCCATCACCGGCCTGACCAACCTGATCGTGGCGACCGATGGCTCGGACGCGCGGCTCGGGCGCCTCGCGGTGACGGCGCGGCAGCAACTCACCGAGTTGCAGGTGATCGTCAACCGGCTGATCGGCCAGAACGACGACATCGCCGGCCGCGCCGCCGACGAGAAGCTGGCCAGCGTCACGGAATCGCTGGCCGCCATGGACCAAGCCACCGCCGGCACCGATTTCCGCGACATGTACGACGACCTCGCGGCGCAGGTGAAAACCTACACCGAGACCTACCACCGCATCCGCGCGGTCAACGACGCGCTCGGCAAGCTCGTCTACGTCGACTTGCAGCAAAGCTCAGTGGCGCTCGACGCCGCGGTGACGCAGGTGGTCGCGGCGGCGGAGAGCGAGCGCGCGGCGACGGCGGGCGATCTGGAGGCGCGGCTGCGCGCGACGCAAACCCTGGTGCTGGCGGCCGGCGGCGGTGCGCTGGTGCTCGGGCTGCTGCTGGCATGGCTGATCGGCACGTCGGTGGCGCGGCCGGTGGTGCGCATGACCGCGATCATGGGGCGGCTGGCGGCCGGCGACCTCGGCGTGGACATCCCGCACGCCGCACGGCGCGGCGAGATCGGCCGCATGATCGGCGCGCTCGAGGTGTTTCGCGACAACGCCGAGCGGGTGGTCGCGATGGAAGCCGAGCGCGCCGCCGAAGCCGGCCGGCTTGCCACGGCGCGGCGGCGCGAACTCGACGACCTCGCAAGCCGGTTCGAGGGCAAGGTCGGCAAGCTGGTCGAGCAGATCGCCGCGCAGTCGGCGCAGTTCCAGGGCTCGGCCGAGACCATGGCGGCGCAGGCCGGCAGCACGCAGCAGCAGGTGGTGACGATCGCCGCCGCGGCCGAGCAGGCGAGCGGCGGCGCGCAATCGGTCGCCGGGGCGGCGGAGGAACTGTCGGCCTCGATCAGCGAGATCAGCCGGCAGGTGGCGCAGTCGGCGCGCATCAGCGAGCGCGCGGTCGCCGATGCGCGGCAGACCGACGCGACCGTGCGGGCGCTGGCGGAGGCGGCGAAAACCATCGGCGACGTGGTGCGGCTGATCAGCGACATCGCCGGCCAGACCAACCTGCTGGCGCTGAATGCCACCATCGAAGCCGCGCGCGCCGGGGAGGCCGGGCGCGGCTTTGCCGTGGTCGCCTCCGAGGTGAAGACGCTGGCGACCCGCACCGCGAAGGCGACCGAGGAGATCGGCAGCCAGATCGGCCGCATGCAATCGACCACGGACGAGGCGGTCGCCGCGATCCAGGGCATCCGGACGGTGATCGAGGAGGTCAACGCGATTGCCGTCGCGATTGCCGCAGCCGTCGAGGAACAGGGCGCGGCGACCGCGGAGATCGCCCGCAACGTGCAGCGGACGGCCGCGAGTACGCAGCAGGTGACGGCGACGATCGGCGAGGTCAGCCGCACCGCGGCGGGCACCGGCGCGGTTGCCGGCGCATTGCGGGAGGATGCCGGGGCGCTTTCCGGCCGGGCGCGCGAGCTGGCACAGGACACGCAGGCGTTCATGGCGATGGTGCGCAACGGCTGAGGAACGACCGGCCTTGCCGGCATCGCCGCGAGTCGCGCCGAAGTCACTCGGCAGAAACGATGTGTCACAAAGGCCGGCCTTGCGGCTAGAGTACTTTCCATGGCAGAAATGTCTCTGGAATCTCTGACTTCTGTTGCACGAATTACAACGACATGCTTATGGATACCGACTCATTTCCCTATCGCACATGCCGGCGCATCCGGCGGGGCGCGCGTTCGCTCCGGGTGCCTGGCCTGATTGTCGCAGGACTGCTGGCGGCGGCCGGCCCGGCGGCCGCGCAGGTCGCCGTCGTCACCCACCACGACAACATCGCCCGCACCGGCTGGAACGCCGCCGAAACGGTCCTCACGCCGGTCAATGTCGGCACGCCGGGCGCGTTCGGCCAGCGCGCCGCCGTGACGCTGGACGGCGTGGTGGACGCGCAGCCGCTGGTGGTTCCCGGCGTCAGCATCGCCGGCGATCCGAACGCCGGCACGCACGACGTGGTCTATGTCGCCACGCAGGCGAACACGATCTTCGCCATCGACCCGACGACCGGCAGCGTGCTGCTGTCCCGCAACTTCGGCACCGGCATCAGCCGGTCGCGCGGCTGCGGTGCCACCGATGCCGGCGTGGGCATCACCGGCACGCCGGCGATCGACCTCCAGCGCCACACGATGTACGTGATCGTGCTGACCGCCGACCCGAGCGGCAACGGCTTGTTCCACGCGACCTACCGGCTGCACGCGCTCGATCTGTCCACGCTGGCCGACACGCTGCCACCGGTGATCGTCAGCGCCACCCAGACGCTGACCGACGGCTCGGCATTCGCCTTCTCGGCGGCGCAGCAGCGCCAGCGCCCGGCGCTGCTGCAGGTCGCCAACAGGATCTACGCCGCGTTCGGCAGTTTCTGCGACAACGCGCTGGCGCGCGGCTGGGTGCTCGGCTGGCGGGCCGACACGTTGAAGCCGATCGACCGCGGTGCCGGCGGCACGCCCGTCGGCAACCTGACGAACCGGCAGACCTCGGAACCGGCGGGCCGCTTCCTCTCGACGATCTGGATGTCGGGCGCCGGCCTCGCCGCGGACGCGAGCGGCATCTACTACGTCACCGGCAACTCCGACCATTCCGGCACCCGCTACGATCCGGCGGCCAACATCGAACAGAGCGTCGTGCGGCTGTCGCAGACCACGGCGTCGGTGCTCGACCTGTTCACGCCGTCGAACCTGGTGACGCTGGATGCCGACGATGCGGATTTCGGTTCGGGCGGGGTCATGCTGCTGCCCAGCACGGCGCCCGGCCAGCCGCCGATGGCCGCCGCCGCCGGCAAGTTCGGCACGCTCTATCTGCTCGACCGCACCAACCTCGGCGGCTACACGCCGGGCGGCCCGGACAAGGTGCTGGCCACGGCGAAGATCGGCTCCTGCTGGTGCGCGCCATCCTACTTCAACGACGGCACGCCGACGCTGGTCAGCAGCGGCGGCCAGCAGGTGAAACTCTGGACCGTGCAGGCAGCGCCGGCCACCGCCCTGGTGCTGCGCGCCGTCTCGGCGCCGCTCGCCACCGGCCCCGACCCCGGCTTCTTCACCAGCGTCTCCTCGCACGGCAAAAACCACACCATCGTCTGGGCGGTCACGCGGCCGGTCAGCGGCAGCGATCCGCGCGTCTGGCTCTACGCGTTCGGCGTCGGCAAGCCCGGCACGCCGCTGGCGCCGCTGTTCGCCGCCCCGGCCGGCACATGGACCGAGCTGAACCACAACCCCAACATCGTGCCGGTGGTCGCCAACGGCCGGGTCTATGTGGCCAGCGACGCCGTGCTGACGATCTTCGGCGTCGCCGCGCCTTAGCCGCGGCCGCGCTCCCCCCGCCGCCGACACGTCTGACAATATCGCGCCGGCGGTTGACAGCGGCCGGCCCCGGCGCACACTGACGCCGCCCGATGCGCGCGGTCTGGTATGACGCAAGGGGGCGGAAAGAGGGGGAGACGTTTCGATGGCCGACAAGTCCGGGGCCAACAGCTCAGACCATGGCCGCAACCGGCTGCGCAGCCGCCGCTGGTTCGACGAACCGCTGGATCCCGCCCTGACCGCGCTCTACATCGAGCGCTACCTGAATTTCGGCCTGACGCGCGAGGAACTGCAGGGCGGCAAGCCGATCATCGGCATCGCCCAGACCGGCTCGGACATCTCGCCGTGCAACCGCCACCACATCGACCTCGCGCCCCGGCTGCGCGACGGCATCCGCGACGCCGGCGGCATTCCGCTGGAATTCCCGATCCATCCGATCCAGGAAACCGGCAAGCGCCCGACCGCAGCACTCGACCGCAACCTCGCGTACCTGTCGCTGGTGGAGGTGCTGCACGGCTACCCGCTCGACGGCGTCATCGTGACCACCGGCTGCGACAAGACCACCCCCGCCGTGCTGATGGGTGCCGCGACCGTCAACATCCCGACGATCGCCTTCAATGTCGGCCCGATGCTGGACGGCTGGTACAAGGGCAAGCTCGCCGGCTCCGGCATGGTGGTCTGGGACGGCCGCCGGCTGTACGCCGAGGGGCTCATCAACTACGAAGAGTTCATGGAGATGGTGTGCTCGTCGGCGCCGTCCGTGGGCCACTGCAACACGATGGGCACGGCGAGCAGCATGAACTCGCTGGCCGAGGCGCTGGGCATGCAGCTGCCGGGCAGCGCCGTCATCCCGGCGCCGTACCGCGAGCGCGGCCAGATGGCCTACGCGACCGGCAAGGCCATCGTCGATCTCGTGCACAAGAACATCCGCCCCTCCGACATCATGACCAAGCAGGCGTTCGAGAACGCCGTGGTCGCGGCGGCGGCGCTGGGTGCCTCCTCCAACTGCCCGATCCACATGATCGCGATCGCGCGGCACATGGGCGTCGACCACACGCTGGACGACTGGCAGCGGCTCGGCCCGGAGATCCCGCTGCTCGTGGACATGCAGCCGGCTGGCCGCTATCTCGCCGAAAAATTCCACCGCGCGGGCGGGGTGCCGGCCGTGCTCAAGGAACTGCTGAACGCGGGCAAGCTGCACCCCGACGTGATGACCGTGACCGGCAAGACGCTCGCGGAAAACCTCGCTAACGTGCCGGAGCCGGACCGCGACGTGATCCGCGCCTACACGAACCCGCTGAAGGAGCACGCCGGCTACGTCGTGCTGAGCGGCAACCTGTTCGACAGTGCGGTGATCAAGGTCAGCGTCATCGACGAGAAGTTCCGTGCCCGCTTCCTCTCGAACCCCGACCACCCGAACGTGTTCGAGGGCAAGGCGATCGTGTTCGAGGGGCCGGAGGACTACCACCACCGCATCGAGGACCCGAACCTCGGCGTCGTCGAGCAGTCGGTGCTGATCATCCGCAATGTCGGCCCGATCGGCTATCCGGGGGCCGCGGAAGTGGTGAACATGCAGCCGCCGACGAGCTTGCTGAAACAGGGCATCGACGTGCTGCCGACGATGGGCGACGGGCGGCAGAGCGGCACGTCGGCCGCGCCCTCGATCCTGAACGTCTCGCCGGAAGCGGCGGTCGGCGGCGGGCTCGCGCTGTTGAAGACCGGCGACAAGATCCGCATCGACCTGAACACCAACAAGGTCGACGTGCTGCTGCCGGAGGGTGAACTGGAAGCCCGCCGCGCCGCCTGGACGCCGCCGAAGCTTGTCAACAAGACCCCGTGGGAGGAGATCTATCGGTCCCAGGTCGGGCAGATGGGCAGCGGCGGCTGCCTGGAGCCGGCGACGTTGTACCTGAACGTGCTCGAAACCCGCGGCGAAAGCCGGAACAACCACTGAGGCCGCCGCCTACCGCCGCCGCTCCGTACCGGCGGCTCCCCCTCGCCCGACCCTCTCCCCCCGCGCGGGGGGAGAGGGACGCAAGCTCTGGTCGGTTGTTGGCACCTTTCGGGATCCCGCCTATCCTGGCGGTTCGCTGGGCGTGGAGCAGCCTGTGCCGAAAGTTGTCCATGCGTCGCCAGACGCCCCCGATCGTTCGAGCCCCCAGGATCTATACGAGGCGGACGAGCACGAGTGGATCGCGACGCAGATCGCGGCGCTAAGGGATGGCCGCTTCGGCCGGCTCGACCGGCCGAACCTCGTCGCATACCTGTCTGAGATGACCATCCGCGACCGGCGGGAGCTGCAATCCCGGCTGACGGTGCTGTTGCAGCATCTGCTCAAGGTCCACGTGCAACCCGGCCGACTGACGCGCAGTTGGGTCGGCACGATCCTCGAACAGCAGCGCGAAATCCGCTCGATCATCGAAGGCATACCTAGCTTGGGCCGGCAGGCCGAGGCGATCGCCGCCGTGGCCTACCCCGACGCCGTGCGTGCCGCGTCCCGCGAGACCGGCGTTGCGGCCGCCGCGTTTCCGGCGACGTCGCCCTGGACCGTCGGCGGGGCGCTGGCATTCGACCCGCCGGAGCCGGCTGCACGGCGCAAGCGCACGCGGAGCTGATATGCCCGAGGATCGCGCGGCGCGCTCCGCTCTTCCGCCATGGCGGAGGCGATGCTACGGACCTTGCACGGTCCTTTAGGGGGGAGAGCAATGGCAGGCAGGCTGGCCGGCAAGACGGCGTTCTGCACGGCGGCGGCACAGGGGATCGGGCGGGCGACCGCGCTGGCCTTCGCCGCCGAGGGGGCGAGCGTCATCGCCACCGACCTCAACGGGGCGAAAGTGGCGGAGATCGCCGGCCCCTCGATCCGCACCTTCGCGCTCGACGTGCTCGACAAGGACGCCGTGATCGCAGCGGCCAAGCAGGTCGGGGACGTCGACATCCTGTTCAACTGCGCCGGCTTCGTGCACCAGGGCACCGTGCTGGAAGCCACCGAGGAGGAATGGACGTTCGCGTTCGACCTCAACGCACGGTCGCATTTCCGGACGATCCGCGCGTTCGCGCCAGGGATGATCGCGAAAGGCGGCGGCTCGATCATCAACATCGCCTCGGTCGCCGGCAGCATCAAAGGCATCCCCGCGCGCGCCGTGTACGGCGCCAGCAAGGCGGCGGTGATCGGGCTGACCAAGGCGGTCGCGGCCGACTTCGTGAAGCTCGGCGTACGCTGCAACTGCATCTGCCCCGGCACCGTGCAGTCGCCGAGCCTGAACGACCGTATCGCCGCCAACGCCTCCGTCGCCGGGTCGGTGGAAGCGGCGCGCGCCGCGTTCGTCGCGCGCCAAGCCATGGGCCGGCTCGGCACGCCCGAGGAAATCGCCATGATGGCGGTCTACCTCGCCAGCGACGAGGCGGTGTTCGTCACCGGCCAGTCGATGATCGTCGACGGCGGGATCACCCTCTGACATGCGCCGCTGGATCGAATCCGGATCGACGTTCGAACTGCAGATCGGCTACGCCCGCGCGGTGGTTGACGGCGACTGGATCTTCGTCAGCGGCACCACGGGCTTCGACTACGTGACCATGGCCATCAGCGACGACGTCGTGGCGCAGGCGGAGCAGTGCTTCAAGAACATCGGCGCCGCGCTGGCCGAGGCCGGCAGCGGCTTCGGCGACGTGGTGCGGGTGCGCTACATCCTGCCCGACGCCGCCGATTTCGAACCGTGCTGGCCGGTGCTGCGCCGCCATCTGGGCGTGGCGCGGCCGGCGGCGACGATGATCGTGGCCGGACTGCTCGATCCGCGCATGCGCATCGAGATCGAAGTGACCGCCAAGCGGCGCGCCGCCACCTGACGGCGCCGCGCGCGCCCCACCGACAGGAGAGACCCTCATGAAACTGCTGCGCTATGGCCCGGTCGGGGCCGAGAAACCCGGCATCCTCGATGCCGACGGCAAGATCCGCGACCTGTCGGGCGTGCTGAGCGATTTCGACGCGGCGGCGCTCTCGCCGGCCGGGCTCAAGAAACTCGCCGCCATCAACGCGGCGTCGCTGCCGGTGGTGTCCGGCACGCCGCGCATCGGCGCGCCGGTGCCGCGGCCGATCAACTATGTCTGCATCGGCCTGAACTACGCCGACCATGCTGCCGAAAGCGGCCTGAAGGTGCCGACCGAGCCCGTGGTGTTCCTGAAATCCACCGGCGCCTATGCCGGCCCGAACGATGACGTGAAGATCCCGCGCGCCTCGAAGAAGACCGACTGGGAGGTCGAACTCGGCGTCATCATCGGCACGCCGGCCAAATACGTCTCCGAGGCGGATGCGCTGGACTACGTCGCCGGCTACTGCGTCTGCAACGACGTCAGCGAGCGCGAGTTGCAGACCGAGCGCGGCGGCACCTGGGACAAGGGCAAGGGCTGCGACACGTTCGGCCCGACCGGCCCCTGGCTGGTCACCAAGGACGAAATTGCCGACGTGCAGAACCTCGACATGTGGCTCGACGTCGATGGCCACCACATGCAGCACGGCAGCACGAAAACCATGGTGTTCGGCGTCGCCAAGCTGGTCTCCTATGTCAGCCATCTGTGGACGCTGCATCCGGGCGACGTCATCAGCACCGGCACGCCGCCGGGCGTCGGCATGGGCAAGAAGCCGGAGCCGATCTACCTCAAGGCCGGGCAGGTGGTGACGCTCGGCATCCAGGGCCTCGGCGAGCAGCGGCAGGTGTTCGTGCAGGACTGAGCCGGCATGCCCGCCCCTGCCCGCCCGATCCGCCTCGTCGTCACCGACGTGGATGGCACGCTGGTCAGGCATGACCGGACGCTCGCGCCATCCACGATCGCGGCGGCGGCGAGGCTGCGGGCGGCGGGGGTCAGGCTCGCCGTGGTCAGCAGCCGGCCGGTCGGCGGGCTGGAGGTGCTGCGCCGGCCGCTCGGGCTCGACACGCCGCGCGCCGGCTTCAACGGCGGCGAGATCGTCGGCGCCGACGATGCCGTTCTTGAGGAACACACGATCCCGGACGCCGCCTGCCGCGAGGCGGTGGCGCATCTGGAGCGCGCGGGCGTCGACGTCTGGGTGTTCGCCGGCGGCGAGTGGCTGCTGAAGAACCCGGACGCCACCTACATCGCGCGCGAAAAGCTTTCCATCAGCATGGACTGGCGGCAGGTCGACGATTTTTCTCCCCATCTCGCGCACGTGCACAAGGTGATGGGCGCGTCCGCGGATTTTGCGCTGATGGGTCGATTGGAAGCCGAGTTGCGCGGAAGCATCGGCGCCGCGGCGATGGTGGCGCGCTCGCAGTCGTACTATCTCGACATCACGCATACGCAAGCAAACAAGGGCACGGCGGCGCTCTCGCTGGCGCGGCTGCTCGGCGTCGCGGCGGAGGAAATGGCCTGCATCGGCGACATGCCGAACGACCTGCCGATGCTCGACATCGCCGGGTTTTCCATCGCCATGGGCAACGCCACCGACGAGGTGAAAGCCCGCGTCCACGCCGTCACCGCGGACAACGACAGCGACGGCTGGGCGCTGGCAATCGAGAAGTTCGTCTTGGCGTAGCGTGGGATGCCCTTCGCATCCCGCCATCTTCGCGCGGTGGTGGGATGCTTGGCATCCCACGCTACGAACGCTCGATCAGCCCGACTGCGCGCGACGATCCGCCTCGGGCGGATGCGTCTCCCGCTCGCGCTCGATCGCCTCGTTGATCAGCTTGTGCGCTTCCGCCGCGTCGCCCCAGCCGAGCACCTTGACCCACTTGCCGGGCTCCAGGTCCTTGTAGTGCTCGAAGAAGTGCTGGATCTGCTCCAGCGTGATCTGCGGCAGGTCGGTGACGTTCTTGACGCCGAGGTAGCGCTTGGTGAGCTTGTCGGCCGGCACCGCGATGATCTTCTCGTCGCCGCCGCTTTCGTCCTCCATCTTCAGCACGCCGACCGGGCGGACGTTGATCACCGCCCCCGGGAAGATCGGGCGGGTGTTGGCGATCAGCACGTCGATCGGGTCGCCATCCAGCGAGAGCGTGTGCGGGACGAAGCCGTAATTGCCGGGATAGCGCATCGGCGTGTGCAGGAACCGGTCCACGAACAGCGTGCCGGCCGCCTTGTCCATCTCGTACTTGATCGGCTCGCCGCCGACCGGGACTTCGATGATGACATTGACATCATCGGGCGGGTTCTTGCCGATGGGGATGGCTTCGATGCGCATAAGGTCTCTCCGGTGGTGCTGGGCGCCACTGCCGTCCGGGCTTCATAAGCGGCTTGCCGCGGCGCAGCAATTACCGCAGTCACGCCGCCGCAGCCCAGGCATCCGGGGGCATACACCGGTACGCCCTTGACGCGCGAGCGCGCGAGTGCGCACGGACCGAATTCCCTCCTTCAACGACTGGAGCCTCTCCTGCCCGCTCCCCTCGCCGCCGATCTGGCGCCGGCCGCCGCGGCGCCCGCCGCCGCGCTGCGCGACGCGACCTGGGTCGTGGCACTGGTCATCCTGGCCGGCACGGCGGCGCGGCTGGCGCTGGCGGCATCGCTCGGGCTCGGGGTGGACGAGAGCTACATGGTGGCGGCCGGGCGGGCACTGCACCTGGGCTACTTCGACCATCCGCCGGTGTCGTGGTGGCTCGCCGCCGGCGCCGCGCGGCTGTTCGGCAGCGAGGCCGCCTGGGTCGTGCGGCTGCCGTTCATCGCCATGTTTACACTGTCTACATGTCTCATGTTCCGGCTGGGCACGCTGCTGTTCGGCCCGCGTGCCGGCATGTGGGCGGCGGTCGCGCTGAATCTGGCGCCGGTGTTCGGGCTGGCGGCGGGCGCCTGGGTGCTGCCGGACGGTCCGCTCGATCTTTTTCTCCTCGCCGCCGCGCTCAGCTTCGTGCGTGCGCTGGCGGACGGCAATGCGGCATGGCGCTGGTGGCTGGCGGCCGGAGCCGCGGCCGGGCTCGCGCTGCTGTCGAAATACTCGGCCGTGCTCGTGCTGGCCGGGGCACCGGTCTACCTGCTGACGCAGCCGCAGCACCGATTCTGGTTGCGGCGGCCGCAGCCCTATGCGGCGGCGGCGCTGGCGGCGCTGGTGTTCGCGCCGGTGCTGGTGTGGAACGCGCAACACGGCTGGGCCTCGTTCGCCTTCCAGGGCGGGCGCGCCGGGGTCGAGCATCTGCGCCCGCTTGGGCCGCTCGCCGTGCTCGGCGGCGAGGCGCTGTTCCTGTTGCCGTGGCTGTGGCTGCCGCTGGTGGTTGCGTTCGTGCGCGGCCTGCGGGCCGGGCCGGCGTCCTGGCGGACGTGGCTGCCGTGCTGCCTCGGCGCCGGGCCGGTCCTGCTGTTTGCCGTCGTCGGGCTGTGGTCGAAACACGTGCTGTTCCACTGGGCGGCGCCCGGCTACCTGATGCTGTTGCCGTTGCTCGGCGCCGAACTGGCGCGGCTGGCCGCGTTTCGTCCGGCGCTGG
>Ga0302314_10015817_pt1 | contig 12800 bp, 10 predicted proteins | sample III_Palsa_N2_3_FD_200533 | JGI IMG/M metagenome (GOLD analysis project Ga0302314, IMG submission 200533) | Peat permafrost microbial communities from Stordalen Mire near Abisko, Sweden - III_Palsa_N2_3 | ecosystem: Environmental > Terrestrial > Soil > Palsa > Peat permafrost | place: Sweden...
CCGGGAAGACCTTGCACCCGGAGTGGATCAGGAGCGGCACGGCGTGCACGATGCCCGTGCCGTGGATGTTCGTGAAGACCACCTTCAGGCCCGCAGCGGTCAGCATCGCCTGGTCGACCACGGCGGTAGAGGCGACCTCGAGGTAGGCGTTGTCGACCTCGGGGCCGAGGGTTGTGACGCGCGCGAGGTCCTTGTGGAGGAATTCCGATACGCCGCCAAGCGGCACCGCGCCCACCTTTGCGACAATCCCCTTGTCGTGCGGTGGGATCACCTGGGCCCCGTCGACGAAGTAGGCCTTGAAGCCGTTGTCGTGGGGAGGATTGTGGCTGGCCGTGATGACGGCCCCCGCGTGGGCCCGCAGGTGCCTCACCGAGAAGCTCAGCTGGGGCGTCGGCCGGGGCCCGTCAAAGATGAAGGCCTCGCCGCCTAGGCGCACCCAGATGGACGCCGCCAGCTCGCAGAAATGGCGCGAGTAGAAGCGGATGTCGTGGGCGATGACGAGCCGCGGCGCCGCGCCATCCCCCTGGCCGTCGAGGTATTCGCGGGTGTACCGGAACAGGCCGATCACCGCGCGGACCAGCGTGAAATCATTCAGCATGTTGCTCCCTACGGCCGCGTGCTCGGGGACCGAGAATGCCCCCGGCGTTCCCTTCTCCGACTCCGTGGTGACCATCCCGATCGTCCTGCCCCGGATGCCGCCGGTGCCGAACTCGAGCTCGCGGTAGAACCGGTCGTTCAGCTCGCCCCAGGCCTTCGCCTCGAGGAGCTCCCCGATGCTGGACTCGGCCCAGGCGGGCAGGTTGGCGGAGAGATAGGCCGCGATGTTGCCGGCGGCCGAGGGCATGATGTGCCCAGCGGCCTCGGCGGCCCTTGCGCGTTCCACGGGTGTCATCAGGCGTTTCCCCCAAGGCAGAGTCCGTCTCTGACGGCGGGCCTTGGCGAAAGACGGGACCAACTTTGCGCGAAGGAATCCTCGTCGTAGCCAAACAGGGGGGACACCTCGATGGCAAAATTCGGCAGGCCCGAGGCGTCCGTGGGCACCTCGGCGCCGCCCTGACGGAGCCACCGCACGAACTGGCGCAGCTGGTCGGCGCGGCACGTGGCGGGCGAGTCCACGCCCTCCGCGTTCTTGACCGGCGAGAAGTCGTCGGCCCGCGCCGTCTCGATCACGACCGGGTTCCCCGCCGAGGGGAGCGCATCGAAGACAAAGAGCTCGAACTTGACGCCGTTCGCCTTGTCGGGCTTCACCGGGCTTCCAGCCGCGTCGACGGTGGCGATCTTCTTGTCCGCGCGGTGGAACGGAAGTCCGCCGTCGCCGCGGGCCATCCTGCGGATGAATTCGCGGTCAATGGCATGGATCGCGATGCTGCCCGCCTCGTACCGCAGCGCGCCCGTCCCGGGATCGGTCTCCCGCTGGAGCGCCATCGGCAGGTCCGAGTACTCGATCACCACGAGCCGTCCCCTCTGGACGCAGAAGTGGCCCAGCTTCTCCTCCGGGTACGACTTGGGCACCATCTTGCTCGACATCTCCGACCTGCGGCCCAGGTGCCATCCTATGAAGGCCGGGTCGATGCAGCGCACGAGCGGATTGTCGACCTGGAAGTAGCTCAGCGTGTCGACGCCCTCCGACGCCATGAGGTCCAGGGCCCCGCTGCGGTCCAGGGCGCGGAGCGAGCCGCCGTGGCCGTCCGGGGAGAGGGCGATGGCGGACGGACTTTCGAGGAGGATCTTGCCCGAAAAGTCCACAGCGGGCATGCGCCCCTGCCTGAAGAAGTGCACGCGGGCGGGATCCAGCCCAAAGTGGCCGTTCCCCGCGAAGAAGGCCTCGGTCGCCGCGTGGTTCTGGTGGCTCGTCATGATGAACCAGTGCAGCGGCCGGCCGTAGCGCAGGCCCGCGGCGAGGATCTTCTCCGCGAACACGCGAAAAAGCGGATGATGCCGTATGGGTGTCACCGGGAAGGTGCCCTTGGGGCCGTCATAGCCGAGGCGGGTGCCCTGCCCTCCCGCGACCGTGAAGGCGGCCACCCTGCCCGCCCTGAGGGCCGCCTCGCCGGCCTCCTTCGCGGCCTTCCACGCCGGGGCATCCCCGCCGCGGCCGGGCAGCCGCTCGAAGGGCGCCGGGGCCAGCCCCTCGAGGTCGACCGTCGGCGTCGAGCCCTTTGCCACCAGCGTCCGCACCAGCCGGTCAATTTCCGCGAGGTCGATTTCCGCCGCCTCGGCGAGAAGGCTGGTCCGGGCCTCCGGCGCGAGCCCTTCGTAGAAGGCGAACACCTGGCCTTGGCCGGCGGTGCGGAATTTCTCCATCAGGATGTTGGGATCGGGTGTCATGGGCAGCGTGCATCAGTCCTCGAAGCGGAAAATGTCCTCGTCGGGCTTGGAATAGCCGAGCTTCTTGCGGATCACCATGTCCACGTACGCCGGGTCGTTCCTCAGGCGGTCGAGCACCTTCTGCTGGCTCGCCAGGCGTTCCTGGGCCTCCGCCAGCCGGCTCTTGTTCGCGGCCTCGACCTGCTCGAGGCGGCTGTACTCCGCGCGGGCGTCGATGAAGAGGTAACTGCCGTAGACGCCGATGCCCGCAAATAGGATCAGGTATAGGCTCAGGATGACTCGGCGAGAATTCACGTTCCTTTCACGTCGATAAACAGCGGGGCCCCACGCGTTCGCAAATCCTTTCTGCGTGCGGCCCCGGGAGTGAGCTTTTGGCGTGCGTTTTGGTTCAGTCCGGGGCTTACTTGGAATAGCCTATGTATCAGAGCTACTACGGATTCAAGGAGATGCCGTTCAACATCACTCCTGATCCGAAATTCCTCTACCTCAGCCCGACCCACCAGGAAGCCCTCCAACACCTCAAGTTTGGCGTTCGGGAGCGCAAGGGGTTCATCGTCCTCATAGGCGAGGTCGGCTGCGGCAAGACGACGCTCTGCCGCCGGTTCCTGAACGAGCTCGACCCCAATCATTTTGACACCGCCCTCATCCTGAACCCCCGGGTGACGGAGACGCAGATGCTCAAGGCTATCCTCTCGGAGCTCGGCGAGGCCAAGCTCGCGCGGAGCCAGGTCGACCTTGTGTCGCAGATGAACCGCGTGCTCCTGGAGAGGATCGAGAAGGGCCGGGACATTGTGCTGATCATTGATGAGGCGCAGAATCTCTCGTTCGAGGTGCTGGAGCAGATCCGCCTGCTTTCCAACCTGGAGACGGACAAGCAAAAGCTGCTTCAGATCGTCCTGATGGGGCAGCCCGAGCTCAAGGACGTGCTGGCGCGCCAGGAACTCCGCCAGCTGCGCCAGCGCATCCTGGTCCACTACGAGCTCCATCCCCTCTCGCTCGCGGACGTGACCCACTACATCCAGCACCGGCTCACCCTGGCGGGAAGCACGGGTCGCCCGTCCTTCACGCCGTGGGCGCTAAGGGCGATCCACAGGGCCAGCCGTGGGATACCGAGGGTTGTCAACAACCTCTGCGACAAGGCCATGCTGTCGGCGTTCATCCGCGAGTCCGACCAGGTGACGTTCTGGGATGCCCGGCGGGCCACGAAGGACATGGAAAACCTCACGAACTGACCCCCGAACCATGAGCCTCATCAACGACGCGCTTAAGAAGGCCGCCCGCCAGCGCGCGCAGGAGGACAACCTCATGCCCCCGATGCCCGGCGGAGGCGGCGGGGGCCGCCAGGGCGGCAGGGCCATGCAGACGAAGGTCCTGGTCGGCGCCGCGGCGGTTTGCCTCATCGTGGTCTCGGCCGTGGTGACCGGGATGATCATGAATGGGCATTCCACGGACACCAAGGTGGCCCCGGCAGCCGTCTCCACGCCCGCATCGGCGTCCGTCCCGACGACGGCACCGACCCTGGCGCCCGCGCCGAAGATCGTCATCCAGGCCCCCGCCGTGGCCATCTCGCTGCCCCAGGCGTCACCCACCCCCGTGCCCAGGCCCACGCCCGCACCGGCCTCGATCGTGCGCGCTGTGCCGGCCGCCGCCGCCCCGGTGGCCGTCAGCGAGGGCGACTCCGACGCCGTCCAGTCTGTCGTGGACAAGTTCCTCGTCTCCGGCGTGCGCGAGGCGGGGTCCGACAGCAAGGCGCTCGTGGACGGCCACGTCTACAAGATCCATGACCTCGTCGACAAGGCGACGGGCCTCAGGCTCGTCAAGGTCGAGGCGGACAAGCTCACGTTCGTCGACAAGACGGGCGCGATGTACGTCAAGACGTTCTAGCGCCTAGAACGCGGTGGCGGGCGGGCTGATCACCTGCCACAGCGTCCTGAACGTGATCTGCACGTCCATCCATATGGACCAGTGCGAGATGTAGTAGACATCCCAATACACGCGCCGGCGGACCATCTCCTCCTCGAGCACGGCGCCGCGGAACCCGAGGCTCTGCGAGAGGCCCGTGATGCCGGGCTTCACCAGGTAGCGCGTGCGGTAGCCCTGGGTCTGCTGGCGGAATTCCTCGTCGAGGAGCGGCATGTAGGGCCGCGGCCCCACGACGCTCATCTGGCCGACCAGCACGTTCCAGAACTGGGGGAACTCGTCCAGGCTGCGCTTGCGCATGAAGTTCCCGAACGGAAAAATGCGCTGGTCCTCGGTGAGCACCTGGACCGACTCGGCCGCGTCGCTCCGCGGCGTGGCGTACATCGAGCGGAACTTGAGCATGAGGAAAACCTTTCCCTGCTTTCCGCGGCGCTCCCGTGAATGGAAGAGGGGCCCTGGAGCCTGGATCGCCTGCATGATCCCTATCCAGGCGCAGAGGACCGGGAGGGCGACGACCACGACGGGAAACGCTATGGCGATGTCGAACGTGCGCTTGAGGATGCGGTTCAGCGGATCCTCAAGCGGCTCCTCCTGGAGCGTGTAGAAATGCCGGCCCTCCTCGGTGATGGGCACCAGCGGCTGCGAATATCGATCCTCTATGTTGCTGTGGATCAATAGCCTGCAACCATGGTCCCGGCATGCATCGATGATCATGCCGGCCTCGATATCGCTGCTTGGAAGCTCAAGCATGACCACCTGCCCCACCAGCATTTGCTCCAGGACGCGCGGAAGCTCGGCCAGCGTTCCGAGCCACGGCACGGTGAGCGACTCGGTCCCTGGCGGCGGCGCCACCGGGGACAGCAGCCCCACGGGAAAGATGCCGAGCGGCTCCTTGTTGGCTATCCACTCGCCGACCTTCGCAAATGTCCCCGGGTTGCCGACAAAGACGGTGGGGAGGCGGTGACCCTTCTGGAAGATGTACCGGGCGACCATGCCCGGAACCCACGCGTTCAGCAGGGAGAGGCCCAGCCAGCAGAAGATGAGGAGCGTCCCCAGGAAAAGGCGGCTGATGCTGTGGTCCTGCGTCGCGAACATCATGACGAAGACGAGCATCGCCATGCTGGCGACCTGGCGCAGAGCCAGCCTCGCCGAGCGCCCCAGGTCGGGGAGGTGAAACCGTGCCGCCAGGCTCCTGGAGACGGCGCGCACGGACAGGAGCATCCCGCCGATCATGCACAGGAAGTAGGGCCGCAGGTTCGCGTAAGGGGTCATGTGCACGAAGGGCACGTGATAGTTCAGGTTGATGAACGCCCACGCCCAGAAGAGCACCCCGACAAAGAGCGTCATGAGCACCGCGTGGATGTTGGCGAGGCCCCGCGCCCGCGCGTCGATCATGCGCGCCCTCTTTTCTTGGCGAGCCACGCCTCGACCTTGGCCAGCGGGAGCGTGTTGACTACGGACTTGGAGGTCAGCCACCCCTTGCGCGCCGCGTTGACGCCGGCGATGACAACGCGAAGGCCCTCCGTGCTGTGGGCATCGGGGTTGACCGAGCATTCCAGGCCCCGTTCCGACGCCTTCCTCCAGAGCCTCCAGTCCATATCGAGCCGGTACGGGCTCGCGTTGAGCTCGATCGCCACGCCGTTCGCGATCGCCGCGTCGATCACCTTGGCCGCGTCCACCCGGTAGGCCTCCCTCTCCAGCAGGATCCTCCCGGTAAGGTGCCCCAGCATTGTCACGCGGGGATTCTCGAGGGCCCGGACGATGCGCGCCGTCATGACGTCCTCTGCCTGGCTGAACACGCTGTGCACCGAGACCACGACGTAGTCGAGCTTCGCGAGGATCCCGTCGTCGAAGTCCAGCGATCCGTCGGGAAGAATGTCGCATTCGGTCCCGGTGAACACGCGCGTCTTGAAGCGCTTGGACTTGTTCAGCGCGGCAATCTCGGAGACCTGCTTGAGGAGGCGCTGCTCGTCGAGGCCCTTTGCCTGGAAGCTGGACTTCGAGTGGTCGGCGATGCCGAGGTACTCCCATCCAAGCTCCTCGGCCGCCGCCGTCATCTCCGCGAGCGTGTTGCTCCCGTCCGACTGGGTCGTGTGGTTGTGGAAGGCCCCGCGGATGTCGCGAAGCTCGATCAGCTTCGGGATCTCGCCCCGTTCGGCCGCCTCGATCTCGCCGACGCCCTCCCGCAGCTCGGGAGGGATGAACGAAAGCCCGAGGGCCCTGAAGAGACCTGTCTCGTCGGAGGCGGCAATGCCCTCCTTGCGCGCCGCCTTGTCGCGGGCCGTCCCCTCGCCCGCCGCCGGGACAAGGCCCCATTCGCTCAGGCTCATGCCCCGCTCGAGGGCGCGCTGGCGCAGCTGAACGTTGTGGTCCTTCGAGCCCGTGAAATGGTGGAGCGCGAAGGCGTACTGCTCGGGCGGTATGATCCGAAGGTCGGCCTGCATGCCGCTCTCGAGCCGGACACTCGCCTTTGTGTCGCCCTTGGCCGTCACCTCCCTGACTCCGGGCTGGCCGGTGAACCACTCCACGACGGGGTCGATCTCGGTGGCCGCCACGATGAAATCGAGGTCCCCGACGGTCTCAAGCCCCCGGCGAAGGCTGCCCGCGGACTCGGCCCGGCCCACCTGCGGGAGCGCCCTCAGGGCCGCCAGGATCGGGGCCGCGACGTCGTTTGCCTTCCACCACAGGTGCCGGCGGGAATACGCCACGCGGTTCCGGATGCCCGCGAGGATCTTTTCCTGGGTCTTCTCCCCGAATCCCGCCAGGCCGGCGACGCGCCCCTCCTTGCACGCCTTCTCAAGGTCCGTGACCGAGGTGACTCCAAGCTCCTTTCCCAGGGCCGCGATCTTCTTCGGGCCCATCCCGGGAATCTTCAGCATCTCGACGAGACCCGGCTCGATCGATGCCTTGAGCTTGTCGAGGAACTCCAGCTTCCCCGTCGCGTGGAGCTCCGCGATCTTGGCGGCGAGGGCCTCCCCGATTCCCTTTACGCTCTGGATCTTGCCGTCCGCGATGAGCGTCTCAAACTCGTCCTTCTCGAGCGATTCGATCGCCCTGGCTCCCGCCGTGTAGGCCCTGACCTTGAAGGGATTCTCCGCCTTCAGCTCCATGAGCGTCCCGATCTCGGCGAGCACGTCGGCGATCTCGTTCTTGGTCATGGCTTCATTCCAGACGCCCGATCCCCCGAATTCAACGCCGGAAGACGGCATCGCCCCTTCCTTTGCGGTGTTGCGTAAGGGGTCGTTCGACACTTCCCTACTGCGAACGCATGCCCTTCACCTACGCGAGGACCGTCCACTTTGCAGATACCGACGCGGCGGGCGTTGTATTTTTCGCCAATTACCTGGTCATCTGCCACGAGGCCTACGAGGAGTCGCTCTCGGCTGTGGGGATCGATCTCAAGGCCTTCTTTGCCGACAACGGCATCGTCATTCCGATCGCCAAGAGCGGGGCTGAATACCTCCGTTTCCTGTCATGCGGGGACAAGCTCGGGGTCAGCGTGTCGCCCTGCGCCATCACTGAGAATTCCTACGAGGTGCAGTTTGAGGTCACCCGGCTTTCGTCCCCGCCCAAATGCGCGGCGCGGATCAAGACGGAGCACATCTGCATCGACTCGGGGACCCGGGCGCGCAAGGCGCTCCCTACGGCGCTTGCCGAATGGGTTGCCGCGGGCTGAAACCCGCGAGGCGAGTCAGGGCGGCGCGGTCGATCTTTCCCTGGGCATTGCGCGGCCACGGTGAGATCGCCGCAAATCGCTTGGGCCGCTTGAAGGCGGCGAGGCCCGAGAGCGCCGCATGCACCTCGTCCATGGACAGTACGGTTGCAGTCGCGGGATGGCAGGCCACGACCACAAAGCCCCACTCGATGTCCGGGACGCCCACAACGGCGACGTCCTCGAATTGCCCGCTCGCGCGGAGCGCGGTCTCGACCTCGCCGGGGGACACCTTCTTTCCACCCGTGACAATGACATCGTCGCGCCTGCCAAGGATGCGGAGGCTTCCGTCAGGGCCGAATTCACCGAGGTCCTCGGTTTCCCATGTCCTTTCCGCCTGGAATGACGGGAAATATCCCCTGAAAACGGACGGACCGTCGACACGGACCATCCCCTCCGCCGTCGTTATCCGGGCGTGCGGGAGAGCCATGCCACTGCCGCGCATCCCCCCCAGGAACTGCTCCGGTGTGACAGCCGCGACCATCGCCGCCGTCTCCGTGGCCCCATAACTTGGCGCAAGCGGGAGGCCGAGCCCGGCCGCGACCTCGAGGAGTTCCGCCCATGCGGGTCCACCCCCCACCAGGATCGCCGAGAAATTTCGGAGCCACGCAACGGAGGCCCTCGAGCCCATGAGGCGCTGCAGCTGCGTCGGAACAAGCGAGATGCAGCAGCGCTCGGGAACCGCGGCGGGAAGCCGACCGGCCTCGATGTCCTTCCAGGAGCATGCCTCGAACGAACCCCCAGTGAGGGCGCATCTCATCCAGGCCATGAAGCCGCTCACGTGGTGCAGAGGCAGCACCGAGATCGCGCTGACCCGCTCCATGGCGAAATGCCTCCGGAACCCCTCGACAGCCGACGACAGGGTGGAACCGTCGTGCCGGGCAAACTTGATCTCCCCGCCGGACCCGCCCGTCGGTATCATCAGCCAGCCTGACTCGCCGGCATCCCCGTCGACGGCGATGGCCCTCGCATCAGAACGCTCCTTTGCGGTCCAGGAGGGGTTCGCAAGAAAGACGTTTCGCGCGCCCGCCACGGCCCCCGACACGCTCGCCATGAATCGCGCTGGCTCGGCTTGCTCGACGAAAACCAGCGCGTCCGCTTTAGCCGCGGCACACGTGGCGTGCCTGGCGAGGATTTCGGCTAGTCGAGCGCGTTCCATAGGAGTTGCGGATCCATACGCTCGACGTCTTCCGCGCGAATGAAGGGCGCGGCCGCTGGCCCGTCGAATGTCGGTTCATTAAAGAGCGGCCATACACCGAATCCCAGGGCGGAGAGCTTGCCCTTCCAGGCGAATGCCAGCCTCAGGGCGGCCTGGGCCCCCACGGCTGTTTCAAGCGCCGACGAAAAGACGACATCCGCGGCCGCCTTCGAAAGCTTCTCAACGGTCGCGCCCGCGTCGCCCAGGAGCGAGGGCTTGATCACGTAGTAGCCGGGCCAGCCCAACCCGAGCCATCGGTCCACGTCGCCGTCGTTGACAAGCGACTCGTCCAAGGCGATCCGCACGGGAAAGTCCCCGGCGAGCCCAAGGAGAAGGTCCTCGGCCCCTTTCCCCCGCGCGTCGACCGGCTGCTCGACAAACTCGACGGGCCTGTCCGCGGCAAGGTCCAGCCAACGCTCGGCAGCGCGGCGGTTCCATGCGCCATTGGCATCCAGCCTGATCCGCGAACCCGAGGGCAGGGCTCCAATCAGGTCGTCGAGGATGGCCTGCTCGTCATCGGCGGCCCCGACTCCGACCTTCCACTTGAACACCCTGAATCCCGCGTCGGCCTTCACGGGCCCTTCCTCAACGGCCGAGCGTCCCGAGGGAAGGAGGGCCGCCACGGCAAGCGACGCGTGCTGGGCTCGGCCCGGGTGTCCCGGGATTGCCGACGCGAGGGCATGGCGCAGGGTCGCGAGCCCCTGCGGGAGCCCGGCGGAAGCCCCTTCGCCGATCGTGGGACCGAGGGAGCGGCACGCCGCCTCGCACGCATCGACCGATTCCTCGCCAAATCCAGGCACTGGTGCCGCCTCGCCAAATCCGTGGGTTCCATCGGGCCGTTCGACCCGGATAATCAGGCCCTCGCGCGTCGCCCAATTGCCCCTCGACGTTCGCACCAAGCGGCGGAACGGCAATGAGTAGCGGCGGTATTCCAGGCGTAAAACCATTTTGTTTGCCCTTTCACTGAACGGCACTACTTGGATCACGGCAACCCATGAGCAAGGTTGCCAAGAACCCCCGGTCGGCGGCTGATACGCATTTCTATCTTCCCGCGGACGATTTCTTCCCCGCGTGCATCCCGATGGCGCTCACCTTTGACGACGTCACCCTGGCGACGCTCTACTCGGAGATCCTCCCAAAGGACGCCGACACGTCGACGTCCCTGTCCGACTCGCTGAGCCTGCAGATCCCCATCATTTCCTCGGACATGGACACGGTGACCGAGACGAGGATGGCCATAGCAATGGCGCTGAACGGGGGGATGGGCCTGATCCACTATAACATGCCGGCGAATGACCAGGTGAAGGAGGTGGCCCGGGTGAAGCGGCACATCCATGGCCTGATCCAGGACCCGATCACCGTCTCCCCCTCCAGTTCCATCGGCGACCTGCTGGAGATGATCGAGTCTAGGCGCTACGGGTTCTCGACATTTCCGGTCGTCGACAACGACGGCCGCCTGTGCGGGCTGCTCTCGGGCAATGTCGTGAAGGAGCGCTACCGCACCAAGAACATCGCGGACGTGATGACCCCGCGCTCGCAGCTGAAGACCGAGAACGAGGCCGACGTGGCCAAGGATCCCATCAAGGCCGCCGACAAGTTCTTCACGGCGAACGTGGGCATCAACAAGATGCTTGTCGTCGACCGCGACGGCCACCTGAGGGGCCTCGTGACCGCATCCGACGTCGAGCGGATCACCGGCGAGATCAAATCGCGCCGCAAGCCGGCGCGCGACTCCCAGTTCAGGCTCGTGGTCGGCGCGGCGCTCTCCCCGAAGCGCACCCCCAGCGGCGCCCTGGACCGCGAGGCCATCCTTGCCCATGTCGGAAGCCTGGTCGACGAGCATGTCGACGCGATCGCCGTCTCGACCGCCCACGGGCACACGGCCGGCGTCGGCGAGGTGGTCAAGCTGGTCCGCAAGGCCTTTCCCCACCTCACGCTGATCGCGGGCAATGTCACAAGCGGCGCGGGCGTCGAGTTTCTGGCGGAATGCGGGGCCGACGCCATAAAGGTCGGCCAGGGGCCCGGCTCCATCTGCACCACCCGCATCGTCGCCGGCGTCGGGATTCCCCAGCTGACGGCGCTCTATGTCGCGTCCAAGTCGGCCACGAAAAAGGGTGTTCGCATCATCTCGGACGGTGGGATCACCAAGTCGGGCGACATCGTCAAGGCGCTCACGCTTTCGGATGCGGTCATATGCGGCGGCGTCCTCGCGGGATGCCGTGAGGCGCCCGGAGAGATCATGGAGATCGGCGGCAAGGTCTATAAGCAGTACCGGGGCATGGGCTCGCTCGCGGCAATGAAGGCGGGCAGCGCGGCCCGCTACGGCCGCGAACGGGACGACGCGAGGAAGGTGGCCGCCGAGGGGATCGAGGCCCTCAAGGAGGTGAGCGGATCCGTCGACGAGGTGCTCACGGGACTCATAAGCGGCGTGCAGAGCGGGATGGGCTACCTCGGCGCGCCAAACCTCGCCGCCCTTCGCCAGAAGGCGCGCTTTGCGCGGGTCAGCCCCGCCGGTCAGAAAGAGGCGGCGCCTCACGACGTCGTCGAGGTCTCAACCCGCGCCAACTGAACCCGGGGATGAGGCCGGCAGTTGGGGCTTGCCCTCAGCTGCCAGCTCCCCATTTCAATCCCCTGCAACAGGGGTCCCGCACTTCGGTTGCCGAAAGCCAAATGGCCCTCCTACCCTTCTCCAGCCAGCTTATTGCCGACGTCGGCATTTCCCTCGGCGATGAGGGCAAGGGGCGGCTGGTACCCGAGATAGTCGAGGAGCTCCGTTCCACGCAGCGCAAGGTTACCGTCGTGATGAAGGTCAATGGCGGCGCCAACGCGGGCCACACGGCCGCCGGGGTGAAGCTCAATCTCCTGCCCTCGGGCGTCGTCGAGCGCGAGATCCCCCATCTGGCGATCGGAAGCGGCGTCGTCGCGGATCCCCGCAAATTCGTGTGGGAGGCCGCGCCCCTCGAGCGCAAGGGCTACGCCGTGCTCGACCGCCTCCTCATCGACGAGCGCACGATGACCTCGGACCTCACGCACCGGCTCCTGGACCTCGCCGAGGAGGACTACCGCGTCAATATCCTCAACGAGGAGTCGCGCGGCTCAACGGGCCGCGGGATCTCCGCGGCGTACAGCGAGGAGACGGGTCATTGGCAGATGTACTTCTCGGACTTCCTGGCCGGGCCGAATTTCTTCGCGCGCAAGCTGGCCCAGAGGGCAGACCGCGCGTGCCGGACGGTGCAGCACGTCTACCGTGTCTCGGAGTCGACCTGGGACACCTTCTTCGACCGCCTCACGGAGGCCGAGCAGAGGGCCAACGCGGAGACGATCTCCAGCGGCGTGTTCGGCAAGGACGAGTTCGACTTTGCCCAGTTCCGGGGAAAGCGCCCCTTCGAGCTCAACGTCGAGCGCCTCACCGAGATTTACTGGAAGGCGGGCGTGTCTCTGCGAAAGAACATCGGCGAGGTCCGCGAGCTGATTCTCAGGGAGGTGCGTGACGGGCGCACGATCATCGGGGAGTTCGGGCAGGCCTACTGGCTCGACAAGCGCCACGGGTTTTCACCCACGTCGTCCCACACCTTCACGCCCGAGTTCTTCGAGAGCGCCAACATCCCGGTGCAGCCGATACATACCTTCGGCGTCGCGAAG
>Ga0302314_10015818_pt1 | contig 12800 bp, 11 predicted proteins | sample III_Palsa_N2_3_FD_200533 | JGI IMG/M metagenome (GOLD analysis project Ga0302314, IMG submission 200533) | Peat permafrost microbial communities from Stordalen Mire near Abisko, Sweden - III_Palsa_N2_3 | ecosystem: Environmental > Terrestrial > Soil > Palsa > Peat permafrost | place: Sweden...
TCTTGTCGGCCTTCACCTGATGGATGAACAGGTTGTGCATGACGTTCTGGGCGTCGACGCTCTGGGCGTAGACCGTCAGACCGCCGGGGGACTCGGTGAACTCGCCCTCCTTGACGATGCTGCCCATCAGATCGGTGCGCACCTTGAACAGTTCCTCGCGGGCGATCCGGCCGCAGGCGGGTGCGACCCACATGTTGATCACCAGCATGATCAGGACCGCGAAGGCGCTGAGCCGCATGGCCGGGCTGACCACCTGCCAGCGGCTGAGGCCGGCGGCGAAGCAGACCACGATCTCCTGCTCGGTATGCAGCTTGTTGATCGCATAGAGCGTCGCCACGAAGGCCGAAATCGGCAGCACCAGCGCGACCAGGTTGGGCGCCGAGAGCAGCACCAGCTTGAACAGGGTGAACGCCGCCTGGCGCTGGCTCACCACCACGGTGAGCAGGCCCAGACTGCTGCTCAGGATCGCCACCCCGGCGAGCGCGGCGGTGGTGGCGATCACGGGCGTCAGCAGTTCGCGGAACAGGTATTTCTGGATGAAGGCCATGGGACGCGAACGATGAGCGGGGCGGTCAGTGTAGCGGGATGACGCGGGCGGCGACAGCCGGCGCGACGGCGCAGCGCACGGAAATCATGCCCGGCTCGCCTGGGACAACACCTCGGCGATATCGCCGTCGGCGGGCACACCCAGCACATGATGGCTATGCCAGAGCGCGTAGAACAGCAGGCTCCAGGCTGGTTGGGACTTCTGGCCCGCCTGCTCGAACACCCCGCGCACGGTCTCGAAGGACGCGAACTCGGCGATGGCGGGCTGGGCCGCCGTCAGCTCGCCCAGCCGCTCGGCCTGGGCCGCCATCCAGCCACCCACCGGCGGGTTGAAGCCCTGCTTGGGCGCGAAGGGATTGGCCTGGGGCAGGGCGCGCGACAGCCATTCGCGCAGCAGCACCTTGCCAAAGCGCAGGTTGGCCTTCAGCCCCGGCGGCAGCGACAGGGCGAAATCGGCCACGGTCTTGTCCAGGAAGGGCGTGCGGCCCTCCACGCTGTTGGCCATCAGGCAGCGGTCGAGCTTGATCAGCAACCCGTTGGGCAGGCGCTCGATGCAGTCCACCGCCTGCAGCAGGGCCATGCGCGACGGCCAGCGCTGGGTCTCGCGCGCCTCGATAGCGTCGAACCCGGTCGCCCAGCCGACGAAGCGATGGTTCAGGGCGGGGATGGCCTCGAACACCCCACGGCGTTCCTTGTCGCCGAACCTCGGCAGCGGCAGGCGGGCGCGGCGATAGCGGGTGTAGCCGCCGAACAGTTCGTCCGCCCCCTCGCCGCACAGGGTCACCTTCAGCCCGGCCTCCCGCGCGGCGCGGCCGAGCAGATAGGTCGGCAGCACGGCGGGGTCGGCGGTGGGGTCGTCGATCGCCGCAGCGATGCGCGGCGCCAGGGTCCAGAAGTCCCCGGCCGTCATCTCGATCCGCCGGCAGTCGGCGCCCACGGACTTGGCCAGCTCCAGCGCGGTGAAGCTCTCGTCGCCGGACTGGCGGCCCTCGTAGCCCACCGTCAACGCCTGCACCGGGGTGCGCGACAGCCGCTGCATCAGCTTGAGCAGGATGGAGCTATCCACCCCGCCGGAAAAGAACAGCCCGTAGGGCACGTCGGTGCGTAGGTGGACGGCGACGCTCTCGGTCATCACCATCTCGAAGCGGGTCAGGGCCTCGGCGAGATCGATCCGCTCGACCGGCCGGTCGGCCAGGGTCGGGATGCGACGACGCTCGGTCACCACCCCATCCACCACCACCAGGGTCTCGCCCGGCGCGACGCGGTCGATCCCGTCGAAGATGGTCGCCTCGCCCGAGGTGTATTTGAGCTGCAGCAGCTCGGCCTCGGCGGCGGGGTCGATCTCGGGCTGGATCAGGCCGGCGGCGAACAGGGCCTGGGGCTCGGAGGCGAAGGCGAACAGCTCCGGCGTCTCCAGGTAATACAGCGGCTTGATGCCGAACTGGTCGCGCGACAGCACCAGCCGTTGCGCCGTCGGGTCGTGGATGGCGATGGCGTACATGCCCCGCAGCGCCTGGGCGTAGTCGAGCCCGCGCCGCTCATACAGGTGCACGGCCGGTTCGCAGTCCGACAGGGTCTGGAACACCCCGCCAAGCTCGGCCCGCAGCTCCGGCGCATTGTAGATCTCGCCGTTGGCGACCAGGGCCGCGCCGCCGGGCGCGAACAGGGGCTGGCGTCCGCCCTCGACATCGACGATGGCCAACCGGGTGTCGACCAGGCCCACCGGCCCGTCGACATGGAAGCCCTGCGAGTCCGGGCCGCGATGGTCCAGCGCCGCGGCCAGGCGGTCGAGCACGGCGCGGTCCACCGACCGGCCGCCGCGCATCATGACGCCGGCTATTCCGCACATGGGATCGGCTTGGTGTGGGACATCGGCGAGGTGTGGGACATCTGCGGTCTGGCGGCGGGCCATCGGCGCGCCGACGACGTCGGCGAGGCTGGCTTGGGGCCGGACCCGTAGACCGCCGCGCCCCACTTGCCAAGCGCGCCCCTTTCCGCCACCGATCCCGCCGGGGCACGACAGCCGGGAACAACGGCGTTTCTCGCCAAGGATTTTGCTTGAACATCAGCGACAGCCCGGCCGCCGCGGCCCCCTTCGCCGCCCCGGCGCCGACCCGCTTCCCACCCCGCTGGTTCGGCGCGCTCATGATCGTGCTGTTCGCCCTGATCATGCCGGTGGCCTACGCCGGCAACCAGGGCGAGGCGGTGATCGTGGCGGTGGGCGGCGGCTTTTCCCTGCTGTTCGTCTTTCGCCTACGCGCCCCGCCGCTCGGCGTCGTGCTGATCGGCGCGCTGGCGATCTGGGCGGCGATCAGCTTCGCCTGGAGCCCGCTGGCGGGCCGGCTCTACACCATCCATCGCTACGGCGACCTGGAGGCCCTGACCGCGCCCAAGCTGCTGCTGCAGGCTGTGCTGGACTGCGCCTTCGTCCTCGGCGCCCTGATCCTGCCGCCGGACCAGCGCGCCAAGGCGCTGAAGCTGACCGGAATCCTGCTGCTGGCGGTGATGGGCGTGCTGATGATCGAGGCGGCGGAGGGCGGCCAGATCTACGGCTTCCTGAATTCCTTCGGCAAACACCCGCTGCGCGCAGACCTGGCCAAGCGCGACGCCGCACGGGGCTGCTATGCGGTGGTGCTGGTGTTCTGGCCGCTGGCGCTGCTCACCTGGAACAAGATCCCCGTGGCCATTCCCGGCGTGGTCGCCGCCTGCCTGGTGGTCAGCTCGCTGATGCTCGGCGTGGACGCTCCGGTCGCCGCGCTACTGCTGTCGCTGGTGGTGTTCGGCGGGATGCGGGTCAATGCGAGGCTCGGGGCGTGGGTGTGCATGGTCGCGGTGGTGGTCTACTTCCTGGCCGCGCCGCTGGTCTTCCTGCCCCACGGCCATGCCGCAGCCGACATCCCCTCCGACATGGGCAAGGAGTCCTGGCACATCCGCGTGAGCATCTGGCGCTTCGCCTCGGCGTTGATCGCGCACCGGCCCCTGCTCGGCTACGGCCTGGACGCCAGCCGCGCCTTCGGCGACGCCATCCCCATGCATCCCCACGACGCCGCCATCCAGCTCTGGCTGGAGACCGGGGTGCTGGGCGCGCTGCTGGGCGCGCTGTTCTGGGGCTGGCTGTTCTTCCGCATCCAGCGCGTCGGCCGCGAAGACCCGGTGTGGGCCGCCATGGCCTGCGCCACCGCCGCGGCCTATCTGCTGATCAGCGCCATCAGTTTCGGCGTCTGGCAGGAATGGTGGCTGGGTCTGGGCGCCATCGCCATCGCCTGCTGCGCCATGGTGCTGCAGACGCGGCGCGAGGTTGCGCCGGAAACCCTTGAGGGCGGTCTGGCGTCGCTGCGGTGAGGGAGCTGTAATCGCGCTGCGTGCTTCGAGACGCGCTGTGCGCTCCTCAGCATGACGTAGGTTTTGAGACATGCCCTACGCATCGTCATCCTGAGGAGCCCCAAAGGGGCGTCTCGAAGGACGCAGCAGGCCAGCCAACTCTCAACCCAGCAGGTCGTGGTGCTCCGCATGCCGGCGGATATAGGCGGCGGCGTAGCTGCAGAGCGGAACGACCCTGCGGCCCTCCTCGCGCGCGACCGCGAGCACACCCTCCATCAGACGGCCCGCCGCGCCTGAGCCCCTGAGAGCCGGCGCGGCCTCCACATAGGGGATCACCAGCCGGTCGTCCTCGCGCCGGTAGTCGGCGAAGGCCAGGTGGCCGTCTTCCTCGAGTTCGAAACGCCGATGGGCGGCGTTGTCGACGACGGCGGCCATCGCCGGAACGCTAGGGCTTCTTCGCCGCCGGCGGCGCGGCGACCGCCGGCTTGACCGCGGCGGCCACCGGGACCGAACCGCCGGGGATAGTCGGCGCGGGACCCGCCTGGGCGGTGATGAACTTGGGCGTCGGCTTGCTGTAGCTCTTGACCGGCTTGGCGCGCTCGGCCGCCTCGACCGAACCGTACTTCAGCACGTCCAGCGCCCGCTGGAGCTGGAAGTCGTTCTTGTCGTCGGGCGTCGCCGAGGGCTTGGGCGCGGGCGGGGGCTCGTCCTCGTCCTGGTCGTCATCCTTGAGCGAGACCTTCTTGATCCCGGTCGTGGGCAGGGCGGCGGGAATCTCGATCGAGGTGGGGACGAAGCGCTTGCGGCCCTCCTGGGCGTCCAGCGCGTTCTTGAACGCCGCCTCGGTGTACTGCAGGGCGGTGTCGTAGACCGCCTCGGCCTGTTTCTTGGACTGGGCGACGAACAGGTCAGGCGCGATGCCGGTCTTCTGGATCGAGCCGCCCGACGGCGTGTAGTAGCGATCCGTGGTCAGCTTCAGCGCGCCGTCGACGCCGCCATGCAGCGGGATCACGGTCTGCACCGAGCCCTTGCCGAAGCTGGTCAGGCCCACGATGGTCGCACGCTCGCGATCCTTCAGGGCGCCGGCCACGATCTCGGAGGCCGAGGCCGAACCGCCGTTGATCAGCACCACCATGGGCAGGCCGTGGATCAGGTCGCCGGCCACCTTGCCGTTGTAGCGGGTGATGTCCTTGGCGTCGCGGCCGCGCTGGGAGACCACCTCGCCGCCGTTCAGGAAGTCGCCGGCCACGTCGACCGCCTGGTCCACCAGGCCGCCGGGGTTGTTGCGCAGGTCGAGCACCAGGCCCTTGAGGTGCGGGTTCTTGGCCTTCATGTCGCGGATGGCCGAGGCGGTCTCGGCCCCGGTCTTCTCGTCGAAGCCCGACAGATGCAGGTAGCCGTAGTCGCCCTCCAGCCGGTGGGTGACCGACTTCACCTCGATGATCTCGCGCGTCAGCTTGACGGTGAAGGACGGGGTCTTGTCGCGCGCGATGGTCAGCGAGATCGAGGTGCCGACCGGGCCGCGCATCTGCTTGACCGCGTCGTTGAGCGATTGGCCCAGGATCGACTGGCCCTCGATGGCGGTGATGTAGTCGCCGGGTTGGATGTGGGCGCGCGAGGCGGGGGTGTCGTCCATCGGCGAGATGATGCGCACCGCGCCGTCCTCGGCCGTGACTTGCAGGCCCAGGCCGCCGTACTCGCCACGCGTCTGGTCGCGCATGTCGTCGAAGCTGTCGGGATCGAGATAGCCCGAGTGCGGGTCAAGCGAGGTCAGCATGCCGTCCAGCGCCGCCTGGATCAGCTTCTTGTTGTCCACCGGCACGACGTACTGCTGGTCGACCGTGGTCAGCACGTCGCCGAACAGCTCGAGCATCTTGTAGGTGTCGGCCTTCGGCGGATGGCTCTGCTGCTGGTCGGCATAGGCCATGGCGGCCGCGCCCAGCGCGAATGTGGAAATGCCGATCAGCAGGATCTTGCGCATCAGGGTCCTCGGAAGTCCACGTTACCTGCCCTCGCCTTCGCCGCGAACGCAAGCTTAGCCGTCATCAACCCTTAGCGAACAGGGCCGTTCACGGAGGCTGCAGCGAACCATCGGGAAGGATCGACGGGCCGCGCGGCCCTGCGAACCTCCAGATAGAGCTCCGGACGACCGTCCGGGGGCATCCGACCGACGGGCTCTCCCGCCGCCACCGTACGCCCGACCTCCGCAACGACCGAACCCAGGCCCGCCATGACCAGATGATAGTCGCCAGCCTTTAAGATCAATACAAGACCCCAGCCTTTCAAGGGCCCCGCATAGTCGATCATCGCGGCGGTGGGGCTCAAAACAGTTGCATTCGCATCGGCGCGCCAGGTCAGGCCCTTGGCGTGCTGCGGATCGCCCCCTGCGGCGCCGAACCCATAGACCTCGGCGCCCTGCACAGGCTGGGTCAGGCGGGGCGGCAGATTTTCGTCCGTGTCCCTCCCCGCGGCGTCGTGATCGCCCAGCGTGGTCACCAGCTCGCCCAGCGAGCGAGCGCGCGCCGCCAGACGCTGAACGTCGCCGTTCGCCACCGCCGCGTCGGCGACCAGCTGGACCTGGAGCGCACGCTTCTGCTCGATCAAGTCCTGGATGCGGGCCTGGCGGTCGGCCACCGCGCTCTCGGCCTGGAACAGGGTCCCGCTGGCGGCGTCGGCCTGGCGGCGCAGCCCTTTTAGCGCCTCGGACTGGGAGGTGAACACGTGGGCGCGGCGCTCAAGCTCGGGGGCGATAGCCTTGATCAGGATGGCTGCGCGCACCGCGTCGCGCGCCGAGCGGGGGTCGACCAGCAGGGCCGGCGGCGGGTCGCGCTGGTACATCTGCAAGGCGCCCATCAGCCGGGTCAGGCTCTCCTGGTTGCGCCCCATTTTCAGCTTGAGCTCGGCCTCCTGAACGTTGACCTGTTGCAGCCGCTCGCGCGCGCCGCCAATGGTGCGCCGCCCGTCGGACTCCGAGCGGCCGAGATCGACCAGTTGGGCCTGCAGCTTCTTCACCTGGACCGCCGCCGCGCTGGCGCCCTGCTGGGCCGCATCGCGCGCCACCGCCCGCGCCTGACGCTGGGTGTCCACCGCGCCGCGCAAGGCCGGAACGCTCGGATCGGCCGGATTGGGCGGCGCGGCGGCGAGCAGCAGGGGCAGGCCGAGCAGCAGCCATACGCCGCGTCCGCCGATCATGTCGGCCACGTGTCCGGCGACATGGCCAGCACCTCGCCGGCCAGATAGAGCGAACCGCAGACGATAACGTGCGGCGCTGGCCCGTCCACGCCCAACGCCCGGCCCAGCGCCTCGGTCACGTCCGCGCAGGCCTCGACCGTCATCCCCCGCCCCGCCGCCGCCTGGACCAGCTCCTGGGGCGGGGCGGAGAGTTCGGAGGCGAAACCCGTGGCGAACAGCCGCGCCTCGGCCGCCTTCAGTTCGGCGAACACCCCGGCCGCGTCCTTGCGCTTCAGCAGGCCGACGACGATCGCCACCGGCCGCCCATCGCGGGCCGACAGGCTGCGCGCCGCCACAGCCAAGGCCCGCGCCGCGTGCGGGTTGTGTCCGCCGTCCAGCCACAGGTCCGAGCCCCGCGCCTTGGCCATCGCCGCCAGCGGCCCGGCCGTGAGGCGCTGCATCCGCGCGGGCCAGCTCGCGCCGGCGATCCCGCGCCCCAGCGCCTCGGCGTCGATGCGTGGATCGTTCAGCGCCCGGGCGGCGGCCACCGCCAGCCCGGCGTTGTCGAACTGGTGCGCGCCGAACAGGGCCGGCGGCGGCAGGTCGAGCAGGCCGTCCTCGGCCTGGAACGCCAGACGGCCGCCCTGCGCCCAGGCGTCGAAGTCGCGGCCGGCGAGGATCAGCGGCGCGCCGACCCCCTCGGCCTCGGCCTCGATCACCGCCAGCGCCTCGTCCGGTTGGCGGGCGACCACGGCGGGGACGCCGGGCTTGAGGATGCCGGCCTTTTCGAAGGCGATCTTGGCCAGGGTGTCGCCGAGGTATTCGCTGTGATCGTGGTCCACCGGGGCGATCACCGTCACCGCCGGTCGCTCGAACACGTTGGAGGCGTCGTAGCGACCGCCCAGCCCCACCTCGACCACGCACAGGTCGGCCGGGGTCTCGGCGAAGGCCTGCAGCGCGGCGGCGGCGGTGATCTCGAAGAAGGTGATCGGCTCGCCTGCATTGGCCGCCTCGACCCGCGCCAGCACGTCGGCCAGCTGGGCGTCGGTGATCAGGGTCCCGGCCAGGCGGATGCGCTCGGAGAACCGCACCAGGTGGGGCGAGGTGAAGGCATGGACCCGCAGGCCGGCCGCCTCGCCGATGGCGCGCAGATAGGCGACGGTGGAGCCCTTGCCGTTGGTGCCGGCCACGTGGATCACCGGCGGCAACCGCCGCTCGGGATGGCCCAGCGCCGCCAGCAGCCGCTGCACCCGGCCCAGCGACAGGTCGATCAGCAGGGGATGCAGGGTGCGCAGCCGCTCCAGGGCGGCGTCATGGGGAAGCAGCAGGTCGCTCATGTCTCCTCCCCTGCACAGTGGGAGAGGAGAAAATCAAGCCGCCCGGCGCGCGCGTCCCAGCATCAGGGTCTTCAGGATCGAGCCGAGGGTGTCGGGCAGTTCGCGCCGGTTGACCACCTTGTCGACCATGCCCTTCTGCTCCAGGTACTCGGAGCGCTGGAAGCCCTCGGGCAGGGTCTCGCGGATGGTCTGCTCGATCACGCGCGGGCCGGCGAAGCCGATCAGGGCGCCGGGCTCGGCCAGGTGGACGTCGCCCAGCATGGCGTAGCTGGCGGTGACGCCGCCGGTCGTGGGATCGGTCAGCACCACCACATAGGGCAGGCGCGCGCGCTTCAGGTCCTGGATCGCCAGGGTGGTGCGGGCCATCTGCATCAGCGACAGGGCGCCTTCCTGCATCCGCGCGCCGCCGGCGGCGGTGAAGGCCACCAATGGCACCTCGCGCTCCAGCGCGGTCTCGGCGGCCTTGATGAAGCCCTCGCCCGCCGCCATGCCCAGAGACCCGCCCATGAAGGCGAAGTCCTGCACCATGGCCACGGCCGGCACGCTGCGGATCACCCCGGCGCCGATGGCCACGGTGTCCTGCCGCCCGGTCGCCTTGCGCGCCGCCGCCAGACGTTCCGGATAGGGCTTCTGGTCGGAGAAGCCGAGCGGGTCGTCGCGCACCACGGGCGAGGCGATCTTGTCGTAGACGCCGCCGTCGAAGGTGAAGCGGAACCGCAGGTCCGGCCCGATCCGCATGTGGAAGCCCGAGGGCGTCACCCACATCGCGTTGTCCAGATCGGCGCGGTAGATCATCTCGCCGGTGTCGGGGCATTTGACCCACAGGTTGTCCGGCGTCTCCTTCCGGCCGACGAAGCCGCGCACACCTGGCGCGATCTTGGACAGCCAGCCCAGGCCGCGCTGGCGGTGCGGCGCGTGCCCGGCCGCGTCCACGATTTCGTCGGGCTTGGGCGGTTCGGCGGGGCCGCCGCCTTTGGGGGGTTTCTTGTCGGCCATGGGCTAGCCTACCGTCTCGGAGACGCGCGCGCCATGCACAGCGTCCGCCAGCCGCTTGGCCAGGGCCAGCACACGGGCCGCAGCCGGCGTTCCATCGGTAAGCGCTCCGGCGATCTCGTCGACCAGGGCCGAACCGACCACGGCGGCGTCGGCCACCTTGGCGATGGCGGCGGCGCGCTCGGGGGTCTTGATCCCGAAGCCGACCGCCACCGGCAGGCCGGTCGCCTTGCGCACCCGCGCCACGGCGGGGGCGACGATGTCGGCGTCGGCCTCCTTGGTCCCGGTCACCCCGGCGACCGAGACGTAGTAGACGAAGCCCGAGGTGCGTCGCGCCACCACTTCCAGCCGCGCGTCGTCGGTGGTCGGCGTGGCCAGGCGGATCAGGGCCAGCCCCTCCGCGTCCAGCGCATCGGCCAGGGGATCGGCCTCCTCGGGCGGGCAGTCGACCACGATCAGGCCGTCGGCGCCGGCCTCGGCCGCATCGCGCGCGAAGGCCGCGTGGCCATAGGCCTCCAAGTTGTTGAGATAGCCCATCAGGATCACCGGGGTCTCGGCGTCGCCCTGGCGGAAGGCGCGCACCAGCTCCAGCACGCCCGTCATCCGCATCCCGCCCTTCAGCGCCCGCTGGGCGGCGCGCTGGATCGGCACGCCCTCGGCCATGGGGTCGGAGAAGGGGAAGCCGAGCTCGATGATGTCGGCCCCGGCGGCGGGCAGGCCGCGCAGGATTTCCAGCGCCGTGGCGGCGTCGGGATCGCCGGCCATGACATAGGCCACGAAGGCGGCGCGATCCTGCGCCTTCAGGGCGGCGAAGCGGGCGTCGATACGATTAGGCATGTCAGGCTTCCGAGCCCTCCCTCTCGAAGGGGGAGGGTTGGGTGGGGGTGAGTGCAGGACGACGACGGCTGGAGCGCAAGAGGCGCGGCGCCTCGTATGTGAGCTTCGAAAACTCGGGCGCATACACCCCCATCCCCGACCTTTCCCCCCTCGAGGGGGAAGGGAGAAGAGGGGAGAGGCTCCCAGTCATATCGACCGTCCGAGCACGTCGGCGACGGTGAAGATGTCCTTGTCGCCCCGGCCCGAGAGGCTCAGCGCGATGATCCCGCCCTTGCCGACCTCGCGCGCCAGGTCGCCGAGCTTGGCGATGGCGTGGGCGCTTTCCAGGGCCGGGATGATCCCCTCCAGTTCGGCGCAGAGCTGGAAGGCGGCGAGCGCCTCGTCGTCGGTGCAGGAGATGTACTGGGCGCGGCCGACGTCGAACAGGAACGAGTGCTCAGGCCCCACGCCCGGATAGTCCAGGCCGGCGGAGATCGAGTGCGCCTCCAGCACCTGGCCGTCCTCGTCCTGCAGCAGGTAGCTGCGGGCGCCATGCAGCACGCCGGGTCGACCGGCGGTGAGGGTGGCGGCGTGCTTGTCGGTATGGACCCCATGGCCGGACGCCTCCACGCCGATCAGGCGCACGCCCTCGTCGTTGAGGAAGGGGTGGAACATGCCGATGGCGTTGGAGCCGCCGCCGACGCAGGCGACCACCACGTCGGGCAGACGGCCCTCGGCCTCCAGCATCTGGGCGCGGGTCTCGGTCCCGATCACCGCCTGGAAGTCGCGCACCATCTCAGGGTACGGGTGCGGGCCGGCGGCGCTGCCGATGATGTAGTAGGTATCCTCGACGTTGCCGACCCAGTCGCGCATCGCCTCGTTCATGGCGTCCTTGAGCGTCGAGGCGCCCGAATGCACCGGCCGCACCTCGGCGCCGAGCAGGTTCATGCGGAAGACGTTGGGCTTCTGCCGCTCCACATCGACCGCGCCCATGTAGACGATGCACGGCAGGCCGAAGCGGGCGCAGACGGTGGCGGTGGCCACGCCGTGCTGACCCGCGCCAGTCTCGGCGATGATCCGGGTCTTGCCCATGCGCATGGCCAGCAGGATCTGGCCCATGCAGTTGTTGATCTTGTGCGCGCCGGTGTGGTTCAGCTCCTCGCGCTTGAAATAGATCTTGGCCCCGCCGAAATGCGCGGTCAGCCGCTCGGCGAAATACAGCGGGCTGGGCCGGCCGACATAGTGGGTCAGATAGCCCCGCAGCTCCGCCTGGAAGGCCGGGTCGACCTTGGCCGCCGCGTAGGCGTCGCCGAGCTGCAGCACCAGCGGCATCAGCGTTTCCGCCACATAGCGACCGCCGAACGCGCCGAAGCGGCCCTGGGCGTCGGGATAGGCGGAATAGTCGTTGGGCTTCAGCGGGACGGTCATGATTGACGGCTCGGGGGCTGGCGTTCTGCGGCCGTCGCGTCAGACGCGGTGGACCGCTTCCAGAAAGGCCTTGATGAGAGCGGGGTCTTTAACGCCGGGGGCGGTCTCGACGCCAGAGGAAACGTCCACCAGCGGTGCGCCGGACGCGCGCACGGCCTCGGTCACATTGTCCGGATCGAGCCCGCCGGCCAGGAACCAGGGCTTGGCGAAGCTGCGCCCGGTCAGCAGGCTCCAGTCGAACGCCGCCCCGTTGCCGCCGGGCAGGATCGCGCCCTTGGGGGCCTTGGCGTCGAACATCAGGTAGTCGGCGACGCCCTCGAACGCCCTGGCCGCCTCGAGGTCCGCGGCCTCCGAGACGCGGAAAGCCCGGATCACCCCGGCTCCGGTGCGGGCGTGGACCTCGGCGGCGCGGGCCGGGGTTTCATGGCCGTGGAGTTGGATCAGGTCGGGCTTCAGCGTGCGGGCGATGGCGTCGAGCAGCGCGTCGGAGGCGTCCACCGTCACCGCCACCACGTCCAGCCCCTTGGCCCGCGCGGGCGCGGCCAGGGTCGCTGCCCGTTCCGGCGCGATGTCGCGCGGGCTGGGGGCGAAGAAGACGAAGCCGATCAGCTCCGCGCCGCCGTCCACCGCCGCTTGCACGGCTTGGGGCGTGGATAGACCGCAAATCTTGGCTCGGACGGACATGGGGCGGATATGGCGTTCCGCGTGGCTGTTGTCATCTGGTCTTCCCCCTCCCCCTGCGGGAGAGGAGAACGGCGTCAGACCTTGGCCTTCAACGCGTCGCGGATTTCCATCAGCAGCGCCTCGCTGGTGGTGGGCGCGGGCGGGGCCGCGGGCGTCTCGGCTTCCTTGCGCTGGGTCATGCTGACCAACTTCACAATCAGGAACACCGCCGCGGCGATGATGATGAACTGCACCGCGGTGTTGACGAACACGCCGTAGCCGATCGCCACCTCGGCGTGCTTGGCCGCCGGGTCGGCGGCCTTGAGCACGACCTTGAGCTGGGAGAAGTCCACCTGGCCCAACAGCAGGCCGATCGGCGGCATGATGATATTGTCGACTAGGCTGGTGACGATCTTGCCGAAGGCGGCGCCGATGATCACACCGACCGCCAGGTCGACCACGTTGCCGCGCGCGATGAAGGCGCGGAATTCCGTCAGCAGCGACATGCGTCCCCCGAGGCCTGGT
>Ga0302314_10015822_pt1 | contig 12797 bp, 11 predicted proteins | sample III_Palsa_N2_3_FD_200533 | JGI IMG/M metagenome (GOLD analysis project Ga0302314, IMG submission 200533) | Peat permafrost microbial communities from Stordalen Mire near Abisko, Sweden - III_Palsa_N2_3 | ecosystem: Environmental > Terrestrial > Soil > Palsa > Peat permafrost | place: Sweden...
CCTCATCGAACTGGCTGAACGGGCCGGGGTCGATCGCGAGCGCAACGTGGCGGTCAACTGCCTCGACGGCGATGTTGCGCTCACCGATCCCGGCACGCGCCTGTGGCCGCAGACCGAGCGCCTGCGGGTGGCGGCGCTGGCCGGCGCGCTTACGGGCGACGCCTCGTTCTGGGACATGGCGGCCAGGGCCGCGGCCGGGCTGTGGCTGTTTCTCGACGTGCCGACCCCGGGCCTGTGGCGCGACTGTCTGGAAAACGACGACCTTACGGCGCCGGCCAGCTCGCTCTACCACATCGTCGGCGCCATCCTGCAACTCGACCGGGTGGTCGAGAGCACGCTCTAGCGGCCGCCGATCAGGCCGGGCAGAGGCTCCCGCGCCGCGTCCGCAGAGCGGCGCCGAGGCCAGCGAAGCCGAGGAGCATCAGCGCCCAGGCCGCGGGTTCGGGAACGGCGATCGAAACCCCGGTAAGCTCATTGCCATAGGACGCGGTCCCACCGACGTTCACTGACTGGAAGGTCAGAGTCTCGCTGGAGCCGCTGGCGATGACGGACACCTCGTTCGGAGTCCAGAAGGCGTTGACCCCGTTGCTGGTGTCCGTAGCGATCTGAACGCCGCCGAAAAAGACATCCAGCTGCTGCGGTCCGCCCCCGTTGCGCCCGCCGTAATCCCAGGAAAGGTCGTAGGTTTCGCCCACGGTGAGGCCGGTGACCGTCTGCGAAACGGTGTCGAAGGTATTGGCGTTCACTTCCAGATTCTGGCAGCCGGCGGTTTCGCACGGCAAGCCGTAGACGGAGCTGGCGCCGACCTCGAGCGTGTCGCTGGTATCGAACCAACCTGGAATGGTCGCGAACTGTCCGTAGCCGCCGCCGACATTGGGATTGGTGAAGTCGCCGTTGACGATAACAGCGGCATGCGCCGCGCCGGCCAGGGCGGCAACCCCGAACGCGGTCGCGATCAGCCTCAATGACAGTCTCATACCAACCTCTTGCAACCGTGACCTTAGAGACCACAGAATCTCCACGACGACAACAGGAACCCACAGGCCTGCGGTCATTCGGCGCAGGGCGGCCGGAGCGTTGCGTTCGATCGCAGAGGGGGGTCCCCTAGACTTATGACCACGCCTTTCGAACGCGCCCTCGAAGCGGGTGACCTGGCCCAATTGCGGACCTGCCCGAAGGCGGACTTGCACGTGCATGGCGTTGGCGGTGGAAGTCGCGCCTTCCTGCTCGAGCGCACCGGACGCGATATCGCGCCCAGCGACCGCGTTTTCGGGTCGCTGGCCGAGATGGACGCCTGGACGCAGGCCAACATCGCCGACCTTTTCCGCGGCCCGTCAGGCCGCGCGCTGGCGTTCGAAGCGACGTTCGCCCAGGCGCGGTCGGATGGCGTGACACGGATCGACCTTGGGGAAGACGTCTGGGGCGTCACACTGCACGAAGAAGGAGCGCCGGCGGTTTGGAGGATGCTTTGCGACGCTCATGACCTCGCCGCGCCCGACATCGAATGGATCCCTCAGATGGGCATGTCGCGCCACTGCCCCGTTGGCGCCATTCAGTACTGGATGGAGCCGCTGCTGGAGTTGGGCGTCTTTCACAAGCTGGATCTGGCGGGCGATGAATTGGTTCAGCCCATCGAGGTCTTCGCGCCTCTCTACCGCCGCGCCAAGGCGGCCGGACTGCGGCTGAAGGCTCACGTCGGCGAGTTTGGCACGGCTGACGATGTCTGGCGGGCGGTCGAGGTTCTCGAACTCGACGAGGTGCAGCACGGCGTCGCCGCCGCCGAATCACCTCAAGTTATGCGCGCGCTCGCCGATTCAGGCGTTCGGCTCAACCTATGCCCGACGTCGAACGTGATGCTCGGACGGGTCGCGCGATTGGAGGACCATCCAATTAGACGACTCTTCGACGCCGGCGTGATGGTGACGGTCAACACGGACGACTGCCTGATCTTCGGCACCAGCCTCTCGCACGAGTTTCTGTCGCTCTACCAGGCGGGGGTGATGACCGCGGCGGAACTGGAGAGCATCCGCCAGGGCGCATTCAACTAGACGGAACGCCGCGAGCGGCTTCCGGTCTCTTACGCGATGCCGGCCCGCAGGAAGTCGTGGGTGCCGACCACGCCCACCGGGCGGCCGTGCTCGCAGGCGATGAGCAGCTGGATCGGCTGCGGTCGCTCGGTCATCAGGCGCAGGGCTTCGGTGGCCAGCAGATGCGGATCGACGGTCACCGGCGAGCGAGTCATGTGCGCGCCCATCGGGGCGCTCAGATCGGCGGTGGGCAGGGCGCGGCGCAGGTCGCCGTCGGTGAACACCCCCGTCAGCGCACCGGCTTCGTCGACCACGGCGACGCCGCCATAGCGCTTGCGGGTCATCTCGACGATGGCCTCGGCCAGGCTGACGCTCTCGACCACGATCGGCACATGTTCGCCCCGGGCCATGATGTCGCCCACGGTGACGAGCTGCGCGCCCAGCGTGCCGCCCGGATGGAAGTTGCGGAAATCGGCGACGGAAAAGCCGCGCGCCTCCAGCAGGGCGACCGCCAGGGCGTCGCCGAAGGCCATCATCATCGTCGTGGACGTGGTCGGCGCGCGGGTGTTCTGACAGGCCTCGGCCGCCCTGGGCAGAATCAGAGCGACGTCGGCGGCGTCGGCGAGGGCGCTCTCGGGCGCCGACGTCAGCCCTAGCAGCGGCACGGCGAAACGCTTGCAATAATGGATGACGTCACGGAGTTCCGGCGTCTCGCCCGACCACGACAGCGCCAGCAGAACGTCCGAGCGCGCGATCATGCCCAGATCGCCGTGGCTGGCTTCCGCCGGGTGCAGATAAAACGCCGGCGTGCCGGTCGATGAGAGCGTGGAGGCGATCTTGCGCGCCACATGGCCGCTCTTGCCTATGCCCGAGACGACGACGCGCCCCCGGGCCCGGGTGATCCGGTCGATCGCCGCCTCGAACGCCTCGTGCAGTCCATCCTCGAGCGCTTCGGCCAGGGCCGTCAGGCCGTCGATCTCCGCGGCCACGGTGCGCACGGCCGAGCGGATGTGGCGCCCTTCGGCGGGCTGGAGTTTTGGCGTCGCCGGCACTTACGCCTACCTTTCGACCACGGACGATGCGATCCTAGGCTTGTCGGACGGCGGGCGGAAGCTTTGATGAACACGGACGGCCGTTGCGCGGCGGTGATCCTCGACCGGGATGGCGTTCTCAACGTCGATCGCGGCTATGTCGGCGAGGTCGCGCGCCTGGAGTGGGTCGCCGGCGCCCAGCAGGCGGTGAGGCGCCTCAACGACGCCGGTCTGCTGGTGATTGTCGCCACCAACCAGTCCGGCGTGGCGCGTGGAATGTTCGACCTCGCCGCCGTCGAGGCCGTGCATGCACAGATGCGCGCCTACCTGGCGGTGGTAGGCGCGCGCATCGAAGCCTTCTACGTATGTCCCTACCTGCCCGACGCGCCGGTGGCGGAATTCGCCCATCTGGACCATCCGGACCGCAAGCCCAATCCGGGCATGATCCTGCGCGCCATCGCCGACTGGTCGATCGATCCGGACCGCGCGCTGGTCATTGGCGACAACGCGCGCGACCTCGAAGCCGGCCGGCGCGCGGGGGTGAAAGGGGTGCTGTTTCCGGGCGGCGACCTCGCCCGGTTCATCGCCAACCTGACCTTACCGAAATGAATCGATACAGCTTTTGTCTCGCGCGCCGGCCCGGCGCGGCCTAGGTGCCGGCCCCCATGATCCCCTTCATCGATCTCGCCGCGCAACAGGCGCGCATCCGCCCGCGCCTCGACGCCGCCATCGCCCGCGTGCTCAATCATGGCGCCTATGTCATGGGCCCCGAGGTCGCCGCTTTCGAAAAGGCCCTGGCCGAGTTCTGCGGCGCCAAGCTCGCGCTTTCCTGCGCCAATGGCACCGACGCGCTCGCCCTGCCGCTGTTGGCCTGGGGGATCGGGGCCGGCGACGCGGTCTTCTGCCCGTCCTTCACCTTCACGGCGACGCCGGAGGTGATGCCGTGGATGAACGCCGCGCCAGTGTTCGTCGACATCGACCCCGACACCTACTGCATGGATCCGGGTCACCTGGAGGCGGCCATCGCGGCCGTGAAGGCGGAGGGCGGGCTCACCCCTCGCGCGGTGATCGCTGTCGACCTCTTCGGCCACCCGGCCGACTATCCGGCCATCGCCGACATCTGCCGCCGCCACGGCCTGAAGCTGATCGCCGATTCGGCCCAGGGTTTCGGCTGCACTCTGGGCGGCCATCACCCGATTCATTGGGCGGACGCCGTCTCGACCAGTTTTTTCCCCGCCAAGCCGCTCGGCTGCTACGGCGACGGCGGCGCGGTGCTGACCAATGACCCGGCGCTGTGGGAGCGGATGGACAGCCTGCGCATCCACGGCAAGGCGGTGAAAAGCGACGGCGCGGCGGCGGAGTCTCCGCACGATCCAAAATATCTCAACGCCCGCGTCGGCATGAACTCGCGGCTCGACACCCTGCAGGCGGCGATCCTGCTGGAAAAGCTGGCGATCTTTGCCGACGAGATCGCGGCGCGGCAGGCGGTCGCGGGCCGCTACGCCGAAGGCTTGGCCGGCGCGGTGCTGTCGACCCCCAGCGTCCGCGGCGGCGTCTCGGTGTGGGCCCAGTACGTCATCGAGCACGAAAACCGCGACGCCCTCGCGGCCCATCTGCGCACCCAGGGCGTGCCGACCGCCGTCTATTATCCCGTGCCCATGCACCGCCAGGCGCCCTACGCCCATTTCCCGCAAGGCCCTGGCGGCTTGCCGGTCTCCGACGCCAAAGCGGCGCGGGTGCTTGCCCTGCCGATGCACCCCTACCTGACCCCTGAAGTTCAGGACCAGATCATCGCCGCCGTCAGGGGATTCAACGGCTAGCGGATATTCCTCGACGTCCCCGGTTCTCGTCGGCTTCCGAACTCGATAAAACGGCCAGGGCGGGGGCGCCAAGAGGGCTGTCCGAATGACCAAGCGAACTGTCGCCGAGATCGTCGTCGAGGTCCTCGAACGGGCGGGGACCAAGCGCTGCTACGGCGTGGTGGGCGACACGCTCAATCACGTCACCGACGCCATTCGCCGCGGCTCTATCGACTGGGTGCACATGCGCCACGAGGAGGCGGGCGCCTTCGCCGCCGGGGCCGAGGCCTATATGACCGGCAATCTGACCGCCTGCGCCGGCAGTTGCGGGCCAGGCAGCCTGCATTTCATCAACGGCATCTATGAATCCCACCGCAACCGCGCGCCGGTGGTGCTGATCGCCAGCCAGGTGGCCAGCTCGGAACTGGGCATCGACTTCCCGCAGGAGGTCGAGTTCCGGCCGCTCTACGCCCACTGCAGCGTGTTCTGCGAGGCGATCATGAACCCCAGCCAGGCGCGGCGCATGGCCACCCTGGCGGCCCAAGCGGCGCTGACCAAGCGCGGCGTCGCCGTGCTGGTGCTGCCGGGCGACATCGCCGCCATGGAGGTGGAGGAGGGTCCGGCCTACGCCGTCCACGCGCCCTCGCCGGTGACCATGCCCTCGGCCGCCGAGCTCGATCGCATCGCCGCCCTGCTGGCCGAAGGCGGCCGCATCGCCGTCTACGCCGGCGCCGGTTGTGAGCATGCTCATGATCAGGTGGTGCGCTTCTGCGCCAGCCTCGGCGCGCCGATGGCCCACACTTCGCGATCCAAGGACTTCCTGGAGCCGGACAACGCCTTCAATGTGGGCATGACCGGCGTCTTCGGCGCCAAGGCCGGGTTCCACGCCGTGACGGCCTGCGACACCCTGGTCCTGCTCGGATGCGATTTCGCCTGGCGACAGTTCTATCCCAAGGACGCCCGCGTCATTCAGATCGACATCGATCCGACGCACCTCGGCCGTCGTCACCCGGTGGAGATCGGTGTCGTCGGCGACATCGGCGCCAGTCTCGACGCGTTGCAGCCGCGTCTGAAACCGCGAACCGACACCGCCTTCCTCGACGAGTGCCTGAAGCTACGCGCCGAAGACCAGGCCGAGCTCGATCGTCAGGCGCGGCCGGGCCGCAACGACCTGATCCATCCCCAGCGCCTGGCCGCACTCCTCGACCAGCACGCGGCGGACGACGCCCTGTTCACCGCCGACGGCGGCAGCCCGATGGTCTGGTTGCTGCGCCACATTGGCGTCAACGGCCGCCGCCGCACGCTCACCAGCCTGCTGCACGGCACCATGGCCAATGCCATGCCTCAGTCGCTGGGGATCAAGAAGGCGTTTCCGGACCGTCAGGTGATCGCCCTCTGCGGCGACGGCGGCCTCGCCATGCTGCTCGGCGACCTGCTGACGGCGATTCAGGAAGAGATCGCGGTCAAGATTGTCGTCTTCAACAACGGCACGCTGGGCTTCGTCGAGTTGGAGATGAAGGTCGAGGGCCTGCTCAACGCCTACACTGATCTCAAGAACCCCGACTTCGCCAAATTGGCCGAGGTGATCGGCTTCAAGGGGTGGCGGGTGGAGACGGGCGACGCCCTTGAGGATGCGGTCATCCAGTTCCTGGCCCATCCCGGCCCGGCGCTTCTCGACGTCAAGGTCAACCGCACCGAATTGGTCATGCCGCCCAAGATCGAGGCCGCCATGGCCTTCGGGTCCCTGCTCTACAGCGCCAAGGCGGTGCTCGGCGGGCATGCCGCCGACGTCGCCGACCTGATCGAGTCCAATATTCGCCGGTGAGGCGAGGGTTCGCATTCCTTGCGGCGCTGGTGGCCTGGTCGGGGCTCGCCCTCCAACTTGTGCTGATCATCCAGACCATGGCCGCCGACGGCGTGGCGGCGGCGCTGTGGCGGTATGTCGGCTTCTTCACCATCCTCACCAACCTATTCGTCGCTGTGGTGGCGACGGCGATGGCGCTCAGGCCGGGCAGCCGGCTGGCCGCGCCGGCGGTACGCCTGTCGGCGGCGACCTCGATCGCCTTTGTCGGCATCGTCTATTCCGTGGCGCTGCGCTCGACCCACACCTTCACCGGCTGGGGCGCGGTGGCCAACCACGCTCTGCACGATGCGACGCCGCTGCTGTTCCTGATTGCCTGGCTTCTCGCTGGCCACGGCGGCCTCAAATGGCGCGACGCCCTGTGGGCGCTGGTCCCGCCGCTGGCTTACTGCCTCTACGCCTTCGCCCGCGGCGCCGCCGACGGCTGGTACGCCTACTGGTTCCTGAACCCGCGCGCCATGCCCCTGCCGACGCTCGCGGGCAGTATCGCGGTGCTGACCGCCGCCGTCTTCGCCATCGCCCTGGCCCTGACCGCTGTCGACCGCTGGCTCGGCCGGCGATTGCCCGTATAGGTGGAGTCATGACCGGCTCACCCGAACAGTCCATAACCCTCGCCGAGCTGGGCGCGCGCATGTCCGACAGCACGCCCCAGGCCGTGGCGCTCGGCATCCGCCTGGTGACGGTCGAGCCGGGTCTGGCCGTCATGGCCGTGCCGCACGATGACAAGCTGGTCGGTGATCCGGAGAGCGGCGTCATCGCCGGCGGCGTCGTTACCACCCTTCTCGACCACGTCTGCGGCCTGGCCGTGACCTCCAAGCTGCTGGAGCGCGGGACCTTGGGCCCCGTCGCCACCCTCGATCTGCGCATCGACTATATGCGGGCCGCGGAGCCCGGCCTGGAGATCGTCGCCCGCGCCCATTGCTATAAGCTGGGCCACACCATCGCCTTCGTGCGCGCCACCGCCTTCGACGTCAGCGAGGACGATCCGATCGCCACCGCCCAGGCGGCCTTCGCCATGAGCGCGCGGGGCGCCGCCGAATGAGCGACGACCGCGCCCAGCGCCTGACGGCCATACTGGAACGCCTGCCCTACATCCGCTTTCTAGGCATGCGCGCCGAACTGGCCGGCGACGAGATAACCGGCATCCTGCCCTTCGCCCCGCATCTGATCGGCAACATCGTGTTGCCGGCCCTGCATGGCGGCGTGCTGGGGGCGTTCATGGAGATGACCGCCATATGCCAGCTGGGCGTGCGCGAGCCGGGCCGCCGCCTGCCGCGCACCATCGACGTCACCATCGAATATCTGCGGCCCGGCCGCGCCCGCGCCACCTTCGCCCGCGCCGAGGTCGTCAAGCTCGGCCGGCGGATCGTCAATGTTCACGTCGAAGCCTGGCAGGATGCGCGCGCCTCGCCCGTCGCCGCCCTGCGCGGCCATTTCATGCTGAGCCCGCTGGAGCCGCCGGCGGCCTAGCGTCTCCTCGCCATTGACCCTGCCGCGCCCGCGCCTTAACGCCCGGGCCATGCTGCAAGGCCTCTCCCCTCTCGCCCGCGAGGCGCGTGTGTGGCCGTTCGAGCAGGCGCGGGCCCTGCTGGCGCGGCTGCTGCGCGTGCGGCTCGAAACCGACGCCGAGCGCGACCTGGCCGCCACGCTCTTCGCCGCCGGCAAGATCGATGAAGCCCTCAGCGCCCTGCCGGCCCTCGGCGCGCCGGTGATCCTGCAGACCGGCTATGGCGCCTCGGGCCTGCCGCACATCGGCACCTTCAACGAGGTGGCGCGCACGACCATGGTGCGCAACGCCTTCCGCGCCCTCACCGAGGACCGGATTCCGACTACCCTGATCTCGTTCTCGGACGACATGGACGCGCTGCGGAAGGTTCCGGAAAATGTCCCGAACCGCGAGATGCTGGCCGAGGATCTCGGCAAGCCCCTGACCGGTGTGCGCGACCCGTTCGGCGAGCAAGAGAGTTTCGGCGACTACAACAACGCCCGCATGCGCGCCTTCCTCGACGCCCACGGTTTCGACTACCAGTTTTACTCGGCCACCGAATGCTACCAGTCGGGCCGTTTCGACCGCACCCTGCGCCTCGTCCTCGAGCGGTTCGACAAGGTCCAGGCGGTGATGCTGCCGACGCTGGGGCCCGAGCGCCGCGCCACCTATTCGCCGTTCCTGCCGATCAGCCCCACCACCGGGCGTGTGCTGCAGGCGCCGACGCTGGAGCGCTTTCCGGATCGCGGCACGATCGTCTTCGAGGACGAGGACGGAACGCGCGTCGAGACCCCGGTCACCGGCGGCGCGGTCAAGCTGCAGTGGAAGCCGGACTGGGCCAATCGCTGGGTCGCGCTCGGCGTCGACTATGAGATGAGCGGCAAGGACCTCATCGATTCAGTGAAGGTCTCTTCGCGCATCTGCCAGATCCTGGGCGGCACGCCGCCTGAGGGCTTCAACTTCGAGCTGTTCCTCGACGAGCACAATCAGAAGATCTCCAAGTCCAAGGGCAATGGCCTGACGCTGGAAGAATGGAGCCGCTACGGCGCGCCCGAGAGCCTGGTCTATTACTTGTTCGGCTCGCCGCGCTCGGCCAAGAAGCTGGCCTTCGAGGTCATCCCCCGCGCCGCCGACGAATATCTGCAGCAACTCGACGCCTACAATCGGCCGCCGGCGCCGCGCGGCGAGAATGAGCGGCCGGTCAATCCGCTCGACAATCCGGTGTGGAGCGTCCACGGGGGCGCGCCGCCCGCCAAGGGCTCGCCGGTGTCGTTCGGCCTGTTGATCAATCTGGTCTCGGCCGCCAACGCCTCGGACAAGGCCATCCTGTGGGGCTTCATCGCCCGCCACATGCCGGGGGCGACGCCGGAAAGCGAGCCGCTGCTCGACCGCCTGACCGACTACGCCGTCCACTACTACGAAGACTTCGTCCGCCCGGCCAAACGCTTCCGCGCCGCTGACAAGCGGGAACGCGCCGCCTTCGCCGACCTCGCCCGCCGCCTGCGCGCCCTGCCGGCCGACACCCGCGACGCCGAGACGGTTCAGAACGAGGTCTATGAGGCCGGCAAGGCGGCCGGTTTCGAGCCCCTGCGCGCCTGGTTCGCCGCGCTGTACGAAGTGCTGCTCGGCCAGACCCAGGGCCCGCGCTTCGGCTCCTTCGCGGTGATCTTCGGCCTTCCCAACACCATTGCCCTTATCGAGCGCGCGCTGGCCGATGAGGACCTCGGCTAAAGCGCCCCGTCGGGCTGAATTCCGAGGCGGCGGAACTTTGCCGACCGAGCATCATTCCCCTTTTTGCGAGATGCGTTTTGCGATCCCGGTCTCGGGCGCCGCCGTTGCTGCGCCTTCTAGGCCAGGAGATCCGGCTTTTGGCGGCGGCCCGCCAAGCTCTCGAACGCACGCGCCGGCGACGGCGCGGCTTGCACGATGTCGGTCGACGGAGAAAGACGATGGATCACAAGCCCGTTGAAGCGGCCGCGGCGCAGGCGAGCGAGGATGGGCCGGACGGCCTGCCGATCGACACGCTCTGCATCAACACCATCCGCACGCTGTCCATGGACGCCGTGCAGAGAGCGAATTCCGGCCACCCGGGCGCGCCGATGGGCTTGGCGCCGGTCGCCTACACCCTGTGGCAGCAGGCTCTGCGGTATGATCCGGACCAGCCGGACTGGCCGAACCGCGACCGGTTCGTGCTGTCCAACGGCCACGCCTCGATGCTGCTCTATTCCATCCTGCATCTGGCCGGGGTGAAGGACGCCGCCCGCAAGGGCGAACGGCTCGCGGTCAGCCTCAGCGACATCAAGGCGTTCCGCCAACTGGACAGCAAATGTCCCGGCCACCCCGAGTATGGATTGACCGTAGGCGTCGAGACGACCACCGGGCCGCTCGGGCAGGGCTGCGGCGACAGCGTCGGCATGGCCATGGCCTCGAAATGGCTGGCGAAGCATTTCAACAAGCCCGACTTCAAGCTGTTCGACTTCGACGTCTATGCCCTCTGCGGCGACGGCGACATGATGGAGGGGGTCTCCAGCGAAGCGGCCTCCCTGGCCGGCCATCTGATGCTGGGCAACCTCTGCTGGATCTACGACAGCAACCGCATCACCATCGAGGGCCATACCGACCTGGCCTTCAGCGACGACGTGGCCGCCCGATTCAAAAGCTATGGCTGGAACGTCGAGCATGTGGGCGACGCCAACGACGTGGGGCGGCTGGCGCAGGCCTTCGAGGCTTTCCGCAAGAACGGGGACGCGCCGACCCTGATCGTCGTCGACAGTCACATCGGTTACGGCGCGCCGCATAAACAGGACACCGCCGCCGCCCACGGCGAGGCGCTGGGCGTCGAGGAGTGCCGCCTGGCCAAGCGCCATTACGGCTGGCCGGAAGACGCCCAGTTCCTGGTGCCGGACGGCGTGCGCGAGCATTTCGACGCCGGCGTCGGCCGCCGCGGCCGCAAGCTCCAGGCCGAATGGGCGGCGTTGCTGAAGGCCTATCGCGTCAAACATCCCGAACTGGCCGATCAACTGGACCGGATGCAGCGCGGCGAGCTTCCCGTCGGCTGGGACGCCGACCTGCCCACCTACCCCGCCGACGCCAAAGGCGTCGCCACCCGTGACTCCGGCGGCAAGGCGATCAACGCCATCGCCAGGAACTATCCGTGGATGATCGGCGGCGCGGCCGACCTTTCACCGTCCACCAAGACCAACCTGACCTTCGAGGACGCGGGAAGCTTCGAAGCGGAGAAATACGGCGGACGCAACCTGCATTTCGGCATCCGCGAGCACGCCATGGGCGCGATCGTGAACGGCCTGGCGCTGAGCAAACTGCGGCCCTACGGTTCGACCTTCCTGATCTTCTCGGACTATATGAAGCCGCCCATTCGGCTCAGCGCCTTGATGGGGCTGCCGGCCATCTTCGTGTTCACCCACGATTCCATTGGTCTTGGCGAAGATGGGCCGACCCATCAGCCGGTCGAGCAACTGCTGTCGCTGCGCGGCGTGCCCGGCCTGATCACGCTGCGCCCGGCCGACGCTAATGAAACGGTCGAGGCCTGGCGGGTGATCGTCGGCTTGAAACATCAGCCCGCATGCCTGGTGCTGACCCGCCAGGCCCTCCCGACCTTTGACCGCAAGACCTTCGCCCCCGCCGATGGGCTGGCCCGGGGCGCCTATGTGATGGCCGACGCCAAGGCCGGGGTCCCCGAGGTCATCCTGATCGGCACCGGCAGCGAGGTTCAGCTCTGCGTGCAGGCCTATGAAGCCTTGCGGGAGAAGGGCGTCGCCGCGCGCGTCGTCAGCATGCCGTCCTGGGAGCTATTCGAGCAGCAGGATCAGGCCTACCGCGACAGCGTCCTGCCGCCGGCGGTGACGGCGAGAGTGTCGGTGGAGGCCGCCTCGGTGATCGGCTGGGACCGCTATGTGGGCCCGACGGGCGCCATCATCGGCATGCGCACCTTCGGCTCTTCGGCCCCGATCGCGGACCTGATGAACAAGTTCGGCTTCACACCTGAAAAGGTGCTCGCCGCGGCGAAGCAGCAGATGTCCAAGGCCACGGCGCCGGCCAAGTGAACCCCGCTGAAATTGAACCTTTGGGAGTGACCAGATGCAGATCGGCATAATTGGCCTTGGGCGCATGGGCGGCAACATCGCCCGCCGACTGATGAAGGCGGGCCACGACTGTATCGTGTTCGACGCCGACCCCAAGGCCGAGGAGGCCTTGGCCAAGGATGGCGCCAAGGCGGCCGGCTCGCTGGAGGCGATGGTGAAGGCGCTGGCCAAGCCCCGCGCCGTCTGGTCGATGCTGCCGGCGGGCAAGATCACCGAAGATACGGTGGCGGCGCTGGCGGGTCTTCTCGAAGCGGACGACATTATCATCGACGGCGGCAACTCCTTCTACAAGGACGACATCCGCCGCGCCAAAACCGCCGCCGAAAAGGGCGTCCACTACGTCGATTGCGGCACCTCGGGCGGTGTCTGGGGCATCGGGCGCGGCTATTGCATGATGATCGGCGGCCCGAAGGCGGCGGTGGATCGTCTCGATCCGATCTTCAGCGCGCTCGCCCCGGGGCTCGGCGACATCCCGCGCACGCCGGGCCGC
>Ga0302314_10015824_pt1 | contig 12797 bp, 12 predicted proteins | sample III_Palsa_N2_3_FD_200533 | JGI IMG/M metagenome (GOLD analysis project Ga0302314, IMG submission 200533) | Peat permafrost microbial communities from Stordalen Mire near Abisko, Sweden - III_Palsa_N2_3 | ecosystem: Environmental > Terrestrial > Soil > Palsa > Peat permafrost | place: Sweden...
TGCCGTTCCTGCTGCCGCTGCAGCTGCAATTGGGCTTCGGCATGACGGCGATGCAGTCGGGCGCCATCACCTTCGTCAGCAGCCTCGGCGCCATCGCCATGAAATCGGCCTCGCCGCCGATCCTCAGAACCTTCGGCTTCCGCAAGCTGCTGATCGGCAACGGCATCCTGTCCGGGCTGGTCATCACCGGCCTGATCAGCTTCACCGGCACCACGCCGCATTTCGTGTTCTATCTCTATCTGCTGGTGTTCGGCTTCATGCGGTCGATGCAGTTCACCTGCCTCAACACGCTGGGTTATGCCGACGTGCCGTCGGACATGATGAGCCGCGCCACCAGCGTCTCCAGCGTCGGACAGCAGCTGTCGATGAGCTTCGGCGTGGCGCTGGGTGCGACGCTGTTGGGGCTGTTGGTGGGCGACGGCGGGACGGTGACGGCCGCCGAATTCCATATCGTCTATCCGCTGGTCGCGATCCTGCCGACACTGGGCTCGCTGTTCTTCTTCCGTCTGCTGCCGACCGACGGCGCCCAGGTCAGCGGCTATCGCCCGCGGGTCGAGAGCCAGGCCCAACTGGCCAACGCCAAGCCCGCGGCCTCCAGCAACGCGCCGGCGCCATAGATCGGCGTGTAGGACTGTAACGCCGCGAAGGCGCTGCTCATGCCGAGGCCGCCGGCCGCCTGGGCGGCACTGAAGCTGAGCGTCGCCATGCCCCAGGCCTTGCCATGGGTCTGGCGGTCGACCAGCTCGTGCAACCGCGCCGAAATCAGCGTGGCCATGCCCGGCGACAGGGCGCCCACCAGAAAGGCCGACAGCACCAGGGCAAAGGGATCGGGCGTGACGATAGCCAGGCCGATCGCCAGCGCCTTGACCAGAAACGCCAGCACCAGGGTGCGGCCGAGGCCCAGCAGGTCGGCGAGCGCGCCGACCGCGACCGGACCCACCATGGCGCCGACGCCGAAGCCAAGCCAGCTGAGACTGCCCCAGACCGGGCCGAGGCCGAGCGCACGGGCGACGTAGTCGACCCAGAAGATCGTATGCGGCACGAAGCCGGCGCCGTCGCAGCCATAGGCCACGACCAGCAGCAGGATGGCCGGGCCGAAGCGGCGCCCGGCGGGTGCCGCCGCCGTCGGATCGGGTACAGCCGCCGGCCCGTCGTGCCAGGCGCGCCAGGACGTGACTGTCGCGATCAGCGACAGACCGGCCAGTGCGAACCAGACGAAGCGCAGCCCCTGGTCGGCGAGCGGGACGATGACGGCACTGGCCATGACCACGCCCAGCCCGGCCCCGGTCATGATGATGCCGGCGGCGCGCCCGCGCACGCTGGCGGCAACCCGGTTCAAGATCAGCGACGCGCCCAGGATCATCAGCAGCGCGCCGGTGACGCCCGGGACGAAGCGCCAGAATGCCAGCCAGGCAAACCCCAGCGGTGCGGCGCACGCGAGAAAGCTCAGCACCGTCAGCGCCATGGCGATGCGCACCGCGCGGCCCGGGCCGATCAGCGCACCGATGCGATAGGCCGAGGCCGCTCCCAGAAAATATCCGGCAAGATTGGCGGCACCGGCATAGTTGGCGGCGACCGGCGCAATGCCGTCCTGCACCAGAAAGGGCACCAGCGGCGTATAGGCGAAGCGGCCGAGGCCGATGCCGACGAACAAGGCGGCGAAGCCGGGCAGGGCCGCCATGAACCAGCGCGCCGCCGGCCGCTCTGAGGGGGAAGGGATGTCGAAGGCTCCACCGCAAACAATCGTTGCTTTGAGCCTCGACGGGACCGGGCCGGAAAGTCAACGCGCATTGCCGTGAGCGCGCTTTCGCGGCACGCTTCGCGTCGGGGCAATTCCAATCGAGGGGGCGGCGTTTGACCTATCGCGCGACGGTCGCCGGGACCGTCTATCGCTTCGACGATCTGAAGATGCTGATGGCGCGGGCGGCGCCGTTCCGCTCGGGCGATGCGCTGGCCGGCGTCGCCGCTGCCAGCGCTGCCGAGCGGGTCGCGGCCCAGATGGCACTCGCCGACCTGCCGCTCCAACGCTTTCTGGACGAGGCTCTGGTGCCCTACGAGGCCGACGCGGTCACGCGGCTGATCCTGGACAGCCATGATCCGGCCGCCTTCACAACCGTGGCGCACCTGACCGTCGGCGGTTTTCGCGACTGGCTGCTGCAGGATGAGACCGACGGGCCCAGGCTGGCGGCGCTGGCGCCCGGGCTGATCCCGGAAATGGCGGCGGCGGTGTCCAAGATCATGCGGGCCCAGGACCTGATCCTGGTCGCCTCCAAGATCGAGGTCGTTACGCGCTTTCGCAATACGATCGGGCTCAAAGGTCGCTTCTCGACCCGGCTGCAGCCCAACCACCCGACCGACGATCCGGCCGGCATCGCGGCCTCGATGCTGGATGGCCTCGCGAATGGCGCCGGCGACGCGGTCATTGGTATCAATCCGGTCTCCGACACGGTCGGCCGGGTCGGCGAAATCCTCCGCCTGATCGACGGCGTCCGGCAGCGCTACGACATCCCGACGCAATCCTGCGTGCTGGCCCATGTCACGACCCAGATGGCGGCGCTCGAGGCCGGGGCACCCGTCGATCTGATGTTCCAATCGATCGCCGGGACCGAGGCCGCGAACAGCGCCTTCGGCATCGATCTGGCTCTGTTGGCCGAGGCGCAGGCGGCGACGCTGTCGCTCGGCCGCGGCAATGTGGGCGACAACGTCATGTATTTCGAGACCGGCCAGGGCTCGGCCCTGTCGTCCGGCACTCACCACGGCTGCGACCAGCAGACGATCGAGGCGCGCGCCTATGGCGTCGCCCGCGCGTTCAAGCCGCTGCTGGTCAATTCGGTCGTGGGCTTCATCGGTCCGGAATATCTCTACGACGGCAAACAGATCATCCGCGCCGGGCTGGAAGACCATTTCTGCGCCAAGCTCCTGGGCCTGCCGATGGGCTGCGACGTCTGCTACACCAACCATGCCGAGGCCGATCAGGACGATATGGACCTGCTCCTGACCCTGCTGGCCAATGCCGGCTGCACCTTCGTCATGGGCGTGCCCGGCGCCGACGACGTCATGCTGAATTACCAAAGCACCTCGTTCCACGACGCGCTCTATATCCGCGCCTTGACCGGCAAGCCGCCGGCGCCGGAGTTCGAGGCCTGGCTGATCCGCATGGGCGTGTTCGACCGGGCCGACCGGCGTGCGGCGGCCTTGCTGCCGCCCGGCCTGGCGTTGCTGGCGCAATGACCACGCCCACCCGCGATCCTTGGGAAAAGCTGCGCCAGGCGACGCCGGCGCGCATCGGTCTCGGCCATGTCGGGCCCGGCCAGCCGACGGCGGCATTGCTGGCGTTTCAAGCCGCCCATGCCGCCGCGCGCGACGCGGTGCTGACCCGGCCGGATTTCGCAACATTGGCGACGCAACTGGCAGCATTTGGACCCGTGCGGCGGGTCACCAGCCAGGCGGCCGAGCGCGCGACCTATCTGAAACGGCCGGATCTGGGGCGCCTGCTGTCGACCGGCTCGGCCGCAGCGCTGGCGGGGGAGGCGACGGGGGCCGACCTGCTGGTCGTCGTTGGCGACGGCCTGTCGGCGGCCGCGATCGAACGCCAGGCCGTGCCGGTCGTGTCGGCGCTGATCCCGCTGCTACCGGGCTGGCGTCTGGCGCCGCTGCTGTTGGCCGAAGGCGCCCGGGTGGCACTCGGCGATGCGGCCGCCGCGATCCTGGACCCGGCGCTGGTGCTGATGCTGATCGGCGAGCGGCCAGGATTGAGCTCGCCTGATTCGCTGGGCGCCTATCTGACCTGGCGACCGCGGCCGGGCACGGTCGATGCCGCGCGCAACTGCCTCTCGAACATCCATGCGGGCGGTCTGGCACCGGAGGCCGCAGCCCGCCGCCTCGCCTGGCTCTTGACCGAGGCCAGGGCGCGCAAGCTGACCGGCGTCGGGCTGAAGGACGGGGCGCCGGCGCTTAATGGGCCGGACAGCTCGCCATGACTTGCGTGATCAGGTCGCGATAGGCCTCGACCGGCTTGGTCTGCAGCCCGGCGATCTTGGCCTGATCGTCCCAGCGGCGCAGGCGGACGGCGTCCTGGGCCTGGGGCAATGTGGCGAACGCCTCGGCCTCGTCCGGATTGAAGATGCCGCCCTGCAGTTCCAGGCTCCGCTTGGACGCGGCCGACAGGTCGCGCCAATAGCCCTTGTCGATGGCGCAGAGATAGCGCTTGGCCGGCACATGCAGGCGGACGGGTTCGACCACGGCCGCCCCGAAATGCTTGGCGAGGTAGGTGGCGCCGATCGCCTCGTGGCGGGCATCGATGCCGCGTTCGGCGATATCCTCGCCGCCGGTATGGATCAGATGGCCGACGTCGTGCAGCAAGGCCGCGACAATCAGCGCGGGGCTGGCGTGCTCCGCTTCGGCGAGGGCGGCGCTTTGCAGCGCATGCTCCTGCTGGGTCACCTGTTCGGCGAAATAGGCGTCGCCGCCGTTGCGGGCGAACAGGGCGATCAGGACATCGGCTTCGGACATGGAAACGGCTCCGGACTTGCAGCGTTGACCGTTGATATAGCCGGGTGCGATGACGGTTTTTCGGCACGTGCCGCCACACTACCGCGCGCCGGGTTCATGAGATAGTCTCCGCCACCGAACCGATCCCCAGGGAAATCGCCCCGTGACCCAGAAGTCTTCGCCCGTCATCCGCCCCGTCGTGCTCTGCATCCTCGATGGCTGGGGCTACATGCCGCACGGCAAGTCCAACTCGATCAAGCTCGCCCATACGCCCAATTGGAACCGGCTGACCGAGCATGCGCCGCACGGCACGATCGAGGCGAGCGAGCATAATGTCGGCCTGCCCGACGGCCAGATGGGCAATTCCGAGGTCGGCCACATGAACCTGGGCGCCGGCCGCGTCGTGATGCAGGAACTGCCGCGCATCGACGCGGCGATCAAGGACGGTTCGCTCGCCAAGGAAGCGGCGATCGGCAAGTTCATCGCCACGATGAAACAGACCGGCGGCACCGCGCATCTGCTGGGCCTGATGTCGCCCGGCGGCGTCCATGCCCATCAGCGCCATATCGCCGCCCTGGCCCGCATCCTGGCCGATGCCGGCATCAAGGTCGCAGTCCACGCTTTCCTCGATGGCCGCGACACGCCGCCGAAGAGCGCGGGCGAATATCTCCAGACCTTTCAGACGGCGATCGACGGCGAGAAGGGCATCAAACTCGCGACCGTGATCGGCCGCTTCTATGCCATGGACCGCGACAATCGCTGGGACCGGGTCGAGACGGCCTATCACGCTTTGGTCCAGGCCCAGGGCACCCGGAGCGACGACGCGATCAACGCGGTCGAGGCCTCGCACAAGGAAGACGTGACCGACGAGTTCGTGAAGCCGGTCGTGATCGGCGACTATGCCGGCATGAAGGATGGCGACGGCATCTTCATGGCGAACTACCGCTCCGACCGGGCGCGCGAGATCCTGACCGCACTGCTCGATCCGAAATTCGACAAGTTCGAGCGCGGCACGCCGGTGAAATTCGCCGCCGCCCTGGGCATGGTCGATTACTCGACCGAGCTCACCAAGCTGCTGGACACGGTGTTCCCACCCGATGGCCTGGAGAACACCTTCGGCGAGATCGTGTCCCGCGCCGGCTGGAAGCAGTTGCGCATCGCCGAGACCGAGAAATATGCCCACGTCACCTTCTTCTTCAACGGTGGGCGCGAAGCGCTGTTCGACGGCGAGGAGCGCATCCTGGTGCCGTCGCCGAAGGTCGCGACCTACGACCTGAAGCCCGAGATGTCGGCGTTCGAGGTGACGGACAAGCTGGTCGACGCGATCGAGCGCGGCACGTTCGACGTGATCGTGGTGAATTACGCCAATGCCGACATGGTCGGCCATTCCGGCAATCTGGAGGCGGCCAAGAAGGCGGTCGAGGCGGTCGATACCTGCCTCGGGCGCCTTGCCGACGCGGTGACCAAGGCCAAGGGCACGCTGCTGATCACCGCCGACCATGGCAATGTCGAGCAGATGACCGACCCGGTCACCGGGCAGCCGCACACGGCCCACACGACCAACCCGGTGCCGCTGGTGCTGATCAACGGGCCCGCCTGGGTCAAGGCGATCGCCCCCCATCACGGCAAGCTTGCCGATATCGCGCCGACGTTGCTGGCGCTCCTGGGGCTGCCGCAGCCGAAGGAAATGACCGGCGCCTCGCTGCTCGTGCCGCCCGTTGCCCCGGCCTGAATGCCTCGTTCTGGCCGTGCTGCTGGCGGCAACGCCGGCCGCGGGCCAGACCGCGCCAGATGAAAAGCTGAGGGCGGTCGAGCAGAAGCTGCAGGCCGGCAAACAGCAGAGCGAGCAGCTTGATAAGCAGGCGGCGGCGCTGGCCGCCGAGCGGGCGCGGCTGCAGGACGCCTCCGTCTCGGCCGCGAAAAGCGCCCAGGATTATGAGGGCCGGCTGACCGAGCTCGAAGGCCAGCTGAAGACGCTCGACGTCCAGGCGGCGGCCAAGCTGAGCGCGCTCGCCACCGATCAGAAGCGCGAGGCGGCGCTGCTGTCGGCGCTGGAAAAGCTGTCGCAGAACCCACCGGAGGCGATGCTGTTCGGGCCCGCGTCGCCGGTCGATCAGGTCCGCGGCGCCATGCTGCTGGGCGCCGCCGTGCCGCAGCTGGAAGCCGAGGCGAAACAGCTGCAGGCGACGATCGTCGAAGTGAAGCGGCTGAAGGCGGATATTTCGGCCAAGCGCAACGAGATGACGCAAAAGCAGACGGCGCTCGATGCCGAACGCACGCGCATCGGCATCATGATCCGGCAAAAGGCGGCGCTCGAAGGCCAGGCGCGCGATGCCCAGGGCCAGACTCAAAAGAAGCTGGCGGCGCTCAGCACCGAGGCGAGCGACCTCAAGGATCTGATCACGAAACTGGAGCGCGAGCGGCAGGAGCGGGCCGAGGCCGAGCGCAAACGCGCCGAAGACGCCCGGCAAAAGGCCGAGTTGGCGGCCGCGGCCAAGGCCGAAGCGAAGCGGAAACAGGCTGAATCCGTTCCCCGCGACACTATGTCTGGGGGTTCGGAGAGTGCCGCGATCGCGGTCGCCCCGCCCGAAAGACCGAAGGGAACCGATCCCCTGGCGCCGCGCGGCGGCGGCCGCAAGCTGGAGCCCGGCAAGTACGCGGTGCCGGTCGCGGGCGAGATCGTCAAGCGTTTCGGCGAAGCCGACGGGTTCCAGGATGCCAAGGGATTAACGATCCGCACACGGCCTGGGGCGCAAGTTGTAGCGCCGTTCGACGGTCAGATCATGTTTGCCGGTCCGTTCAAGGGTTACGGCCAAATCTTGATCATCGATCACGGCGGGGGATATCATTCCCTTTTGGCAGGAATCGATCAAATCGAAGCGTCGGTAGGACAAAGGGTTGTAGCGGGCGAGCCGGTCGGTGTGATGAAATCCGGTGAACCCAATCCGAGCCTCTATCTCGAATTGCGGCGACAAGGTCAGCCTATCAACCCGCTGCCGTGGCTGGTAGCACGCGATGGAAAAGTGAGTGGATGATGCGGCGACTTTCTTTGGCGGCCACGGCTGCGCTCTTCGTCCTTCTGGAGCCGGCCGGTGCCGCTCCGCCGACCCAGAGCGGCAGCGCCGATACCTTCAAGGCGCTCAACCTGTTCGCCGAGGTGTTCGACAAGGTCCGTTCCGACTATGTCGAGCCGGTCAAGGATGACGAGCTGGTCGAAAATGCCATCAACGGCATGCTGACCTCGCTCGACCCGCATTCCAGCTACATGAATGCCAAGGCCTACAAGGATATGCAGGTCGATACCCATGGCGAGTTCGGTGGCTTGGGCCTGGAGGTCGTGCAGGACCAGGGCCTGGTCAAGGTCGTCTCGCCGATCGACGACACGCCCAGCGCCAAGGCCGGTATCAAGGCCGGCGACTATATCGTGGCGCTGGATGGCGATCCGATCATCAATCTGTCGCTGAACGAGGCGGTCGAAAAGATGCGCGGCGCGCCGGGTTCGACCATCAAGGTGACGCTGCGCCGCGAGGGCGAGCCGAAGCCGATCGACCTGACGCTGACCCGCGCCATCATCAAGATCGCCTCCGTCCGTGGCCATCTGGAGCGGGACAATATCGCCTACCTGCGCATTTCCAGCTTCAAGGAACAGACCTCGACCGAGCTCGAGGATACCTACAAGAAGCTGAAGACCCAGGCCGGCGGCAAGCTCAGCGGCGTCGTGCTGGATCTGCGCAACAATCCGGGCGGTCTGCTGGATCAGGCGATCGCGGTGTCCGACGATTTCCTCGAGCGTGGCGAGATCGTCTCGACGCGCGGACGCCGGCCCGAGGACGTGCAGCGCTACAATGCCCATCCGGGCGAGATGACCAACGGCCTGCCGGTCGTGCTGCTGATCAACGGCGGCAGTGCATCCGCGTCCGAGATCGTCGCCGGTGCGCTGCAGGACCACCATCGTGCCGTCATTCTCGGCACGAAGTCGTTCGGCAAGGGTTCGGTCCAGACCATCATCCCGGTGCCGGGCCAGGGCGCCATGCGCCTGACCACAGCGCGCTATTTTACGCCGTCGGGCCGGTCGATCCAGGCGAAGGGCATCGATCCGGATATCCTGGTCGAGCCGGCAAAGATCGAAAAGATTGGCGGTCCGGAGCGGCTGCATGAGGCCGATCTGAAGGGCGCGCTCAAGAACCCGGACGACGCGGCCAAGGCGGCCGCGACCAAGGCGGCGGCAGCGAAGGATGCGACCGCGGCCAAGGACCAGGATCAGGCGCCGGTACCGGGCGACGTGGTCGATCCGACCGCGACGGCCAAGGCTGACGATTATCAGCTGACCCGTGCGCTCGATCTGCTGAAGGGCGTGTCGTTGTTCAGCGCCCGCGCGGTCGACTAAGACCCCGAGGTCAGCGGCGACCATGGTCCAGCGCATGATGATGTCGGACGAGCCCGAAGACGACGCGCCGCGTCGAATGATGCCCCTGGCCATCGCGGCCGGGGGCGTCGTTCTCGTGCTGGCCGGGGTCGCCCTGTGGCTGCAGTTGAAGGGTCCCCTGCCGGACCGCGGCGTCGCCATCGCGTTGCCGCCACCGCCCGTGGTGGTCGCAGAGGCGCCGCCCCCGGCCGATCAGGCGGCGGACGTCTCGGCATCGGCCGTCTCCAAAGAGCCAACGCCTCTCGTAGCGAGCCAACCCGCAGCCAACCCGCCGGCCGCGGAAGCCCCGCCCAAGGACCCGATGGCGGCGAAGACCGAGGCGCCAGCGCCGGCAGCCGCACCCAAGACCGTGGCGCCGCCCGCGCCGGCCCCGGAAGCGCCCGCCGTCACTGCGCAATCGCTGTTGCCGCCGCCGAGCGCGCAGGCGCCGGCCGCACCGCCACCGCCTGGCTATAACAAGGGCCAGGCGCTGGCCGCCGCCCCGGACGTCGATCTGATCGAACGCAGCCCGACGGGGTTCCTGCCGGTCATCGGCCGCGACGGGCGCCAGCCCTGGCAGGTCTATGCCCGGCCGTTCGATCTCAACGACAAGCGCCCGCGCGTCGCGATCATCATCAGCAATCTCGGCATTTCGGCGACCCAGACCGATGCCGCGATCAATCATCTGCCGGCCGGCGTCACGCTCGCCTATCAGCCCTATTCGCGGCGCCTCGGCGAATGGGTCAACCTGTCCCGGGCCGCCGGGCACGAGGTCATGCTGACCCTGCCGATGGAGCCGGTGGATTATCCGCGGAACGATCCGGGGCCGAACGCGCTGCTGACGGCGCTGGAGCCGGCCAAGAACATGGAGCGCTTCAACTGGGTGCTGAGCCAGGGCACCGGCTATGTCGGCTTGGTCGGCTACGAAGGCTCCCGCTTCACCATGGCGCGCGAGGATATGCAGCCGGTGCTGGAGGGGCTGAAGAAGCGCGGCCTGCTGTTCGTCGATAATCGCGAGACCGCACAGACGGTGGCGCCGGCCGTGGCCATGGATATCAAGCTGCCGTTCGCGTCCGCCAACCGCGCCATCGACCGGGATGCGACCCGCGCCGGCGTGGACAAGCGGCTGGCCGATCTCGAAGACATCGCGCGCCGCAACGGCAGCGCCGTCGGCATCGGATCACCGTTTCCGGTGACGTTCGAACGGGTCGGGCTATGGGCCCAGGGCCTGGAGGATCGCGGGCTGGTGCTGGCACCGGTCTCCGCCGTGATCGGCAGGACCAAGGAACAGCCGCCGCAAAAGGGCGACGCGCCGAACAAGGATGTCGAAGGCGGCGCTTCGGCCGCCGCCCCGGCCAAAGATACCGCCGCCGCCGGCGGCAAGGCGCCTGCCAAGGAATCTGCAAAAGAATCCGCCAAGGAATAAGCGATGTCCGTTACCCCTCCGCTCGCGCCCGAACCTGGGCCCGAGTACCGGCATAATGTCGGCCTGATGCTGTTGAACGGCGCCGGCCGGGTCTGGGTCGGCCAGCGTACCGATACCGACCTCGATGCCTGGCAGATGCCCCAGGGCGGCATCGACAAGGGCGAGAGCCCAGCCGAGGCGGCACTCCGCGAGTTGGAGGAGGAGATCGGCACGGCCAAGGCCGAGATCCTGTTCGAAAGCGACGGCTGGATCACCTACGATCTGCCGCCGGCGCTGCGCGCCAAGGTCTGGGGCGGCAAGTGGCGCGGCCAGGCCCAGCGCTGGTTCGCGCTGCGTTTCACCGGCACCGACGCCGATATCGATATCGCCACCGAACACCCGGAATTCGGCGCCTGGCGCTGGGCTGAACGGGCGGACCTGCCCGAATTGATCGTGCCGTTCAAGCGGCCGGTGTACGAGGCGGTGCTGGCTGAGTTCGAGCCGAAGCTGCGGGCGCTGGGCCTCTAGGGACCTTCATCATGAGCGCCTGGATGTTCCGGCCGCTGCGAACGACGGATCTGGTCCGGTTGCATCGCTGGCTGAACCAGCCCCATGTCGCCTGCTGGTGGGGCGGCGCCATCGAAGCCTCGGCGGTCGATGCCAAATACCGGCCGCGGATCGCACGCCCGGCGGCGGTGGCGCCCTATCTGGGCCTGCTCGGCGATCGGCCGATGGGCTATCTGCAGCTGAACCGGGTCGACCTGCCGGCGGGCTATGGCCCCGAGGCGGCCGGCCTCGATGCCTTCCTGGGCGATGCCGAGAACCTGGGGAAGGGGCTGGGCGCGGCCATGATCGGCCGTTTCGTGCGCACCATCGTGTTCGCCGATCCGAACGTCGGCCTCTGCGTCGTCGATCCGGACCCGGCGAACGCCCGCGCGGTCAAAGGCTTCGCCCGGGCGGGCTTCCGTCCGGCGGAGAATAACCTGATGGTGATGGGGCGCTGATCCCCTCTCCCGCAAACGGCGGTAGAGGGTGTTCAGGCTTCCGCCGTCACATACCGCGAGAAACGCTTGGCGCGGCTGCGCATGGTGAACCAGGCGAAGCCGGAAGCGAGGCGATTGAGCTTGCCGTTCGCCGGCAGGCCGATCGCCTTCAGCACCATGGCGCTGACCCGCTCGACATGGTGGCGTCGATAGACCGAATAGGCCCGGCCGACATAGGCGCGCGTCCAGCGCTGCCGGTCGTAGGGTAGATCCGGATGGTTGGCCGCGTAATAGGCATAGGCGAGCTCGTCATCCTCGGACTCGCGGATCCGGCCCAAGGCCACGCCCAGGCGACCCCAGAAGCCCAGGCCTTCGCGGTCCAGATAGGTCTTCAGCGAGGAATAGAACAGCTTGTAGTGCCGAAGCTCGTCGGCAGCGATCTTCTTGCAGATATCCTTCAGCACCGGCTCGTCGGTCGCGTCCGCAAGGGCGGTGTAATAGGAACTGGTGCCGGTCTCGACGATGCAGCGGGCGATCAACTCGCCGGCACGCGAACCGCGGATCGAGCTGTCGACCTGGGTCTCCAGATGATAGCCGGTGGTGAAGCGCTTGAACGCCGCGTCGAAGTCGAATGCGGGGTCGGCGAGCGTCGCCCAGCGGGCCAGAACCTCGCCATGCTGAACCTCTTCGCCACCCCAGCGCCGGACGTTATCCTTCAGCGCATCGTCATCGTTGAAGACGTTACACAAATACTTCACGTATTCGTGCCCATTATACTCGACGAGGCTGGCCGCCTTGACGATCCGGACGAGTTCGGGATTTACCTTTGCGGCGTCGAACTCCTTCCAGGGTACGTCATCCAGGGTCCAGTGCGACATCGGCTCACCTAAGTTATGGACTGCGACTCGCTCGCAGCTTACGCATGAACACGCTTATACGTCATCAAGGGCTTGGTAACATAGGCCCTTGAAACGATAACGGCCGACCTCGCGACAACAAGGCCGGCCGCTTTGTGGTTTCATCTAGAGGCTAGTGGCGGACCACGGCCTCGGTCGCCTGATGCTTGGCGGTCGCGACGGCCAGCTGCCGCTCTGCGGCCTTGAACCGCAGCTTGTCGGCGTCGGTGCCCCTCTCGGCGGCGGCGAGCGCCTCGCCATAATGGGTCGTCGCCTCGGCCAGCTCGGCCTCGACCTTGGCCCGGTCCAGCGACGAGACCGTCACGGCCTCATCGGCCAGCACGGTGCAGCGCTCGGGCGTCACCTCGGCGAAACCGCCGGCGATGAAGATCCGCTCGGCGATATTGTTGCCCTCATACACCTCGATCGTGCCCGGACGAACCGAGGAGATCAGCGGCGCATGACCCGGTAGCACGCCGAAATTGCCTTCGGCACCCGGAATCACGACCATCTCGACGGCCTCGGAGAGAAGAATCTTCTCCGGTGAGACCAGTTCGAACTTCACCTTCTCGGCCATACGTCAGGGACCTTTCCTATGACGCCCCGACCGGAGACCG
>Ga0302314_10015825_pt1 | contig 12795 bp, 9 predicted proteins | sample III_Palsa_N2_3_FD_200533 | JGI IMG/M metagenome (GOLD analysis project Ga0302314, IMG submission 200533) | Peat permafrost microbial communities from Stordalen Mire near Abisko, Sweden - III_Palsa_N2_3 | ecosystem: Environmental > Terrestrial > Soil > Palsa > Peat permafrost | place: Sweden...
CAGATGGATGGTGCCGAAATAAACCGCCGTCGTCGTGCCGTTGGCGAGCAGCGTCGCGACAAGCTGCTCATAAATGCGACCGGCATAGTCGGAGTCGCCGAAACGGGCCTCCAGCGGATATGTATAGTCATATAACCAACGTTCCAGCGGCAGGTCGAGCGCGGTGCCGAGGTTTTCGAACTGCGGCGCATGGATGTGCAGATCGACCAGCCCGGGCAACAGCAACTGGCGCGGCCCCAGCGTGGTGAGCCGACCGGAGGCGGCGTAGTGCGCGGAGGCTGTGGCGGGCGCCTCGGGATGGACGGCGGCGATGCGGCCGGCTGGATCAACCTCGATCAGCGCATCGGGCCACGCCTCCACCCGGTCGGGTGCCGGCGTGTGCAGCGCGGCGCCGCGGATGGCAAAGCCGGACGCCGAGATCACGGGCGCCGCAATGCGGGGATCTCGACCATGCCCAGCGGATAATATCCCCGTGGCATCGCCCGCTGCAGGGCGAGTTGCATCGGCTGCATGTAGCGTCGCGGATCAACCACCCTGATGCGCAACTCATAGCGTCCCGGCGCCATGTCCTCCGGCAGCGCGAACCTGTCCTGGACAACGACCGGCGTGGTTCCGGTCGGCAGGATCTTGCGGAGGTCGACATGGGAGATGAAGCGCCAGGCGTCCGGCACCCAGGTCGCCAGACCATCGGCGCGCCGGAGCGAGAATTCCACGTTCCAGTCGTCATAGGCAGGCGTCGCGCCGGTGTTGGCCCAGCGGGTCTGGACCGCGAGGCTCGGGCGCCCATCGGCATCAGGGAGAACCGCGACATGGACCTCGACCGGCGCCAAGCGGTAGCCGGCTTGCAGGCCCGCCGTCAGCCAGGACTGCTGCTCGCCCGTGGACAGATCGCTCCAGGTGCCAGTGCAAAGACTGCCGTTCTTGATGGTGGCGATATGAAACTGCGGCACCTGCTCGTTGATGTTGTACAGGCCCGTGCCGGGATCGGTCTCGAAGGTCTGGCACGGAAATGTGGGCGAACTGCCGTTGCCGTACGGCTCGGCGACGAATGGCGCGGTCTTCCAGCGGTCGAGGATCAGCTTTTGATCGGCCGGGGTATCGCAGTTCGGCAACTGGGTCGGAAACTGATAGGTCCAGTCGCTCCCGGACCCGAGGCTGTCCCGCCGCAGACCGACATGCGCCGTGTCGCCGGGCAGCTTCAGGGCGTGGCACAGGCCCTCGCCGTCATCCGTCAGCATCACGAGCTGCGTGTTGGCAAATGCGGCGGCGTAGCTGTCCACGATGAACGATTTCGCCGCCGCCGTGCCGGCCTGATACGCCCCCGGTTTGCCGGTGTTCTGCAAATAGGCTTGCGTGTTCAGAGCGTAGTACGGATCGGTGCTCGCATAGGGAATGCCGCGCGTGTAGTCGGCCGCGTCCGGCAGCCCCGCCGTGTGCCATTCGCCCCAACTGCCGTAGATACCGATATCCAGCCAGCCGATGCGGCGGTCGCCGTTGTAGCGGCGCCCGAGTGCCGACAGCAGCGCCCGCGCGCGGCCCAGGAAGTACGGGTCATTCCAGTCGGGAATGAAATAATGGCCCTGCGTCGCGTCCTTGGGATCGACGGGCAACAGCCAGCCATGCTTGCCGGTTTCGAGATAGACCGGCAGATCGCTGTAGACCGGATAGCCGTCGGCGCCGGTCGTGACGTTGGTGTCGGACTTCACCTGCGGATTCAGCGCCATGATGCGGAAGCCGAATGTCACCCCCCGCGGCAGGCAGAGTGTCTGCCCCGCCGGCGCCGGGCAGCGTTCCAGCACATGGCCGATGATCGAGAAATCGTAGTGGCCTTCGCTCGGCTCCACGGAGTGCCACGACAGCCGGCCATACTCGTTCAACGGCAGCCCATGCAGCGGTGCGGCATCCACGTATTTCGGGTTGATCGCCTGGAATTCGAGATCGGCCGTGGTCTGCACCAGCAAGGTTGAAAAACCGCTCATCGGATTGAACAGTTCGACCGTGCTCGGCAGTTGCGGTGGGAGCAGCGTCTGGGCCACGGCGGCGGCGAGCGGAAACACGCCGAACAGGCAGACCGACAGCAGCAGCCGGGCGACACCCGGCACCGGACTTATCCCTGCCGCTCGACGAGCCCGGCCACCTCGGGATCGCCCTCGGCCCGCAAGCCCTCCACCACCCCCGCGCGGTCCTCGGCGGTGCGGTTCTGGCTCATCTTCCACTTGCCTTCGAGGCGGGTGATGACGAGGCGGACGCCGATGATGCCCTTCAGTTGCGAGCGGATGAAGTCCGGCGGCGCGTCGCTGACCGCCCAGGGCTTTTCGCGCTCGCCCTCGTGCCGCTGCGTCAGGCGCGTCACCAGCCCGAGCAGCCAGTCGGCGTCGTCGATGAACTCGACGCGGCCGTAGGCGTGCACGGCGACGTAGTTCCAGGTCGGCACCACTTTGCCCGTCGCCCGCTTGGTGGCGTACCAGGAGGGGGTGACGTAGGCATCGACCCCCTGGAACATGGCGAGCCCGTCCGCGTCCGCTGCGCTGCGCTGCCATTGCGGGTTGGCGCGGGCGACGTGGCCGAGCAGCGTGCCGTACGGCGCCGGCTCCGGGTCGAGCAGCAGCGGCAGCGGCGTCGCCAGCAGGCCGTCCGGCCCGGTGGTGACGAGCGTGGCGAGGCCCGACGCCCTGATGGCCGCGTGGATGGTCGGGACGTCGGTCTCGCGGAACTGGGTGGGGATGTACATGCGCTACTCCAACATCGCGGCGATGGCGGCCGGGTCCACCTGATCGACGCGCGGCGGCGTCCAGTGCGGCGTTTTGTCCTTGTCCACGACCATCGCCCGCACGCCTTCGGCGAAGTCGGGGTGCTGGGTGACGCGGCGGGTCAGGCGCAGTTCGGCGGCCAGCGCCGAGCCGAGGTCCAGCCCCGCACCGCGCCAGATCGCTGCCAGCGACCAGCACAGCGCCGAGGGCGACATGCCGGCGAGCGTCGCCAGCACCTCATGGGACCAGTCGGTGCCCTCCGCCTCCAGCCGGGCGAGGATTTTTGGCACCGTCGCGGCCGAAAAGCACCGGTCGATCGCGGCGCGGTGCGGCGCGAGCGAGAACGGCGGCAGCGGCCGGGAAAACTCGGCGATCGCCTCCACTCCCTCATGCGGCAGCGCGCTGCGCAGGGCGGCGAGCGAGTCGCGCGGCACGAAATGCGTGGCGAGGCCGGCATGCACGGCGTCGGCACCGGTCATCCGGGTGCCGGTCAGGCCGAGGAACACGCCGAGCGCGCCCGGCAGGCGCGGCAGGAAGAAGGTGGCGCCAATGTCCGGGAACATGCCGATCGCGGTCTCCGGCATCGCGAACATCGCGGCTTCGGTGGCGACGCGGACGCGGCCATGCACCGAGACGCCGATGCCGCCGCCCATGCAGATGCCGTCGATCAGCGCGACGTAAGGTTTCGGATACCCCGCGATGGCCGCGTTCAGCGCGTATTCCTCGGCGAAGAATTTTTCCACCTCGGCCGTCTCGCCGGCCAGCGCCTGGGTGCGCACGGCGCGGATGTCGCCGCCGGCGCAGAAGGCGCGGTCGGAGGCGCTGTCGATCACCGCCGCATGCACCGCCGGGTCGTCGCGCCACTCCGCCAGGGCCGCGGCGATGGCAGCGATCATCGGCCGGTCGAGCGCGTTCAGCGCCTTCGGCCGGTTCAGCGTGATCCGGCCGATGCGGCCGTCACGTTGGGCAAGCACGCTCGCGTCGGACATCCGGGCAACCACCTCCGTGCAGTACGGCGGAAGTGGCTATAGCGCGGGCCGCGCGCCAGGGCGACCGATCGTGTGACCGGTCAGCGACGGGCGCCGACGAACAGCGCGGCGATGGCGGCGACGACGACCGCGAGCAGATCGCGCGGCGAGCGCACCCGGCGCAGGCTGCCGAGCAGCGTGGCCAGCAGCACCGTCTCCATCGCCTGTTCCGACGCGAGCCGCCGCACGCGCAGCGCCTCCCGCTCGACCGGGCCGGGCACGTCGCGCAGGGCAAGGATCGCCAGGACAAGCGCGATCACGGCATCGGCGCCGACAACGATCAGCAGCGCCTCGATGAGCGTGACGCTCTGCGTCAGTCCCACCACGGCGGCCACATGGACGCCGGCCAGGGCCGCCAGGACGAAAACGACGGCGAATGCCGCCAGGACCGCGCGGACCGCGTGGCGGCGCAGCGCGCAGCGCAGCCGCAGCAATTCGGCCTGCGCCGCGATCCGCGCCAGTTGGAAGCCACGCACCTAGCGCGTGATCCGGCCGATGAGGTAGCCGGCACCCAGCGCGACCAGGATGGCGGTCAGCGGCTTTTCCCGCACCTTCGCCGCCAGTGCGTCGGTCTTGTCGGTCACCGACTCGCCGACCTGCCGGACCGCTTCGCCGGCGCGGCCGACGGCGTCGGCCACCACTGGCGTCACCCGGTCGCGCATCAGGATCTCCACCTGCTCGCGCAGTTCGCGGATCTGGTCCTCGGGGTCGGCCTTGTCGGCGCGGTTGCCGTGGGCGTCGGTGGCAGCCATCGGGGCGCTCCTGGGTTGCTCGGTGATCGCATGAGCCGGCGGGCCGGAGCACCCGGCCGCCGCAGGCTCCATCAACGTTCAACAACCGCAGAAAGTTGCGGGGGAGCAGCCCGTCGCATGGCTGCTCCCCCGCGTGGTCCCTCAGGGCGATCCGGCCGGGGTCAGGCGGCCTTGGCCAGCGCCAGCGACTGCCATACCTTCTCCGGCGTCGCCGGCATGTCGATGTGGGTCACGCCGTCGACGCTCAACGCGTCGATGATGGCGTTGATCACCGCCGGCGGGCTGCCGACCGCACCGGCCTCGCCCGCACCCTTCACCCCGAGCGGGTTGGAGATGCAGGGCACCTCGATCAGCTCGACCTCGATGTCCGGCAGGTCGTCGGCGCGTGGCAGCGCGTAGTCCATCAGACTGCCGGAGAGGAGCTGGCCCGACTCCGGGTCGAACGCCGTGCGTTCCAGCACGGCCTGCCCAAACCCCTGGGCGACGCCGCCATGCACCTGGCCGCGCACGATCAGCGGGTTCACCGCCTTGCCCACGTCGTCGGTGACGCTGTAGCGCACGACGCGGGTGACGCCGGTTTCCGGGTCGATTTCCACTTCGGCGATGTGGCAGCCGTTGGGGAAGGTGTGCGCGTCGATGTTGGCCACTTCGGCCGCATCGAGCGTGGTCACGTCCTCGCCCTTCTGGGCCCGCACGCGCTGGGTCGCCGCCAGGGTCATGATGTCCATGCCCCGGTCGGTGCCGACGATGGAGAACTTTCCATCCTCGAACACGATGTCGGCGGGGGCGGCTTCCAGTGCCTCGGAGGCGGCCTTCTTGCCCTTTTCGATCACCGTGTTGGCGGTCAGCAGGATCGCCTGACCCTCGGAATACAGGCTGCGCGCGCCGCCGGTGCCGCCGCCGGTCGGGATGCGGTCGGTGTCGCCCTGCTTCACCCGCACGCGCTCCGCCGGCACCCCCAGCCGTTCCACCGTGAGCTGAACATAGGCGGTCTCGTGGCCCTGCCCGGTGGACTGGGTGCCGACGAACACGTCGACAAAGTCGTCGTCGGTGAACTGGATTTCCGCCCGCTCGGTCGGCGCGCCGCCGGTCGCCTCCAGGTAGTAGGCGAGGCCGATGCCGCGGCGCAGGCCCTTCTTGGCGGAGGCCGCGCGACGCGCCTCGAACCCGGCCCAGTCGGTGGTCTTCAGGCCGGCGTCGAGCAGGATGCGGAAATCGCCGCTGTCGTAGGTCTTGCCGACCGGCGTGCTGTGCGGCATCGCCTCCGGGGGCACGATGTTGCGGCGGCGGAACTCGATGCGGTCGATCTTCAGTTCACGCGCGGCGGCGTCGATCAGGCGCTCGACGAGGTAGTTGCTCTCCGGCCGCCCGGCGCCTCGATAGGCGTCGACCGGCACGGTGTTGGTGAACACGCCGATGACGTTCGCGTAGACCGCCTGGAAGCCGTAGATGCTGGCGAGCACGCCGGTGCCGGCATAGGTCGGGATGTACGGCGCGAAGGTCGAGAGATAGGCGCCCATGCCGGCGACGTTGCGGGTGCGCAGCGCCAGCAGCTTGCCGTTGGCATCCACCGCCACTTCACCCATGGTGATGTTGTCGCGGCCGTGCGTGTCGGACAGGAACGCCTCGCTGCGCTCGCTGGCCCACTTCACCGGCCGGCCCAGCTTGCGCGCCGCGTAACAGGTCAGCACATGCTCGGCGTAGAGAAAAATCTTCATGCCGAAGCCGCCGCCGACATCCGGCGTGATGATGCGGAACTGCTCCGCCGGCAGCTTGAAGATGGCCGAGGACAGCAGATCCTTGAGCAGCCAGCCGCCCTGCGTGTTGGTGCGCAGCGTCCAGCGTTCGGTGGCCGCGTCGTAGTCGGCCAGCGCCGCGCGCGCCTCCATCGAGTTCACGACGATGCGGTTGTTCACGACGGTCAGGCGCGTGACGTGCGCGGCCGACCTGAACAGCTCCTCAGTCTTCTCCTTCTGGCCGATCTCCCAGTCGAACACGCGGTTGTTCGGGGCACCCTCCCAGACCAGCGGCTGGCCGTCGTCCATCGCGGTCGCGAGGTCGGTGACCGAGGGCAGGATGTCGTAGTCGACGACGATCGCCTCGACGGCATCGCGCGCGGCCTGGGTGGTTTCGGCGACGATGAAGCCCACCGGGTCGCCGACATGACGAACGGCCCCCTGGGCCAGCACCGGATGGCCGGGGCTGATCATGGTGGAGCCGTCGCGGTTCTTGACGCTGACCGCGCAGGGCAGCCCGCCGATGCCGTCGGCTTCGAGGTCGGCACCGGTATAGATGGCGAGCACGCCGGGCAGCGCCTTCGCCGCATCGCTGTCGATGCTCACGATCCTGGCGGCGGCGTGCGGGCTGCGCAGCACCACGCCGACAACGGCGCCAGGCAGGGTGATGTCGTCGGTGTAGGAACCGTTGCCTTTGAGCAGGCGAGGATCCTCGACCCGGCGGACGGACTGGGCGACGCCGAACTTCGTCATGGGGCTGTTTCTCTCCGGGTGGTCGGGCAGATCTTCAGCCCCAGTGTACGCGATGGCGAGGAAAGGCCAAGGGGGGGCACGCGGCCCGAAGCGGTCGTGGCGCGTGCGGGCCGATCACTCTCCCGCGCGGTCCGGCACCGGGCCCGGGCCGTGGGGCGGTACCGTCACCAGGGCGGTGCCCGGGGTATGGGCCGCCGCCGGGGCGGGGGCATGCGCCGGGCGGCGCCCGAAGCGGGCCTTGGCGCGCTCGCGCAAGCCCTGGAAGGTCGCGTACAGCATCGGGATCAGGAAGATGCCGAAGCTGGTGGCGAAGATCATCCCCATGAACACCGAGGTGCCGACGCCGCGCCGGCTCAGCATCGCCGCCCCGTTCGCCGTCACCAGCGGCAAGAGGCCGAGGATGAAGGCGATCGAGGTCATCACCACGGCGCGGAACCGCATGCGTGCGCCGAGCGCCGCGGCCTCGCGGATCGGCATGCCGGCCTCGCGCTGTTCCTTGGCGAACTCGACGATCAGGATGCCGTTCTTCGCCGCCAGCGCGATCAGCACGACGAGGCCGATCTGGGCGTAGAGATCGAGCGGCAGGCCGAACACCAGCAGCCCGACGAAGGCGCCGAGGCCGCCGATGGCGACCGACAGCATCACCGGGATCGGGATCACCCAGCTTTCGTACAGCGCCACCAGGAACAGGTAGGCAAACAGCACCGCGAGCGCCAGGATCGCGCCGGTCTGCCCGGCCGCCTGGATTTCCTGGAAGGCGGTGCCGGTCCACTCGAAGTCGTAGCCCGGCGGCAGCGTGCGGGCGGAGACCTGCGCCATCGCCGCCAGCGCGTCGCCCGAGGACACGCCGGGTGCCGGGCCGCCGTTGATGGTGATGGAACGATAGTTGTTGTAGCGGCTGATGGTCTGCGGGCCGGTGATGATGCGCATGCTGGCGATCGAGCGCAGCGGCACCATGGTGCCCTTGTTGTTGCGGATGAACACCCGCCAGATTGCCGGGATGTCGCTGCGGTCGTAGTCCTCGGCCTGGATATTCACCTGCCAGGTGCGGCCGAACAGGTTGAAGTCGTTGACGTAATAGCCGCCGAGCGTGGCCTGCAGCGCGGTGAACACGTCGTCGATGTTCAGGCCGAGCGACTGCGCCTTGTCGCGGTCGATGTCGAGATACAGGCTCGGCGTGCTGGCGCTGAAGGTGGAGAACACCCGCGAGAGGCGCGGATCGGAATTCGCGGCGCCGACCAGCCCGTACATCACGCCGCCCATCTCGACCGGCTCGCGACCTTCCAGGTTCTGCAACTGGTATTCGAAGCCGCCGCTGGTCGAAAGCCCGATGATCGGCGGCAGGTTGAACGGGAACACGACCGCCGACTTGATGCCCTGCGCCGCACCGAACACGTGGCCGATCAGCGCATCCGCCTTGTCGGCCGTCGCGCGGCGGTCGGAAAACGGCTTCATGCGCGCGACCAGGAACGCCGAGTTGCTCTGCGCGCCACCGTCGAGCAGCGAGAAGCCGACGATCGACAGGACGTTGGAGATCTGCGGCATCGAATGCAGGATGCCCTCGACGCGCTGTACCACCTCCCGCGTCCGGTTGACCGATGCGGCGTCGGGCAACTGCACGTTGACGAAGAACGCGCCCTGGTCTTCCTGCGGCAAAAACCCCGTCGGCGTTCGCAGCGACAGCCCGTAGATCCCGGCCCCCGCCGCCAGCACCACCACCACCGAGACCGCCGCGACGCGCAGCAGCCGGGTGACGATGGCGGCATAGCCGTCGCGCACATGGTCGATGCCGCGCATCAGATAGCCCATCGGCCCGCGCTTCGGCCCGGTATGGCGCAGGAACACCGCGCACAGCGCCGGCGACAGCGTCAGTGCGATCAGCGCCGAAATCACCATCGCCACGCTGATCGTCACCGCGAACTGCCGGAACAACTGGCCCGACAGGCCGGGGATGAAGCCGATCGGCACGAACACCGACAGCAGCACCAGCGAAATCGCGATCACCGGGCCGGTGATCTGCCGCATCGCCTTCTTGGTTGCGTCCGCGGGCGAGAGGAACGGTTCCTCCTCCATCACGCGCTCGACGTTCTCGACCACGACGATCGCGTCGTCGACCACGACACCTACCGCGAGCACCAGCGCCAGCAGCGAGACGGTATTGGCGGAAAACCCGAGCGCCAGTAGTACCGCGAACGTGCCGACGAGGCTCACCGGCACCGCGACCGTCGGGATGATGGTGGCGCGCAGGTTGCCGAGGAACAGGAACACCACGAGGACGACGAGGACGAACGCCTCGACCAGGGTGTTCTTGACCTCGCTGATCGTGTCGCTGACGAAGTCGGAGCTGTCGTAGAAGATCACCTTCTTCAGCCCCGGCGGGAAGCGCACCGACAGGTCATCCAGCGCCTGTGCCACGCGCGCCGAGGTGGCGACCGCGTTGGCGCCCGGCGACAGATAGACGCCGATGGTCACTGCCGGGTCGCCGTTCACCCGGCTCAGCGTGTCGAGCGTCGCGGCCCCCAGTTCCAGCCGCGCCACGTCGGACACATGCAGCACGCTGCCGTCCGGGTTGGCGCGCAGCACGATCTTGCCGAATTCCTCCGGCGTGACCAGGCGGCCCTTGGTCTGCAGGTTGATCTGGAACTGCGTCGCGTCCGCGGTCGGGCGCGCGCCGATGCGGCCCACCGCACCCTGCACGTTCTGGCTCTGGATCGCGTTGATGATGTCGGACGGCATCAGGTTCAGGCTGACCAGCCTATCGGTGTCGAACCAGATGCGCATCGAATAGTCCTGCGCACCGAACACGAACGCCTGCCCCACGCCCTGCACGCGGGAGAGGCGGTCGAGCACGTTGATCTTGATGTAGTTGCTGATGAACAGCGGGTCCTGCTTGCTGCCCTCGCTGTAGAACTGCAGGAACTCCAGGATGGCGGAGCTGCGCTTCTGCACCACGACGCCCTGCAGCTGCACTTCCGCCGGCAGCTTGGAGATCGCCGCCTGCACGCGGTTGTTGACGTTGACGACGTCGATGTCCGGGTTGGTGCCGAGCTCGAAGCTGACCGTGAGCGAATAGCTGCCGTCGTTGGCGCTGTTCGACTTCATGTAGATCATCTTGTCGACGCCGTTGACCTGCGCCTCCAGCGGCTGCGCCACCGTCGATTCGACGACGGCGGCGGAGGCGCCGGGATACAGCGTCGTCACCGTCACCTGCGGTGGCACGATGTCCGGGAACTGCGCGACCGGGATGCGCGTGAGCGCGATCAGCCCCGCCAGCGTGATGATGATCGCCAGGACGATGGCAAGCCGTGGCCGGTCGACGAAGATCGCAGAGAACATCGGCTCAGCCCTTCGCCGGCACCGCGGCGCCGGCCGCCGGCGGCGGCGCCTCGAACGGCGAGGCCTTGACCGGCACGCCCGGCCGCACCTTCTGCAGCCCGTCGGCGATCACCGTCTCGCCCTCCTGCAGGCCGGTCGCGATGATGGCGAGCGTCGGCGTCGACTGGCCGAGCGTGACGCGGCGCTGCTGCGCCTTGCCGTCGGCATCCACCACGTAGACGAAGTAGCCCTGCTGGTCGGACAGCACGGAGAAACGCGGGATCGACAGCGCCTGCACCGGCTCCACGCCCTCGACCTTGACGGTGACGAACTCGCCGTCCACCAGTTCGCGGTTGCCCGGATCGTTCGGCTTGGCGCCCGGCAGCAGCGGATTGGCGATGCGCGCGCGCAGTTGCAGCGTGTCGGTGGTGGTGGCGACCGACGGGTCGATATAGTCGATCGTGCCGGTCTGATTGTACAACGTGCCGTCGGGCAGCAGCAGCTTCACCGCCAGCGCGTTGAAGCCTCCCTTCTCGCCGTAGTGGTGGCGGAACTCCAGCACCATGCGGACCGAGACCGGGAACAGCACGTAGATCGGGTCCTGGCTGTAGATGCTGGCGAGCGCGCCGGTCGTCGGGGTGACGACGTTGCCCTCGGTCAGCACGGTGCGGGTGATCTTGCCGGCGATCGGCGCGCGGATCTCGGTGTAGTCGAGGTTGATCTGCGACGCCCGCACCTGCGCCTGCGCCGCCTGCAACTGTGCCGCGTAGTTGGCCTGCTGGGCGATCCCGTCATCGACGGTGGAGCGCTGGCCGGCCGGCGTGTTCAGCAGGCTCTGCGCGCGGTTGAGGGTGATCGAGGCGTTGCGCAGCAGCGCCGCGTACTGGGCGACCGCCGCCTGCTTGTTGGCCAGATCGGCCTCGAACGGCCCGCGCTCCAGCCGGTACAGCAGGTCGCCCTTCTGCACTTCCGCGCCCTCGGAGAACAGCCGCTGCTCGACGAAGGCGGTGACGCGGGCGACGAGGTCCACCTTGTCGATCGCCTGCACGCGCCCGACGAACTGGGTGCTCTCGGTGATCGGCTGCTTCTGCACCTTCACGACACCGACCGCCGGCGGGCCGCCGCCGAACTGCGCCTGTGCCGGGGCGGCAACGGCGATGAGCATCAGCGCGAGAAGCACGGTGAGCTTGTAGGCGCGCATACACACCTCGGACGGGTCGCGACAGGACGGGCCGGCACTCGGATGGTCGAGGGCCGGAGATAACGCACAATGCGCGCGCATGATATGTTCTTAACATCCCCGTCATCCGGCGGGGATGCAAAACGATGCCGGGAGCCGCGGATGGCGGAGCACGCGACAGTCTGCGAAGTCGGGCCGAGGGACGGGCTGCAGATCGCCCATGGCCGGATGCCGACGACCCTGAAGATACGCTGGATCGAGGCGCTGCATGCCGCCTGCCTCAGCGAAATCGAAGTCGGCAGCTTCGTTCCGGCCCGCGTGGTGCCGGCGATGGCCGACAGCGGCGAGATCGTCGCCGCGGCGCGGCAGTTGCCCAGCCTGACCGTGGTGGCGCTGGCCCCCAACCTGCGCGGCGCCCAGGACGCCTATGCTGCAGGTGCTCACAAAATCGTTATCCCGGTCTCGGTCAGCGCCGGCCACAGCCAGGCCAACCTGCGCCGCGCGCCGGCCGAGCAGGTGGCGGAGGTTGCCCGGATCGTGGCGTGGATGCAGGGCCAGCCCGGCCCGCTGCCCATCGAGGCCGCGCTGTCCACCGCGTTCGGCTGTTCGATCGACGGCGCCGTGCCGCCGGCCGCCGTGGTGGCGCTGGCCGAGGCGTTGGCGGCGGCGGGCGTGGCCAGCCTGTCGCTCGCCGATACGGTCGGCTACGCCAACCCGGCGCAGGTGCGATCGCTGGTGCGGGCGGTGCGCGCCGCGGTGGGCGACAGGCTGGAACGGCTGCACCTGCACGACACGATGGGCCTCGGCCTCGCCAACGCGCTGGCCGGGCTGGAGGAGGGGATCAGAAAGTTCGACGCGGCGCTGGCCGGACTCGGCGGCTGCCCGTTCGCGCCCGGTGCCTCCGGCAACATCGTCACCGAGGACCTCGTGTTCATGCTGGAAAGCATGGGGTTTGCCACCGGCATCGACCTGCCACGGCTGCTGGAGGCGCGAAACATCCTGCGCGAGGGGCTGCCGGAGGACGAACTGCATGGCGGGCTCGGGCGGGCCGGGATTCCCCGCACCTACCGGGCGGCGGCGTAGGGCGCGGCGCGACAGGGTGGCGACGCCGCCGGCCAGAGCCGGCAGAGCGCCATAGTTGTTGCGTTATAGGAACAATGTGGACATGCGGATGCGCCGGGTTGCGCTCAGGCTTTTCGGGGCAGGCTGCGGGTTCGGGTGCGGGAGAACCATCGGGTTCGGACGGGCGGCTCGCCTTGCATCCAGGCGGGCGCCTCCGGC
>Ga0302314_10015826_pt1 | contig 12794 bp, 11 predicted proteins | sample III_Palsa_N2_3_FD_200533 | JGI IMG/M metagenome (GOLD analysis project Ga0302314, IMG submission 200533) | Peat permafrost microbial communities from Stordalen Mire near Abisko, Sweden - III_Palsa_N2_3 | ecosystem: Environmental > Terrestrial > Soil > Palsa > Peat permafrost | place: Sweden...
CACCGGCATACCCATCGACCACTTCGCCATGATCGACTTCAGCGGCGTCGTCAACATGTCCGACGCCATCGGCGGCGTCAACGTCTGCGTCGACAACAACGTCTACGACCCCGACTCCGGCCTCAAGCTCTCCAAGGGCACCCACACCCTGCAAGGCCTCTCCGCCCTGCAGTTCCTGCGCACCCGCCACGGCTTCGGCGACGGCAGCGACCTCGGCCGCACCTACGCCCAGCACATCTTCATCACCCAGATGATCAACAAACTCAAGAGCGCCAACACCCTCACCGACCCCGTCGCCCTCTACGACCTCGCCGACGCCGCCACCAAAGCCCTCACCGTCGACACCGGCCTCGGCAGCATCCCCAAACTCATCGGGCTCGCCACCGACCTCAACAAGGTCCCCACCGACCGCATGACCTTCACCACCATGCAGACCGAGGCCGACCCCAGCAACGCCAACCGGGTCATCGTCTCCCCCAGTGCCCAGGCCCTGTTCAACACGATCATCAACGACCAGTCGCTGACGACCGCGAGCGGCGCCCAGTCCAAGGCGGCCTCCGCCACCGCGACCGCTGCCCCCTCCGCGGCGCCGACGGTGCCGACGGGAGACATCGCGGTCCAGGTGGAGAACGGCACCGGGCTGGCCGGCCGCGCCGGGGCGGTCGAGGCGGCCCTGGTCCAGCAGGGCTACAGCAGCAACAGCACCGCCACCGACGCTCCGTCGAACGCCGCCACCACGACGCTCGGCTACCCGTCCGCCCAAGCCGCCGAGGCCAAGCAGGTCGCGGCCAGCCTGGGACTGCCGAGCTCCGCGCTGCGGGCCGGCGCGAGCTCGCAGCTGACCCTGGTCATCGGCGCGGACTGGACCTCCGGCACCACCTTCCCCGGTGGCAAGGCCTCCGCCGCGCCCGCCGACACCAAGGCGGCGCTGAGCGACTCCCACGCCCAGACCGGCAACCAGACCGGCGAGTGCGCCCCGGTCAGCGACCAGCTCACGGTCGACCTCAACGGCAACGTGATGACCCCGATCCAGGCCTACGCAGCCAGCCCCGGTGTGAAGAACTCGGCCCCCTGACCCGCCCCGGGCACCGCGGGCGGCGGGGCTACGAAGCCTGGATCGCGTAGAAGGTGACGCGTCCACCGTCGCTCGCGGAGGAGCTGCTGGTCGCCTGCTGGTAGTCGCCGACCTGGAACCGCTCGTCGGTGCCCATGAAGGCCGGGACGACCTGCGTGGTGACGGTCTTCGTCGCACCGTTGCAGGTGGCGGTGAGGCTCAGCGTCCCGTTGCCCTCGTCGGTCATGGAGTAGCTGAACCGGGCGTTCAGCGGAACGCCCTTCAGCAGGGTGATGCTCTGCGACGACGACCCGTGCATGACCGTCTTCACGATCGCCACGATGTTCCCGTCGCGCCAGTGCAGCATCACAAAGGGAATCGACTTGAGGGTGCCGCCGCCGTGGATCTGCCCGATGGTGATGTCCGGGTCGGTCGTGGGCACCTGACCGATGCTCAGCAGCGCGCTCAGGGTGTGCACCCCGCTGCCGCCGAAGGTGAAGTCGTTGTCGGAGACCAGCTCGGTCCGGGAGTGCTCGGAGTTGGACGTCGTGGCCCCGGCCGAAGGAGCCCAGAAGGTCAGGCTGCCGTCGGCGTTGCGGACCAGCCAGGGCGCGGTGACCGCCGCGGTCTGCAGCTCCTTCGCCTTCCCGCTGAGGTCCCCGTCCTTGTCCACCGGGAGGGTCAGTTTCCAGCCGTCGAGGGAGACCGTGCCCGCGACGAGCGGCGGCACGGCACCCGCGCTGCCGGACGCCGAGGGTGACGGTGACGCGGCCGTGGACGGCGCGGTCCCGCCGGAGCTCGCGCTGGGCGTCGCGCTCGCGCCCTGGTGGCGCTTCCCGGAGGAGGAGTCGGCGACCATCAGCCCCACGAGCACCAGCCCGGCCGCCAGGCCCACCGCGATCCCGGCGACGAACCCGGCCCGCTCCTTGATCCAACCTATGCCGCCCTGTGCTGCCATCTCCCGCGCCCGCCCCTAAGCCCTCGACCTGCCATTGACGTGCCTGATCGCCAACAATAGGACCCGCGAGGAACAGAACCGGTGACAACGGGCCCCCGGTCTCTTGAAGAAGTCACACCCGGCCCATCACGCGCGGCCCTTCACACACGGCCCTCTGCCGCGAGCTCGCCGGGCTCGCCCGCGAAGGCCAGCGATCCGCGGTGCAGCACATAGACCAGATCCACGGTCAGGTCCGGCGGCAGCACCTGCTCGGCCAGCACGACCGTGCGCCCCGCCGCGACCGCCTCCGCCAGCGCCGCCCGGATCCGCGCCACCACCGGCGCGGCCAGGCCCCGCCCGAACTCGTCCAGCAGCAGCAGCCGGGAGGGTCCCGCCAGCGCGGAGGCCAGGGCCACCATCTGCTGCTCGCCGCCGGACAGCGTCCCGGCCCGGCGGTCGAGCATCGGCCGCAGCTCGGGGAAGAGCACGAGCGCGCCCTCCCGGGCCGGCCCCGACAGCCGGGACAGGTGCTCGGCGACGGTGAGCGAGGGAAAGACCGCGCGTTCGGCGGGGACCAGGGCCAGTCCCAGCCGGGCGCGGCGGAAGGCGTCCAGCGCGGTGATGTCCCGTCCGGCGCCCGTCCCGCCGAACCAGGTCACCCGTCCCGCCGAGAGCTGCTCCGAACCGGCCAGGGCGTGCAGGGCGGTGCTGCGCCCCGCGCCGTTGCGTCCCAGCAGCACGGTGAGGCGGGCCGTCGGGACCCGCAGATCCACACCGTGCAGAGCCTCCAGCGGGCCGTAGCGCACCCGGGCGCCGGTGAGGGCGATCTCAACGGCCATCGGCGGTGATCCTTCCCGCGGCCATGGTGTGGACGCGGTGCGCGACCCGGTCCACAAGGTCCCGGTCGTGCTCGACCAGCAGCACCGCGAGACCGTCCCCGGCGAGTGCGGTGAGCAGCGCGGCCAGGCGTTCGGTCTGCTCCCGGTCCAGGCCTGCGGCGGGTTCGTCCAGCAGCAGCACGCCGGGGTCGGCGGCGAGGGCGCGGCCGAGTTCGACCAGCCGCAGCGTCCCGGTGGGCAGGTTGGCGGCGGGGCGCTCGGCCAGCCGATCGAGGCCGAGGACGTGGAGCGTCCGGGCCACGGCGGCGGTCGCCTGCCGGGGCCGGCCGCGACCCGCCTGCTCGGCGCCCACGCGGAGATTGTCGGCGACCGAGAGCCCGGCGAAGACCGACACCTGCTGGAAGGTGCGGGCCAGCCCGAGCCGGGCGCGGGAGTACTCGGGAAGTCCGGTGACATCGCGGCCGTCCAGCACGACCCGTCCCGAGTCGGGGCGCAGGGCGCCGCTGAGGCAGCGGAACAGCGTGCTCTTGCCCGCGCCGTTGGCGCCCGTCAGCGCGGTGATCCGGCCCGGCGGCACCTCGATGGACACCTGGTCCAGTGCGGTCACCCCGCCGAAGCGGCAGACCAGGCCGTCCGCGGACAGCCTGCCGCCGCGCTGACTCACCGGCCCCCGCCGGACCGGCGGAGCTGCAGGGCGAGTTGCCTGCCCCGTGGCCCGAGCCGCACCTGCGGCGGCAGCGGGCCGCCGGGGGCGGGTTCCGCTGCGGGCTGCACCGGGGCGGCCCGGCCCGGCGCGGGGAACCGTCCGCGCAGCAGGGCGAGGACGCCCACCGCCGCCGCCGACACCCCCGCTGTCGTGGCTGCGTCCACCGTGGTGAGCGCCACTGCCGCGAGTACCGCACCGGACGCGCTCCCGGCACCGAAGACGACGACGGCCGCGAACCAGACCAGGCCGAGGACGGGGTCGAAGGCGTCGGGGTCGAAAGCCTGGGCGCCCAGCCCCAGCAGTCCACCGCCGAGCGCGGCCAGCGCCGCACCGGCGGCGAACGCCAGCAGCTTCAGCCGGGGCACGTTCACCCCGGAGGCGTACGCGGCCGGCTCGTGGTCGCGCATCGCGCCCAGCGCCCTGCCGATCCGGCCCCGGCGCAGCGCCCGCACCAGCAGCAGTGCGGCACCGAGCAGCAGCAGCTCCACCGCGTAGAAGACCCGGTCGTCGGCCCAGGCGCCGGTCCGGTCCAGCAGCAACCCGACGGTGAAGTACGGCTGCTGGAAGACCAGCCGGTTCATCGCGGTGCCGACCGCGAAGGTGGTCAGCGCCAGGACGAGTCCGCGCCGCCGGATCGCCGGCCACCCGACCAGCAGCCCGAACGGGGCCGCGACCAGGACCGCCAGCGTCAGCGCCAGCGGTGCCGGCAGGGTGGGAAGACCGGGGATCGTGCCCCCCGCGAGCGCCCCCGTCAACAGCGCGCCGAGACCGGCGTACCCGGACTGGCCGAGGGAGATCTGCCCGCCGTAGCCGGTGACCACGACCAGCGACAGCAGGATCAGGGCCAGCGCCGGGCCGGGCAGCAGCTGTCGCAGATCGTCGCCGCGCAGTGCCAGCGGACCGATCAGCATCACCAGGGCCCCGGTGAGCAGCAGTGCCCTGAGGGCCGTGGAGCGCGGCCGGTCGCCGGGCAGCAGAAGTCCGGCTGCCGCCGGTTCTGGCGCGGCGAGCCGGCCCGGGATCAGCACGGCCGCGACCAGGGCCAGCACGAACAAGTTCGCGCTGACCGCCTGCAGCAATGCCTCGGACCAGCCGGTGAGGTGAACGGCCGTCAGCTCGCTCTGTCCGATGCCGAGTGCCAGGGCGGCGGCGACCGCCAGCGGCAGGCTGCTCAGGCCCGCCACGACGGCGACCGCCATGGTCTCCATAACCAGCAGCGGCAGCCCGTACGGGTCGAGGTGCAGGCCCGGCGCCAGCAGCACACCGGTGAGCCCGGCGGTGAACGCGCCGAAGGCCCAGCCCACCGAGGACACCCGGTCGGCGTCCAGGCCGGAGAGTTCGGCCAGGCGGCGGTTGTCGACCACGGCACGCACCGTGGTGCCGAAGGGCGTCCAGCGGTCGACCGCGCCCACGGCGGCGGTCAGCAGCACTACGGTGCCGAGCTCCACGACCGTGTCCGCGGTCAGGCGCAGCCCGCCGGGCGCGACCAGCAGCGTCGAGGGCACCACCACGGGCGCGTCCCCGAGCGGGGTCAGCCCCCAGAGCACGGCCGCGGCGCCGATCAGCAATACGAACACGCCGAGCCCGGCGACCAGGGTCTCCGCCGTCCCGGCGTTGCGGCGCTGCAGCCGCCGGAACACCGCGACATCCATCAGCACGCCCAGGGCCGGCGCGAACAGCAGCACGCAGCAGGCGATCGCCAGGACCCGCGGCCAGTGCCACACCACCACCGTCTGGCGCAGCGCATAGGCGGTGACCATGGCCACCGCGCCCTGCGCCAGGTTCAGCACCCCGGTCGCGCGGTAGCAGACCACCAGGCCGACGCCGGACAGCGCGGCGGCGCTGCCCACGGTGACCCCGGCGAGGGCGAGGTCGAGAGCGAGCGGCGTGGCCATCCGCTCAGGCCTCCGGCGGGTCGCACAGCGGACACGGGCGCAGTCCGCGGTCGGCGGCCGTGGCGGGTGTGATCCGCTCCGCGTCCTGGCGGCCGTCCATCAGCGAGCATCCGGACCGGTGGTAGGTCCCGCCCCCGGGCACCGCCAGCAGCGCACCCGGCTCCAGTGTCGTCGTGTCCGGTGTCGTCGTGTCCGGTGCCGTCGTGTCGTCGTCCGGCATCGGCTCCGTCAGCAGCCCGTAGAGCGCCGCGACCTGGAGTCGCAGCTGCTCCTGCTCGGGGGTCACCTCCACCGCACACGCCCGCGCGGCCAGCAGCACCAGCCCACCCACGATCAGCGCCACGCCCGGGGCGGTCGCCGACGCGAGGTAGGGGATCTGCCGGACGGCATACCGCTCACCGGACACGCCGTACCATCCCAGCCCGCACAGCAGCACGCCGATCGTGCAGGAGATCCACCCGAGGTACGGGCCCAGCGCTCGCAGCACACCGCTCACCCCTAATCAGGCGAAAACGCCACATAACCATTAGCGTGCAAGATAGCTGATGCTGGACGCATCAGAGGGATTACCGAGTCGGGTGGTGAGGGCTCCATGTTCAACGGCTCCGCAGGTGTTCGCAGATCCGCCACCCCGGCCGTACTCGGGGCCGCCGTCCTGCTGGTGGCCACGGCGTGCAGCAGCAGTAGCAGTAGCGGCAGCTCATCGACACCCAGCACCGCCCCGGCCACCTCCGCCACCTCCACCACCTCCGCCATGGCGACCGGCAGCACGGCCGCGATGGCCTGCAGCACCGCCGTCGCGCCGACCGTGAGCGGCAGCGGGCCGACGGACACCGCCTCGACCGGCAAGCTGGTCGCCGAGAACTTCCAGAAGTTCTTCGATCCGGCGACCTCCACGGCCACCAAGCTCAGCCTGCTGCAGAACGGCGTGGCGTTCGCCCCCGTACTCCAGGGCTTCGCGGGCAACCCGCTCGCGAGCAAGGCCACCGCGACCGTGCTGACCGTGGACTTCACCGGCGCCGCCACCGCCTCGGTGACGTTCAACCTGTGCGAGAGCGGCGCCCCGGCCCTGCCCGGCTCGGCCGGCAAGTCCGTGCTGCAGGGCGGTGTCTGGAAGGTCGCCGACAGCACGCTCTGCAGCCTGGTCAAGCTCAACAACGGCGGGGCAGCAGTGCCCGGCTGCTCCTGATCCGGGCCGCGCTGGCGGCAGCGCTGGCCCTGGCGCTGTGCGGCTGCGGCAGCAGGCTGCCGGCCCGGGACTTCAGCGGTGCCCCCACCGGGAGTTCCGCCCCGGCGGCCGCACCGATCACCATCGGCATCGTCGCGTCCGTGAGCAGCATCCTCGGCACCGAGACCTTCAGCGGCCCGCTCTACGGCGCCCAGGCGTTCTTCCGTGCCCTGAACGACTCCGGCGGCCTGAACGGGCACCCGGTCAAGGTCATCCCCTGCGACGACAGCGGTGACGGCGGCGACAACCAGACCTGCGTCCACCAGCTCATCGACCAGGACCATGTGGTCGCCCTCGTCGCGACCACGGCCCTCGACTACGCCGGAGCCCCGTACGTCAGCGCGAAGGGCGTGCCCGACATCGGCGGCCAACCGATCGGCAGCGCCTACGACCAGTACCCGCACCTCTACCAGATCTACGGCAGCTCGGAGCCGCGCAACGGCAAGGCCGTGGGCTGGAACGGCGTCGAGTACCAGACGACGGAGGTCTACCGCTACTTCAAGCAGAAGCTCGGACTGCACAACGCCGCCGTGGTGTCCTACAACCAGGCCGACTCGGCCGGCTACGCCGCCCAACTCGTCCAGGGCCTCCAGGCCGAGGGCTATCACGTGCTCAACGAGACCGTGGACTTCGCGCTGCCGAACTTCGCCGCCGTGGCCGCCGGGATGAAGGCGGCCGGCACCCAGCTGCTGATGGACGCCATGGACACCTCGGGCAATGTCGCGCTGTGCCAGTCGATGGCGGCGGCGGGGGTCCAGGTGACGGCCAAGGTGACCAATGTCCAGAACTGGACCGCACAGGCGGGCTCCGACTACAGCGGTGCCCCCGGCTGTCTGAACGCGCTGTGGGTCACGGCCGACAGCCGCTCGTACGAGGACGTCCGGTACCCGGCCGTCGCCGCTTTCCGGGCCGCGATGCGGCGCTACTACCCGGACCGGGAGCCGCTGCTGTCGCAGTGGGAGCTGGAGGGGTGGGCGGCGGCGCAGTGGTTCACCGACGCGGCCGTCTCCTGCGGCGCCCAGGTGGACCGCGCCTGCCTGGACCACTTCATGCAGCGCCCCCAGCTCTACGACGCGCACCAGCTGCTGATCCCCACCGACTTCGTCCCGCTGCCGCCCCCGACCGGGCCCCAGCACGCCTGCCTGAACGTGGCCCGCTGGCAGAACGGCGGCTGGGTGACCCAGGTACCGGACATGGACACCAACTGCTTCGAGGTCCCGGCGCTCCCCTACCGGCCGTGATCAGCCGGACGGGGACCACCGGGACCACCGGAGGAGAGGGCTCAGGACGGCAGCGTCCAGGACTGGTTGGCGTTTCCGGTGCAGTCCCAGATCTGCACCTGGGTACCGGGAGTGGTGGACCAGCCGGTGTCGTCCAGGCACTTGTTGGACTGCGGGTTGTAGAGGGAGCCGTTGGACTGCGGGATCCACACCTGGGCGCCGGTGTTGTTGCAGTCATACAGGTCGACGGGCGTGCCGTCGGCTGTGCCGCCCGCGTCGACGTCCAGGCACTTGCCCAGGACGTGCAGGGTGGTTCCGGCCTGCACGAAGGTCCACTGCTGCGCCGCGGTGCCGTTGCAGGTGTACACCTGGATGGGGTTGTAGTCCGCGGTGCTCGCCGACCGGTCGTCCAGGCAGAGACCCGCATAGCCGGTGATCGGCCCGGTCTGCCCGGTCCCACCGCCGCTCCCGCCCCCGCTTCCGTTGGTGGTGTACGCGGCGACGTAGCCGATGCTCATCGTCGCGCCCGAACTGGTCGCCCCCGTCGGCGTGGTGCAGCCGCAGGCGCCGTTGGGGAAGTCCCCGCCGATGGCCAGGTCGAAGATGATGGAGAGGTTGTGGTCGAACGCCTGCTGCCAGGTGGACGCACCGACCTGACTCTCACTCACGCTGAAGTACTGGTTGCCGTCCAAGTACCAGGTGATGGTCTCGTCCGAGGGGTTGGTCCGGTCGAGGATCATCGAGTAGGTGTGGTACCCGGTCTGGCAGCCCGGGCATGCCTGCAGGCCGCTGCCGATGCCGGTGCCCTCGTTGCAGACCCCGCCCGGGTAGGTGCCGCAGTGGATCGTGCCCGCCACCTGCGACTGGGCGTTGACGTCCTCCATGATGTCGATCTCGCCGTTCTCGGGCCACTGCCCCGGGCCCAGCATCCAGAACGCGGGCCAGTACCCCAGGCCGCTGGCCGGGTCGGGCTGCATGATCGAGGCGGTGACCTCCAGCTTGCCCCCGGCCGGGGCGCCGACGTTCGCGTTCGGTGTCTGAATGCGGCCGGAGGTCCAATTGCCGCCGCTGTCCAGCGCGGTGATGTCCAGATGTCCGTTGCCGTCCAGATACACGTTGCTGGTCGAGTTGGTCATCGTCTCGATCTCGCCCGTGCCGAAGTTCGAACCGGGACCGGTGTCGTAGATCCAGTTCGAGGCGGACGGCGCGCTGCCGGCCGGACCGGCGAAGTTGTCGCTGAACACCGTTGACCACCCCGAGGGCGGCGCGGGCACGGTGACCGCACTCGCGTGGGCGGGCAACAGGGCGAAGCTGACGAGCAGGGTGGCGGCTGCCGAGACCACCAGGTGGCGGCAGCGTCGTAGCAGGGTTGGACGGATCATCTGCGGCTCCCAGGAATTCAGGTCCAGCGGCCGTCACGGTTGCTCGGAACTATCGTCTTGACATGGGCATGCGTCAAGACTTGTGCACATCATCGTTTTCGGACAACCCGTCCCTTCACCCCTTGAACGCATGGGTCACCCTTCCTGGGACCGGCACGACGACGCCCCTCGTTCACGCGGTCGCCGTGCTGTCGCCGTGCCGGACCCTGCCGCGGTCCGCGCGTCACTTGGAGACGTTGCCTGGCCCGACCCTGCTCGCGGCACTGCGCCTGTGGCACCCGGCGAGCGACGACCGCATCGCCCCGGTCTCACTGCTGGCCGACCCAGTACTGGCCCAGCTGATCACTCCTGACCGAGGCCGCCGGATCCTGGCCACACCACGCAGTCCCGCCCCGGAGAACGTGCAGGCCGGGCCCTCACCCTCCGACGGCAGTCCACAGTGGTTCCGAAGCGCCCCGATCCCGTCAGGATGTCGTGGTCGAGGTCGCGAGCACCTTCCCCCCTGCGCCGTAGGCCACCATCGTGATCCCGTCAATGGGGGACTTCTTCGGGGGGTTCTTCTGCGGACCCCTCGCCGCTGAGGGCAGGGGGGCCCGGACGTATCCGGTCGTGTAGCTGTGGGTGCCGGCGAGCACCACCGGCGTGACCCAATAGGTCGTTCCGTCCACCTCGATGGTAAGTCGGGCGACCTGCTCCGAACCGTAGTAGGCGAGTTGGTAGACGCCATCCTCGTACTGAAGGTTGATCCCGGTCGTCCCAGCCGCCCAGCTCCACCCGCCGCAGCCCGGGCCGCCGCCGTACGCGTCCACGATGTGCGTGCAGATCTCGTCCGAGGTCAGCGACATCCAGTCACCCTGCCCCAGTTGCACCCTCTGGCCCGGCCGCACCACCACGACCGCCGGCGGCGTCCCCGCCGGCAGCACACTCGCCGACGCCGCGCCGACCTGCTCCCGGCCGCTGCCCCACCCGGTCGACAGCATCCCCGCGCCGAGGACGACCCCGGTCACCACGGCCGCGCTCGTCACTGCCCGTACCGCCCAGCGCCCGCGCTGCCGTCGCCGCACCCGGTCCTGCATGGCCCCCACCGGCCATTCGCCCGGCTCGACCGCGGCGAGTTCCGCGCGCAGTGCTTCGCGCACCATGTCCTCGGTGTCCATCACTTGCCACCCCCATCCCTGTTGTCCCTGTTGTCCCTGTGGTCCATGCCGTCGAGCCCGGTCCCACCGGAATACCCGGCCAGCGCCGGGTGGGCGCGCAGTTTCGACAGCCCTCGACTGGCCTGGCTCTTCACGTTCCCCACCGAGCACCCGAGTGCCTCGGCGGTTTGCTGCTCGCTCAGGTCGTCCCAGTACCGCAGCACCACCACCGCCCTTTGCCGGGGTGGCAGTTGAGTGAGAGCCCGGATCAGCTCCGATTTCGCCTCGATGCCGGAGATCCCGCCGTACGCAGACTCCGGCGAGGCCCGGTCAGGCAATACCGGTGTGAGGAACTGCATTACCCGGCGTCGCCGGTATCGGCTCAGGTTGTTGTTGATCAGCGCCCGGTGCACGTAGGCGTCCGGTTCGTCCAGACGACGAATCCGGGACCAGCCGGTGAAGACCTTCGCCAGGGTCGCCTGCACCAGGTCCTCGGCCTCGTGGTGATCTCCGGTCAGCAGGTAGGCGGTCCGGACGAGTCGCGGCCAGCGGGCGGACGCAAACGTCTCGAAGTCCATCACCTGACCCGACGGGCCAGCCACTGATCCCACTGATCCCATTGGTGCCACAGCGGTCATTCCATTCACTGCCATGCGATTCCTGGTCCCCCCGATCACTTCCTGGTTCATGCCTCTGCCCGTACTCACCTCCGGCCGCTCCGGAAGGTTGCATCGGCGTCTCGCCCGGAACCGCGGAGCAGGACAGGGCGAACCCCAGCACGCCGAGCAGCCCCACCGCCGCCCGGTCCCAGCCGGTAGCGCCAGGGACCGACCGGCCAGGCTGCCGCGGGGCATCGGGGTGGGTGGCGATGGCGGATGGTGCGGTGGTCACGGTGATCACGCCGTCCGCTCACGCATCGCTCACGCAAACGGCCCCGGACAAGTTTTCCCCACGCAAGCCTCTGAACTGCAACGATGTCAGCATCACGTACGTCCCCCCGCGGCGGAGGCCGCGAGGCCTCCTCAGGGTTCGCCCTGCGTACGAATCTGTACCGCGGGTGCACATCCGCCTCCCTGGACGGTGCCTCAGCAAACTACCGGTGTCTCCGGAACGGGGCCCTACCAACTTGCCCCGAAGGACTGAAGGCGATGAGAGCCGATGCGCCTCTGGTGCGGCCCCCGTTCGGCGGAGAGCTCTTCTTTCGCTGCGAGGTGACGCGACCGACCGATCGCCTTCTTCACTGACCGCCCAGGCCGACGCAGTGGTGGGCAACTGTGTCGGCGAAGGCGCGGGCCAATGGGGAGACAGCGTCCCAGCGGCGGACGGCCCAGCCAGCGGTGAGCGGGGGGAGCGCGGGGATCGGGATGAGCCGCAGGTCGGGGTGGCTGCGGCCGGTCCATTCGGGCAAGGTCGGGACGACCGCGTGACCGAGCCCGAGCTCGGCCAGCAGAATCGCGGTGTCCCAGTCGGTGACGCTGGTGTCGAAGATCGGCCGGATGCCCGATTCGGCGAGCCACGAGCCGAGTTGGGTGCGCGCGGTCGAGTTCTCGGGCAGTCCGATGAGCCGGGCGTCCTGCAGGTCGGCGGGCTCGATGAAGGGCTTGGCAGCGAGCGGGTCACCCGCCGTGACGGCGAGCGACCAGGGCAGGTGGACGACGGGCCGCTGCTCCACGGCACTGCCCTCCGGCCGCAGGGTGATCCAGGCGAGGTCCACCGCGCCGGCGGCGAGCGCGTCGAAGCAGCCACGGCTGGACGTCTCGGTCTGGAACTCAAGGCTGGCCCGCGGAAAACGCCGACGGAAGTCGACCACGGCGACAGCCATGAAGTGCCGGACGGTCGTGGCACCGGTGGTGACCCGTACCGATCCGCCCTCCGCACGGGCGAGTTCCTCGATCCGGCGCACGGCCTGGTCGATGCGCCCCAGGCCCTCGGTCGCCGCCGCATGCAGCAGCCGCCCTGCCGGGGTCGGCGCCACCCCCCGCGGATGGCGTTCGAGCAGGCTGAGCCCCAGCTCCCGCTCAAGTCGCTTCACATGCTGGCTGACTGCCGATTGCGTGCAGCCCAGGTCACGGGCGGCGGCGCTCAGCGAACCGGATCGGCAGACCATCGCGAAGACACGGAGATCGTCAAGAGTCACGAGACCCAAGCTTAGGCTTGGGTTCTTCCCAGTAAACCCGTGGATTGACTTGTATCCCACCAGGCTTGATCATCGTCCTGGTCCCAGGGCGGCAACCCGCCCGTGTCTCCATCGCGGTCCGGACGCGATCCCGACACGGTCGGGTGTCGACCCGCCACAGGCCCGACCAGCTTTCCGGCCTCCCGGACTCTCGACTCCTTGGTTTCCCAGGACAGGAGCACACGTGAGCACAACCAAGCTGACAGTGGCGATTCTCGGCC
>Ga0302314_10015827_pt1 | contig 12794 bp, 8 predicted proteins | sample III_Palsa_N2_3_FD_200533 | JGI IMG/M metagenome (GOLD analysis project Ga0302314, IMG submission 200533) | Peat permafrost microbial communities from Stordalen Mire near Abisko, Sweden - III_Palsa_N2_3 | ecosystem: Environmental > Terrestrial > Soil > Palsa > Peat permafrost | place: Sweden...
ACAAGGATCCGATCGCCGAGCAGGAGACGCGTGAGATCCTGCGCGACGCGGTCTTGCGGAAGGCCCGCGAGAGCGCGCCCACCCCCAACGACGTGCCGGCGATCGAGGTCCAGGCGTACTTCGACGCCCACCGGGCCGACTTCCACGATCCCGAGCGGCGCCGCGTCGGAGCCATCGTCCTGCCTAGCGAGAGCGCGGCGGCCTCCGCCCTCGCGGCGGCGCTCAAGGCTTCGCCCTCCGAGTGGGGCGAGCTCGTTCGGGCGAGGTCGATCGATCCGCAAGCCAAAGCGGATGTCGCGATCGACCTGGCGGGTGACCTCGGCTTCGTCAGTCCACCGGGCGATCCCCAGGGCGCGAACGCACGCATTCCAGACGAGATCCGTGCGGCGGCCTTCGAGATCGCCAAGGTCGGCGAGATCCTTGCCCGCGTCGTGGCGGCAGGCCGGCAGTTTTACGTCGTAAAATTCGAGGGGCGATCGGAAGCCCATGATCGATCGCTGCAGGACGTCGAGCGGACGATTCGCGTCAAGCTCGCCCAAGACAAGCGGCAGGCCGCGGAGGCCGCCCTTCTCGACGACCTGCGCAAGCAGTACCCCGTCAGCCTCGACGAGGCGGCGCTCGCTCAGGTGAAGGTGACACTGCCCGACGCGGGGAGGGAGTAGATGGCGCGACCGGTCTCCCTCGACGCGCGGGCCGAGTCCGCAGCGGACGTCGGTGATTGGCGCTGGCAGCTTCGCCACGCGGTGACCACGCTGGACGATCTGGCGCGCGCCATCCCGCTGTCGCCGGCGGAGATCGCCGGCGCGAGGCGGGCCGAGGAGCGCGGCCTGCCGCTTCGAATCACTCCCTACTATCTGTCCCTCGTCGACCGCGCCGACCCGGCGTGTCCCATCCGCCGGCAGTGCATCCCGGACATCCGAGAAGACGACGAGATCCTGGGCGACCTCGTCGACCCGCTGGGCGAGGCGCATCACGAGGTCGCGCCGCACCTCGTACAACGGTATCCGGACAGGGTCCTGCTCCTCGCGACGGATCGCTGCGCGGTCTACTGCCGCTTCTGCACGCGGTCGCGCATGGTCGGGACGGGCGACGGGGCGGTGTCGCTCGAGGCGCTGCAGCCGGCGCTCGCGTGGCTTCGGGCGCACCCCGAGGTCCGCGACGTCATCGTCAGCGGCGGCGACCCGCTCGCCATGGCCACGGATCGCCTGGTGCGCGTCGTCGCTGCCGTGCGCGCCGTCGCGAGCGTGGAGACGATTCGTCTGGCGACGCGCGTCCCGGTCACCCTGCCGATGCGCATCGAAGGCGAGCTGCTCGACGCCCTGCGCCCCTACCACCCTCTATGGGTGATGACGCACTTCAATCACCCGAGAGAGCTGAGCGCCCAGGCGATCGCGGCTTGCGCGCGCCTCGTCGACGCCGGGTTCCCGGTCAATAACCAGACGGTTCTCCTCGCGGGCATCAACGACGACGAGGACGTCCTCGAGCAACTCTTTCGCGGGCTCGTGCGCACGCGCGTCCGGCCTTACTACCTCTTGCAGGCCGACCCGGTGCGGGGCACGGGCCACCTTCGCACGCCGCTTGCGCGCGGAGTCGAGATCATGGCGCGCCTTCAAGGGCGGCTGTCGGGGATCGCGCTCCCCAAGTTCGTCTGCGATACCCCCGGCGGCCGCGGCAAGGTTCCCCTCGCGGCCGATCCCGTCGTGGCAAGGACGGGGCTCGCCACGACTCTTCGCACCTTCCGGGGCGAGGAGGTCGACTACATCGATCCACCGGCCGTCCTGCCGCGCAATCGCGCCGGAAGCGATTGACGTCCTCCCCAGCTTGTCCGTAGCCTCCGAGGGCTCGCGTGAGCCACTTTCTACCTCGCATGGTCTTCTTTGCCGTGCTCGCGGCGGTGGCAGAAGCGACGCCCGTCTACGCGCAGGCGGCGCCGCCGGCGGCCCCTCCGGTCACGCCCGCCCCGCCTGTCGCCCCGGCCCCTCTGGCCCCGGCCGCAGAAGTCGCCGCCGGCGACAAGTCCGCGCGCGCCAAGGACTGGGCGGGCGCCCTCGCCCACTACCAGGCGTCGCTGCAAGGCACCCTCGACGCGAAGCTGCAGCTTCACGCGCAGCTGGGCGCGGCCGACGCCCTGTTCCAGCTAGGGCGCGCGCCGGAAGCGTACGACGCTTACGACGATATTCAGCGCACCTCCGGGACGAAGCTTGGCGGCGGCGACAAGACGATCGTAGCTGCGCGGCTCAAGGACCTCGCCGGCAAAACGGGCACGCTCTCGCTGCACGTCGAAGAAGCCGGCGCGGACGTGCAGCTCGACGGCAAGGCCCTTGGCACCTCGCCCCTCGCCGCCCTCACGCGCGTCGCCGCCGGCGCCCACGAAGTGCACGTCACGAAGGCCGGGTTCGTGCCCTTCGTGTCGCACGTCGACGTCGCGCCCGACGTCAAGGCGATCATCGACGTGACGCTCGTCCGCGCCGCCACGACGGGGCACGTCGTCGTCCAGGGGCCCCCCGGCGAGCCACTGCGCGTTCTCGTCGACGGCGTCGACCGCGGCGCGACGCCGTGGGAGGGCGATCTCCCCGCGGGCGCCCACGAGATCTCGGGCCGAAGCTCGACGGTCTCGGTCGCTCCGCAGGGGATCATGGTGACCGCGGGCGAGCGTGATCAGGTGACCCTCGTCACCGCGGCCACTGCCGGTCACGTGCAGATCCGCACGAGCGACGGCAAAGGGCTCGTGTACCTCGACGGCATCGTGAAGGGCGAGGGAGCCTTCGCGGGGGACACGTCCCCCGGCCCTCACACCCTCGTCGTCACCCGCGAGGGCTACGATCGCTACGAGAAGTCATTCACGCTCGCGCCCCGCGACACGATGGCCGAGACCGTGACCCTTCATCCCACGGCGTCGGCGGCCGAGGCCGCGAAGGCGCAGGTCGCCGAGCGGCCGTACCAGGGCATCTACGGGGGCTTCGGCTTCGCGTTCCTGCCCAGCGTCTCCGGGCAAGGCACCGATCTCGAGACCAGTTGCTCTACCCTCGGGGCAAGCTCGTGCAGCACGCCCAAGCCCGTCGGCGGAGGGCTCTTCGGCTACGTCGGTTACACGTGGGATCCGGTTGGCTTCGAGCTCTTTGTCGGGGGCGAGGGCGACACCACCCAGCAGACGGCTCACTTCGACGGTTCAGCGCCGCAGTTCTCGTTTCTCTCGGGCGACGAGAAGTTCACGTACGTCCGCGTCGGAGGTCTCGCGGCGTTGAGGGTGCGGGCGTCGGCCTCGTTCGGCCCCGTGCTGCGCGGAACGATCGCCGGCGGCGTCGGCTTCTCCATCAAGGAGATGTTCATGGAGCGAAGCTCCACGGCTGGGGCGTTGCACGACGCCTACGCCCCCTCGTCGATCCAGTATATTTCACCGGCGATCACCGCCGAGGCGGCGCTGCAGCTTCGGGCGTCATCCACCCTGGCGTTCTCCCTCGGGCTGCTCCTCTGGGCGGACAACGCGAGCATCGCGGGGTCCAACTCCGTGCCCGCGTCGTCCGGGCGCTATCTCGGCGCCCAGTCGAGCACCCCCTACCCGATCGAGACCCCGCAGTACCACCTCGCGACGGGGGCCCAGGTTTTCCTAGGCCCGCAGCTCGGCATGCAATTCGGTCCGTGAACGCGGGCCGCGGGCTCGAAGATCCCGCCAGGCGAGGACGGGGCGTTCGACGAGGTAGTAGCTGGCTGCGGAGACGACGAGGATGCAGGCAAAGTTTGCCGGGAAGCGCGCGAACCATGCGTCGCCGAGCTCCCACCAGTACGTGAAGAGCTGCTGCCAGAGGTACAGGCTGTACGACAGGCGGCCGACGAGGCGCACGGGCGGCAGGTCGAGCGCCACGCGGGCGAGGCGCCCCGGATCGGTGATCACCGCGAGGACGACAGCGGCCAGGATGGCGTCGCGGAGAGTCATCGTCAGAAACCAGTCTCTCGGCACGAAGGCCTGGAGCGCCGCGAGCGCCGCGAGCGCGCCCGCCAAGAGCGCCGCTCCGTGACGCAGGGCCAAGGCGTAGAGATCCTGACCTCGGGGGGTCTTCCGAGCCAGCGCCAGGATGACGCCCGCGTCGAGGGTGTCGTAGTGCAGGTCGGCGCGTCCGAGATTGAGTCCACTCGGGGGGTGGAGCACGTCGAGATTGAAGACCCGCCACAGCGGCGCGAACGCGAAGAGCGCCAGCGTGACCTTGAGGCGGAGGCGGGCCGGGATGAAGAGGAACCCGAGCGGCCACACGAGATAGAACTGCTCTTCGACCGACAGACTCCAGAAATGACCTGTCAGGTGCGAGTCGCCGAACAGGTTCCGGCAAAACGTCATCGCCGCGAGGATGTCCCCGATGGGCACCACCGGTCGGAAGGTCACGTCCACGAGCGCGACCGCCGCAAGGTACGTGAGCGCCGCCGGCAGGATGCGCAGGGCGCGGCGCCAGTAGAATCCCGTCAGGCCAATGCGGCCGGATCGGTCTTCCTCGTCCAGCAGAAGCGACGTGATGAGAAAGCCGCTGATGACGAAGAAGATCTCGACGCCCAGGCTTCCGTCATAGAAGCGGGCGTCTCCTAGGCGCGCCGGAAAGCCGGGCGTCGCCCGCAGGTGCGCCGCGATGACCAAGAAAATGGCGACCGCGCGAAGTCCGTCGAGCCCGGGGATGCGCCTGCGCGGGCCAGCGGGCTCGGACGCGCCGGGCATGGACCGAAGACCTCAGCCCCCGTCGCTGGACGAGCCCGAGGAACCGCCGTCGGACGACACCGGGCCTTCGCACGTGCCCGCGTCTCCGCACGTCTGCGTGCCCGTGCACTGGACGCACAGCTCGCCGCCGGTGCCGCAGGTCAACTGGCTCGACTCGAAGCAAGTGCCGAACGAGTCGCAGCAGCCCGTGCAAGTCAACACGCAGGTCTCGAAGGCGGGGCTCTCGCCGTCGCTCGCGGCTGCAGCGTCCTCGGGCCCAGCGTCGGTCTCCTCGGCCGTCGGCGAGCACAGGACCGTGGCGGTCACCGCGATGTCCGGGGCCGGAAGGTTCGCCTGCACGGCCGCGGCCGTCGCCCCGAGGATGCTCGTTTGCAGCGTGCTGCACGCCTGCCCGCAGATGCGCACGCGACCGCTGTCGATGTTCCAGCCGCTGACGGTGTCCTGATTGGCCTCGTTGCAGTTCGGGTCCGCGGGAATGATCGTCCGCGGCTGTCCCGGAATGGTGTACGAGACCTGGAGTTCGTCCAGGTTGTCGCCTGCCGGCAGGCCATAGTCGTAAAGGCAGGTCCCGAGCTGCTCGACGATCTTGGAGAAGTTCGCGCCGACCGTCTGGGCCTCCGACATCGTCGAGGTGTTGGTCGCGTCGAGCACGGTGATCGCCTGGGGCAGCGCCGCCTGGAGCGAATTGAAGTACGTCAGGGCCCCGCCGGGATCGTGGGTATCGTGGGCGTTGTCGTCGAGGACGATGAAGTAGGTCTTGATGCTCGGCGTGTTGTTGTAAGCAGCGGCGATTTCGCCCAGGATCGTCTGCGTCACCGAGGTGCTCACGCCGCCGTCGGAGGCCGCCAGCGGAGGCTGGCAGTCGTTCGACGACGAAGGCGCGCGGTTCAGGAAGAACATCGCCGCGGCGACGTTCACGGACCCGCGGCCCTGGAGAAAGTCGAGGATGTCGCGGTACGCGCCGGAATCGAGCCGCAGCGCCGCCTGCAGGTCGAGCGGATCGACGCACGTCTCCACGCCTGGTCCGCCCGTTTGGACGCACGACAATGGCGCCGCACAGTTGGGCCCCGTATTCGAAGCGGGGCCGCACGTGGTGATCCCGTCCGGGGCCATCCATGTCCGGAGCTCGTCCGCGATCGGAACCTGGACGTCGCCGGCGAGGCCGAAGGCGATCTGCGGCGTGAGAAACGACGTCTTCATCGCCGTGCAGTCGGCGCTGGTCGTCTGATGAAGGAACGTCGACGCCGCGTAGGTGCGCTTGAACACGGGATTGTCGAGCGACAGGCTGAGCGCCGTCGCCGATCCCGACGCGCCGTACGCCCCGTTCATCGACTCCGAGTCGTCGAACGCGAGATAGAGGGCGCTCTGTGTCGGCGTCATCGCGGCGGGCGCGTTGCAGACCAGGCCGTTGGACGTCATCTGTACGGTGCCCGCGTCCCCCGGCAGCGTGGAGCCGTTCGGCACCTGCCCCGCGCAGATCGGCAGGAGCGGCGGCTTCGGCGGGCAGCCCGTCGCCACGTCGATGTGGCTGATCGTGACGTACTCCCCCGTCCCTCCGTCAGCCGACACGATCCCGCCGTCTTCGCCGAGCACCGGCGGCGGCGGCGGATACGAGGCCGCTTGCGCGAGCGCGCAGAGGCCCGGCGAGAGTTGAAAGAGCTGCGACTGCGAATACGAGACGTGAGGGCCCGCGTCGCCGATCGTGCCCGCGTCCGGGATGACGCCGCCGAGCGTGAAGCCCTCGGTAGGATCGAGGTTCAATATCTCTTCTTCGCCCGCGTTCTGCAGCACATTGGCGAAGATCGGGGGCCCCCCCGCGTCACCCCCCGAACCCTGGTACGTCCACAGGAAATCGTCGTACCAAACGCGCACGTTGAGGAGGCTCGCGCCGCCGTCCGCGGCCTCGGCAGGAGGGACCGGGTACGCATAGGTGCAGGACGCCTGGTCGACCAGTTGCGCGGTGAAGGTGCCCACCGTCGGGAAACACAGTTGAGGGTTGAAGCACACATCCGTGCCGTCGAGGAGCGACGGATCGAAGTCGACCAGCGACGTGGAGTCGGTTGTCGACGTCACGCACTGGTTGCCCTTGCAGGACTGGCCGGAGCCACACCCGCCGTTGTTCCAGCACGAGTAACTGAGCGGCATCGGAACGAAGAGGATGTGCTGGTCGACGAACGTCTGCACCGAACGGCGCAGGACCTGAGGGCCCCCGTTGCCGACCGGTGCGTCGCCGAGGTTCGAGCAGTCGTCGGAGACGGAGTTGCCCGTGCCGACGCACGGCTGCTGGTAGCCGCGGATCGTCACGGAGACCGATGTGGAGGGGTTCGGCGACGAGAGCACCCCCAGGGTGCTCGGCAGCTGCACGGTGCCGCCCGGGCCGACGTTGTAGCCCTGGTCGAAGACGAGCGCCCCGTCGGCGAGCACGGTCACGCGGACCCCTTGGAGGTCACGCGGCACCACGATCTGGCTCATCACCCCCGGCACGAGCTCCGTCGGCTTGGTCCCCGAGCAGCCCGCGCCTCCCCCGGCGCCCGCGGACACGGCCACGAGCGCTCCCAGCGCGAGCGCATTCAAACCGACCTTCCGCATGACCATCCTCCTCAAGAAAATCCAAAGAGGGCCCGCCCCGCGAGGGAGGGCCCGAGCGATCAAAAGTGGATGCCGATGGGGCGCGCGGTGGTGAGGCCCGGGTCGAACGTGCCCACGAAGGGGTTCGGCGTCGTCGGCTTGAAGACGTAGTACCCCGCGACGATGCCCCCGGTGACGACGAGGATCGTGCCGACGCCCCAGGCGACCCAGCTCGTGCCGACTTCTTTGTTGAGGGGGACGTTCACGTCGCGCACCTGATCGTCCGCGACGAACACCTCGGTCGAGTACGTCTGGTACCCGGACTTGTGCACGACGAGCTGGTGACCGCCCGTGGTCGAGACGACGCCCTCCCACGTCCCGCTCCCGACGACGCGCGTGTCGACGGCGATCTCGGCGCCCTCCGGCGCGATGACGCGGAGGCGCCCTTCGTGGCGCTCGGCCGACAACGTCAACGAGAGGCTCATCGCCTGGCTGTACTGGACGTCGACCGTCTGCCCCACCGTGACGAACCCGGGCGCGCGCGCCTCGATGGTGTGGCGGTCCGCGCTGAGCTCCCCCTTGAAGGGGGCCGGGCCCACGTCGCGACCATCGATGAACACCGTGGCGCTCGGAGTTCCTGCGACCGTGACGGTCACGAGGGCCGTCTTGTTCGTCGGCTCGATGCGAAAGGCCACGGGCGTCACCTGGCCGGAGGCGACGTCGACGGGCCGGATGGCATCGACGAAACCGTCTTTGGAGAGCTTGAGCACGTGCTTGCCGACGTCGATCCGCACCGGCGCCGTGAAGGGCGTCTTGCCGATCACGTAATCGTCGACGGAGAGCGTCGCGCCGTCTTCGTTCGCGGAGACTTCGATCGTCGTCACGAACTGCTGCACGATCGCGATGGCGTTCTTGAGCTCTTGCAGCTCGGCGGGGGTGAGCTGACCGGAGCCCTCGCGTAGCTCCTTGTCCCACGCGTCGACCGCCCGGGCGTAGTGCGTCAAGAGCTTCTCCGTCACGCCCAGGTTGAAGAGCACGCGCGGGTTGTGCGAGAGCTCGTACGCGCGCTGGAACTCGACGAGCGCGCCCCGGTAGTCGGCCGCGTTGGCGAGCTGTTTCGCGGCGTCCCACGCGTGCTTGGCCGTGTCGGGGAGCTGGGTGCGGACATCGACCGTCGCCTGAGGCTGCGCATAGGCCGGCGGAGCCGCGAGCGCGAAGGCGATCACCAGGGCCAAGGAGTGTCGGTGGGCGTTCATGCGGGAGGTCTCGGTGGCAAAAGGAGGCTAAAGGAGCTTAGAGGCGTTGTGGGCCGCAGGGCGCGGGAGCGTCGAACGAATCAGTGCAGTTTCAAGTCTCCAAGCTGGGTGGGCAGTGCGGCGCCTGCGGCTGAAGGACGCGGCGCCGGTTTTGCCGTGGGGGCCGCCGTTGCGTGGGCCGCGGGGGACGCCGATGGCTTGGGGGCCTCGGACGGCGCAGGGCTCGGGGCGAGGACGGCCGTCTCGACGGGCGGCGGCTGGGCGACCACCGGGGCCGGCGCCGCGTGCACCGCTGCCGCGGGCTCCAAGACGATGCCCGGCGAAGGCGCTTCCCGCGAGCGCAGCGCCATCACACCCCCCACGGCGACGGCGACGACTGCCGCGAGGGCGCCGATCGCGAGCCCCATCTTGCTTGCGCGCTTTGCCGGGCCGGAGGCCTCGCGCGCCACTCCGCCGGCCGTCGGCACGATGGGGCGGGGAGCAATCGAGTCGCTCGCGAACGTCCGCGCCGTCGCCTCGCTCTGAGCGATTCGCGCGTTCTCGTCGAGCGGCGTCACGGCGAGCTGCGGTCCCATCGGCGTCATGCTGCTGCGGCGGGTGCCCCGCAGGCGCACGAGGTGCTCTCGGCTGCGCTCGTCCGTGAATGGGGCGAGGGCCTCGGCCATGTCCGCCGCCGAGGCGAAGCGTCCTTCCCGGTCCCTCAGCAGCGCGCGGTGCACGATCGCGGCCAGCGCCTCGGGGATGTCCGGGCGCAAGTTCCGGAGCGGCTCCGGCTCCGTCGTGAAGATCTTGAACAGGATTTCGGTAAACTCACCCGTGTCCGACGTATACGGCGTCCGACCGGCGAGCATCTCGTAGAGGATCGCGCCGACGGAGTAGAGGTCGGACCGGTGGTCGACGTCGCGCGGGGAGCGCGCCTGCTCCGGGGACATGTAGAGGGGGGTGCCGAGCGCGCTGTTCGTCTTCGTCAGGTGGCGGGCTGGAGCCGCGCTGCCGTCGTCGGCGGTACGGACCTTGCTGATCCCGAAGTCGACCAGCTTGACGAAGTCGGGCTCGCCGTCCTTGTTGATGACGAAGCAGTTCGACGGCTTCATGTCGCGGTGGACGATGCCGGCGGCGTGCGCCGTGTGCAGCGCGCGTAGGGCCTGCACGGTGAAGTGCACCGCACGCGGCATGTCGAGGACGGGGCCCTCTCGCTCGAGGACCTGGCTGAGGTCCCTTCCCTCGAGGAACTCCATCACGAGGTACGGCGAGCCGCTCGGGAGGCGCCCGACGTCGAAGACTTTGACGACGTGGTCGCTGTCGATTTGCGATGCGGCGACCCCCTCGTTCACGAACCGCTCCACGGCGCCTTGCATCGACAGAACGGCCGGGCTCATGAACTTGAGCGCCACGGGGGCGCGGCGAAGGATGTGCGTCGCCTTGGCCACGGCGCCCATCCCGCCCTCACCGAGCAGATGCTCTACGCGGTACTTGCCGTCCAGCACCTCGCCGGGCTGCGGATAGGGAGACGGTGCTACACCAAAGGGGGGCTGCATGGGCGAGGCCGTGCGGGCGGCGCGACCCGCAGGCCAGGATAGCGGGTAAGTCCGCTCACAGGCCAGCGGCGACGCTTCGGGGGGCCTCGCGCGGCACGAAACTGCGTTATACGACGGCCCATGTCCATCGAGATCCCCCCCGGCCAGGCCCCTGGCGGACCCAAGGCACCAACGGCGGCCGCTGCTCTGCAAAGACTCGACGAAATCAACGCTCGGGCCCTCCTCGGAGGCGGCGCAGAGCGGATCAAGAAGCAGCACGAAGGAGGGAAGCTGACGGCGCGCGAGCGGATCGACCTGCTCCTCGACCCGGGCAGCTTCGTCGAGATCGGCCGGTTCGTGGTGCACCGCTGCACCGACTTCGGCATGGAGCAGCAGAAGATCCTCGGCGACGGCGTCGTCACCGGGCACGGTCTCGTCGACGGCCGCAAGGTCTTCGTGTTCGCGCAGGACTTCACCGTGTTCGGCGGGAGCCTGAGCGGGGCCTACGCGCAGAAGATCTGCAAGGTGATGGACCTGGCGATCAAGGTCGGCGCTCCAGTCATCGGCCTCAACGACTCGGGCGGAGCGCGCATTCAAGAGGGCGTCGAGTCGCTCGCCGGCTACGCCGACATCTTCCTCCGGAACACGCTCGCGAGCGGCGTCATCCCCCAGATAAGCTGCATCCTCGGGCCCTGCGCGGGCGGCGCCGTGTACTCACCGGCGATCACCGACTTCATCTCGATGGTCGAGGGCACGAGCTACATGTTCATCACGGGGCCCGATGTCATCAAGGCCGTCACCCACGAGGAGGTCACGAAGGAAGACCTCGGCGGAGCGATGACGCACGCGTCCAAGAGCGGCGTATGCCACCTGACGTCGCCGGACGACAAGGCCTGCCTCGCGCAGACGAGGGAGCTTCTCTCGTTTTTGCCGGCGAACAACCAGGAAGATCCCCCGTTCAAGGCGACGCAAGACCCGCCCACGAGGGACGTTCCCGGGCTCGACCTGATGATCCCCCTCGACGCGTCGAAGCCCTACGACGTGAAGGAAGTCGTCCGCGCCGCGGTCGACGACGGGTACCTGTTCGAGATCGCCGAGGCGTACGCCCAGAACATCGTGGTCGGCTTCGCGCGTGTCGGCGGCCGCGTGGTGGGCGTCGTGGCGAACCAGCCTGCGGTGCTCGCCGGGGTGCTCGACATCCACTCGTCGATGAAGGCGGCGCGCTTCGTGCGCTTCTGCGACTGCTTCAACATCCCGCTGGTGACGTTCGTCGACGTCCCCGGCTTCATGCCGGGCACCGATCAAGAGTACGGCGGGATCATCAAGCACGGAGCGAAGCTCCTCTTCGCCTTCGCCGAGGCGACGGTGCCCAAGGTCACGGTCATCCTTCGTAAGGCCTACGGCGGCGCGTACGACGTCATGGCGAGCAAGCACATTCGCGCGGACGTAAACTTCGCGTTCCCGACGGCGGAGATCGCCGTCATGGGACCCGAGGGCGCCGTCAACATCGTCCGGCGCAGCGAGATCCTCCAGTCGGCCGAGCCCGAGAAGACCCGCGCGAGCTTCGTCGCGGACTACCGCGAGAAGTTCGCCAACCCGTACAAGGCCGCGGAGCTCGGATTCATCGACGAGGTCATCTACCCCCACACCCTCCGCGCCCGCCTCCACCAGAGCCTCGAGATGCTCAAGGACAAGCGCGAGAGCAACCCGGTCCGCAAACACACGAACATCCCCTTGTGAACGCTCTAGACCAACCCGAACCTTGCGCGGTCGATCTTGTCGCGGATGGGGGCGAGGCGGGGTTGCTCGTCGATGAAGGCGAGCATCGCCGCGGCGAGTTCGCGGTAGCGGGCGCGATCGAAGGTGCCGCGCAAAAGCTCGACGCGTAAGAAAATGGCGGCCGTCTGGGCGACGTCGCAGAGGCAGTACGAATTGACCTCGTCGATCTTGCCCGCCATAACGAGCGGGAGCACCTGGGATCCGTCGACACCGACTTTTCCGGGGAAGCCGACGATCCGCGCGTAGGCGTCGAGGCGCGCGTTCTTCGTCGCCCCAAAGTCGGCGAGGAAGTCCATCAGATCGAAGTGGCCGTCGGTCGAGTAGCGGTAGCGCGTGTTTCGGTCCCGAAACCACCACGGCATGGGCACGCCGTGCTTCAGGGCGCGGCTGGTGATGACGGGCATGTCGAACGCCCGGCCGTTCCACGTGACCACCGTCGGTTGGCGCGAGTCGAGCCACTCGGCGAAAGCCTCCAGCATCTCGCCCTCGTTGCCGTACTCCCCGACGATGCCGAGCCGCTTGGGAACGTGGTCCTCGAGGAGCATGCAGCCCAAGGTCACGATCTGGTTGTGGGGCGGCGGGGGCACGCGGTCGCTGTCGTCGATGCGGGGCAGCTCCGCGTCGGGGATCGTTTCGATGTCGAGGATGAGATGCGTGGACATGAAAAACTTGGCCCTCCCCGGCCTGATTCTCTATCGCGAAGGACGACGGAGGCCGAGATGAATACCGAGGATCGCCGCGCGCCTGGAGCCACGCGGATGCCGTTCGAAGGATTGGTCGAGGTGGGTGGTGCGCTCGGGCCGTCGTTCGAGGCTCAGGCGGTGAACGTCTCCGAGGATGGCATTCATCTTCGCACGGCGTACCTCCCCGAACAGGGCCAGTCGCTGACGTGCCGCTTCGATGGCGGGCCGGGGCAGAGCGTCCTCGCGTCGGGTGAGGTCGTCTGGGCCGCGGGGGCCGACAAGGGCGGAG
>Ga0302314_10015829_pt1 | contig 12792 bp, 13 predicted proteins | sample III_Palsa_N2_3_FD_200533 | JGI IMG/M metagenome (GOLD analysis project Ga0302314, IMG submission 200533) | Peat permafrost microbial communities from Stordalen Mire near Abisko, Sweden - III_Palsa_N2_3 | ecosystem: Environmental > Terrestrial > Soil > Palsa > Peat permafrost | place: Sweden...
ATGGTCGCAACGTGCTCAAAGTTGTCTGTGCGGAACACCTTCACCGCGTTTAGGCCGCCGATGGTGATGTAGGCGAATTGGCCTTTGGCATTGCGGACGATGTTGACGTGGTTGCTGATCGGGCCGTTGTCGAGCGTCTTCAGCAGGGCGAACGGCGGGCGGGCGTCGAACACCTGGGTCTTGCCGGTATCCTTCAGCGTGAACCAGACCTGATCGCCGTCCGGCGTGGCGGCGATATTCGGGCAGAACGGGCTTGCCTGCGCCACCTTGCCGACGATCCGGTGGTCGGCGACCGCGATCACCTCGGTCTCAGGTGTGAACGATGAGCAGACGTAGCCGTACGTCCCATCGGGCGAGAAAATGGTCATGCCCGGCCCGTTCGGCACGGTGACGCGGGTCTTCTCAGCGTAGGTCTTGGCGTCGAGCACCAGGACGTAGTTCTCGCCCCGCACGGCGATCCACACTTCCCTGCCGTCGGGTGTGAAGAAGGCTTCGTGCGGCGCGCGGCCGACGTAGCTGACGTGCTTCACAGCATTCGTGGCGGTGTCGATAAAAATGACCGCGTTGGTGCCGATCGCCACCACGACGAGCGTCTTGTGATCGGGCGAGAAGCCCATCCCATGCACGAGCAACTGGCCGCGATAGAGCGGGCTGAGGTTGCCGGGTTCCGGATCGCCGAGCCGTATCACCCCCACAAGCGTGTTGCTGGCGGGGTCGGTCACCGAGACGGTGTTGGAGAACTGCTCGGCGGCATAGACCCGGTCGCGGTGGCTGATCGGGATGTCGGGAGCCTTGGCGACGCCCGGCGCCTGGCCGGCGAAGGCGGGAGGGATCGCCGCGAGGCTGACGGACAGGGCGAGTGCGAAGGACCAAGGTTTCATCGTGCGGTGCTATCTCATATCCATGCCGGCGGGCATCGCCGGCGAGGCGGGCGACGCGGTGGCGGAAGCCGGTTCGCCGGCGGCGCGGCGCATCGCGACGATTTCTTCCTGCTGGGTGACGATGATTTCCTCCGCGAGCCGTCGGAGCGCTTCGTTGCGCCCATAGCGGAGCTCCGCGATCGCCATGTCGACGGCGCCTTTATGATGTGGGACCATCATGTCGACGAAGTCGCGATCGACGTCGCCTGACGGCTTGATCGCCATCGCGGCCATCATCTTGGCCATCGCTGCATGGTTCTCAGCCAAGAACGGCGCTTCCGCGGACGACGGTGCGCCCATCGCGCTCGGGGCAAGCCCGAGTAGCGAGGCAAGGCCCAGGGCGACTAGCCGGTCGTGCTGGGCCCATTTGATCATCTTCAGGGCCCTTTGGCTGCGGTCGTCGCCAGTGCGCCCAGTAGGTTGGACATGGCGTCGATGGCTGGGTTGGCTTCGGCCAAGAGTCCGTGCCGCCGCCCGATCCAAGCTGGATCGTTGTAAGATAACCAAGTGGCGCCGGACGCGTCCTCATAGACAAGCGCCTTAAGCGGCAGATCTATGCCGGCGGTTTGGCCCGCCTGCATGAGCGGGGTGCCGCCTTTGGCGTTGCCGAAGATGATCACCGTAGTCGGCCGCAAAGAAAGTCCGACGGCCGCCGCTCCCGCCGCATGGTCGATCTCGGCGAAAATCGTCAGTCCCTTAGCTTTGAGGGCGGCCTCGAACCGCCTCTTCGTCTCTTCCGCTCCGAAACTGCTGCGGACCGTGGTTAGACCGTCTGCGGTCATATTCTGACTCCGATCACTAATCTCATGTTCAGTCACCGCAACTAATGCTGGAGGCGGCTGAGCGGCCCGCACAGTCGATACGCGGCTTGATCTCCAGTAGAGCGGATGACGACGAAGCGCTTGGAAGAAAGCACTTGCACCGTCTGGAGTTGGGTGACCGGCTGCATCGGCGTACCGTCGCCTTCGGCCTTGCAAGTCGTGCGTATCGTGTAGTTGGAGCCGTGCCGCCGTAGTATGAAAGTGTCGCAGTCGCTCGAATGCGCGCCGGAGAAAGACCGGCCGTCGAAGTCCCTGAGCGCCGCAAAAGGCGCGTCTCTGCATGCGTATTTATCGCGAACGTAGGTTCCGGCAATAATGGGCAGTGTTGCTGCGCTCGCAGCGCCAGCCGCCAGAGCGAGCGTCATCGTCGCGGCGAAGATGGAAAGGCGAGCCATCAGACGACCTCTTGGGTTTTGACAGTGATCTGGTCGACCTGATCGTAGGTCCTTTCGACCTGCGCCCTCAGCGAGAGCACCGGGAGGTCGGCCTCTTCGGGGATGACGTGGTGAGCGGCTTGCGGATCGGCGAGTAATGCGGCGCGAATGGCGCCGAGATCGCCGATCACGGCCTCGCGGCTGAGGCCGGCGCTGGCGCGTCGTTCGACTTCGCGCCAGAGCGCGCGGAAGAACGCGGCTTGGCTGACCAGGAGCGAGGCGCCGCCGGCCGCGCCATGACCGCCGCAGACAATGCGGGGCCCCAGCGCCTCAATCGCCGCCAGCGTGTGCGGCCAAGCGGCCATGTCAGAGTCCCGCGCGATGTTGTAGGGGCCGTTGGCCGCGAGATCGCCCACGAACGCGATGCGCTCGCGCGGAAGCCAGACGACGGTGTCGCCGCGCGTGTGGCCCCGTCCCAGGTGCAGCAGCTCAACGCGCATGCCGCGAGCGCCGTGAATGATCAGCTCGGTTTCGAACGTCCGCGTTGGCGCCAGCAGCGGCGTGCGAGCAACATCGGCGCGCTGCTGCGCGACCTGCTCCCAACGGCCCGGAGCCCCGCCGAACGCGCCGGTTTCGTAACGGTGCAACTCCTCGACCATCGCGGTGCAGGCGATGATCTCGGCGCCAGTCCGCTCACGGATGATACGGTTGCCGTAGATGTGGTCGCCGTGGTGGTGGGTGTTGACCACGTACCGCACCGGTTTGTTCGTCGTCTGCGCGACCAAGCCGAGCAGTTCATCAGCGCGGTCAGGCATATTCGCATCGATCAGGAGCACCTCGTCGCCGAGCACGACCCAGCCGTTGTTGCACATCAGTGTGCGGATGGCGCCCGCTGGGCCCGAGGCAGTTCCGTTGTGGAAGTAGGTCTCGCATCCTTGAAGGAAGAAGACACCCGGCGCGAGCTCCACAGGCTCCCCCAGCCCAGAGGCTAGGGTTTCAGGACTCGCACCCTGGGCGCCTGTCGGGGCAATGAGACAGGTCACAGACATGAAAATCTCCTATCGAAGTGCATCGCTTGGCCAGCGACCTAAGCTGAGCGATCATCGTTCGCCGGCCGCCGGCGTGGCGCCCCCGATCGAGGGGGTCGCGCCTACCTGAGAAGGGCGTTCTTGCGCCAGTCGGGTCGCGCGACGCTTGGGGCGTCCAACAGGAGGATTCCAAAGATGAAGCGTGATGTGGCCGCCCGAGCGGCGGCAATTCCGTTGTCAGCGAGCGTGGCGGCTTGCGCCATTGGCGTTGCGGCGCCGAGTTTGGCCGAAGCGCCCCAGGTGCACTATCGGCATGTCGAGGTGGACGGCTTGAGCATCTTTTATCGGGAAGCCGGCTCTCCGACCGCACCGACCATACTGCTGCTGCACGGCTTCCCGACGTCCTCGCACATGTTCCGGCAGCTGATCCCGCTGCTTGCCGACCGCTATCATCTGATCGCCCCGGACTATCCGGGCTTTGGCAATAGCTCAACCCCAAGCGTCACCGAGTTCACCTACATCTTCGACCGTCTGGCGGACGTGATGGGCGACTTCACCGACGCGCTGCACCTGCATCGCTATGCGCTTTACATGCAGGACTACGGCGGCCCGGTCGGACTTCGGCTGGCGACGCGGTATCCCGAGCGGGTCTCGGCGATGCTGATCCAGAACGCTAACGCGTATGACGCGGGCATAACGCCCGGGCTTCGCCAGCTCGTACTCCGGCTGCGCACAGACCACAGCGACGAAGCTGTCGCCAAGTTGCGGCTGCTGTTCGAGTTGCCGGCGACAAAAGACGCCTATCTGCAGGGAGAAAGCGATCCCAGTCTCGTGGATCCCGACGCATGGCAGCACGCGCAATGGGGCATGGATCGGCCGGGCAACAAGGATATCCAGTTCGCCCTGCAGGCCAACTATTGGACCAACCTGCTCCACTACGACGAGTGGCATGACTACTTCCGCCGCTACCAGCCGCCGACGCTGGTGACCTGGGGAAAAGGGGATGAGGTGTTCGCGGCCGATGGCGCCGCGGCCTATCGAAAGGACCTACCGCAAGCCGAAATTCACCTTCTAAACGCTGGCCACTTCGCGCTTGAGACCCAGTACGGGCCGATCGCCGAATACATCCGCGAGTTCCTGCCGCGTCATGGCGTGAGCTAACGCCCGGGTCGCCTAGAGCTGGATGAACCCACGCCGGACCGCCATGGTCACGGCGTGAGTGCGGTCCGCGACATCCAGCTTCAGGAAGATGGTCTTCAGGTGCGCCTTCACCGTCTCTTCGGAGATCGACAGTCTGAGGCCGATCGCCTTGTTGCCATGACCATCGGCGACCAGGTTCAGGACGGCTATCTCACGCTCGCTCAGCTGATCGTCCACCGCGTGAACGGCGATCTCGCTGGCGATTTCGGCGGACACATACCGGCGGCCGGCGTGCACGGTGCGAATGGTGTCGATCAACTCTTTCCGCAGGCTGCTCTTGAGCAAGTAACCTGCGGCGCCGGCCTTCATCGCGCGCAGAGCCTGCACGTCTCCGGCGTAGGTCGTGAGGACCAGAATGCGGGCCGATGGCGATTCCGCCCGGATCGCCTGGATCGCTTCGACGCCGCCCATCTGCGGCATCTGCAGGTCCATCAGCGTCACGTCCGGCAGGGTGCGCCGAAAGAGCTCGACAGCTTCTCGCCCGTTCTCCGCTTCGCCCACCAGCACCATGTCCGGCTGAAGCCCGATCACCGCGGCGACTCCCTCCCGCAGCATGGGATGATCGTCGACCAGCAGCACCGATATCGGCCGTTTTGTCGGGTCGAGCGCCATGTTACGACTCCAGTTCCGCAAAGCGCCTGAACAGAGACCATGGCCGATCCGGCCGGGCGTAGGCGACGCTCCCCGGCACAAGCAACAACACCTCCGCGCCTTTGGCGCGGTTGTGGATCAGAAGCTTGGCCTTGAGCTTGCGCGCCCGCTCTCCCATCCCGACGAAGCCGTAATGGCCGGCGCGTCCGGCGGATTCCAGAATGCTCCCGTCGATCCCGACTCCGTCGTCGGCGATACTCAGCCGCACACGACGGCCTTCGCAATCAAGGACGATTTCGATCCGCTTGGCGCGCGCATGGCTAAAGGCGTTGAAAAGCGCTTCGGTCGCGATCGCCAACAGTTCATCGCACACGACGGGATGGACCAACCGGCAGTCTCCGGTAGCTGCGACACTGATCTCTACCTTAGGGTCCAAGCGCAGCTGGTAGGCAGCCGCCACGATCCGATAGGCGAGGTCTCCCTGAGCGTCGTTCCCCCGCAGGCTTTTCACGCGATCGCGGCCCTCGACGAGTACCTCGTCGGCGCGGTCCAACGCCTGCTCCAACAGCTTGCGCGCCGGCTCGGTCGGCGGAATCTGATCCGCCACCGCCTGGAAGCGCATGGTCAAACCCTGAAAGCCTTGCAGCAGGGTGTCGTGGAGTTCGCGCGCGATCCGTTCGCGTTCTGCGAGGCGGTCCTCGAGCCGCAGCTGCAGCCGCCGCGCCATCTGGCGCAGCCTCATGCTGTAGAGCAGCCACATCAGCGCCAGCGCCGCCAACACGGCGACTGCGGTAAACACCGGCGACTGCCAGAACGCCGGCTCTATCCTGAACGCCACGCTCGCGCCGGTGTCGTTCCAGACCCCGTCGTTATTCGCGGCGATGACGTCGAAGCGGTAAACGCCGGGATTGAGGTTGGTATAGAAGGCTTGGCGCCGTCCGCCGGGATCCACCCAGTCGTTATCGACGCCGTGAAGGCGGTAGCGGAATTGCACGCGGTCTGGGGCAGTCAGGCTAAGAGCGGTGTAGTCGAACTGCAGGCTGCGCACGCCAGGCGGCAGGACAAGGTTGTCACCGGCTGCATAGGTGTGGTGGTCGGCGACTACGGAACGGATGACAACCGGCGGCGGGATCGGATTTCGTTGCAGGCGCGCCGGCTCGATCCAAATCCGTCCGGCGCTGGTCTGGAACCACACACGCCCGTCGGCGCCCAGCGCGCCTTCGAAGTTTTGCAGGTTGAGCACCGAGCCCTGGACGCCGTCGCTGCTGTCGAACAGTTCGTGGGGAATGGGCCGATCTGGGCGCGAGAAAGCGTCCTCGAGATCCGCGGTCCTCACGCGAACGACGCCTTCGGCGCCATTCAGCCAGGTGTCGCCCATGGGCGTCTGCACGATGCCGCTGACCGCCGAGAGCCAGGGCCAGCGATCGGATGAAATGATCTGCGCGCGACGCCCGTCGTACCGCACGAGGCCGTCTTCGCCGCCGGCCAGGATGTCGGTTTGGCGCGGATAGACTGTGCGCAGGAAGCCCACCCCGAAATCAGCTGTCGATCCGAGTACTTCGACCTTGGCGCCGCTAACGCGATAAAGCTTACCCAGGCCAACGTAGGCCAGGATGCGGCCCTGCTTGTCAGCGGTCAGATAGACGGGCCAGAGCCCCGGCCGGTTGGGGTCGAGTTCGACGCGGGTCAAGGCGCCCGCGTGCTGTCGGAAGAGACCCTTGCGGCTGACCGTGATCCAAAGATCGCCGGCGCCGTCCACGGCGCACTCGGTGGGCGGCTGGCCGCCCCACGCCGCGGGCGACTGAAGCGATGTCTGGCGGCCTTCGCGCCAATGGTGGATCGACCTGAGCAAAGTCGCCCAGACGCCTTCCCGTCGATCGGCGCAAAGCGCTACGATCTGATCGGATGGGGCGCCGATGTGGCCGACCGATCGGAACGCCCCATCGGGACCGGTCCGCTCGAGATCGTTGTCTTCCCCGTAATAGATCTTGCCATCGGACGCCGTGACCATGCGCGCGCCCAGGTCGTTGCCCGCGGCCCGAACTGGATCCAGGACAACGTTCGTCGCTCGGATCTGCGCCAGGCCGCCGCTGGCGCCGACCCAAACATTGCCTTCTCTATCCTCCAGCACCGAGAGCGGCTGACCGACACCAACGTGAAACGCGTCTGCTGACCCGCCCGCGGCGCCGGCCTTCAAGGCGCTGCCAGCGAAGGCCTCCGGATGAACCACACCGAGGCTGCCGTCAGGGCGGCAGGCGAACAGGTTTCCGTCGTGGTCGGCGGTGACACAGCTCGAATAGCGCACAGTACTGGCAACGCCTGTGCCGCTTGCAAACGAGCCGGACGACGAGGACAGCGCGCGCATACCGTTCAAGCCGGTCGACCATACACGCCCGGCAGAGTCTTCGGCCAAGGTAAAGCCACCCATGCCGATTGGCTGGGAGACGAAGCGTTGAGCGCCCGGACGCAAGACGGCGACGAAATGGTCGGACAAGAGCCAGAGCGCGGCGTCGCGAGCAAACATCATGTCGTACAGGTCCCCCTCCGGCAGCCCGAAGCTGACGCCCGCATTCGTCCACCGTCCGGACTTGAACCGCGAGATCTGCGCGCCCCGCACGCCGCGCGTGCCGACCCAGATCGCCCCATCCGGCGCCTGCAGGATTTCGACCACACGCCCGGAGGGCGGCCCGTGGTTCGCGTCTCGCATGACGCCCTTGCGGTAGACGCTGAGGCCGCCCCACAGATGGCCGACCCAGATGGCGCCATCGCGGGCCGCCAAGAGAGAGACGATCTCTTTGGACCTCGTTCGATCGCCGGCGATCGGGGGTATGTGCTCGAAGGTCACGCCATCGAAGCGATAGAGGCCGCTACTGGTCGCGAGCCAAAGGAAGCCGTCGGGCGATTGGATCATTGCCCCGATGTCTGGCGGCGCGCCACGGTCCACGCTCCAATCGGTTTCCTTGAACTGGGCGAGCTGGCGCGCGGGATCCAGCGCCAAGGCCGAAGGCGGCGTGGTCAGGCAGGCGAGGGTGACCAGCAGGGCGAGAACGGCCGTTGTCCTAATCATCGGGGGAAACGATGGTCGGTTCATCCCGCGGCGCCGCGGACCGAACCGAAGCATGGCGCATGATTGCGCGCTGCGAACGCCCCGCCTGCGGGGTCGCTCAGCCCCCCAACCGGGGGCGCCTGCACGCAACAGCGCATGAGATCGTCCACCCATCGACCAGCCACGGGTGAACGATGCTCCAGTTTCTTCAGAATGACGACACGCCAGCCTCGAGCAGGGCTGCTGGCTCAGAAGCTCTGCTTGGTGTCTCTGGCGATGCGCGAAACGTCCAGTCGACGGCATCGGCGCCGCAGGCGCGGTTACAACTCGACTATCTCCCGGTCGGACTGTTCGGGTCGGTGATGGGATTGACCGGCCTCGCAGTGGCCTGGCGGCTGGGCCAGGCCCACTTCGGCGGCCCGCCATGGCTGGCGATCCTTTCGCCGGCCATCGGCATTATCGCCATCATAGCCTTTCTCGCCATGCTGGCGGGGTACGCGGTTAAGCTCCTGACGGACTTCGACGCCGTACGGGCTGAGTTTCGCCATCCGATCGCAGGCAATTTGTTCGGCACGATCCCGATCAGCCTTCTGCTGTTGCCGATCGTGATCGCGCCCTACAGCCTCATCCTGGCGCAAGGGCTGTGGATCGTCGGCGCGGTCGGCATGATCCTTTTCGCCTGGTTCGTGGTCAGCCGCTGGATGAGCGACCGCCAGCAGGTCGCCCATGCGACGCCGGCCTGGATCATACCACTGGTCGGCCTGCTCGATGTGCCGCTGGCGCTCCCAGTGCTTGGTCTGCCACCGATGCAGGGGCTGGTGGTCTTCTCGCTGGCGGTCGGACTGTTCTTCGCGGTGCCACTGTTCACGCTGATCTTCTCGCGCCTGCTGTTCGAAGCGCCGCTGCCGGATGCGCTCAAGCCCTCGCTGCTGATCTTGCTGGCCCCGTTCGCGGTCGGCTATTCCACTTATTCGCAAGCTGCGGGCGGCGCCGACCTCTTCGCCGAAGCGCTCTACATGCTGACGCTGTTCGTCCTGGCCGTACTGGTCGGACAGCTGCGCCACCTGCCGTTCTGCTGTCCGTTCCGCGTCTCCTGGTGGGCGGTGAGCTTTCCGCTCGCCGCGTCCGCCATCGCCGCCTTGCGCTTTGCGACCGCCCAACCCGACCCGGTCACGGGCGCGATCGCGTGGCTGCTTCTGGCCCTCGCAACGCTGGTGATCGCCGGTCTCACCGTCCGCACCGCCGTGGGTCTTCTCAGAGGCGAATTGCGGACCCTCAGCGCGTGACAAGCTTTGCTCTCAGGGAGGATTCGATGCCGATTTCCGAAACGCTGTCCGCACACCGCGCCCGGTTCCTGTCGGAACAGCCAAGACCTTATGACTATATCGTCTGCGGATCGGGAAGCGCCGGCTCTGTCGTCGCGGGCAGGCTATCGGCCGACCCCGCGATCCGAGTCCTGCTGATCGAAGCAGGCGGCCCCGACGATAGTGAAGCGGTCATGGACACTAACCGTTGGCCCGCCGCGATCGGCGGGCCCCTGGATTGGGCTTTCCAGACCGAGCCCAATCCGCGCCTCGGCGGTCGCCAGGTGCTGTTCTCGATGGGACAAGTGCTGGGCGGCGGCTCCAGCATAAATGTCGGCACGTGGTCGCGCGGCCATGTCGCCGACTGGGCTTTCTACGAAGCCGCGGCGGCCAATCCAAGCTGGAGCCCCAAGGCGGTGCTCGACCTCTACAAGCGCATCGAAGGCTGGAGCAGCGCGTCTTTGGACACCGAGAGAGGCCGCGACGGGCCGGTCTTAATCCAGCCCGCGCAAAACCCGCATCCGTTTTTCGAGGCGCTGCTCGGCGCAGCCGAGTCGCTGGGTATCGCTCGCTATGACAATCCCAATGGACGGATGATGGAGGCCGAGGGAGGCTGCGCCTTCGTCGATGAGATCGTGCGCGACGGCCGTCGCCAGTCGATCTTTCGCACCTACGTCTATCCATACCTGGACAGGCCGAATCTGACGGTTCTGAGCAAGGCCACGGTGAGCCGCGTCGTGTTTCAAAACGCCCGGGCGATGGCGGTAGAGTTGGAATGCGAGGGCCAGCATTGCCGCGTCGACGCGGATGAGGAAATTGTCCTCTCGTTGGGAGCGATCAAAACGCCGCAGATCCTGATGTTGTCCGGCGTCGGCGATGCGGAGCACCTCGCGAATTTTGAGATCCCCGTCGTTCAGCACCTGCCCGGCGTGGGCCAGAACCTTCAGGACCACATCGCCTTGGGCTGGTCTTCGAAGCCTCAGACGCCGCATTACCGCCGCAGCCGCGCGGCCAGGCGGTCTGTTTCTGGAAGAGCCGTCCAGAGTTGGATGCCCCCAACCTGTTCACCTATTCCCACGCCGGCGCGTTCGAAACGCCGGAAAACGCCGCGCGCTTCCCCGCGCCGTCAAACGCCTGGTCTCTGGCGCTTGGAATGCGACCGCAGAGCCGCGGATCAGTGCGACTGACCGGTTCCGATGGTCGCGATCGGCCCAGGATAGACAACGGGTACCTGCGGGAGCCGCGGGACCTGGAAGATCTGCTTGCCGGCATCGAGACCTGTCGGGAAATGGGCGCGGTGCCGGCCTTCCGCGCGTTCACCGAAGCTGCCGCCTTTTCCGAGAACCGGGCTGAAGCCGAACAGTATGTCCGTAATGGCCTCGACACCTTTTGGCACCCATGCGGCACGGCCAAGATGGGCCACGATGAATTTTCCGTCGTTGATGGCGAATTGAAGGTCCGCGGCATCGAGGGTTTACGTGTCGCGGACGCCTCGATCATGCCCCGGGTAACGACCGGCAACACCATGGCCCCTTGCGTGATGATTGGAGAACAGGCGGCGGCGGCCATCCAACGGAGCTTGGCGCCCAAGACCAGACTTTCCCAAGGTCTGAGATGAGCCACCAGCGGTCGCTGGCGTGGATGCGTTTATGGCCGACCCAGCGTCGATGCGATCACCGCTTAGATTCGTTGTAGGTTCATCGCGGTTGCGGCATCGTAGATGACGAAGTCACCATCGTGCTCATCTTCGACCTCAAAAGTATCGTGCCAGGGTGACTCACGGGCGACCAGCACGGCTTGCTCTACCTCGGGAAACTGGTCAGCGGTGACATCGACGATGAAGCCGTGCACTCGCAGCCACGCGTGCGAAGTCCAATCGTCGTGCCTTTGCCCCCGCTCGCCCAGCACATAGGTCACGGCGAAGCCGTGCGCCTTCAGGTAGTGCCCAACGAGTAGGGATGCATCACCGCAGCTTCCCAAGGGAAAATTCCGAAATGTAATCCCAAGCGAAGATCGGTCCGTAACCTCGATGGCCGTGCGGGAGGCCGTCGCTAGCTTGTGTAAGCGCATGCAGGCAGCATCGGTCTTTGCCTGTGCGCCTGGCGAGGCCGCACCCGTCTTTGCGCGCGCTTCAGCCTCACAAATCCGCATCCGAACCCCACTTACACGCCACATCGGGCGCGCCGCTTCGCCTGCGCTCTGTCCACCAGTCGGGCCAGCGAACTTTGCCGGGCGTCAGGACCGCGCCCCAGACCTCGCGCTGTTCTTCCTCGGTCAGTCGGCGCGACCCGAGCCGCGCCAGCGCGGCTTCGACGATCCACGGCTTTAGCCTGAAACGGACTTTTTTGCTGTCCAGGGGGTCGGTCTTGACCGCCAGTCCAAGGGTGTCGAGCACCCGTCCGACGCCGAACCCGGTGAGGACGATCCGGATTGTATCGATCTGGTCCGCCGGCCCCCGGCTGGCGCGGGCAGTCTCGATCGCAGCCAGGGAGGCGCGCGCTGCGGCGCTATCCCCTTGCAAGCCCTTGCGAGTGAGGTGGATCAGGAAGGCTTCGGCGGCGGTGACGCGGCGCTCGCGGCCGTCCTCGCGGATGGTCACCGACTGGCCCAGCACGGTTTCGTAGGGCAAGGCCTTGTGCCGGTTGCGCGGGCGCCCTCTCAGGTTGCCGCTCTGTCCTTTCTTGAATCTCGTCGCCGACGGCGGGCGGCGATAGCCAACGCCGACATCATCATCGTCCGTTTCGCAGCTCGACGATGTCATTCGCGAGCGCCCCTTGGCCAGTTAAGCTGCTCAGCCTCAACCGTCGACCACTTGATCTCCCCGACTTCCTTCTCCGTGTACCGGCGCCGACCAGGACGACTGAGCGCCGCCTGTGTCGCCCAGGTCTGGAGCTTCACCGGTCCATGGTATGCGCTTGAATCAGTACGGCGTCGCAAGTCCGAGATCCCGAGGATGCCCAGGGCATCCTCGGCGTTGTCGGCGTCATACTCGATCTCAAAGCCTGCATTGGCCGCGGGTGGCATTAGCTTGGCGATCGCCACTTCCCGCTTCTCGATCATACGCAGCACCGCCCGGACCGCCAGGCGGCTGCCCTTGAGCGCCGCCTGATAAGTCTGCAGCTGCAACGCCTCGTCGACCGTCAGTTCGCGCTCAACCCCATTTTGCGTGACGGTCAAAATCTGATCGAGCACGACGTCGAACGCAGACGGTGCGACGCGTTGCTTCCGCGGGCGCCCGTTCGGGTTTCCCGATCGGCCTTTCTGGAAGCGAGTCTCGCCACCGCGGCTCATGCCAATGCCTCCGCCCCGCGACGCAGCAGCTGGGGCTCCTTGCCGGTTAGGTTTTGCCATCGCTCGATGGCCACATCGACGTAGGCCGGATCGATATCGAGCCCACGGAAGCGGCGCCCTACGCGCTCAGCGGCGATCAAGCTGGTGCCGGACCCCAGGAAAATGTCCAGCACCAGTTCCCCTTGCCGCGTCACGTCGCAAAATGCGTCGGCAACCA
>Ga0302314_10015832_pt1 | contig 12789 bp, 11 predicted proteins | sample III_Palsa_N2_3_FD_200533 | JGI IMG/M metagenome (GOLD analysis project Ga0302314, IMG submission 200533) | Peat permafrost microbial communities from Stordalen Mire near Abisko, Sweden - III_Palsa_N2_3 | ecosystem: Environmental > Terrestrial > Soil > Palsa > Peat permafrost | place: Sweden...
ATGGTCGGCACCCAGTACGAGCAGGGCGGGATCATCAAGGACGGGGCCAAGATGATCAACGCGGTGACCAACTCGACCGTCCCGCACATCACCGTCAACGTCGCGGCCTCCTTCGGCGCCGGCAATTACGGCATGTCCGGCCGCGCGTACGACCCGCGGCTGATGTTCGCCTGGGCCAACGCCAAGCTCGCGGTGATGGGCGCCCAGCAACTGGCCGGCGTGCTGTCGATCGTCGGCAAAGCCTCCGCCGACGCCGCCGGGCGCGAGTTCGACGCCGAAGCCGACGCCACGCGGCGCCAGGCGATTGAGGCGCAGATCGAACGGGAGTCGCACGCGTTTTTCGTCAGCGCGCGGCTCTACGACGACGGGGTGATCGACCCGCGGGACACCCGCTCCGTTCTCGGCATGGCGCTGTCCGCGGCCTGCTCGGGTCCAGTCGAGGGACGCCGGGGCTTCGGCGTCTTCCGGATGTGAAGGCAGGATGCCAGTGACGATCAAGAAGCTGCTCGTCGCCAACCGCGGCGAGATCGCCTCGCGGGTCTTCCGCACCTGCCGGTCGATGGACATCGCCACCGTTGCGGTGTACTCCGACGCCGACAGCGCCCTGCCCTTCGCGTCCGACGCCGACGAGGCCGTTCACCTGCCCGGCAACACCCCGGGCGAGACCTACCTGCGGGGTGACCTGCTGATCGAGGCCGCCCGCCGGACCGGGGCGGACGCGATCCACCCGGGCTACGGCTTCCTGTCCGAGAACGCTGGCTTCGCCCGGCAGTGCGCGGCGGCCGGGATCACCTTCGTCGGGCCAACGCCCGCGGCCATCGACGCGATGGGCTCGAAGATCGCCGCCAAGGAGCTGATGCGCGAAGCCGGCGTGCCGGTACTGCCGGGCGCGGTTTTCGACAGTGACAGCGAGCCCGACGCGGGCGAGCTGAGAGCCGCCGCAGCCGAGATCGGCACCCCGGTGCTGGTCAAGGCCGCCTTCGGCGGCGGCGGGCGCGGTATGCGCATCGTCCACACGCTCGACGACGTGGTCGAAGCCGTGGCCAGTGCCCGGCGTGAAGCGGCCTCCGCCTTCGGTAACGGCACCGTGTTCCTCGAGCGCTTCGTCGAGTCCCCGCGGCACATCGAAGTACAGATCGTCGGTGACCAGGCTGGCACCGTGGTGCACCTGTTTGAGCGTGAGTGCTCGATCCAGCGCCGGTACCAGAAGATCATCGAGGAGGCGCCCTCACCGGTGGTCGACGACACGCTGCGGGCGCAACTGTGCCAGGCCGCCGTCACCGCCGGCAAGGCGATCGGTTACGTCGGCGCGGGCACCGTCGAGTTCGTGCTTGACGCCTCCGGGAGCTTCTACTTCCTCGAGGTCAACACCCGGCTGCAGGTCGAGCACCCGGTCACCGAGCTGATCACCGGCGTGGACCTGGTCAAGCTGCAGCTCGACATCGCGGCCGGCGCGCCCATCCCGGCCGAGGTCAGCCAGGCGCACATGAGCGGGCACGCGATCGAGGCCCGCCTCTACGCCGAAGACGTCGCCGCCGGTTACCTCCCGACCAGCGGCGACGTGCACACCTTCGAGTTCGCCGCCGACGACGGACTGCGCATCGACGCCGGGTTCGCCTCCGGCACCCGGGTGTCCACCTTCTACGACTCGATGCTGGCCAAGGTCATCGGCTTCGGCGCCACCCGCGACGACGCCCGGCGGCGGCTGGCCGGCTCGCTGTCCCGCGCCCGGCTGCACGGGGTGACCACCAACCGCGACCTGCTGGTTGCGGTCTTGCGCGAGGACGAGTTCGCCGCCGGGGCAATCGATACTGGTTATCTCGGCCGGCATCCGTATGACGAACTCGTTCCCGCTCGCGCCGCGGACGCGCTCGCGGTGCACGCGCTCGCGGCGGCGCTGGCCGGCCAGGCTGGCCGCCGCCGCCAGGCACCGGTGCTGGCCGGCCTGCCGTCCGGGTTCCGCAACAACCCGAGCGCGCCGCAGACCGCCAGCTACCAGCGAAACGGCACGCCGGTCGAGGTGACCTACCGGCTCGACCGCGACGGACTCACCGCGACCGTCGCCGGGGAGCCGGTGCCCGGGCTGACCTTGCTGTCAGCGGCCCCGGACCGGGTCGACCTGGTGTGCGGCGGAGTGCGCCGCATCGTCGAGGTGACCCGTATCGGGATGACCGCCTACGTGGACAGTCCGCTGGGACACGACGTGCTCGCCGAGACCGAGCGTTTCCCCGACCCGTCGGCTGCCGCCCATGCGGGCTCGCTGCTGGCACCCATGCCGGGCACGGTGGTGCGGGTAGCGGCGGCCGTCGGGGACAGCGTGGCGGCCGGGGCCACGATCATCACGATCGAGGCGATGAAAATGGAACACGCCATCCGTACGCCCGCCGCCGGCGTGGTCACCGCACTGCCGGTGGCCGTCGGCACCCAGGTCGACAGCGGCACGGTCCTGGCCGTGGTGGAGGAACCCGCCGTCAGCCCGGAACCAGACACCGGCGAGCGGGCAGGCAAGGAGGAGAGGCAATGACTGAGCCGGTCCGCTACGAGGTCACCAACGGGGTCGCCTGGCTGACCATCGACCGTCCGGAGGCCCGTAACGCGCTCAGCAAGCCGGTGCGCGACGGGCTGTTCAGCGGCGTTCGCCGGTTCAATGACGACGAGTCGGCCAAGGTGCTGGTGCTCACCGGCGCCGGCGACCGCGCGTTCTGCGCCGGCGGCGACCTCAAGGAGATGGCCGACACCGCGCTGACCGTCCCCCCGGTCGACTTCGTGCCCCAGTTCGGCCGCAATATCGCGGTCGACAAGCCGACCATCGCCGCCGTCAACGGCGTGGCCTACGCCGGCGGCTTTATGCTCGCTCAGAACTGCGACCTGTGCATCGCCGCCGAGTCAGCCCGGTTCGCGATCAGCGAGGTCAAGGTCGGCCGCGGCGCGCCCTGGGCCGTCCCGCTGTCCTGGCTGGTGCCGCCGCGCATCGCGCTGGAGATCCTGCTCACCGGTGACCCGCTCACCGCCGCCCGCGCCTGCGAGGTTGGACTGGTCAACCGGGTCGTCGCCGACGCTGACCTGCACACCGAGGTGCAGGCGCTGGCCGAGCGCATCGCCGGCAACGCGCCGCTGTCGGTCCGGGCGGCCAAGAAAACCGCCTACCTTTCGGCGCGCATGGGGATCAGCGAGGCCTTTGCCGAGGCCGAGCGGATCTGGGAACCCGTCTACACCAGCCACGACGCCCAGGAAGGCCCGGCCGCGTTCCGGGACAAGCGCACGCCGGCCTGGACCGGCCGCTGATGACCGCCAGCGAGTCCGGTCCCGGCCGCCAGCTGATCGACTCCCTGGTCGATGACTTGCAGGCTGAGTCGGCCGGGCTGCGCCAGGTGCTTGAGTCCCGGCCGGACAGCGACTGGGCCCGGCCGACCCCGGCCACCGGCTGGACTGTCGTCGACCAGGTCACCCACCTGGCCTACTTCGACGACGCGACCAGGATTTCAATCACCGACCCCGGGCAGTTCCGGGCCGACGCTGAGCAGCTGACAGCCGGCGGCCTGGACTTCCCCGACCGCGTCGCCGCGCAGTTCCACGGCACCCCGCCGGGCGAGCTGCTGGCCTGGTTCGACCGTTCGCGCGCGCAGCTGATCCAGGCCTACCGCGAGGTCGACCCGGCCGCCCGGCTTCCCTGGTTCGGACCCAGCATGAAGCCCGCCTCCTCGGTCACCGCCCGGCTGATGGAGACGTGGGCGCACGGCCAGGACATCCTGGACACGTTCGGGATCACCCGGGTGCCGAACGCCCGGCTGCGGCACGTCGCTGACATCGGCATCCGGGCGCTGCCCTACAGCTACGCGGTCAACGGCCTCGATCTTCCCGCTGATCAGATCCGGGTCGAACTCACCGCTCCGGACGGGCAGTGCTGGACCTGGGGGCCGGCCGGGGCCCGCGACCGGGTCACCGGCGACGCACTGGACTTCTGCCTCGTCGTCACCCAGCGCCGCCACCGGGACGACACCCGCCTCGAAGTCGCGGGCCCCACCGCCACTCAGTGGATCGGGATCGCGCAGGCGTTCGCTGGCGCGGCCGGCCCCGGTCGCGAACCCGGACATGTCACGGACCAGGGTGCGGCCCGCCCCCCGGCCGCACCAGGAGGACGCTGAGATGCCGCCAGAATCCGCTCGCGTCCGCCGTCCTGTCCGGATCGGGAACTCGTCCGGCTTCTTCGGTGACCGCAGCCAGGCCGCCCGCGAAATGGTCGAGGGCGGCCCCATCGACGTGCTCACCGGTGACTACCTGGCCGAGCTGACCATGCTGATCTTGTGGAAGGCCCGGCAGAAGGATCCCGACGCCGGCTACGCGAGGACCGTGCTCGGCCAGCTCGAGCAGGTGCTCGGCAGCTGCCTCGACCGCGGCATCAAGATCGTCAACAACGCCGGCGGGCTCAACCCGGCCGGCCTGGCCAGTCAGTTCGCCGCGCTCGCGGAGCGCCTCGGCCTGCACCCGAAGATCGCCTACGTGACCGGTGACGACCTGCTGCCACGCCTGGACGAGCTGACGGCGGCCGGCCACCGGCTCAGTCACCTGGACACCGGGCAGCCGCTGGCCGACGCGGGCGACAAGCCGGTCACCGCCAACGCCTACCTCGGCGGCTGGGGGATCACCGCCGCGCTGGACGCCGGGGCCGACATCGTGATCTGCCCCCGTGTCACCGACGCCTCGCTGGTCACCGGTCCGGCCGCGTGGTGGCACGGCTGGGGGCGGGAGGATTTCGACGCACTGGCCGGGGCGGTCGCCGCCGGGCACATCATCGAGTGCGGCCCCCAGGCCACCGGCGGCAACTACTCCTACCTGCACGAGATCACCGACCGCCGGTACCCGGGCTTCCCGATCGCGGAGGTGGCGCACGACGGCAGCAGCGTGATCACCAAGCACGAGGACACCGGCGGGCTGGTGTCGGTCGGCACCGTGACCGCCCAGCTGCTCTACGAGATCGCCGAGCCCGCGTACCTGAACCCGGACGCGGTCGCGCACTTCGACACGATCACCCTGGAGCAGCAGGGAGCCAACCGGGTCCGCCTCTCGGGCACCCGCGGAACCCCGCCGCCGCCGGCCCTCAAGGTCTGCATGAACTTCCTCGGTGGCTACCGCAACACCATGACGCTGGTGCTCACCGGTCTCGACATCGAGGAGAAGGCGGCCTGGGCGCAGGACGAGCTGTTCGCCATTCTCGGCGGCCGGGACCAGTTCTCCGACGTCGACGTGCGGCTGCTGCGGTTCGACCACCCCGACGCCCTGGGCAACGAGCAGGCGACGGCGCACCTGCGGATCACCGTGAAGGACCGCGACCCGCGAAACGTCGGCCGCCGCTTCTCCAACGCCACGATGGAACTGGCCCTCGGCGGGTACGCGGGCTTTCACACCACCACCCCGCCGTCGGCGGAAAGCGCCTACGGCATCTACTGGCCGGCGGTCGTTCCCGCCAGCGAGGTCGCGCACGTCGCGGTGCTGCCCGACGGCACCCGGCTGCCGGTGCCCGCTGCCTCCGTCACCGCCCCCGTCCCGGTCGACACTGTCCCGCAGCCGGACGACGCAGCCAGCCCGGCGCCAGCCCTGGCCGGCGAGCAGACGGTGCGCGTCCCGCTCGGACGGGTGTGCGCGGCCCGCTCCGGCGACAAAGGCGGCAACGCCAACGTCGGCCTGTGGACCCGCGACGCGGCCTCCTACGACTGGCTGCGCCGGTACCTCACCGCCCAGCGGCTGCGCGAGCTGCTGCCCGAGGCGCGGGACCTCGGCATCCGCCGCTTCGAGCTGCCCAACCTGCGCGCCGTCAACTTCGTGATCGCGGGCCTGCTCGGCGAGGGGGTCGCCTCCTCGACGCGCCCCGACCCGCAGGCGAAGGGACTGGGCGAGTACTTGCGGTCCCGGCTGGTCGAGCTGCCGGTGCGGCTGCTCGAGGAAGAGACGCGATGACCGACGCCCCCGCCCGCACCGCCGCCGCCCCGCGCCGCCGCGATCCGGAACGGCGCCAGCGCATCCTCGCCGCGGCGGCGGAACTGGTGGCTGAACGCGGCTACCACGAGGTCGGCATGTCCGACATCGGCGCGGCCGCGGGCATCGTCGGCTCTGGCATCTACCGCCACTTCGACGGCAAGTCGGCGGTGCTCGTCGCGATGTTCGACCGGGTCATCGACGATCTGACCCGCGGCGCGGCCGAGATCTTGTCCCGCGGCCTGGACCCAGCCCAGACCCTCAGGGAACTGATCGCCGCCCACGTGCGCATCACGCTGGAAGACCGCACGCTGATGCGGGTGTATCACAACGAGATCGCCAGCCTGCCCGCCGAGGACAACCGGCGGCTGCGCCGCAAGCAGCGGATCTACATCGAGGAATGGGTGCACATCCTCGACGTTCTCCGCCCGGAGGCAGACGACGCGGTGCTGCGGGCACTGGTGCACGCCGGGATCGGCGCCGTGCACTCCACGCTGTTCTACTCAAGCGGCGTCCCGGCCGGCCGGCTGGCCAAGCTGATGGCGGCGGCAGCCGAGGCAACTATGTTCATCCCCGACGTCGGACCCTGACGCCGCGGCAGACCCAACCACGATTGGAGCCCTGAGCGGCTGTGGAATTCGACGAGAACCCGGACCACCGCGCGATCCGCGAGGCCGTCGCCAAGATCGCGGCGCCGTACGGGGGCCAGTACTACACCGAGCACGCCGAGCAGCACCGGCCCACCGACGAGCTCTGGCGGGCGCTTGGCCGCCAGGGATTCATCGGGATCAACATCCCCGAGCAGTTCGGCGGCGGCGGCGCCGGGCTGACCGAGCTTGCCCTGGTGTGCGAGGAGACGGCGGCGCAGGGCGCGCCCTTGCTGCTGCTGCTGGTCTCGAGCGCGATCTCCGGGGAGATCCTGGCCCGCTACGGCAGCCCGCAGCAGCAGCAGGACTGGCTCCCGGGGATGGCCAGCGGCGAGCGCAAGGTGGTCTTCGCGATCACCGAGCCCGACGCCGGGTCGAACACGCACCAGCTCGCGACCACGGCGCAACGCGACGGTGACAGCTGGGTGCTGCGCGGCACCAAGTACTACATCTCCGGGGTCAACGAGGCCGACGCGCTGGTGGTCGTCGCCCGCACCGGCACCGACCCGGCGACCGGCAAGGGCCTGATGTCGCTGTTCCTCGTCCCGACCGACAGCGCGGGCCTGGTCGCGACCGAGCTGCCGGTGTCAGCGTCGCTTCCGGAGCAGCAGTACACCCTGTTCTTCGACGACGTGCGGCTGGGGGCCGGCCAGCTGATCGGCGCCGAGAACGAGGGTTTCCGCCAGGTGTTCCACGGGCTCAACCCGGAGCGGATCACCGGCGCCGCGATCTGCGTCGGAGTCGGGCGCCGGGCGCTGGCGGTCGCGGCCGACTACGCGCGCAACCGCCAGGTGTGGGGGCAGCCGATCGGCACCCACCAGGGCGTCTCGCACCCGCTGGCGAAGGCGAAGATCGAGGTTGACCTGGCCGCGCTGATGACGGCGAAGGCGGCCTGGCTGCACGACCACGGCCTGCCCGCCGGGGAGGCATCGAACGAGGCGAAGTACGCCGCCGCCGAGGCCGCCATCGCCGCCGTTGACGCGGCCATCCAGACACACGGCGGCAACGGCCTGAGCACCGAGTTCGGCCTGCTGCCGCTGTGGGGCATCAGCCGGCTGCTGCGCATCGCCCCGGTCAGCGCCGAGATGGTGCTCAACTACGTGGCCCAGCACTCGCTCGGCCTGCCCCGGTCGTACTGAGCCATGACCGAGAACTCGCCGCTGGTTGACTTCCGCCGCCGGGGCGCGGGCGGCTGGCTCACCCTGAACCGGCCACGCAGGCGCAACGCGCTCACCCCGCAGCTGCTGGCGGACCTGCACCGCGGGCTGGACGCGTGCTACGACGACCCGCAGGTCCGCGCCGTTGTGATCACCGGAGCCGGCGACGCGTTCTGCGCCGGAGCCGACCTGGACTACTTCCTCGGCCGGCTCGACGAGCCGGACGGCTGCGCCACCTTCACCGCGCAGCTGCTCGACCCGCTGTGGTCGGCGCTGCGCCGGCTGCGCGACTCGAGCCGCCCCGCGATCGCCGCGGTCAACGGAGCCTGCTTCGCCGGCGGCGTCGAGCTGCTCGTCTGCTGCGACCTGGTGATCGCCTCGGAGGCGGCGGTCTTCTGCGACGCGCACGCGCTGCGCGGGCTGGCGCCCGCCGTCGGCGGTGCGGCCGGGCTGGTCGCCACCCTCGGCGCGCCGCGCGCCCGGCGGATGCTGATGCTGGCCGAGACCTACGGCCCGCACCAGCTGGCCCAGGCCGGCCTGGTCAGCGAGGTGGTGCCGCCCGGCCAGCTCACCGGGCGCGTCGAGGAGCTGGTCACACTGCTGGCCAGCCGCAGCCCGGCCAGCATCGCCGCCGCCAAGCGCGCGGTGCAGCGGTGTGAGCCGCGGCCCTGGGATGAGATGGTCAGCGAAGACATGGCCGAGTTCCGCCGGCAGTGGAACGGGCCGGACATGCGCGAGGGGATCGCGGCGTTCGTGCAGCGGCGCGACACCCGGTACGCCGAACGGTGAGCGGCGACCAGCTTGCGATCGACCTCTACCCGGGCACCGGCCTGCGGCTGGCCGACGCGCGCCAGGTCGCCGTTGACTGCGAGCGGGCCGGATTCGAGGGCCTGTGGACGCTGGAAGCCGGCACCGAGCCGTTCCTGCCGCTCGCGCTGGCAGCCGAGCACACCACCCGGCTGCGGCTGGGCACGGCCGTCGCGGTCGCGCTGGTGCGAAACCCGATGGTGGTGGCGCACCTGGCCCACGAGCTCAACCGCTACGCGGCGGGCCGGCTCACGCTCGGCCTCGGCACGCAGGTCGGTGCGCACGTGGCGCAGCGGTTCGGCGAGCCGTTCAACCGGCCGGCCGACCGGATGCGGGAGTACATCGCGGCGCTGCGCGCCATCTGGGCGTGCTGGAACGACGGCGCCGCGCTGGACTTCCGCGGCCAGTTCTACCGGCACACCCTGATGACACCCGCCTTCCACCCGGGCGCGAGCGAGTACGGGCCGCCGCGAGTCCACCTGGCCGCGGTCGGGCCGCTGATGTGCCGGGTCGCGGCCGAAAACGCGGACGGGCTGATCGCCCACCCGCTGTCCTCCGCGCGGGTGCTGCGCGAGGTCGTGCGGCCGCGGGTCAGCTCCGCAGCGGCCGCCCACTTCGAGGTGTCCTGCCCGATCATGGTGATCACCGGAGCCAGCGACGAGGAAACCGACGCGGCCCGCACCGCCGTCCGGCGGCAGATCGCCTTCTACGCCTCCACTCCCGCCTACCGTGACGTGTTCGGCCTGTACGACCTGGGTGACCTGGCCGACCGGCTGCGGGTGATGTCCCGCGCCGGGCAGTGGGACGAGATGGGCGAGCTGATCGGCGACGACATCCTGGCCGAATTCGCCGTCGAGGCGCCGCCGCCGGCCGTGGCGGCGCAGATCCGCCGCCGCTACGACGGCGTGCTCGACCGGGCGCTGATTTACCAGCCCTATCCGAGCCAGCCCGGGCTGTGGGACACCGGCGGCATCGGTGTGCGTTAAGCCGCCCGGCTGTGCCGGGAGGTCACGGGCACGGCGGCATGCGAGAATCGGCCCATGACCGACCGACTCGAAGTTCAGCGCGCGGTGGCCGCGTCCCCCGGCGAGATCTTCGCCGTGCTCACTGACCCGCGGGGGCACGTCGCGATCGACAGCTCGGGCATGCTCATGGCGGCCAGCGGAGACCCGGTCGCCAAGGCGGGCGACACCTTCGTCGTGCATATGGACCGGGAAGCCCTGAACGACTTTCCCCTCGGCCTGTACGACGTGACCGTCGAGATCGTCACCTTCGAACCGGACCGGGAGATCGCCTGGACCGTGCGCGGCCGGTACGACATCGGTCACGTGTACGGTTACCGGCTCGAACCGATTGACCAGGGCACGCTGGTGACGTCTTACTACGACTGGTCGACGGTGGGGCCGCAATGGAAGGAAGCCGCTATCTTCCCGGTTGTCCCTGAGAGCGCACTTCGGGCGACGCTCGGCATCCTGGCCCGTACTGTCGCTCCCGGCAAGCCCCGGCCGGCCTGACCGGCGGGCGGGGCTGCCCGCCAGGTTGCATCGGCTGCAAACGCGACATATCGTGAATGTAGAGCGGGTGCGGGAAAGGTAAGAACATGGCTGTGTGGGACTTGGCCCGGCGAACGGGCTGGTCGACCAGGGCGGTGATCGCCGCCGTGGCGCTGGCCGCGCTGCTGGTGGCGGTCGTGCCGGCGGCGCTGCTGGCCGGGATCATCCTGATGGTGCTCGGGCACGTCATCGGCGGCCTGGCGTTGTTCGGCGGCTCGATCCTGGCGGCTGCCGCGGCGGTGGTGATCGCCGCCTGGACCGGAGTCTGGCGGCTGCGCAAGGCGATCAGCCAGCAGCAGGCCAGCCAGGTGCAGGCCAGCCAGCAGCAGGACAGCCAGCAGCAGCCGTACCGCGTCGTGCAGCTGGGCGAGGGAGACTACCGCTACACCTAGGCCGGCCGTGGTCCTGGCTGGCTGCGCGGCGCCGCGATCGGCGGCCGCGCCCGGTCAGACGGGCCCCTGGCTGTGGCACGCTGCCGCGAGCACGCCGAGCCATCCGCTTGCACTGCAGCAGGCTGGCCAGCGCCGCCGTGGCGGGCCGGCCAGCGGGCCCGGCGATCACCACGCACCGCTCCCGCGACGCCTTCCCCTCCTCCGGGGTCGCCCCGGGCGGCTGTGACTTCGCCACCGAGGCGCTGTGCAACGCCCCTCGACCAGCTGTGCCTGTCCGGCCAGTGGCTTCGCGTCCACCGAGCAGGGCAACGCGCTCACCGCCGGCGAGCAGCGGGCAAAACTGGAGCTCATCGCGCGAGTCGCGGACGAGGGCCGGGGCTGCTGAGGCCGGCCGGCCGCCAGGCAGTAGGCTAGGCGGTCGGTGATTGGCCGTCGCCCGGATCACGCGTGCACTGGAGCACGCCGGCCCGGCCGCCTGGTCGTCAGCTCCGACTGCGGGTTTCGCCACCTCGCGCCAGAGGTGGCAAGAAAGAAACTTCGCGCTATGGTATCTGGCGCTGCGATTGCCAGGTCTGAACTAGGTATGCAACGGCCGACCCTTCTCCCGCCTCGGGAGAGCGAGACTCCCAGACATCAGGAGACACCCATGGATAGCGGATTCCTCTTTACTTCCGAGTCGGTGACGGAGGGGCACCCGGACAAGATCGCCGACCAGATCTCCGACGCCGTCGTCGACGCGGCGCTGGCCGCGGATCCGCTGTCCCGGGTTGCCTGTGAAACCATGCTGACCACCGGCCTGATCGTGGTCGCGGGGGAGATCACCACCTCCGCGTCGATCGATTACGCCGCCGTGGCCCGCAAGGTGGTCAACGAGATCGGCTACGACAACGGCGAGTACTACTTCGACGGCAACGCGGTTGGTGTCATCGTCGCCATGGACCGCCAGTCGCCGGACATCGCCCAGGGTGTCGACGTGGCCCACGAGGGCCGGGTCGGCGGGTCGGAGGACCCGCTCGACAAGATCGGCGCCGGCGACCAGGGCATGATGTTCGGCTACGCGACCAACGAGACGCCGGAGTACATGCCCACCCCGATCATCCTCGCGCACAAGCTGTCCCGCCGGCTGGCCGAGGCGCGCCACCGCGGCGTGCTGCCCTACCTGCGCCCGGACGGCAAGACCCAGGTGACGGTCCGTTACGACGACGCGGGCCGCCCGCTGGAGATCGAGAAGGTGCTGATCTCCACCCAGCACCAGGACGGGGTGGAGTCCAAGCTTCCCGACGCGCTGTGGGACGAGGTCGTCACCCAGGTGCTGCCGAGCGAGCTGTACGATCCCAGCCGCCTGCGGGACGAGTTCTACGTCAACCCGACCGGCCGGTTCGTCATCGGCGGCCCGGTCGGCGACACCGGCCTGACCGGCCGGAAGATCATCGTCGACACCTACGGCGGTTTCGCCAGGCACGGCGGCGGCGCCTTCTCAGGCAAGGACCCGTCCAAGGTAGACCGCTCCGCCGCGTACGCCGCCCGCTACGTGGCCAAGAACATCGTCGCGGCTGGCCTCGCCGACCGGGCTGAGGTGCAGGTCGCCTATGCGATCGGCGTCGCCCGCCCGTTGTCACTGCTGGTCGAGACGTTCGGCACCGAGAAGATCGACCGCAAGGCGATCGTCGAGCTGGTCAACGAGAACTTCGACCTGCGCCCCGGTGCCATCCTGCGCGACCTGGAACTGCGCCGCCCGGTTTACCAGCAGACCGCGGCCTACGGTCACTTTGGCCGCAGCGGCGACGGGTTCACCTGGGAGCGCACCGACAAGGCGGACCAGCTCCGCACCCAGGCCGGGCTGAGCTAGCGGGTTACCGCCCGCGGGAGGCAAAGCCGCGGGCCCCGCGCGAGGCGCGGGCCCCGGCCCGGCCTGCTCCACTCTGCCTGCCGGTTGAACTCCGCCTGCCTGCAGCGCGGGGCCGCGGCTGCGCCGGGACTTGGCGTGCCAGGCCCGCTAACGGCCCGGCGGATTCGCCCCCCGGCGCATAGTATGCCCCGGTAGCTTCTGGGCGCCGGCCCCCCCGGCCGCACGGGAAGGTTGGATCGATGACGGCAGGCGCCAGGCGCGCCACCGCGGGCGTGGCGGTCGCCGTCGTCGCGGCGCTGGTGCTGTTGCTGGTCCTGCGCGCAAGCGGCGGCAGCCAGCCCGGCGCGGCCGGGACCGCCGCCGCGGGCCTCGGCGCTGGTCAGCAGCCGGCCGGGTCGTCCGGCCGTCCCC
>Ga0302314_10015833_pt1 | contig 12789 bp, 9 predicted proteins | sample III_Palsa_N2_3_FD_200533 | JGI IMG/M metagenome (GOLD analysis project Ga0302314, IMG submission 200533) | Peat permafrost microbial communities from Stordalen Mire near Abisko, Sweden - III_Palsa_N2_3 | ecosystem: Environmental > Terrestrial > Soil > Palsa > Peat permafrost | place: Sweden...
GGTTCCAGCGCCTTGCTAGGCTTCGCGCTGGAAGTGATCGGATCCCATCAGAGCCTGCTGCCTCGCCCTCGGTGCGCGCACCCCCAACCCTGCCCTTCCCCCCTGGAGGGGGAAGGGTTGCGATCTTTCGTTCCTTGGCCATGGGGACTTGAGCGAACGGCCTCACTTGCCGATTTCCTGCAGCGCGGCCTTGATCAGCGCCGCGACGTCGGCCTCCTCGCCCAGCCGGCCGACGGCCTGCTCGACAGTCCGGCGTCCGACCGCCTCGGCGACGCCCAGGCCCATCAGGGCGGCGACGGCTTCGCCGGCGGCGGAAGGCGCGGCGGGCGCGCGGACCGCCTGGGCATGGAAGGCGGCGACCGGCCCGTCGACGATGGGCTTGTCCTTCAGTTCGGTGACGATGCGCTGGGCCAGCTTGGGGCCGACGCCTTGCGCGCGGCCGACCAGGGCCTTGTCTTCCCGCGCCACCGCCGCGGCCAGTTCGGCTGGCGGCAGCACATCCAGCACCGACAGCGCCGCCTTGGGCCCGACGCCCTGGATATTCTGAAGCAGCAGGAAGGCGCGACGTTCCTCGCGGGTGGAAAAGCCATAGAGCCGCATGCCGGCGGACTCGGTCCACTGGGTCTCCACATGCAGCAGGGTCTCGTCGCCGGGCGCAGGCAGATGCGCCAGGGTGCGCGAGCCGCAGCGCACGACATAGCCCACGCCGCCCACATCGATCAGGGCCTCTTCCTCGCCGACTTCGGCGACGGCCCCGCGCAAACGACCGATCATCCCACGCCCCTGACAGAAACCCGGCTGGCAAGCGCCTCCCAACCAGAACCAGACCTCTGGCGAGCCTGGTCGCCGAAGCCTGGGCGAAGACGGGCGTGAGCATGGGTGATGGCGACAGCGAGCGCATCGGCCGCGTCCGCAGTCGGCGAACCCGCTGTGGGCAAGAGCCGGGCGATCATGAAGGCGACCTGGGTCTTGTCCGCCGCGCCCGTGCCGACCACGGCCTTCTTGACCACGGTCGCGGCGTATTCCGCCACCGGCAGGCCGGCGCGGGCCGGGGCGATCATGGCCGCGGCGCGGGCGTGGCCCAGCTTCAGGGTCGATGATCCATTGGCGGTGGCGAAAGTCTCTTCGATCGCCGCCTCATGCGGCTGATGCGCCTCAATGATCAGGCTAATCTGTTCGAACAGCACCAGGAGACGCTCGGCAAGGCTGAGCTTGTCCGGCGGCGCGATCACCCCGTGAGCGACATGGATCAGCCGCGCGCCGTCGATGATCACCACCCCCCAGCCGGTGCGGCGCAAGCCCGGGTCCAGCCCTAGAATGCGAATCGCGTTCGTCATGTGTTCTCATAGTCGCCTGGGTCGCGATCTAGGGGAAGCGGTCTTCGTGGTTAAGGGGAGGTTAGCGAGGGACGCCGATTAGCCACTCTTCGTCGTCTTCGGGTCAAGCCCGAGGATGACGACTGACGGTGCGTGTTTACCCGCTTCTATCCGTTAAAGCTCCGCACGGCGTCGATGATCTTCCCCTGCATCTCGACATCCAGATAGGGATGCATCGGCAGGGCTAGCACGGTCTGGGCCTTGGCCTCGCTGACCGGCAGGCCGCCGGGGCGCGGGTAGACGCCATAGACCTCCTGGGTGTGCATCGGCATCGGATAGTAGGCGGCGCTGGGCACGCCCTGGGTCTTCAGGTGGGCGGCGAGGCCGTCGCGGTTGGGGTGTTCGATGGTGTACTGGGCCCAGGTCGAAAACCCGCCCTCGATCACCATCGGCGTGGTGGTCACTGAACCCTTCAGGCCGGCGGCATAGCGTTTGGCGATCGCATCGCGGGCCTTCAGCTCGTCGGCGAAGATTTTCAGCTTCTCGATCAGGATCGCGGCTTGGATCGTGTCCAGCCGGCTGTTCAGGCCAACGCGGACATTGAGGTATTTCGGGTCGTGCTCGAAGGTCTTGCCGGCGATGTCGCTGGCGGTGGCCTTGCCGTGGACGCGCAGGGAGTCGATCCGCTCCGCCAGCCAATCGTCATCGGTCAGCACCGCGCCGCCGTCGCCATAGCAGCCTAGCGGCTTGGCCGGGAAGAAGCTGGTGGTGACCACATCGGCCCAGGCGGCCGGATGCTTGCCATTCAGGGTGCAGCCGAAGCCCTGCGCTGAATCGGCGATAAGCTTCAGGCCATATTTCTTGGCGATGGCGGAGATGGCGGGATAGTCGGCAGGCTGGCCGAACAGGTCGACGGCGATGATGGCCTTGGGCGTCAGCTTGCCCTCGGCCTTGATCGCCTTGATCGCCGCCTCCAGCCGCACCGGGTCGATATTGTAGGTGTCGGCCAGGATGTCGACGAACACCGGCGAGGCGCCGAGCCAGGGAATGATCTCGCCGGTCGCGGCGAAGGTGAAGCTCGGGCAGAACACCGCGTCGCCCGCGCCGATCTCCCAGGCCATCAACGGCAGGGCCAGGGCTTCGGTGCCGTTGGCGCAGGAGAGGGCATGTTTGGCGCCGGCGAAGGCGGCCAAATCGGCCTCGAACTGGCGCACCTCGGGGCCCATGACATAGGCGCCGTGGGCCAACACCTTGGCGATGGCCGCATCGATCTGCGGCTTGATCCGTTTTTGTTGCGTGGCGAGGTCGATAAACGGGATGGTCATGCCGATAAGCGCCTTCTAAGGAGGGCCGGTCTTTAGGGGGCTGATTTCGCAACTGCGAGACAAACCCTGTAACCGACTGTTTCGCCGCGCCGCCTTGGGGAGTCCACGTGGAAAGCATTCTGGTCGCCGGCGGGGCCGGCTATGTTGGTTCGCATGCGTGCAAGGCCCTGGCGAAGGCGGGCTACCAGCCCGTCGTGCTGGATAACCTGCGAACCGGCCATGCGGATGCGGTCAAATGGGGTCCGCTGGTCCAGGCCGATATCCGCGATGTCGATAAGGTCCGCGCCGTCGTGCGCGAATATGGCGTCACCAGCGCCATGCATTTCGCCGCCTCCAGCCTGGTTGCGGAATCGGTGGTCAAGCCGGAACTCTATTACGATATCAATGTGATCGCGACCTTGCGTTTCCTAGAAGCCCTGACCGCGGAGAAGGTTGGCCAGATCGTCTTCTCCTCCAGCGCCGCCGTCTATGGCGCCGTCGAGGCGGACCTGATCTCTGAGTCCTTTCCGCTCGAACCCACCAACCCCTACGGCGAGACCAAGCGCGTCATTGAGGGGGCGCTCAAGTGGATGGGTGCGGCCCATGGCTTCTCCTGGTGCGCCCTACGCTATTTCAACGCCGCCGGCGCGGATGAGGACGGCGAACTGGGTGAGCGGCATGACCCCGAAACCCACCTGATCCCCAACCTGATCCGCTCGGTCCTGGGCACGGGGCCGGCGCTGAAGCTGTTTGGCGACGACTATCCGACCCCCGACGGCTCGGCGGTTCGCGACTACATCCATGTGACCGATCTGGCCGACGCCCATGTCGCCGCCCTGGCCTACCTGCGCGCCGGCGGCGCCTCGCGGCCGTTCAATCTGGGCGTTGGCAAGGGTCTCTCCATCCTCGATGTGGTGGCCGCGGCGCAGACCGCGCTCGGCAGGCCGGTGACTTACGAGATGGCCGGCCGTCGCGCCGGCGATCCGCCCAAGCTGGTGGCCGACCCCTCCGCCGCCATGTCGGCGTTCGGCTGGACGCCCAGTCGGTCCGATCCGGTCAATCTGGTGCGGACAGCGGCCGCGTTCGAGGCGACGCGGGCGAAGGCTTAGCGGATCGTCGTCGTTCCGCACACGGCTTAGCCTGTTAAGAGCGGGCTAACGTGGTAACGCGTAACGTCAGCCCGCTTTTCTGGGTGACGACCAACCCGTGTCAATTCTTCGCGAGCCAACGCCGAACGACGCCGACCCTGGCGTCCGCGCCGACCGCATCACCACGGCCGGGGCTTCCGATGTGCTGGACCGGCTCAGCCATCCGGCGCTGATCGCCGCGGGCCTTGTCACCGTCGTTGGTCTGGACGCCATTCGCCGCAAACTGGGCGACCGCTGGCCGATCAAGCGTGCGCAGATCTGGGATCATGTGGAGCGCGAACTGGAGCGCACCCTCAGCGCCGCTGATATCTTCCTGCGGACGGACGACGTCAGCTACACCATCGCCCAGCCCGGTTCGGACCGCTACGCAGCCCAGGCGGTCTGTTTCACCATCCTGCAGGACGTGCTGAAATTCTTCCTCGGCGAGTCCCGCGCCGCCGACATCGATGTGCGCACGGTCTCCTCCATTGCCGGCGGCCAGATGACCTCCCAGCCGGTGGATCTGACCAAGCTTCGGCGCGGCGGGTCAGGCTCCGTGGCGGAGACGCCCGCCGAACAGCTTGCCGCCGCGGTCACCGGGCCCCTGGCCGACCACGCGCCGGCCGCCGCGCATTGGAAACCGCCCCTGGTCGGCCGCTCCAGCATCATCGAACTTTCGCCGACCAAGCGCGGAAGTTTCGACCTGAAGCTGAGCGTGGAAGGGGTGTGGAACCTCAAGCGCGGGGTGCTCACCTCCTTCGTCATCGAGCGGCACGGCGTTCGCGGCAAGACCGATGTCGCCGAGCTGGAAGAGATCGATGTGGCGACGTTGGCCTATGTCTCAACCCTGCTGGATGAGCAGGGTGAGCAGGGCGGGGCGCTGACCCTGCACCTGCCCTTGAGTTTTACATCGCTGGCCACCCAGAGAACCCGCCAGCGCCTGCTGAGCCTCACCCAGCCGGTGCGCGAGGCCATGCGCCGCACGGTCCTGCTTGAGATCGTCGACCTGGACCCCGGCGTGCCGCCTAGCCGGCTGATCGAGGTGGTGGGCCTGGTCCACTCCCTGTTCGTCGGCATCATTGGCCGGGTCAAACCGACCAAGGCCGCGTTGGCGGCGGTGAAGGGCTGCGGCCTGCGCGGCGTCGCGATCAACGCCGAGCATCTGAACCCGCACCAATTGGAGTTCGACGCCCGCCTGAAAGCCTTCGCGACCCTGTCGCGGGATGTCAGCCCCAATCTCCTGGTCCACGGCCTACCGAACCTTAAGCTGATCGACGTCGCCACAGCCGCCGGCTTCACCCACGCCAGCACGACCGAGGGGTAAAAAGCCAAGTTCAACTAACCGCGTTCCCCCGCCCTTGTGGCGGGGGCCCATTGAGCGCCGAGGTTGGCCGATCGGAATGGATGTGGCCGCTGCCGGGCTAACACTTGGCCGTTCCAGCCCAATGGACCCCAGGCACAAGGCCTGGGGAACGAGCATGGATTGGCCGCGCAACATATCCGCGATTGATCGCCGCGCCCCGGCCGCTACAGTCCACCGGCAAAGTCCGGGAGGCCGTTCCTGTCCGCTCAACCCATCCTGACCATCGATGACCTCAAGGTCGACTTCATCACCGGCGATGGGACTATCTCCGCCGTACGCGGGATCAGTCTGAAGGTCGCCCAGGGCGAATGCCTGGGCGTGGTCGGCGAGAGCGGTTCGGGCAAGAGCCAGACCTTCATGACGGTGATGGGCCTGCTTGCGGAAAACGGACGCGCCAGCGGCTCGGCCAAGTTCCACGGCCAGGAGCTGTTAGGCTTGAAGCCGTCGGCGCTGAACCGGCTGCGCGGCTCGAAGATGACCATGATCTTCCAGGACCCGCTGACGGCCCTGACGCCGCACGTGCGGATCGGCGACCAGATCACCGAGCCCTTGAAGCTGCATCTTGGCCTGTCCGATCGGGACGCCCGCAAACGGGCCCGCGATTGGCTGGACAAGGTGCGAATCCCCGAGGCCGCCCGCCGAATGAGGCAATATCCGCACGAGCTGTCAGGCGGCATGCGCCAGCGGGTGATGATCGCCATGGCCATGGCCTGCGAGCCGGAGCTGCTGATCGCTGATGAACCGACAACCGCCCTCGACGTCACGGTCCAGGCCGAAATCCTCGACCTGATGGCCGAGCTGAAGACCGAGACCCGCGCCGCGATGGTGCTGATCACCCACGACATGGGGGTGATCGCCCGCCTGGCCGATCGGGTCTGCGTGATGAAGGACGGTCTCTATGTGGAGCAGGCGCCCGCCGAGGCGCTGTTCGCCAATCCCTCCACCGACTACACGCGCGCCCTTTTGGCCGCCATCCCGCGCCTGGACCGCTCAGATCGCGGCGGCCGGCCGACGATCGACCCCGTCTCCGCCGACGCCCCCGTGGTGGTCGAGGGCCGGGACGTGAAGGTCTGGTTCCCGATCCACGACAAGCTGTTCACCCCGCGCCGGATGTTGCGGGCGGTGGATGGCGTCAGCTTCACCCTGCGCCAGGGCGAGACCCTGGGCGTGGTGGGCGAAAGCGGCTCGGGCAAGTCGACCCTGGCGCGCGCTGTGCTCAACCTTTTGCCGGCCACCGGCGGGACCGTCACCGTGCTCGGGCGCGACGTCACCCACGCCGACCGCGACGCCATGAAGGCCGCGCGCAAGGACCTGCAGATCGTCTTCCAGGATCCCCTGGCCAGCCTCGATCCCCGCATGACCATCGGGGATTCCATCGCCGAGCCGCTGCAGGCCTTCCGCCCCGACCTGAACCGCGCCGCCCGCGAGGCCGAGGTGCGGGCCATGATGAACCGGGTCGACCTCTCCGAGGCCCTGATCAACCGCTATCCGCACGAGCTGTCCGGCGGCCAGAACCAGCGCGTCGGCATCGCCCGGGCGATGATCATGAAACCCAAGCTGGTGATCTGCGACGAGGCCGTCTCGGCCCTGGACGTCTCGGTCCGTGCTCAGATCATCGACCTTTTGATCGAGCTGCAGAAGTCGCTGGGCATGGCGATGATGTTCATCAGCCACGACCTGGCGGTGGTGCGCGAGATCAGCCACCGGGTGCTGGTCATCTATATGGGCCGGGTGATGGAGGAGGCCAGCCGCGAAGACCTCTACGCCGACGCCCGCCACCCCTACACCCTAGGCCTGCTGTCCGCCGCCCCGATCCCGGACCCCGCGCTGGAACGAGGCCGCAAACGCGTGAGGCTGACGGGCGAGCCGCCCAGCCCCTTCGATCCCGCCAGCGCCCTGCGGTTCCTGCCATCAAAGAAGTCTGCCGATCCTAAGGCGCCCGTCTATGTGCCCAAGCTGGAAGAGGTTGGGCCTGGGCACCGGGTGGCGGAGTTCGACGCGGCTTAGCACCTGCGCCCACACCGCAGTCCGCAGCAAAACTCCCCACCCCGGAGCGCGGACGCACGAACCAAGCCTGCACGCGACGGTCGTTGCAGGCCTGGACTTGCACGTTGATCGAGGCGGCCATATCGTTTCGGCCAAGGGCGTTTCCACCAAGGATGCTGGCGGCGACTTAAGGGCATGGGCGGGCTGTGATGGAACCTCGACATGTCGCCAACATACGCCGGTCTCGCATTGTGTGCATTTTAGCGCCTGCGCAGAGCGCACCAAATTGCCAAACGTGGGGCCGAGGAAATGTTCGATAATCAATTTATCGCGCCAACCGCCGCTTGGAACGACAACTTTGCCTGGTCCACCGGTGTGGACCCGACAGTTAATTCTACCGAAAATGTCGAAATCCTCGCTGGCAACAGTGCGACAATATTTGTCGCGTGCCAGATCGGCAGTGTGACGATGGATAGTGGTTCGTCTATCCTCATCCAGGAGACCAACTTCAGCGTTGGTGATACCGGTTCCGGAGCCGTGTTGGGTGGGCCGAATACGAGCATAACATTACAGGTGGGAGCATTTACCGGGGCAAACCTCGAGGCGGGGGCTGCTGTAACGTCAGCATCGGGCACAGTATACTTAGAAGGTGATAGCCCGTACATTGCCACCTATACGTGGAACGGCGGGGGTACACCGTCAACGGTAACTCAGGTCGTCAATATGGGGAACGGCAGTAATGGTAACGCGCCATATAACAATGTGTTTCATTTCAACACCCAGTTTGATGGAACGATAACAGGGTTCCAGCAAAATAATTACATAGAGGGCCCCAACAGTACCTTTTTGGGCGACACGATCGGCACAAACACGGTTTCGGAGACCTATGCCAGCGGAACCTATACGATCAACTTTAGCGGCCCCGTCACCTACGACTCCTCGAACCTGGCCGTCGCCTCTGACGGCACGATCACCACCACCAATACGGTCCCTTGCTTCGTCACTGGGACGATGATCCTCACCGCCTCTGGCGAAGTCGCGGTGGAAGACCTGCGCGTCGGCGACCTGGCGGTCACGACATCTGGCCAGCACCGGCCCATCGTCTGGATTGGCCGGCGGGAGCTGCGTCGTGAGGTCTCGGACCGGGCTGAGTTTCCCGCGCCCATCCGGGTTCTGGCAGGCGCCTTTGGCGACCACTTGCCGGTCCGCGATCTCTGGCTGTCGGCCAACCATGCGGTCTGCGTCAAGGTGGTGGACGAGGTGCTGATCCCGATCGGCGCCCTCGTCAACGGATCGACCGTCGCCCGGATGGAGGACGTCGACGAGGTCACCTACTGGCATGTGGAGCTGCAGAGCCACGACATCCTGGTCGCCGATGGGCTGCCGGCCGAAAGCTATCTGGAATGCAGCGACCGGCGCTGGTTCCGCCAGGATGGCCCGGTGCGAGAGCCCAAACGCGCCGTCCTCGACGTCGCCACCCACTCCTGCCGCCCCTTCTACAACACCGGCTACATGGTCGACGCGGTCAAGCACCAGCTGGAGCGCCGGGCCTTAGACCTGGGCTGGAAGATAACCAGCGACATGGATCTGCATATGGTCGTCGACGGCCGCCGGGTGGACCCCGACATGGTCGATGGCGAGGCTCGGTTCCAGTTCTCGCCTAGGGCCAGGGAGGTCACCTTGGTCTCCGAGACCTACGTTCCCGCGCATGGGGTAGCCAGCGGCGGCCAGCGCAGTCTCGGCGTCTCCATCGCCGGACTTCGGATCGACAATCATCAGGGCCGCGCCTGGGACGTCCGGCTCGATGATCCGTGCTGGGGGGGCGGCTTCCATCCCCAGGAGGCCGCGGCCGGCCTGCCGTGGCGCTGGACCGACGGCCGGCTGACGCTTGCCCCAAGCTTGCGGGCCGACTGTATGACCGACGTGCTCGTCTACGTTGACTTCGACCAGAAAGCCGGCCGCAGGTGGATCGCGCCGATCGCCGCGGTGGAGGTCGGAGCCCTGGGACCCTCTGAGCGCGCCGGATTACTCGTCGCCGCCCGCTAGGGCTGTTCGACCTCGGAAGCGACTGCCGCCTCGCTCTCGCTCTGCGAGGGAAGTGATGTCTGCACGCGTGGGTCGCGGCGCGTCTATCCTTGCGCCTCGCTTGGGCGGGGCATAGCGTCTTTTCGAAGTGCGGCGGACCAGTCTGCAAGTAGGGGTGAAATCATGGCGAACGATCAGTGGATCGGAAGTACCGGCGACTGGAACACCGCTGCGGACTGGTCCGCCGGCGCCCCGCCCGCCACCACCGACACCGCCGAAATACTATCCAGCGGCGATCCAACAATAGAACAGGGTGAATATATCGCAGTTGATAGTCTGACGTTGGGCAGTGGATCTGCTCTATTAGATAACGGGGTCGTTACGATTGGAGGGGCTGGGGCCGGCGATAGCATTGGCGGTGCCAACTCCAGTATTGTAATCCGTCCGGCAAACAGTTTTGGTGGGGCTCAGTTAACTGCAGGAAGTAATATCACCTCTGCAAGCGGTACGGTTTATGTATATAATACGTTAGCGCCGGCTTCCTATACGTGGGACGGAGGTGGAACGCCCTCGTCGGTCACACAAGTCGTTGATATGGGTTCGAATTTTAACGGCTTACCTGCCAGTTTTGGCTCAACGGCTGGCGGAGGGGGCGATGCTTCTTTTACCTTCAATACTCAATTCTACGGGACTATAGAGGGGTTTTTCGGCAGCGACAGTATATCTGGACCCAACGCCGCGACGCCGAGTGATGCCTTCCTTGGCGACACGATCGGCACCAACACGATCACTGAAACCTATGACAGCGGAACCTACACGCTGAATTTTACGGGGGCAGTCACCTATAATTCTTCGAATCTAGTTGTCAGCCCCCAAGGTTCGATCACCACCACCAATACAATCTCCTGCCTTGCCTCGGGAACGATGATCCTGACCGCATCCGGCGAGGTCGCGGTGGAAGACCTTCGGGTCGGAGATCTTGCTGTAACCACGTCCGGCCAGCATCGGCCCATCATCTGGATCGGTCAGCGGGAGCTGCGGCGCGAGCTCACCGACAGCGAAAGGTTTCCCGCGCCCGTCCGGGTTCTGGCCGGCGCCTTTGGCGACCACCTGCCGGTCCGCGATCTTTGGCTGTCGGCCAACCATGCAGTCTGCGTCAAGGTGGTGGACGAGGTGCTGATCCCGATTGGCTCGCTGGTCAATGGCTCGACCGTCGCCCGGATGGAGGTCGACGAAGTCACCTACTGGCATGTGGAGCTGCAAAGCCACGACGTCCTGGTCGCCGATGGTATGCCGGCGGAGAGCTATCTGGAATGCAACGATCGTGGGTGGTTCCGAGCCGACGGTTCGGTCGCGGAGCCGCATCGCGCGTACGTCGACGTGGCGACCCACTCCTGCCGACCTTTCTATAACACCGGCTATGTGATCGATGCGGTCAAGCACCAGCTGCAATGCCGGGCCGAGGCTCTGGGCTGGCGCATCACCTGCGATATGGACCTGCACCTGATCGTCGATGGCCGCCGGGTCGATCCGGACATGGTCGATGGCGAGGCCCGGTTCCAATTCTCGCCCAGGGGCAAGGATGTCGCCCTGGTCTCGGAGACCTACGTCCCGGCTCATGGCGTTGCGAGCGGCGACCAGCGCAACCTCGGCGTCTCCATCTCGCGGCTGCGGATCGATGACCACCAGGGTCGGGCCTGGGACGTGTCGCTCGACGATGACCGGCTGGAGGGCGGCTTCCAGCCCGAGGAAGCCGCCGCCGGCTATGGCTGGCGCTGGACCGACGGCCGGCTGACCCTGCCCGCCGACCTGTGGGCCGACTGCCTGACCGACGTGCTGCTCTACGTCGACTTCAACCAGAAGGCCGGGCGCAGGTGGATCGCGCCGGAGGGCGAGGCCGCGCAGGCGGCGGCCGAGCGTGCGAAGCTTAGCGCCTAGACCCTAGCGCCGTCCCGCCACCGGGAGCGAGCTCGACAGGCCGCCGTCGACCACGATCGCCTGGCCGTCGACGTAGGACGAGTCGTCCGAGGCCAGGAACAGGGCCGCGCCGGCGATCTCGCTGGGCACGCCGCCGCGTTGCAGCGGGTTCAGCTGGCCGATCTTGCCCTCGGTGCCCTTTTCGCGGGCGCGGTCGAACATCGGCTGGGTCATGCCGGTCTCGATCAGACCCGGGCAGATGGCGTTGACGCGGATGCCGGTGCCGGTCAGCACCTGGGCCGTCGTCTGCACCAGGTTGATCACCCCGGCCTTCGAGGCGCTGTAGGGGATCGGCCCCGCGCCCGAACGGATGCCGGCTACCGAGGCGGTGCAGATGATCGAGCCCTTTTTGTTGGGAATCATCGCCTTGGCCGAATGCTTGATCGCCAGGAAGGGGCCGATCAGGTTGATGCGCAGAATCTCGGTCCACTGCTCGGCGGTCAGCTCGAACATGTCGCTGTAGCCGCCGCTGACGCCGGCGTTGGCGTAGGTGATGTCGATCTTGCCGAACTTTTCGACCACGGTCGCGACCGCCTTGGCGACGTCGGCCTCCAGGCCCGCGTCCCCGGTCATGGCGAAGGCTTCGCCGCCGGCGTCGGTGATCATCTTGGCGGTTTCGTGGACAGCCTCGGCGCGGTCGAAACAGACCACCTTGGCGCCTTCCTTGGCGAACAGAATGGCGCTGGCCCGGCCGATGCCGCTCGCCGCGCCGGTGACCAGTGCGGCCTTGCCCTCAAGTCGCGCCATAATGTCCTCTCCCTGATTTCGAACGTTTGTTTGATCGACAAGCCATAGAGGGGGAAGGCCGTGGCCCGCAAGCCTTTGTCGCCCAGAAGCCGTGTGCTAGGCGGGCTCCGACCGATCCTTGCTGCCGAGCCGGAACAGGGCGCCCAGGCCAAGGCCCGCCAGAAGGGCCACGGCCATTGTGGTCTTGGGCCGCATCTGGGCGCTGGAGACCAGGCTGGATTGGCGCACCTTGGCGTGGAAGGCGCGCTCGCGCAGGTCGCGGCTGGGATGGTGCAGGTTGTCGCCCGGCGCATCGGTGCGCTTGGCGCGGTCGTGGTTCACGCCAGCCGCCTGGCCGGCCAGCAGGCGCTGGGCGGCCCAAGGCCAGAAGGCGCCCAGGATCCGGATCGCCGGCCCGTCCGCCCCGCCGATGTCCAGCTCGCGCACCGGATGTTCCGCCGCATGCAGGATGGCCTGGGCGACCAGCGGGGTCGCATAGACCGCCGACGGCGATTCCACGGCCAGCTCGGTCAGGTTGCGGGCGTGTTCGGCATAGGGGCTGTCTACCGCCTGCGGCTTGATCAGGGTCACCGAGACCGGCACGCCCTGGCCGGCCAGCTCGAACTGCAGCGCCTGGGTGAAGGTCTTCACCGCCGATTTCGAGGCGGAGTAGACGCCTTGCATCGGCGCCGGCACATCGCCGAGGGCGGAGCCGACATTGATCACCGCGCCGCCGCCATCGCGGGTGCGCAGATGTTCGACCGCGACACGCGAGCCGTACACCACGCCCCAATAGTTGGTGTCGAACAGCCGGCGCTGATCCTCCAGCGGGGTGTCGGTCACCGCGCCAATGATGGTCACGCCGGCGTTGTTGACCCAGGTGTCGAAGCCGCCGAACTCGGCGATGGCGAAGTCGGCGACGGCCTGGACCTGGTCGCAGACGCCCACATCCGCGACCACATAGG
>Ga0302314_10015836_pt1 | contig 12788 bp, 11 predicted proteins | sample III_Palsa_N2_3_FD_200533 | JGI IMG/M metagenome (GOLD analysis project Ga0302314, IMG submission 200533) | Peat permafrost microbial communities from Stordalen Mire near Abisko, Sweden - III_Palsa_N2_3 | ecosystem: Environmental > Terrestrial > Soil > Palsa > Peat permafrost | place: Sweden...
GACCCGATCCCGGTCTCGATCTCCGACAACTACCTCGTCTATCGCGAAAAGGAGGCGACCCAGGAACTCCAACTGCTGGGTAAGTACCAGCGGTTCGATTTCGCTACCGGCTTCTATTTCCTCTACGAGGACTTCTCGAGCAACCGGATCGGCTATGTGGTTTCGCCGACCGCCGCCACGGCGACCCCGGCCTATCCGGAGGATCAGATCGCCGACACCAAGACCTTCAACTACGCGGCCTATGCGCAAGGGAATTACCACTTCACCGATCAGCTGACCGGCACGCTCGGGCTGCGGTACACGATCGAAACCCGGGATTTCAATTTTGCGGGCGTCTATGACTATCTGTCCGGGGCGCCGATTACGCCCGTGCCCGGCGCGCCAACCTCGACCGCCGGCGGTTACGCGGCCGCCAACAACTTTACCTACATCGGCGACAAGACCTGGTACTCGCTGACGCCGAAATACGTCCTTTCCTATCAGTTCACGCCCGGGGCCTATGGTTATGCCAGCCTGTCCGAGGGGTTCGACGCCGGCGGTTTCAACAACCGGGCGAGTTCGCTGGCGACCGCCCTGCCCTACAACCAGGAAAATGTCACCACCTACGAAATCGGGCTGAAGACCGACTGGCTCGAACACCGCCTGCGCGTCGACGGCACCTTGTTCTACAACGCCTATACCGGCCTCCAGGAAACCGCCGACGTCATCAGCCCGGTGACCAACGCCTACGTGTCGGTGCGGTCAAACGCCAATCGCGCCCACACCGAGGGGTTCGAACTGGAAACCAGCGCCCAGCCGATCTCTGGCCTTCGGCTGACCGGGAACGTGAGCTATCTGCAGACGCGGTTCGATTCCTTCGCGAACGCGGCGGCCACCGTCGTCGCCGGAAAGCCGGTGCTGCTGGGCGCCACAGGCAATCAGCTGCCGCTGTCGCCGCATTGGCAGCTTTACGGCGCGGTCGACTACCGGCTTCCGCTCAACCTTCCGGGCGAGGCGCGCGTCGGCGCGGACATCACCTACGAGTCCACCTACTTCTCGGACGTCTTCAACTACCGGCAGGGGGAGGTCCCCGACCAGGGTTATCTCGACGCCTATATCAGCTATGCGCCCGCCCATAGTCCCTGGCAGTTCACCCTGACGGGTCGCAACCTCGCCAATCACATCGCCTATCAGAGCATAACCTGGGGCGGCACATCGAACCTGTGGGAGGGTCCGGTCGGTCCGCCGCGGACCATCTTCTTCAAAATCTCCTACAAGAACTGATGAGACCGGAGCGCGGGGCGAGCAGTCCCGCGCTCAAGGACCGATTTGCGCCCCTCGTCAGATATTGGCCGGGGTCGTCGCTGGCGCCCAGCGGGTCCAGGAAGCAGACCGGACATCGACTGCCGCGGGGATGATCCCCAGACGCTTGAAGACGTCGGCATTGGCTTGCTGAATCCGGGTGACGGCGTCCGTCACCGGCGCGACGACGAACGGGCCGCGTTGGAGAGCGATGGCGACGATATCGCTCGGCAGCCCAGTAGCGGCTTGGATGGTCGCGGCCGCCGCCGTCTGATGGGCGTTGCCCCAGGCGGCCTCGGCCGCCAGCGCGTCCAGCAGGCTGTTCAGGACCGTCGGCGAACTGGCGGCGAAGCTTTGCGAGGCGATGTAGAAGCTGTTGGTCGGCGCCACTCCGCGTCCATCGACGATCAGCCGCGAGCCGCCGGCCTGCTGGGCAATCGCAAAATAGGGGTCCCAGACCGCCCAGCCATCGACGGCGCCGTTGGCGAATGCCGCGGCTGCATCGGTCGGCGAAAGATAGACCGGCGTGATGTCACCCAGAGTGAGGCCGGCCTTGGTCAGGGCCTGGACCACGAACAGGTGGGCGGACGACGCCTTGGTGAAGGCGATACGTCGGCCCTTCAGATCGCTGACGGCGTGAAAGGCCGAACTCGCCTTAACCAGGAGCCCCTGCCCCTTGCCGGTCAGGGTTTGGACCGCCGCATAGATGATGGATGAACCGGCGGCTTGGGCGAAGATCGGCGGCGTGTCGCCAACGGCGCCGAAATCGATCGCACCGGCCCGCATAGCCTCCAGCATCGGCGGGCCCGACCCGAACTGCGCCCAGTCGACCCCCGCGACTCCGGTGCTGGCGAGGCGTTGCGGCAACCTTCCGCCGGTCTGGGCCAGGAGCAGGACGCCGTTCTTCTGATAGCCGATCCGCAGGCGGCCAAATCTCCCCGCGGCTCGCGGTGCACATGACGCCAGCGTGGCGGCGCCGGCGCCCACGACCAACGCCCTTCGGCTGAACCCTTTTCCCGCCATCATCGGCTACAACTCCACGACGGCCGATCGGATCATCTCCGACAGCCGGGCCAGGGTAGGGTGCGGGTCCACGCGGGTGTGCCGGGTGTAGGCTACCCTCGGCAGAGGCGGCAGGCTGGGCGCGAGCTCGGGATCGATGGCCCGCTTCAGGACGATGTCGGTTCGGCAGGTGATGCATAGATCCGATTGCACCGCGGCCCGCAGCGCCGACAGGCTCGGGGTTTCCAGCACGATCCGATAGCGGCGACCCGCGGCGTCCAATGCCGCCAGAGCGGCGTCGCGGAACCGGCAAGGCGTTTCGAGCACCGCCAGCGGCAGCACCGCCAGCTCCGCGAGCATGGGGTCTCCGAGCCAGACCATGGGCGCGGTCTTCAGCGCGGCGGGATCGTCCGCCGCCCCCATGCAGAGCACGACATCAAGGCGGTCGGAGCTGAGCAGGTCGAGCAACTCCGCCGATCCGCCGACCCGCACCTGCAGCTGCGTCTCGCCATTCAGCCGGGCGAACTGGGAGAGCACGCCGGTCAGCAGGGTCTCGGCGAAATCCTGCACCAGGCCAACCCGCGCCGGCCCCGCCAGCACGTCCCCGGTGAGCGCGGCGACCGCGCGATCATTAGTATTGAGCATTTCGCGCGTATAGCTGAGCAGGGTCTCCCCGGCCGGCGTCAGGCTCAGTCGACGACCGTCGCGGCGAAACAGAGCAGCCTGCAGCGTCTCTTCAAGCCGTTTCATCTGCAGGCTCAACGCCGACTGGGTAACAAACACCCGCTCCGTCGCGCGCAGCATCGAACCGGAATCGACGATCGCCGCAAAGCTGCGCAGCAGGTCCGTCGGCAGGTTCACGGCCATCCCAGGCTCCAAGTATGAGTTTCTCTAAAGGGCGGTCTTAAGATAAGTCTATTGAACCGATGGGAATTAGAGGTGCTTCTATCGGGCGACAAAAGCAAGGGGCTGCAAGGCCTGGGAGTTGGCAGTGTCTCTGGTGGAAGCCATTAATTTTTCTAATCGTTTGCCGGCGCTGAAGGTGCCCGCACGGCTCCAGCGCTGGCTTTCGCCGCTGGTGTTGCTCGGCCTCTGGGAATTCGGTTCTCGGACCGGGATCATTCCGGAACACGTCCTGGCCGCGCCCACGGCCGTGCTCCACACGGTCTGGCAGATGCTCAGCAGCGGCGAACTGCCCTTCAACATGCTGGTTTCCCTCGGCCGCGCCATGGCGGGGCTTGCGATCGGCATTGGCGTCGGCTCGACGCTCGCCGTGGCGGCGGGGCTGAGCAAGCCGGGGGAAAACGCCGTCGATCCACCGGTGCAGATGCTGCGCACCTTGCCGTCGCTCGCCCTGACGCCACTGTTCATTGTCTGGTTCGGGATCGGCGAGACGCCGAAGATCGCCCTAATCGCCCTGGCGACGACCTTCCCAATCTATCTCAACCTCTACAATGGCATTCGCGGCGTCGATCCGAAGCTGATCGAGGCGGCCAAGAGCTTCGGCCTGCGCGGCTGGGGCCTCATCGCCGACGTGGTCCTGCCGGGCGCCCTGCCCTCATTCCTGCTAGGCCTGCGCTACGCCCTAGCCGGGTCCTGGCTGACCTTGGTCGTGGCCGAGCAGATCAACGCCTCGGCGGGCCTGGGCTATCTGATCAACAACGCCAGGGACTTCTCCCGCACCGACGAAATCGTCGTCTGCTTGATCGTCTACGCCCTGTTGGGACTTACTGCCGACGCCATCGTCAGGGCGCTTGAGCACCGAGCGCTCGCCTGGCGGCCCTCCTTCATCAAATCATGAGTTCGACACCCGCCATGGTCCAGGCCAGCATTCACCCGTTCAATTCCGCCCCCGTGGCCGATCCCGCCCCTCCGTCGGAAAGGCAGCCAGCGGTCCAGGTCCGCAACTTCAGCCGGGTGTTCGGCGACACCGCTGTTCTGCGCGATCTGGATCTCGAGATCGGCGCCGGCGAGTTCGTCGCGCTCTTGGGCCGCAGCGGCTCGGGCAAGACCACCCTGCTGCGCACCCTGGCCGGTCTCGATGCGGCCGACGCCGAGCACGTGCGCACGCCCTCAAGCCGCGCCGTGGTGTTCCAGGACGCCCGACTGCTGCCGTGGAAGCGGGTCTGGCGGAACGTCGCCCTGGGGCTTTCGGGCGCCGATGCGCGCGGGCGGGCCGAAGCTGCACTCAAGGAAGTCGGGCTGGGCCATCGATTGGACGTCTGGCCCTCGACCCTGTCCGGCGGAGAGGCCCAGCGGGCGGCGTTGGCCCGCGCTCTGGTGCGCGAACCGCGCCTGCTGCTGCTGGACGAACCCTTCGCGGCGGTCGACGCCCTGACGCGCCTGCGCATGCACGATCTGGTGCTGTCGCTCTGGCGCGCCCATGCGCCCGCCGTGCTGCTCGTCACCCACGACGTCGACGAGGCCATCACCCTGGCCGACCGGGTACTGGTGCTGGACGCCGGTCGCATCGCCGCCGAGGAAGTCATCGACCTGCCAAGGCCTCGCGACGGCGGCCCGGCGTTCCAGGCGATCCGGCGGCGGCTGCTGCGGCGTCTGGGCCTGGACGTTCCGCCGCCGGCCGGCGCCGAGGGCGAGCTGGTCGCCTATCCCACCGGCGAGGTGCTGTGATGACCGCGCTGACGGCTGTCCGGCCGATCATGACCTTGGGCGATGACGACCTGAACCTCGACGCCGTCCTGCCGGCGCTTACGGAGCGGTTCACCGCGACGGCGGACCAGCACGACCGCGACTCCAGCTTTCCGTTCGACAACTTCGCCGCTCTGCACGAGGCCGGCCTGCTGACCCTGACGACGCCGAAATCGCTGGGCGGCCATGGCGCCGACCTGCCGACCACCCTGAAGGTGATCCAAGCCGTGGCGCGGGGCGAGCCCGCCACGGCCCTGGTGCTGTCAATGCAGTATCTGTTCCACGCCTCCCTCGAGGCCCGGGGCGGCTGGCCGGACCACTTGAAGCGTCTGGTCGCCGACGACGCGCGTCAGAACGGCGGCCTGATCAACGCCCTTCGCGTGGAGCCGGACTTGGGCACCCCGGCGCGCGGCGGGCTGCCAGCGACGGTGGCCCGGCGCACGCCGGACGGTTGGCGGATCAGCGGCCGGAAAATCTATTCGACCGGCTCTCCCGGCCTGACCTGGATGCTGGTCTGGGCCAGGACCGACGAGGCGGAGCCCCGCGTCGGCGGCTGGCTCGTGCATCGCGACACGCCCGGCTGGCATATCGAGGAGACCTGGGACCACACCGGCCTGCGCGCCAGCGGCAGCCATGATGTGGTGTTCGAAGACACCTTGGTCTCGGACGATCGGGCGCTGTCGCCGCAACCGGCCGGATCGCCCCAGGCGCCCGATCCGGTGATGGCGATCTGGTCTCCGGTGCTGACGGCCGCGATCTACGATTCCGTCGCCCGCGCCGGCCGTGACTGGTTCGTCCGGTGGCTGATCGAACGCAAGCCCGCCAACCTGGGCGCGGCGCTTTCAACCCTTCCCAGGTTTCAGGAGATCGTCGGCGAGATCGATGGCCTGCTACTGCAGAACAGAGTGTTGCTGGACGCCGCCGCGAACGGCCGACTGCGCCCGAGCGAATGCGGTTTGGGCAAACATCTGGTCACCGAGAACGCCATCGCGGCGGTGGAGAAGGCGATCGCCGCATCCGGCAATCCCGGGCTTTCCCGCCACAACGCCCTGCAACGCCACTACCGCGATGTGCTCTGCGGCCGGATCCATACGCCGCAGAGCGATGTCGTCCTGACCACGGCGGGGAAGGCGGCCTTCGCCGCTGTTCAGGCCGCGCTCCCATGAGCCTAACTAAAGAACGCCGTTAGCAATTCTCGCTAATTCCCATTCGCTGAATGGGTATTATGCATCACCCATTTTCCGGAGGAGATCATCTCCATGACCGTCGAATTCATTGGCTTCATCGGCTTCCAGCACGGATCGGAGATTCATCCCAGCTCCGGGCCGGCGCTCGACACGGACTACGTCGAGACCATCGCCAAGGCGCACGATGACGGCGGGTTCGACCGGGCGCTGATCGCGTTCGGCTCCTCGTCGCCCGAAAGCATCCTGGCCGCCTCCCATGCGGCCTCGGTGACCAAAAACCTGGGCTTCATGATCGCCCATCGCCCCGGCTTCACCGCACCCACCGTGGCGGCGCGGCAGTTGGCGACCCTGGACCAGTTCACCCACGGCCGCATCGCCGTGCACATCATCACCGGCGGCTCCGACGACGAACTGGCCAAGGACGGTGATCACCTGACCAAGGACGAGCGCTATGCCCGCACCGACGAGTATCTCGATATCGTCCGGCAGGAATGGACCAGCGAAAAGCCGTTCGATTACGACGGCAAATACTATCAGGTGAAGGGCGCCTTCGGGTCGGTGAAGCCGTTCCAGAAGCCCTATCTGCCGATTTATTTCGGCGGCTCCTCCGACGCGGCCATCCCGGTGGCGGGCAAGCATGCGGACATCTATGCGCTCTGGGGCGAAACCCAGGCACAGGTGCGTGAGACCGTCTCCCGCGTCCGGGCTTCGGCCGCCAAGTGGGGCCGTGATCCGCGCTTCAGCCTTTCCCTGCGCCCGGTCCTGGCGGACACCGAAGACGGCGCCTGGAAGCGCGCCAAGGAGATCGAGGACCGCACCCGCGAGCTGAGGGAGAAGGCGGGCCAGAAGACCACCGGCCACGCCCCGCCCAACGCCGGCGCCCAGCGTCTTCTGGACGCTGCGGCCCTTGGAGCGCGCGTGGACAAACGACTTTGGACCGGCGTCGCCGCCCTGACCGGAGCCAGCGGCAATTCCACCGGGCTTGTCGGCACGCCGGAGCAGGTGGCGGACGCCCTGCTGGACTACTACGACCTCGGCGTCTCCACCTTCCTGATCCGCGGTTTCGATCCGCTGGAAGACGCCGTCGCCTACGGTCGCGATCTGCTGCCGCTGGTGCGCGAGCTGGTGGCCGCGCGGGACGCCAACCCGGCCCGCGCGGCGAGCTGATCGGGTCACGTCATCCCGTCACCCCACTGGCGGCGCAGTCTGAACGGAGCCCACGGCGCGAACCATCGCGAGCCGTGGGTTTTCGTCTAAGGTGCATTGGACACAGGTCCCTCGGCGCCACTTACGCCAACCGGCTTTGAAAGGCTCAAGACCCCGCAATGAGCGATCACCACGACCACGATCACCCGCACGATTGGAAGCACGACGGCGTGCGGGTGATCCCGGGCGACCAGCTCGATCCCACGACCGCCTCCACGCCGGGCATGAACCGCGCCGCGGCGATCAACTTCGCCCGGGTCGGCGCGGAGAAGCTTTGGGCCGGGACGGTGACCATCCACGCCGGGGCCAAGACGGGCGCCCACCATCACGGCGAACTGGAGAGCGTCATCTATGTGCTGAAGGGCAAGGCCCGCATGCGCTGGGGCGACGCCCTGCAGTACGTCGCCGAGGCCGGTCCTGGCGACTTCATCTATGTCCCGCCGTTCGTGCCGCACCAAGAGATCAACGCCTCCGACGACGAGACCTTGGAATGTGTCCTGGTCCGCAGTGGCGGCGAGGCGGTGGTGGTCAACCTCGACATCGCGCCAATCGAAAAGCCCGAGGCCGTCGCCTGGGTGGATTCGATCCACAAGGCTGACTGAGATGCCGCCTCGCGATCGGCGATCACGACAGCATGACCGCGAAGGTCATAGAGCCGGCATGACGTCGACACTCTTTCGGGCCAAGGCGCCCTGGGTCTATCCACGTGTGGAAGAGCTGGTCGCCGCCTTGCGCGACCTGCGGCTGCAGTCGCACCGCAACCGCTATGGCGACACGCCCCTGCCCGAGTTGCCGTCGAAGACGGCAATGGCGGAGATCATCGCGGCGCTGACGGCCGTGATGTTCCCTCGCCACTTTGGCCCGCCGGGCCTGGCGGGAGAGGACATCGACAGCTTTGTCGGCTCGGCTCTGACCGCCGCTTTGAAATTCCTGCACAGGCAGGTCAGCCTGGAACTCGAACTGACCACCCACGCCACTCAGGTTTCAGGTGAGAACCACCACGCGCGCGCGGCCCAGATCGCCAGCCGGTTTGGCGACGAACTGCCGGCGATCCGCGCCCTTCTCGAAACCGACATTCGCGCAGCCTTCGAAGGCGACCCCGCCGCCAAGAGCCTCGATGAAGTGATGAGCTGCTATCCCGGCGTCCTGGCGATCATTCACCACCGACTGGCCCACGGCCTATACCGGTTCGGCGCGCCAATGCTTGGGCGAATGGTGTCGGAAGCCGCGCACGGCGCGACGGGGATCGACATCCATCCCGGCGCCGAGATCGGCGAGAGCTTCTTCATCGACCACGGCACCGGCGTGGTGGTCGGCGAGACCGCCATCATCGGCCGCCACGTCCGCCTCTATCAAGCTGTCCCCTCGGCGCGAAACGGTTTGAGACAGACCAGAACGGCCATCTGTTGAAAGACTATCCGCGCCATCCGATCCTGGAGGACGATGTCGTGGTTTATGCCGGCGCCACCATCCTTGGCCGCATCACCGTGGGCGCGGGCTCGGCGATCGCCGGCAATGTCTGGCTCACCCACGACGTACCTGCAGGCAGCTTCATCACCCAGGCCAAGGAACGCAGCGACGTCATGGACGATGGCGCCGGCATCTAACGACCGCGCCCGGAGCGTCAAGCCAGCGCGGGGTAGCCCCGATAGATCGCCGTTTGTTCGAAATGGGCCAGCACGCGATAATGCGATACCGGCAGATCGGAGAACCCATCCAGCATCAAGGCCGCGCGCACGTCCCGCAAAGCCGGATCATGCGCCACCGCTTCGAGCGCTGAACGGATTTTCCCACGGGTTTCCACGTCGGTATCGCGGCCGGTGATCAGCGGAAGTCCTGGGCTGCGCACGGTCCAGCTTAGCATCCTCAGGCGCTGGGTCAGGGCCGGTCGCAGGCGCTGCAGATGAGCCCAGGTGATACAGTCGAGAGCGGCGACATCGGCCTCGCCCGCCGCAACCTGTTCGGCGCTGGCCTGATGAGACCCCGTGACGACCACCGCGCTGAAGAAACGCCCGTCCCGGGAAAGCGGCGCCAGCTCGAACCGCAACAGGTTCATGCCGCTGTTCGATCCGTGGTCGTTGACCGCCCCGCGCAGCCCGAACAGATCTGCAAGAGTCCTAGCCTCACTGCCTGTCCTCACCACAACAGCGCTGCGGTGGTAGGGTCCCTCGCAACCGGGCGCACGATATCGCGGCGTTGCGATCAGGCGAACGCCATGGGCGTTGAGCAGGGCGCCGAGCGGATAGCCGCAAGTCTGGGCAAGCAGCAAATCAGGGTCGGTCCAGACCGTGTCGAGGGGCGCGCCCCTGAGGAGGGTCTGCGGCGCACCGACCACGCCGCGATCTTCGAGCGCCGCGGCAATGGCGGCCCAGAGGGCATCGTTGGTCGCCTGCAAACCGTCAAGATCGTACATCGCCAGACTGGCCGTCCGCGCCAGGGAAGGCCCGCTGTTCAGCTGCGCGGGGTGAGCCAAGGCGTTCACGACAGGCTCGCCGGGTTGGGCGGCGGACTTTGCGGCCGATCGTGCGCGCGGAACAGATAGCGGCGGAAGACATCCGCATAGCCGGCATAGACCAGTCCGCCGTTGGTGTGCAGCAGCTGGTCCCGGTTTTGCCGGTAGAAGGCGGGCAGCCTGTACCAGGCTAGGCCGGGACGGTCGTGATGAGCCGCGTGGAGATTGTTGTTCAGGAACAGCAGGCCGAGGACGGGCGCGCGTTCCACCATCGCGACGCGCCGGGCGGGATCGGGGTCGGCGCGATGTTCCGCGAACGACCGGATAAGCGACATCGCGGCGCCCGGGTAGACGAAGGAGGTCAGATAGGCCGCAAGGCTCATCCGGCAGACCTCGTGCACCCAAAACCAAACCAATCCAACTAGGAGCGCATGAGTCGCCCAAAGCCGGAGCCTCGCGCCATCGCCCCGCATGAGCTGACCTGATTCCAAAGCCAGAAAACGCGCGACGTCGAACATCGGTCCTACGATCAGGCGCCCGGCCAGGGTCGCCTGTATCCGGCGGCTTACCCGGTCTAAAGTCCGGACGCGGCCGGGACCTTGGAGGCCATAGCGGGATTCCGGATCGTGCTCGGGGTCGGTCAGATGTTCGGTCGCATGGTGAGCCAGGTGGCTGCGACGATAGGCTTCGAAGGGCAGCCAAAGCGACAACGGCGGCAGGGCCAGCATAAGGTTCACGCGCCGCCAGGGCGTCGGATGGCCATGGATGACCTCGTGTTGAAGCGAGTTGTGCCAGGCCGCCAGCCAGCCGCCGGCAATGCACAACAGAGCGGGCTGAATGCGGCTGTGAAAATAGGTCGCCAGCCCCCATCCCCCGTAGATGGCGCCCGCGACGGCCAAGGTTGGCCATTCGACCCTTAGGGACCTGTGTTCGCCCGGGAGGCTTGGCCGCGCCGTATCTGTCACTGATCGCCCCTGTTTGTTGGTGGGACTAGCATCCGGACGAGGCCCGATCCAATTCAGATCGCTTTAGTATGATATCAGAATTTCTTGGCAAACCGTTGCAGCTAGCTTGGTGGCGTTCAAATCAAGTCGACAAGCTGGAAATCTCCAGGAGCCTGCAGAAATTTTGTTGACGACTTATCATACTGTTGAAGTATGAATTGAGGGCGGCGAAACCCTCCTCAGGTTGCCGCGTGAAGAAGTGCGGGCCGGGGGTGGATTGCCCGGCCCGCGCGACAACGCTCAGCCACCGTGCGTTCGGCCAAATCTCAACCGGATGCGGTGCTAGGCGCCGAGAATGTCCGGCGCCACGAGAGCATCCTGCAGAGTGGTGCGATCCAGAATGTCTGACACCTCATTGCGCACCGCATGGAATACCCGCCGCAGGACGCAGGTCGTCTCGTCGCTGCAATCGTCACAGCGCTGATAGAAGTTGCGGCTGACGCAGGGCAGCAGGGCCAATGGCCCATCGGTAACCCGCATGATGTCGCCGAAAGTGATCATATTCGCCGGGCGCGCCAGGCGGTAGCCGCCGAGCGGCCCGCGCGTGCTGTCGACCAGCCGGGCCCTCCGCAGATCCGACATGATCGCCTCAAGGAATTTGCGGGGGATCTGCTCGTCGACCGACAGGATGCTGACCTGACGCGGCGAGTCGCCGTTGCGCGCCAGATTGAGCAGAGCCTTCAAGGCATAGCGACCACGTTGAGACAGCAAGAAGGAGCCTTTCTCCCTTCAAGCGAAGCCCCAACTGACGGGAAGAGTCGGGTGACAGGGAATGGCCACGATATGGGCCTTGCGGATCGACGCGCAAGCAAGTCCTGAACGCATGTTGCAGGCGACGCCACGCCTTACCCGCCGGCAGTCTTCTGTACGGCCGCCGGGTCCACTCAAGACAGCCATTGAGTAAATCTAATCAGACAAATGAATATAACTTGAGTTTTAAGCTCTTCTATTCAGTCGCTGAGTTTTTCAGGTTTGCGTAAAGAGAGGTCCGCCGCTCTGAATGATGTCGGATTGGCGAGGGTGACCGCTGGGCTCCGCGCCCAGCCGGCGGCTCGGACAGAGGAACTTCAGTGTTTGAGACGATTGACCGCCGGACCGTCCTGCTGGGAAGCGGCCTGCTTCTGGCCGGGTGCGGCCCGTTGCGACTGGGCGCACGGAAGCTTCGCGTCTCGGTGGTCGGCAAGGGAGACGGCGACACGGAAGTCCTGCTGCGAACCGCCGGCATCAGGACCCCGGGGTTCACGGTCGATTATGTGAACTTCGACTCCGGGCATCTGGTGCTGGAGGCGTTCGACGGCCGCTCACTGGACTATGGCGGCGTCAGTGAAATACCGCCGATCTTCGCCGCCGTGTCCTCAACACCGAGCTTTCGCCAGATCGCGGTCGCGCATGGGGATGTGAACAACCAGGTCGTGCTGGTTCCGCGCGGCTCCACGATCAACGATCTGGCGGACCTGAAGGGCAGACGGGTCGGCTATGTGCGCGCGACCACGTCGCAGTATTTCCTGATCCGTATGCTGCAGTCGGTAGGCCTGACCTGGGCCGACATCACCCCGGTGGCGATGAATGTCGCCGACGGCGAGGCGGCCTTTGCCAGCGGCAGGCTCGACGCCTGGGCCATCTACGGCTTTCCGATCCAGCGGGCCGTCGCCACGGAAGGCGCGCGCGTCCTAAAGACCGCACTGGGGTTTCTGTCGGGCAACTACCTCGTCGCGGCCCATGTCGACGCCCTGGCCGACCCGGTGAAGTCGGACCTGATCGGCCGGTATCTGCGCGTCACCAGGCAAGCCTACGCCTGGGCCGCCGCGCATCAGGACCAGTGGGCCGCGGTGGTCGCCCAGCAGATCGGCGTGCCGCTGGCCTATGTGCAGGACCAGTTTCACCACAAGAGCGACACCTATTCCCTGCGCCCCGTCAACGACGCGGCGATCGCCTCGCAGCAGGCGGTGGCCGATGTCTTCGCCCGCGCGAAGCTGATCCCCAAGGCGATCGATGTCCGCCCGCTAT
>Ga0302314_10015837_pt1 | contig 12787 bp, 14 predicted proteins | sample III_Palsa_N2_3_FD_200533 | JGI IMG/M metagenome (GOLD analysis project Ga0302314, IMG submission 200533) | Peat permafrost microbial communities from Stordalen Mire near Abisko, Sweden - III_Palsa_N2_3 | ecosystem: Environmental > Terrestrial > Soil > Palsa > Peat permafrost | place: Sweden...
CCGATCTCGCCGAGAATTCGGGCGTGCGCGGCTGCATGGTCATCAAGCCGTGGGGCTTCGCGATCTGGGAAAACCTGCAGCAGAAGCTCGACCGGCTGATCAAGGAGACCGGCCACGACAATTGCTATTTCCCGCTCTTCATCCCGCTCGAGCTGATGCAGAAGGAAGCGGCCCATGTCGAGGGCTTCGCCAAGGAGATGGCGGTCGTGACCCACCATCGCCTGATCATGAAGGACGGCAAGCTGGTGCCCGACGGCGAGCTGGAATCGCCGCTGATCGTGCGTCCGACCTCGGAAACGATCATCGGCGAGGCGATGGCGCGCTGGATCAAGAGCTATCGCGACCTGCCGTTGAAGCTGAACCAATGGGCCAACGTGGTGCGCTGGGAAATGCGGCCGCGCCTGTTCCTGCGCACCAGCGAATTCCTGTGGCAGGAAGGTCATACGGCGCATGTGACCAAGGCCGAGGCGGTCGAGGAGACCAAGCTGATGCTGGAGGTCTATCGCCAGGTGGTCGAGGGCGGCATGCGCATCCCGGTCATCCCGGGCGAGAAATCGGTCAGCGAGCGCTTCCCGGGCGCGGATGCCACCCACACGATCGAGGCGATGATGCAGGACGGCCGGGCACTGCAGGCCGGCACGTCGCATTTCCTCGGCCAGAATTTCGCCAAGGCGGCCAACATCTCGTTCCAGGACAAGGATGGCGGTGTCAGCCATGCCTACACCACGTCCTGGGGGGCTTCGACCCGCCTGATCGGTGCGCTGATCATGACCCATTCGGACGACGACGGCTTGCGCCTGCCGCCCAAGATGGCGCCGCAGCATATCGTGATCGTGCCGATCCTGCGCGACGAATCCAGCCGCGACGACGTCATCCAGGCGGCCGAGACGCTGGCGAAGCGCCTGCGCGCCCAGCGGTTCGACGACGAGCCGGTGCGGGTCAAGGTCGACCTGCGCGACGACAGCCCGGCCAACAAGCGCTGGGGCTGGATCAAGAAGGGCGTGCCTTTCGTGGTCGAGTTGGGCCCGCGCGACGTGGCGGCCGGCACGGTCGCCTTGGTGCGCCGCGACGCCATCGCCGATAAGCGCAACCTTACGATGGACGAGTTCGTCGGCCGGGTCGCGGACGAGCTGAACGAGCTCGACGGCAACCTGCACGCCGACGCGCTGGCCTATCGCCAGGCCAATATGGTCGAGGGGGTGGCGAGCTTCGCCGATCTGGTCGAGCATTTCGAGACCAAGGGCGGCACCGGCTTCGTCACCGCGAAATATTCGGGCGACCCGGCGGTCGATGCCAAGCTGGGCGAGTTGGGCCTGACCATCCGCTGCCTGCCCTACGAACAATCCGATACGGAAGGCAAATGCCTGGTGACCGGCGCGCCGGCGACCGTCGATGCGATCTACGCCAAGGCTTACTGAAACAGGTCCAGCACCGCCGCGATCATCCGGGTCGCATCCCCGATCAGGGCTTCGCCCGGATCGGGGCGGGCCAGGAAGTCGGCCCAATTGTAGAGATCGACCAGCCGGGCGAGGCGGGGCCAGTCGTCAGGCAGGATACCGCCCGCCGCCCGATAGCCGGATGCCAGCGCGTCGGCGAAGCCCGGGCGCTGGCCCAAGGGCGGCCGGGTGATATTGGCGAAGTCGAGCAGGGGATCGCCGGCAAAGGCGAATTCCCAGTCGAGGATGGCCGCGACCCGCCCGTCGCGGATCAGAATGTTCGAGCCGTTGAAGTCGCTGTGCACCAGGCAGGGGGGCCCGAGCGCCGTGTCGAGCCGGTGCCCCTCGCGCGCGACCAGCGTCAGGATCGTGCGCGTCAGTCCGGCACCCAGCCGTTCGCCGCCGCGTCCGGTCACCAGGCAGCGGTCAAGGAAGGCGCTCAGCCCATCGGCGCCGACCGGGAAGGGTGTCGCGACCGCGAGATTGGTGCCCAGGGACCCGGTCGTGGCAAAGCGCATCGCGTGGATCGCCGCCAGACTGGCGCCCAAAGCCCGCGCCAGAACCGCCAGCGCCGCGTCGGCCATCGTCGGCGCGACCGTTTCCAGCCGTTCGCCTTCGATCCATTCCAGAATCATGACCGGTCGATCGATCGCCGACCGACCGGCGGCGTAGAGCAATCGCGGCGCGATCCCGGCCATCGCCCGATGGAGTGCGGCTTCGCGCGTCCAGCCGTCCGGATCCCGGGTCGGGATGCGCACCAGCAGCGAGGTGCCGTCATCGAGCCGGACCCGGATATTGGTATTGGCCAGCCCGCCCTCGGTCGGCGTCGCGTCGATCACCCGGCGGCCCGGCGCAACCGGCTGGATCAGCGCGTCGAGCGTCGCGCGGGGAAATTCAAGCGGCGGGGCGCGCCGCCAATGCTCACGCATTCGCCGGTGCCCCCTGCACGACCGCAGGCGCCAGTTCGGCGATGCGTTCGGCCAGATCTTCGGCATCGCGCCTGAGCTGGTCGAGCGCGAAGCCGAGGCCGAACAGACGCTCGACGGTCGGGCCCGGCAGCGGCCGGGTCGTGCCGTCCTGGCGCAGGCCGGCGACGATCGCGCTGAAGCGGTCGAGCGCCGCCGCGACCGGTTCGATCGGTGGCGGCACCGCGCGACCGGTCAATGCGGCGCCACTGGCCTGGAGAAATCCGACCGTCGCCTCGACCAGGGCGCCCGCCGGGGCGGCCAATCTTTCGAGCAGCCCGGCGTCCCAGGCCTCGCTCGACGCCCGGCCGATCTGGGCCATGTCGATGCCCAGCCGGCGCAGCGTGCGGGCGAGCGGTTCCGGGTCGGGCGTGTCGGTCAGGCGGTTGCGCCGCTCGCTCTTGGCTTCCTCGGCCAGCGTCTCGGCCTTGTCCTGGGCCTTGCGCCGGCGGTCGCCGAGTTGCTGCCAGGCCGCGGCATCGGCGGTGCCGGCGAGGCGTAGCGGCAATTGGCCGATCTGCAGGGCCAGGATGCCCAGTACGGCCGCGGCCTGATCGGCCAGCAGGCGGTTGGCCCGAGCCGGCAGCACCAGCAAGGCCACCGCAAGCCCGACCAGGCTGCCGATGCCGATCTCCAGCACGCGATGCAGCGCCGGCACGATCGGTCCGTCGCCCTGGCTCGACGACCCCAGCAGCACGATGATCGCCGTCGCCGGCGCGATCCGGTAAGCCGGCTTGAACGCGACCAGCAAGGCCAGCGGGGCGAGCGCCAACGTCAGCGCGGCCGCCAGCAGCCAGGAGCCGCCATGGGGCACGGTCAGCGCCACGATGACGCCCCACAGCGCGCCGGCGAGCGTGCCGACGATCCGATCGATCGAGGCCTTGATCGATCCCCCCAGGCTGGCCTGCATCACGATGACCGCGGTCAGCACCGCCCAATAGCTTTGCGGCAGGCCCAGCACGATGTCGGTGACGAAGAAGGCGATCATGCCCGCGATCAGGATGCGCAGGCCGAGCCGGAACTCGCTCGGATGGCCGGTGACCCATGCCTGCACGGCGGCCCAGCGATCGCTCATATTTCCCTCGTTCTTTCTAGCGGCCCCGTCCGTCATAACACTTAAGCATTCGCCGAACTATTCCCTTGACAAAGGTTGCTCTCCCTGAATAGTTAGGTAGATGCTTAACCAATCGCCCTCGCTCGATCTCATGTTCCAGGCGCTGGCCGACCCGACCCGGCGGGCGATGGTCGAGCGGCTGGGCCTGGGGCCGGCGTCGGTCAGCGATCTGGCCCGACCCTTGGCCATGTCGATGCCGGCCGTGATGCAGCACCTGCAGATGCTGGAGGCGAGCGGGCTGGTCCGCTCGGAAAAGACCGGCCGCGTGCGCACCTGCCGCATCGCGCCCGAGGCGTTGAGCCTGGCCGAGCAGTGGATCGACGCGCGTCGGATCGGCTGGCAGCGCCAGCTCGACCGGCTGGACAATTATCTGGGTGAACCCGATCAGGAGGGGAAGTCGTGACCGAGCGAAATACCGTCCACGCCAGCTTCACGATCGAACGCCGCTTTGCGGCATCGCCCGACCGCGTCTTTGCCGCCTGGGCCGGCAAGGCGGCCAAGGCGCGCTGGTTCGGCACGGGCTGGCTGCTCGACCTGCTGGGCCAGAGCATCGAGGCGGCATGATCGATCTCATCGTCACCGACGCGCCGGCTCTGGCCGATCGCGAGGCGATCATCGACGGGCTGAACCGCTATAACCGGGACGAGACCGGCGGGGCAGACGCGCAGCCGCTGGCGGTCCTGATCCGGAGCGAAAGCGGCGCCACGACCGGCGGTCTGCTGGGGCGGACCTGGCTCGGCTGGCTCTATGTCGAGCTGCTCTATGTGCCGGATGGGCTGCGTGGCAGCGGTGTCGGCCGCGATCTGATGGGGCGGGCCGAGGCCGAGGCCCGCGGGCGAGGCTGCATCGGCATCTGGCTCAACACCTTCAGCTTCCAGGCGCGCGGCTTTTACGAGAAGCTCGGCTTCACGCTGATCGGCCGGATCGAGGATTATCCGGTCGGCCATCAGCGCTTCTTCCTGCAGAAGCGGCTTTAGGCGGAGACATGTCGCTGCTGATGGGCAATTGCCCCTGATCATCTGAGCGCTCTTCTTAAAAGACTATCTGCGAGCGCCCGCCTTCATCCCTCCGCCCGACGGTCGCCGAGCATCCCCGGATGCTGCAGTTCGGTCGCGTCATCCGCCGGAAACATGCACTCGACCCGCAATTCCTGCGCGGCGATCGTTTGCGGGGTTCCGACGGTCGTGACCATCGAAAAATAATTCAACAGCCTGCCCTCTTTGACAAAGCTGATCGGGATGACGGGCAGGGTCGGGGTGGCGGCGCCGGGCGCTCTCCACGCGGCTTTCACATCTGGGTAAGCCAGCAGCATGGCCATCAAATCCCTGGTTCCGTCGTCGATCACGCGCCCGACGGACTCCCGGTAGACGCGCTCGAACAGGCCTTTCGCCACCTGTTCCCAATTGGCGACGAACGGGCGCATGCCTGCCGGATCGAACATGAGATGCAGCAGATTGCGCGGCGCTTTGCGTGCAGCCATGTCGATGAAGCCATTGAAGAAGCGCTGCGTCGCGTCGTTGGCCATCAGCACGTTCCAGTAGCGGTCCATCACCACGGCCGGGAAAGGCTCATGCTGGCGCAAAATACGGCCCAGGGCGTTGGTGACGCTCTGCATTTCCTGCGCGTTCCAGGCGCCCTCGGAATAAAGGGGTGCGTAGCCCGCCGCCAGGAGCAGCGCGTTGCGGTCGCGCAGGGGAATGTCGAGCACCTGTGCGAGATCCATCAAGATCTGACGGCTGGGCACGCTCCGCCCGCTTTCGATAAAACTGATGTGCCGTTGCGACACGCCCGTATCGAGCGAGAGATCGAGTTGGCTTTTGCCGCGCACATCGCGCCAGTGGCGCAACAGCACACCCAACTCGCCAGCCGGCAGCCTTCTATCGGGGTTCGCTGCATTCATCGCGTTCCACACTCGCTGTCTGGTCAGGGTCTTCTATCAGGATCGACGGCGCAGGGTCCGGCGCGAACCGGACCTTGCGCGATCGCCCTAAAACCCCGTCGGGCCGACCGAACCGAACCAGCGGCTGACCTTGGAGGGATCCTTGTCGTCCATGTAGAAGAAATGCGTCATCACCGGCTTCACGGTCTCGATGCCCGGGTCGTCGAATTTCATCGTGACGATGCCGCGAAACACCTTGAGCGATCCGCCATCCCAATATTCGGTAACATCGTGATGGGCGGTAAACCCCTTGTCGATGAAAGCGCGCAGGTTTTCCCGGATCTGCTCGCGCCCATTCCACACGGCGACGCCGAGGCGGCACTCGGCATCCTCCGCAAAACAATCGAACCCTGCGCCCCAGGTTTTATCGTCAATTTCTTTCCACATGGCCAAGAGCCAATCGGGTGGCGCGGTCTTTGTGAAAGTTGCACTGGTCATGCTGTTTGTCCTGTAATGACGGTTGCGCCGCCGACGGGTATTGGTCGGCGATCGATACTTGTGACGTCCCGTGGATTGTCAGTCTTGATAGAAGACGACTGTCATCATATCGACGGCGCGACGCGGTTCAATTACCTGCCAGGTAATATGGCAGGCGCCCATCGCCTTCGCGCCCTGCAAATAGAATCCGGTGCCGACGCCGATATCCAAATGACGCGGACCCAGATGCGCCCGGTAATGCGCGATCTACCGATCCGCCGGGCATTGCCAGGCGAAGCGGTTGGAAAAGCGGGTAACCCACAGGTCGTAGAGCTTCAGGACGAACGGATTATAGATTGCGGCACTCGCCGGACGCTCGGCCGACATGGCGTCACTCTGGTTGGGAAAGGGGAGGCCCCTTCGACCAAAACCCGATCGGCCACGACCCCGCGGTGCTTCACGACATCGTAAATTACACCATGAGATTGGCGACCGCGAACACCAGCGCGCCCAGGCCCAGCAGCAGGAACGGGCTGAGTTTCTGGTAGCGCAACAATGCCAGTGTCGAGACGCCGGCGACGGCCCAGGCGAGCCAGCCGCCGTCGGCGGTGCGCAGCACGTTCAGCGCGCCGGCCAAGATCAGGCCGGCGGCGATCGGCGCCAACCCGCGCTCGATCTTGGCCTGCCACGGCGCGCCGCGATAGCGCCGCCACAGGCGCGCCAGGCCATAGACCAGGATCGAGGACGGCACGAAGATCGCGACGGACGCGACGGCGGCCCCGGCCCAGCCGGCAACCTGCCAGCCGATCAGGGTGACGATCAGCGTGTTGGGTCCGGGGGCCGCGCGCGAGATGCCGAAATCATCGAGGAACTGCGCCTGGGTCAGCCAATGATGCACATCCACGCTCTGATGCTGGATGTCCGACAGGATGCTGAGGCCGCCGCCGATCGAGGCGAGCGACAGAGGGGCGAAGGTCACCAGCAGGGCCAGCAGCGGATTGTCGCGCATCAGCGGGCACCCCGGCGGAAGGCGAGGATCAGGCTCAGCGGCACCAGCACGGCCACGACCGGCAGCATGGGCAATTGCATGATGCCGACCGTGGCGAAGGTCGCCAGCAGGATGGCGAGCGAGCCCAGGTCGCCGGCCGCGCGCCGCGCGGCGCGCCAGCCGAGCGTCAGCGACAATCCCACGGCAGCGGCAGTCACGCCGGCCAGCACCGCATGGACCGACGACAGCCCGCCGTAGCGGCCGTAGACGAATCCGATCAGGATGATGACGACGATGGGGGCGGCCAGCACGCCGGTCACCGCCAGGGCGGCGCCAGCGCTGCCGCGCAGCGCGAAGCCGATCCAGATCGCCAGATTGACCACATTGACGCCGGGCATGGCCTGGGCCATCGCCAGTCCACTCAGGAAATCCGCCTCGCTCATCCAGCGCCGGCGCGAAACGAACTCGCGGTGCATCCAACCGGACAGGCCGCCGCCGAAGCTGGTCAGGCCGATATTGAGGAAGGCGGCAAACAGCGTCGACAGCCTGGGCGGCGGCCGGTCGGTATTCTCGGTCATCGGGCCTGTTCTCCTCGGGAACGAGCGTCGCCGAGCCGGGCGGTCGGAGCAAGGCGATCGATTGCTTCGCAACCTTACGATTTGACAATCCTGCCGTCGCAAGGACGCGTGGATGGGTGCGCGCAGGGCTGGGGTAGGCTGGTCGCTTCGTCGGACAAGTACGCGATGGTTACCGATCGTGCAGGCACCCAGCAGCGGGTCTCTCCCCAGGCCATCTCTTCTGGGTCCGCTTTCCAACCCGACCTATCGCGGCATCTGGATCGCGACGCTATTCTCCAATTTCGGCGTCTGGATCCAGTCGGTCGCGGCCGCCTGGGCCATGACCTCGATCGCGCCGACCGTCGATTTCGTCGCCTGGGTCCAGGCCGCGACTTCGCTGCCACCGCTGTTCTTCACCATTCTGGGCGGCGTGCTGGCCGATCGGGTCGACCAGCGCCTGGTGTTCCTGGTCGCGCAACTGATCGTGCTGACCGTGGCCTTGGCGCTGTCCGGCCTGCAATATTTCGGACTGATGACGCCCTGGCTGCTGCTGGCGTTGACCTTCGCGCTCGATAGCGGGTCGGCGCTGCGCTACCCGGCCTACCAGACCACGATCGGCGAGATCCTGCCGCGCGAGATGATCCCGAGCGCGCTGGTATTGAGCAGCATCGGTTGGAACATCGCACGGGCGACCGGGCCGGCGCTGGGCGGCATCATCATCGCGCTCTGGGGCGTGCCGGTCGCCTTCGCCGTCAACGCGGTGCTGAATACCTACATCATCTTCGTGCTGGTCCGCTGGCGCCGGCGTGCCAAGATCGTCAAGCCGAAGCGGACCGGCAGCATCGCGTCCGAGGTGCGCGGCGGCTTCGTCTATGTCGCGAGCGCGCCGGCGATCCGCGCCGCCATGTTCCGCTGCTTCACCTTCACCCTGTTCGCCAGTGCGCTCTGGTCGCTGCTGCCCCTGGTCGCCAAGAACCAGGTCGGCGGTGGACCCTCGACTTATGGACTCATGCTGGGCGCGCTCGGTGCCGGCGCGCTGGTCGGCGCGGCGCTGATCGGCTGGATGCGCCATACGCTGGGGCTGCGCCGGTTGTTCGCGGTCGCCACCGCCTGCTTCTGCGTCGCGACGGCGGTGCTGGCGATCGCCCATTCGCTCTGGGTCATCGTCCCATTGCTCGCGGTCGGCGGGCTCGGCTGGATGGTCGCGATGTCGACCTTCAATGTCGTGGTGCAGATGGCGGCGCACGAAACCTACAAGGGCCGGGCGATCTCGGTCTATTACGTGGCGCTGTTCGGCGGGCTGGCGCTCGGCAGCTGGATCTGGGGCCATGTCGCCGAACAGATCGACGTCCGTGCCGGCCTGGCCGCCGCCGCCTGCGGCCTGGCGCTCAGCCTGCTGCTCTATCGCCGGCCGTCGCGCATGGACCTGCATTTCGCCGTGCCGGCGGATGCGGATTAGGGGCGGGTGGCAGGAGAATCCAGGCGTACTCTGGTGCAAAGTTTCCTTACTGCCTTGGAGATTTCCCGGTGGGAGAAAGGTTTGATTCGTCGAGGCAGATTTCGGAACTCGCGCAGAGCTGACGCGACCATCGTTTTCAGGCTTTACTGGTGCCGTGAGAACGATGGGCGGGCGGTACATGCGATGTAGTGGGATCACCGGCGGGCTGCTGCTGCTGCTGGCCAGCGGCGCCGAGGCGGCGTCGCGTCCGGCCGTCGAATCCCAGCACGGCATGGTCGTCTCGTCCCAGCATCTGGCCTCCGAGGTCGGCGTCGAGATCCTCAAGGCCGGCGGCAATGCCATCGATGCCGCGGTCGCCGTGGGCTATGCCGAGGCGGTGGTCAATCCGTGCTGCGGCAATATCGGCGGCGGCGGCTTCATGGTGCTGCACCTGGCCGATGGGCGCGACAGCTTCATCAACTTCCGCGAGATGGCGCCGGCCGCGGCCAGCGCCGATATGTACCTGGATGCCCAGGGCAATGTCGTGAAGGGTGCTAGCCTGTGGGGCTATCTGGCGGCGGGCGTGCCGGGCACGGTCCTGGGGCTGGAGACGGCGCTGAGGGAATATGGCACGCTGCCGCGCGCCAAGGTGATGGCGCCGGCGATCCGCCTGGCGCGCGACGGCTTCGTGCTGACCCGCGGCGATACCGACATTCTGGATCAGCGGGCCGACCGGTTCCGCGCCGATCCGGCGCTGGCCGCGATCTTCCTGCGCCACGACGGCACGGCGCTGCAGCCGGGCGACAAGCTGGTGCAGCAGGATCTGGCCAATACGCTGCAGGCGATATCCCGGCACGGGCCGGACGCCTTTTACAAAGGCAAACTGCCGGCCGAGATCGAATCCCAGTCCAAGACCCATGGCGGCATTCTGACCGCCGCCGATTTCGCCGCCTACAAGGTGACCGAAGCGGCGCCGCTCGGCTGCGACTATCGCGGTTTTCATTTTCTGTCGGCCCCGCCGCCATCCTCGGGCGGCGTCACCCTGTGCGAGACGCTGAACATCCTCGAAGGCTACGACCTGAAGGGCATGGGCTTCCATTCGGCCCAGGCGGTCCATGTCATGGTCGAGGCGATGCGCCAGGCCTATCTCGACCGGAATAGCTATCTGGGCGACCCGGCCTTCGTGGCCAACCCGACCCAGCGGCTGCTGTCGAAGGACTATGCCGCGCAGATCCGGGCGACCATCCCGGCCGACCGGGCGACCGCGTCCAAGGAGCTGACGCCGGGCGTGGCACCGCACGAGAAGATGGAGACGACGCATTACTCCGTGGTCGACCAGGCCGGCAATGCCGCCTCGGTCACCTACACCATCAACGGGCTGTTCGGCGCTCTCGTCATCGCCGGCCATACCGGTTTCTTTCTGAACGACGAGATGGACGATTTCACCACCAAACCGGGCGTACCGAACCTGTTCGGGCTGGTCCAGGGCGCCGCCAACGCCATCGCGCCCGGCAAGCGGCCGCTGTCGTCCATGGCGCCGACCCTTGTGACCCGGGACGGCAGGATCTTCCTGGTGCTGGGCTCGCCCGGCGGCTCGCGCATCATCACCATCACGCTGGAGACGGCCCTCAACATCATCGACTACGGCATGGAGCCGCAGGAGGCGGTCGATGCGCCGCGCCTCCATCACCAATGGCTGCCGGACGAGGTCGATCTGGAACCCTGGTCGGTCTCGCCCGACAGTGCGAAATTGCTGACCGGCATGGGCTATAAGCTGGTGCAGCAGACGCCCTGGGGGGCGGCCGAACTGATCGCGATCGGACCCGACAGGCCCGTGGGTTCCGGTCCGGCCTCTTCAGGCAATGATGCCTCGGTCGGCGGCAAGATGCGGCCCGGCCTGCGCTACGGCGCCAACGACGACCGCCGCCCGGCCGGCGCGGCCGTGGGATATTAGGGAAGGATTTCCATGCTGTTCGATTTCGCGGAACTGCCGGCGGAGGCCCGCTACAAGCTGCTCGCCTCGACGGTGACGCCCCGGCCGATCGCCTGGGTCGTGACCCGGAGTGCCGCCGGCGCCGTCAATGCGGCGCCCTTTTCGTTCTTCAACGTGCTGGCCGGCGATCCGCCGACCGTCGGCATCAGCATCGGCAACCGGGCGCCGGGCCAGCCCAAGGACACGCTGGCGAACATCCAGGCGACCGGCGAGTTCGTGGTCAACCTGGTGTCGCGCGACAATGCCGAGGCGATGAACAAGACCGCGATCGAATTCCCGCCGGGCGTGGATGAAGTGACGGCGGCGGGGTTGACGCGCCTGCCCTCGGTCAAGATCACGCCGCCGCGCATCGCCGAAAGCCCGGTCGCATTCGAATGCAAGCTGTTCCAGACCATTCCGCTCGGGCCCGGCAACACGCTGGTGCTGGGCCATGTCGTGGCCATGCATGTGCGCGACGATGCGGTGCTGGACGCGCTGAATCACTATATCGACACGCCCAAGCTCGACCTGATCGGGCGCATGCAGGGCGCCGGCGGCTATACCACGACGCGCGACCCGTTCCAGATCCAGCGGATTCCGCTGGCAGACTGGGACGCGGCGGCGGGATAGGACAAGGGCCGCCGCAGTCTGGTATGGCTGCAGCGCAGAATCTTGGGAAGCGGGGCAGCATGTACAGCGATGGCGATCTCGATGCGGCGGTCAAGGCCGGCGTGCTCAGCCCGTCGGCGGCCGCGGGCTTCCGTGCCTTCGTCGCGCGCGAGCAGGGCACGGCGGCGATCGATGAGGAGCAGTTCCGGCTGCTGACCGGCTTCAACGACATCTTCGTGTCGATCGCGGCGATCCTGCTGCTGAAGGCGCTCAGTTGGCTCGGCGACAGCTTCGGCGGGCCGGTCGTCGATGGTGCTGCTCTGGCACTGGCCAGTTGGGGCCTCGCCGAATATTTCACGCGCCGGCGTCGGATGGCCCTGCCCAGCATCGTGCTGCTGCTGGGCTTCGTCATCGGCATGTTCACGCTGGGCGGCGGGTTGTTCGTCCGGCTTGGCGGTACCGCGGAAGCCTCGACGGCGTCCCTGCAATTGGCTGCCGGCGGCGCCTTGGCCGCCGTGGGCACTTACGGTCACTGGCTTCGCTTCAAGGTGCCGATCACCGTCGCCGCCGGCGTCGCGGGCGCGTTGGGCGCGATCGGCGTGCTGGTGCTCTATCTCGTGCCCGCGCTCGCAAATCAATGGGCGCCGCTGCTGCTGGTGGGCGGTCTCGTCGTTTTCGCGCTGGCGATGTGGTGGGACGCCCGGGACCGGGCGCGGACCACGCGTCGGTCCGACGTCGCCTTCTGGCTGCATCTGTCGGCCGCCCCGATGATCGTGCATCCGACCTTCAAGATGCTGGGCCTGCTCGGCGACGGCGACAGCGATCTCACCCGGGCCGGCGCGGCCGTCGCGATCTATCTCGTGCTGGCCCTGGTGGCGCTCGCGGTCGATCGCCGCGCGCTGCTGGTCTCGGCGCTGTTCTATGTGGTCTATGCCATGGCGGCGCTGTTCCGGGCGGCCGGAACGCTCAGCGCCAGCTTCGCGCTGACCGCGCTGGTCATCGGTGCGGCACTGCTGCTGCTGTCGGCCTTCTGGCACAAGGCGCGGGCGCTCGTGGTGAGGCTGTTCCCCGCCGGGCTGCGGGCGCGACTGCCGGTGGTCTGAAACGAAAAGGGGCGCCCCGAAGGACGCCCCCGATCTGGTCGGACTGGACGGATGTTATTCCAGTTCGGCCGCCGTCTTGATGATGCGGCTGGCCATGCCATAGGCGATGGCTTCCTCGGCGCCCATCCAGTAGTTCCGGTCGCTGTCCTTGCGGACGCGTTCGATCGGCTGGCCGGTTTCGTCGGAGATGATCCGGTTCAGGCGCTCGCGCATCTTGATGATCTCGCGCGCCTCGATGTCGATATCGGT
>Ga0302314_10015839_pt1 | contig 12787 bp, 12 predicted proteins | sample III_Palsa_N2_3_FD_200533 | JGI IMG/M metagenome (GOLD analysis project Ga0302314, IMG submission 200533) | Peat permafrost microbial communities from Stordalen Mire near Abisko, Sweden - III_Palsa_N2_3 | ecosystem: Environmental > Terrestrial > Soil > Palsa > Peat permafrost | place: Sweden...
TCGAGATAATGCACCCGCCCGGCCACGCCTTCTCGGGCGGCGATGCGCGTGATCATGGCGCCGTGGTCGTCAAGCCCAGGATCGAGCGGATGGGGCCTGATGACGAGCTGGGCCTCGTCCGGCGCATGGGCGGCGAAGCTGGTCACAACATGCTCGACGAAGTCGCCGGCGGTCTCATAGTTGGAATGGCGCCACAGCTGGCTGTCGCCGGGGCGTTGAAGCAGGGCCAGGAAGATCGGCCCGGAGGTGGCCACCAGAGCCTCATGCGCGCGCCGGGCCCGCTCGGCCTTCAGGCGCCCGACGACGAACCGCCAACAGTGGCTCATCGCCTGCCTGAACGCCGAATGTTGGTAGGCGGCGCGATAGCGCGGGAAGAGCAGGGCCCCGGCGTAAATGGCCGCGTGGTGGCGCACGATCAGATAAACCGCCGAAGGCGTCGTCAGACCCACGCGTTGTTCGGCCGCCGGCGCGTCGTCGCGGGCCGCGGCATGCCGCAGGTACCATTCGGGATTGCGCGGCAGGCGCGAATTGCCGTTCACCCCGTCGCGTTCGAGCGTGACCCAATCTGGCCGGAAATAGCCCTGCTCGAGGACGTGCCGCCTTAGCCCGAGCGATTGCGCCAGGATCAGGGCGTCGACTGCATAGGGGCTGGAGTCGCCATAGGTGACGATGTCGGTGACGCCCAGGCGGCGGATCTGTTGGTACAGCCAGCCGGTCCACCCGGAGCGACCGCCAAAATAAGTCGCCGCCGACGTCACGCCCCAGTCGAGGGCGTCGCCGGCGTTGAGGATGACGCGCGTCGAACGAGCGCCGGACTCACGCAGAGCTTCGGCGAGTTCGCGGCAGAACGGGCCAAACGGGGCCGAAACGAACAGAAAATGCCGCCCGTCGGACGAGCGCGAGGCGCGCGCCAGCCCATCGGCGTCCACTACGCCGAGATCACGCGCTATTTCAAACGACGTGGCGCTCTCGCGGAACATCGGCCCCCCGATTAGGGTTCACTGACTTACGGAGCCGAGCTTCTGAGCGACCGGCATCTCGCACACGGAACGCGACGGCGCATTTTGGGTTCCCGGCTCCCGATCCACCCCCGGACCGGCCGCCAAATAGAACCCATTCACCGTCACGCGCTTGCCGCGAAATCCCGCGACCGGCCCGCTTCGTACCGTGGAAGATACACAACCACCAGAAGTTGACCCCTCGTAAGGGGTAACTTAGCCCGGCAACGCGGCGCGCTCAATCCCTGGGCGGTGACTTATGACTCCGGAAGGCGGTCTGCACGCGAAACAGGCAGGCGATCGCCCGCTCAGGCCGCGTTTCACCGCCAGCGAGAATCTCGCTTAAGGTCGCCGCATGGACGCGCGCGAACGCTATGATTCAACCACCATCGCCCTGCACTGGGCTGTCGCCATCCTCGTCATCTGCCAGTGGGTCAGCGGCCAGACGATCGACTGGTTCGGCAAAGGTGCGCCCAAGGTCGACGCCCGCTCGGTTCACCTGGTGATCGGCTCGTCGCTGATCGTTCTGATGTCGTTGCGCCTGTGGTGGCGCACAGGGCGCGGCCGCCGCCTCCCGCCGGCCAACATCGGCCTGTGGGATGTGCTGGCGCGCGGGCTGCACCTCCTGCTCTATCTGACGGTCGGCGCCGTCCTGATCGGCGGGGTGGCGACGGAGCTGCTACGCGGCGACAGCTTCTTCGGCCTCATCAATCTACCCAAGCCCGGCGACCTGGTGGGCCCCGCTCGCCATGCCCTGGCGGAGAAGGTCGGCGACCTGCATGGCCTCGGGGCTAACACTATTTTGGTCCTGGCCGGCCTGCACGCCGCCGCGGCGCTGGTTCACCACTATCTGCTGAAGGACAGGGTCCTCATGCGAATGGCCGGGCGCTGACCATCTGAGCCGGGGCCAAACGCGGCTATCTCCCGAAGCCGAAGGCGTCGGGTGGCGGAGAGGGGGGGATTCGAACCCCCGATACCCTTGCGAGTATGCCGCATTTCGAGTGCGGTGCTTTCAACCGCTCAGCCACCTCTCCTCGGGGCCCCGGTGCGAGCGAAGGCGGGGTGATAGCGACGCGGTCCCCGCGGCGCAAGGGCGTCAGGCGCCTGGGCTGACCGTCCAGCTCGCGCTCTCGATCTCTTCATGGCTCGCCAGACGGGTGACGGCGGCGTCCAGGTCGTCCGGCTTGGCGTGGGTGGCCGCGAGAATGGCGGTCAACTCCATCACCGCCGCGCCGCGCGACGCGGTTTCGATCCCGCCGATGACGTTGTCGGGGGCCGTGAGCTCCGCGGACAGGCTGCGCCGGGCGACGGCCACCTGTTCGGGCCGGCACGTCACATGCACGCGCCAGACGGCTTCGGCTTTCTCAGGCGAGGCCGGGGAGCGATCGACGTAGTCCACCAGCGGCCGCAGCAGGCTGTTGGCGGCGACGACGAAGCCGGCCACCAGCACCGCCTCGAAGGCCTTGCCGGATCCCACGAAAGCGCCCGCGACGGCGGCTCCCGAGAGTGTGACAGCGGTGTTGAGGCCGCCTTGGGCGGAGTCCGCCTTCATGAGGACGGCCGCGCCCAGCAACGCCACGCCGACCACCACATAACCCACGGTTTGTCCGCCGCCGCCCACCTCGACGAAGGCCGCGGCGACAACCGCCGCCAGCACATAGGCGCGCAGGTCCGCGCCGCGCCGCCGCCACTGGCGCTCGAAGCCGATCAGACCGCCCAGCATGAGGGCGACCCAGAGATCGATGAAGATGCGGATGATATCCGTGACGCCGGAATTGCCCATTTTTCTCCCTGGATGCTCGACCCTAGGCGGCGCCGCTCATGGAAATCCGCCCGCCCGACTTAGCGACGAGATCGGCGGCTTGCCGATCTTGTCACCGATCCAGCGGCCGGTGTCCACGAGCCCGGCGACATCGAGGCCGGTGTCGAACCCGGCGCGGCCCAGCATATAGACGAGATCCTCGGTGGCGATGTTGCCGGTGGCGGCCGGCGCGAAGGGACACCCGCCCAGGCCGCCGCAGCTGGCGTCGAGCACATCCACGCCCGCCTCGACGCTGGCGAAGGCGTTGGCGAGGCCGGTGCCGCGGGTGTCGTGGAAGTGCACGCGCATCCGTGCGTCCGGCGCCGCCGCGCGCGCCGCGGCGATCCTCGCCCGCACCGTCCACGGATCGGCGACGCCGATGGTGTCGGCCAGGGCGATCTCGCCGACCCCCAACGCGCCCGCTTCACGCACGATGGCCATGACCTGGTCTTCCGAGACTTCGCCTTCGAACGGGCAGCCGAAGGCGACGGAGATGGTCAGAGAGATCGGCGGGCCGCCCTCGAGTTCGCGCCGCTTCATGACGGCGGCCAGCGCCGCGACCTGTTGGGCGACGTCCGCCCCCTGATTGCGGACGCCGAAGCCGTCGGTGGCGCAGACCACCACATTGGCCTCATCGACGCCGCTGGCCACGGCGCGATCCCAGCCGCGTTCATTGAGCACCAGACCGATGCGCGAGCGGCCCGCCTCGCGCGGCAGAGCGGCCATGATCTCCTCGGCCCCGGCCATCTGCGGCACGCGGCGGGCGTTGACGAAGCTCACCGCCTCGATGCGGCGCGCGCCGGCCGCCTCCAGTCGCCGAATGAACTCGATCTTGTCCGGCGCCTCCAGAACGGCCTTCTCGTTCTGCAGGCCGTCGCGCGGCCCCACTTCCACGATCTCGATACGGCGGCTCATGGCTTCACCTCCGGAGTCGGCGCGGGAGCCGGCAGGAAGATCTGCAATACGTCGTGCTGGTTGTTGGAATAATCGAGCCCCGCCCCCTCGCCGGCCCGGCGCGCGACGACGCCATCGGCGGCCAGCACGGACTGGAACGCCGCCGTCTGCCGCGCCTCGACGATCGCCGGACGGCCCTCGGCGATGGCCTCGGCGGCGTCGGCCGCATCGCCGAGCTCGGTCGCCGAGCCCAACAAGAAGACCAGGCTCGGCTCCTCATAGCCGGCGACGGTGACGGGTCCCGGATACACGCCTTGGGCCGGGCTGGCGCCGGCGACCGCCAGCGCCTTGGCGGCGCGATTGGAGAGCCAGAGCGACTTCAAGGACGGCGCCACGACCCCCAGCAACAGGCCGTGCGCCGCCAGGGTCAGGGCGCCGCCGGCGAGCAGCGCCGCCAATGGCCGCGAACGCAGCATCAGCCACGCCCCGGTCGCGCCCGCCGCGATATAGAGCACAGCGCCGGCGATCGCCCAGGCCATGCCGTCGCCGCCAGCGATCTTGTTCACCGCCGCCGGTCCGACCGCGGCGAACGCCAGGGCGCCCAGAACCATCGCCGCGGCGCCGACCCAGCGGACAATGCGCCCCGGCGGTTCCTGCAGCGCCCGGGCCATAAGCCACGCCAGGGCCCCGTAGAGCGGCAGGGGATAGTGAATGAGCTTGGTCGGCGCGGCTTCGAACACAATCCAGGACGGAATCAGCCAGCAGAGCGCGAAGCGCACGCCCGGTTCGGCCCGGTCGCGCCAACCGGCGACGAGACCGGCGGGTAAAACCAGGGTCGCGGGAAACAGCAGCAACGGCGCCAGGAGGGCGTAGAATCCCGGTGGCTCAAAATGCCCCTCCTCGCCGCGCAACAGCTTAGGCGCGAGGTCGCCGCCGATCGACGCGCCCCAGAACCCTCCGTCGCTCGCCACGGTGATCGCCAGCGCCCAGGGCCCAACCAGCGCCAGGATGGCGATGAGACCCCAGCCCCAGCCGAGGCCGGCGATCCACCGCGCCCGCCGCTCCCAGATCATCAAGGCGAGGAGCGTGAGCGCCACCACCATCGGGCCGATGGGTCCCTTGAGCAGAATCGACAGGGCCAGCCCGGCCCAGAACAGCGTCTTGACCCGCCGGCCGGCGCGCGGACCACCGTTGGCCGACAGATAGATGCGGCCCAGCGCCGCCATGGCCAGGGTCACCGCGCCGGCCAGGACGCCATCGGTGGCGGCGATCGACGCCTCGGCCGAGAGCAGGAAGCTCGACCCCAACATGGCCCCGGCCATCAGGCTCGGGCCCGGTCTGAGGAACGCCGCCGCGCCCCAGGCGCAGGCCGCCGCAGCCAACATCGCCCCAAGGATCGAGGGGATGCGATACGGCCAGATCTGCCGCGCCTCGACGCGACTCACCGCCGCGACCGACGCCGCCTGCAGCCAGTAGATTCCGACAGGCTTTTTGAAGCGCGGGACGTCCTGGAACTTCGGGCTGACGAAGTCGCCGCTCTCCAGCATCTGCGCCGTCGCCTCGGCGAACCGCGACTCATCGCGGTCGAGCGGCGGTAGGGCGAGCAGGCCGGGCAGCCCAGCGAGGAAGGCGATCAGCGCCGCCAGCGCCGGGCCCCGCCAGCCGCGCCCGAATCGCTCCAGCAGGGCCTCCGAGGTCATGCGCCTTGTTAGCACGATCCACGCGCCGTCCGGATTTTGAGCTAAGAGGGGTCGATGACCGCCGAAGCCGACCCGCTTTCGCCCGAGATTTCCGTCGTCGTCCCCGTGTTCAATGAGGAGGGCGCGGCGCCCGGCCTGGCGCGGGAGATCGCCACCTCCTTCGCGGGCCGGAACGTGGAGATCGTCTTCGTCGACGACGCCAGCGGCGATGCGACCCGCGCGCGCCTAACGGCGCTGAAAGGCGAGATTCCCGCTCTGCGTGTCGTCGCCCACGCCCGCAACGCCGGCCAGAGCCGCGCCATTCGCACCGGCGTGCTAGCGGCGCGCGCGCCGATCGTCGTCATGCTGGACGGCGACGGCCAGAACGATCCGGCGGACGCGCCAAGCCTCGCCGCCGCGCTTGCCGCCGGTCCGCCCCGCCTCGCCCTGGTGGGCGGCGAGCGGGTAGAGCGCCGGGACACGGCCGCCAAGCGCTGGGCCTCACGCCTCGCCAACGGCGTGCGCCGGCGGATGCTCGACGACCACGCCGCCGACACCGGTTGCGGGCTCAAGGCCTTCCGACGGGACGCGTTCCTCGCCCTGCCCTATTTCGATCACATGCACCGTTATCTGCCGGCGCTGATGCTGCGCGAGGGCTATGAAGTCGAGTTTCGTCCGGTCGGCCACCGCCCGCGCACCACCGGTGCATCGAAGTATACCAACCTGGGGCGCCTTGCCGCCGCGCTCTCTGACCTTGCCGGGGTGATCTGGCTACGTTCCCGCGCCCGCGCGCCCGGTGAGATCAGCGAGAGCTAGCCGACTCACCCGCCCGCCCCTACAAATCGGCCATGGGAAAAGCGTTCGCGGCCACGCCCCTGCTTTTGCTGCCGGTGGCGGCCTATAACATCCTGGCGGCGACCCTGGGCGGTTTCGCCGGCTCGAGCGTGAACTTCGCGCTCGCCGAACCCAGGTTCGAACTCGCCACCGCATCGGGCGGCGAATGGCCGGTCAGCCTTGCCGACTTGCTGGTCGCGGCCGCCTTGATCGTGATGTTCGTGGAGCTGATCAAGTCGACCCCCAATCGGCGCGTGGCGCTGGTCAACCACATCCTCTCGATCGCGCTGTTCATCGGCTGCCTGGCGGAGCTGCTGTTCGTGACCGCCTGCGCCACCTCGACCTTCTTCCTGGTCACCCTGATGGTGCTACTGGACGTGCTGGCCGGCTTCATCCTCGGCATCGCCACCCGCGGCCCCGAGCGGGAGCCCGCGCTCAAGCCGAAACGCTAAGCTCCGAGCGATTCCGGCGTGGCGCGATAGAGGTCGACAGAGCCTTGCGTCACAGCCTGGGCGAGGCCCGGCGCCTGCGCTAGCACCTGATGGGCGAAAACCCGGGCAAGCCCAATTCGCGTCTTGTAGTAGGCTTGGTCGCCTCCGCCGGCGGCGATCATCTTAGAGGCCGCCAAGGCCTGTTTGCCGAGCATCCAGCCGCCGACCACATCGCCCATCAGCTTCAGGTAGGGCGTGGCGCCGGCGAGGGCGTCGGGCTGGGCGTGACCACGACGCTCGATCAGCCAACCGCTGGCGGCCTGCACCGCCGCCAGGCCCGACTCCAAGTGAGCGCCGATGCTGTGCAGCCAGCCGTCGTCGGCGCTCTTGAGCTCCGAGGCCGTGGGCACGATGTCGCTGACCAGCTCGCGCACCGCCGCGCCCTTGCCGAGCGCCAGCTTGCGGCCCATCAGGTCGATCGCCTGAATGCCGTTGGTCCCTTCGTAGATCGGCAGGATGCGGGCGTCGCGATAGTATTGCGCCGCCCCCGTCTCCTCGATGAAGCCCATGCCGCCCTGGATCTGCAGGCAGGCGGAGGCCACCTCCACCGCCATATCCGTCGACCAGGCCTTGGCGACCGGCGTGAGGATCTCTTCGCGCAGGCGGGCGGCGTCACGGTCCACCGGATTGCCGGCCAGGCGGGCGATGTCGGCGGCGACCGCCGTTGACAGGCAGATGGCGCGCGCCGCCTCGATCCTGGCCTTGGCCAACATCAGAGTGCGGCGCACGTCCGGGTGATCGAACAGGCGCGATGGCGAGGCGCCGGTCCAGGCCGAGCGGCCTTGAACGCGCTCGAGCGAATAGGCCAGGGCCTGCTGGTAGGCCCGTTCGGCCAGGCCCACGCCCTGCACGCCGACCTGCAGGCGGGCGGCGTTCATCATCACGAACATGTTGGCGAGCCCGGCGTTGGGCGCGCCGACCATCTCGGCCCTCGCCCCTTCGTAAGCCATGACGCAGGTCGGCGAGGCGTGGATGCCGAGCTTATGCTCGATGCTGACCGGCCGCACGGTGTTGGCCTCGCCGAGCGATCCGTCGTCGGCGACCATGCGCTTGGGGGCCAGGAACAGGGTCAGGCCGCGCGAGCCTGGCGGGGCGTCAGGCAGACGGGCCAGCACCATGTGGACGATGTTTTCGGTGACGTCGTGGTCGCCCCAGGTGATGAAGATTTTCTGGCCGGTCAGGCGCCAGCCGCCATCCCCGTCGCTTTCGGCCCGCGTGGCGATGGTCCCGAGATCCGAGCCCGACTGCGGCTCGGTGAGGTTCATGGTCCCGGTCCATTCGCCGGAAACCAGCCGGGGCAGATAGAGCGCTTTCTGCCGCTCCGAGCCGTGCAGGGCCAGGGCCTCGATGGCCGCCAGCGTCAGCATCGGGCAGAGGCCGAAAGCCATGTTGGCCGCCTGGACCATTTCGAACACGGCAATCTCGAGCGCCTTGGGCAGGCCCTGGCCGCCATGGGCCGGATCGGCGGAGAGGCCGTTCCAGCCACCGCGCGCGAATTCGCCATAGGCTTCGGCGAAGCCCCGCGCGGCGCGCACCTGGCCGTTCTCGAAGCGGGCGCCCTCGCGGTCGCCGGCGTGGTTGAGCGGGGCCAGGATGTCGGCGCTGAGCGCGCCCGCTCCCTCCAGAACCGCCGTCACCGTCTCGGCGTCGACCTCCGGGAAATACTTCGCCAGGGCGCCGAAATCCGCCGCCGACTCCAGGGCGAACCGAAGATCGCGGACAGGCGCTCTGTAGGTCATCTCGCGGGTTCTCCGTCGGCGGCGGGCTATTTAGACCATATCGCCGCGAGGTCTATTCCCCCACTTGCGGGCTGGCCGCGACAATGAAAGAGGCTTTCGCCATGCGCCTCATGCCGACCGCGCTTCTGGTTTTCCTGCTGCCGACGGCGGCGCTCGCCGCCTCGACGACCATCGCCGACTTACCGGCCGGCCATTTCAAGCTCGATCCGAAGCACGCCAGCCTGATCGCCAGCGTGCGGCATCTCGGCGTCTCCAACTATGTTCTGCGCTTCGACAAGCTGGCCGCCGACTTCACCTATGATCCCGCTCATCCCGAGGCGACCAAACTGCAGGCCACGGTCGACACCACCAGCCTCGACGTGGGCGCCGACTACAGCCGCAAGTTCGCCGACGAATTTCTCGAGGCGACCCAGTTCCCTCAAGCGACGTTCGTCGCGACATCGATGACCCCCGGCGCGGACGGGCGCAAGGGAATCATGACCGGCGATCTCACCCTGATGGGCGTCACCAAGCCGGTGACCTTCAACGTCGCCTTCGTCGCCGTGGGCCATGGCTTGCCGTTCGGGACCATCGCCGGGTTTTCGGCCACGACCGTCATCCATCGCTCGGACTTCGGCTCGCGCTATGTTCTGAACTTCGTCGGCGACGACGTCACCCTGAACATCGAGGGCGAGTTCGACCGCCAATAGGAGCTTGGCTATTATGTCTAGACATAACAAATGCGCTCTGTGGAACGAGCGTGGCTGACGCCCGCCGCTACAACGCCGTGGCCATGACGCTGCATTGGCTGATCGCGGCTCTGATCGCGACCAACATTTGTCTCGCCTGGTATTTCAACACCTTGCACGGCCTCTCCAAGGTCGGCCCGCTGCAGATTCACAAGTCGATCGGCATCACCATCCTCACCCTCTCGGTGCTGCGCCTCGCCTGGCGCTTCATCTCGCCGCCGCCGCCAATGCCGGCCTCACTCACCGGCTGGGAGCGGATCGGCGCCCACGCAGTCCACGCCGGACTCTATGTGATCATGATCGGCATGCCGCTCACCGGCTGGGCGATGAGTTCAGCGAGCCCGCTGATCAAGGTCTATCCCATCACCTGGTTCGGCCTGTTCCGGTGGCCGACGATCACGGCGCTCTCCAGCCTGTCGCCGGACCGGATGAAGCCGGCGCACGCGCTGTTCCAGGGCCTGCACGACAACGGCGCGATCCTCGCCTACGTCCTGATCGCCTTCCACGTTCTGGCGGCCCTGCGCCATCAGTTTATCAAGAACGACGCGGTGCTTTGGCGCATGTTCCCCATCATGAGGCGTCCCGCATGAGAACCCTTGGCCTCGTGGCCTGCCTGGCCCTCCTCGCCCCCGCGGCTCTGGCCGCGCCGCCGCCGCCGGCGTGGACGGTGGACAAGACCGCCTCGTCCATCCGCTTTACCTCCAGCTTCAACGGCGCCGCCTTCACCGGGTCGTTCAGCCGGTGGAACGCCGACATCCGCTTCGATCCGGCCAACCTCGCCGCCTCCTCGGTGACCGCGACCATCGACACCGCCTCGGCCGCCTCCGGCGATGCCGACCGCGACCAGGCCCTGCCCACCGACGCCTTCCTGGCGGCGGCCAAGTTTCCGCGCGCGACCTACGCCGCCCACGCCTTCAAGGCTCTGGGCGGCGGACGTTATGAGGCGATCGGCGAACTCACCCTGCGTGGGGTGACCAAGCCGCTCACCCTGCCGTTCACCCTCACCATCGCTGGCGGTCAGGCGCGGATGAACGCGACCATGGCCTTGAATAGATTGGCGTTCGGCGTTGGCCAGGACGAGTGGCGCAAGACCGACGCCATTCCGGCGGCGGTGAACATCGTCATCGCCGTGACCGCCCGCCGGCGCTGATGTGAGCCACGCTGCGGACGCCGCGGCGGCGCTCGCCGCCGGCCGGCTGGTCATCCTGCCGACCGAGACCGTCTATGGCTTGGCGGCCGACGCGGCCAATCCGGCTGCCGTCGCCAAGCTCTACGAGGCCAAGGGACGGCCGAGCTTCAACCCCTTGATCGCACACGTTTTCGACCTCGCCGCCGCCCACGCCATCGCCGCCCTGGACGCCCGCGCCGTCGCCCTGGCCGAAGCCTTCTGGCCAGGTCCATTGACCCTCGTCGCACCTTCCAAGGGCGGCGTGTGCGACCTCGCCCGCGCCGGCCTCGACACCGTCGCCGTGCGCGCGCCGGCCCACCCCCTCGCCCGCGCCGTGCTGGCGGCGTTCGGCGGACCGGTGGCGGCGCCTTCGGCCAACCGCTCGGGACGGCCGAGCCCGACCACGCTCACCGATGCGGAGGCCGAGACGGGCGGCGCCGCGGCTGTGGCGCTCGACGGCGGACCCTGCGCCGTAGGTCTTGAATCGACAGTGGTTTCTTTGTTGGACGGACCGCCGCGCCTACTCCGCCCCGGGGCCGTGACGCGGGCCGAGATCGAAGCCCTGATCGGACCGCTGGCCGACGCCGAGGCCGACGCGCGCCGCTCGCCCGGGCGCCTCGCCCGCCACTACGCCCCGGCCGCGCCGCTGCGCCTGGAGGCGACTGAAGCCCGACTTGGCGAGGCGTTCATCGGCTTTGGGGCGATCGGACCGGCCGACCTCAACCTCAGCCCCACCGGCGATCTGGCCGAAGCCGCCGCGCGGCTGTTTTCCTATTTGCGCGCCGCCGACGCGCGGGCGCCCGCGGCCATCGCCGTGGCGCCGATTCCGCAAGAGGGCCTCGGCGAAGCGATCAACGACCGGTTGCGACGCGCATCTGGGCTGGTTGGGTGACGCATCTTCGCGGCATAAGGGCCACATGACCGCGCCTTCACCGCCATTTCTCAGCCAGTTGAAGCAGGCGCTGGGCGACGGCGGCTGGACCGACGATCCGGACCGCCTGGCGCCGCACCTCGTCGAATGGCGCGACCGCTGGTCCGGGACGACCCCGCTCCTCGTCCTGCCCCGGTCCGCCGGGGATGTGGCCAAGGTTGTGCGGCTGTGCGCCGACGCCGGCGTCGCCATCACCCCCCAGGGCGGCAACACCGGCCTGGTCGGCGGCCAGATCCCGGACGGCGAGATCTTGCTGTCCACCGAACGGCTGACCGCCGTGCGCGAGGTCGACACCACCGACGACGTGATCGTGGTCGAGGCGGGGCTGACCCTGGCGGCGCTGCACGAGGCGGCGACGGCGGCCGAGCGGTATTTTCCGCTCAGCCTGGCGTCGGAGGGTTCGGCCACGGTCGGCGGGCTGATCTCGACCAACGCCGGCGGCACGGCGGTGCTGCGCTATGGGACGATGCGCGCCCTGGTCCTGGGCCTGGAGGCGGTGCTGCCGGACGGGACGCTATGGAATGGCTTGAAGCGCCTGCGCAAGGACAACACCGGCTATGACTTGAAGCAGCTCTTGATCGGGGCCGAGGGGACGCTGGGCGTGGTCACCGCCGCGGCGCTGAAGCTCTACCCGATCCTCGCCTCGCGCGCCGTGGCCATGGCGGGCGTCACGAGCCCCGCCGCGGCCATGGACCTGCTGGTGCGGGCCAGGGCCGAGACCGGCGGCACGGTGGAGGCGTTCGAGATCATCTCGGCCCTCGGCATGGACCTCGCCCTGACCCACCTGCCCGGCGCGCGCGCGCCGCTGACCACCCGGCCGCCGTGGTGGGTGCTGATCGAAGTCGCCGACACCCGGCCCGGTTCGGCGGAGACCGCTCTGGAGTGGCTGCTGGCCGGCGCGGCCGAAGACGGCCTAGTCCTGGATGCGGCCCTGGCCCAGAACGAGACCCAGGCCCGCGCCTTCTGGGCCCTGCGCGAGAACCAGTCCGCCGCCCAGAAGCGCGAGGGCGCGGCGTGGAAGCACGACGTCGCCGTGCCGGTCTCGCGGGTGGCCGACTTCATCGCCGCGGCGGGCGCGGCTCTCGAGGCGCGATTCCCCGGCGTGCGCATCGACGCCTTCGGCCACGTCGGCGACGGCAACATCCACTACGACGTCTTGAGCGCCCCGGGGGCCGACCAGGCCGCCCACGCCGCCGCCCGTGACGCCGGCGCCCGCATCGTCCACGACATCGTCGCGGGCATGGGCGGCTCGATCAGCGCCGAGCATGGCCTGGGCACGATGAAGACCGCCGAGGCCCTGCGCTACAAGGCCCCCGCCGAAGTCGCCGCCCAACGCGCCATCCGCGCGGCGCTGGACCCGAAAAGGATCATGAATCCAAGGGTGTTGTTTTAACCCACCTCTCCCGGCGGGCTAGCAGATTCACACATCTCTGAGGGCGGCCTGGATATTGGCGAGGGTCCATCCTTGCTTTGCGTCCTGGAACTGCCTCCAGCCTCTGAGCATGACGACGGGACCTGGTTTTC
>Ga0302314_10015840_pt1 | contig 12786 bp, 5 predicted proteins | sample III_Palsa_N2_3_FD_200533 | JGI IMG/M metagenome (GOLD analysis project Ga0302314, IMG submission 200533) | Peat permafrost microbial communities from Stordalen Mire near Abisko, Sweden - III_Palsa_N2_3 | ecosystem: Environmental > Terrestrial > Soil > Palsa > Peat permafrost | place: Sweden...
CTCGGTGCTGATCAGCCTCACCGGCGGCACGGACACGCTGCTCGTCACCGGCAGCAGCGACACGGTCGCCATCAGCGGCGCTGGCGATGTCGTCAGCCTCGCCGGGCAGGCCGATACGGTCACCGGCAGCCTCGCGGCGACCATCTCGATCGTCGCCGCGAGCGAAACGGTTTCGGTCAGCGCCAGCAGCGACGGCATCGCCGTCACCGGAAACAACGACACGCTGACGCTGACGGGCCGGAGCAACGCCATCACCGTCACTGGCACCAGCGATACCATCGGTGCGACCGGCAGCAGCAACACGCTCACCATATCGGGCCAAGCCGACACGCTGACCGGCGTCAGCGATACCGCTATAGTCAACGGCAACGGGTTGGCCTTCAGCGATACCGGCACCAGCGATTTCATCGTTGTCTACGGCGCGAGCGATGCGATCAGCGCGACGGGAACCAGCGAGAGGGTCATCGTCTACGGCACGGCCGACACCATGACGACCAGCGCGGGCGCAACCGTCACCATCGCCGACTTCGTCGCCTCTGCATCGGTCGCCGGCACGGACGACGCCATCACTGTCGAGGTGAGCTCGACAATTTCCGTCAGCGGCAGCGGCAACACGGTCACGCTCTCGCAAAACGCGACGCTGACCGATACCGGCACGAGCGAGCTGATCGACATCGATGGCGCCGGCGTCACGGCCACCGTCAGCAACGCCTCGATCGTGGACGGTGACGGCAATGCCGCGCCGGCCACCATCATCGGTTCGAGCGACGTCGTGTCCACGGAGGGCGGCTACGACACGCTCACCGTCAGCGGCAATGCGAATACCATCTCGCTCACCCGCTACTCGTCGCTGGTCGCGAATGGCAGCGGCGACTTCATCACCGTTTCCGGCGTTGCCACTGTCACCGCCGGACCGGATGCCACCGTGCTTCTGAGCGTCGGCACGGTCAGCGGCACCAGCGATGCGATCGAGCTGTCCGGCGCCGAAGCAACCCTGACGCTGAGCGGGGCCGACGACATCGTCTCGGTCGACAGCGCCGGGGCCGGCGCCACGATCACCACGAGCGCCACCGCGGCGACGATCATCGTTACCGCCGATACCTCGGCGCTTATCGACGGTACCGGGGGCGACGCCATCATCGGCGGCGAGGACTACGTCTTCGGCGGTACTTCGACCGTGACCGTCGCCAATGGCACCGGCGGCACGATCACGGTCGAGGGTATTTCCTCGACTAGCCTGGTCGCCGTCTCGGGCGTGGTCGCGATCACCGGCAGCGGCGAGATGGTCACCGTGCCAAACAGCGCGGTCCTGGTCAGCGTCTCCGGCAGTACGGATAGCATCACCGTGGCCGGCAGTAGCGATATCGTCTCTGTCACCGGCACCAGCGACTGGGTCGGCCTCGCCGGCACCGCCGACTCCGGAGTCGTCAGCGGCGCCAACGATATTGTCGCGGCCGGCGGCAATTCCGTGAGCATCACGGCCGGCGGCACCACGATCGGCGTCAACGGCGCCAGCGAGAGCGTCCTGATCGCCGGCTCGGGCGATATCGTGGAACTCGCCGGCAATGGCAGCGCCATCACCGCCGCTGGCACGAGCGATGCGGTCTGGATCACGGATACCGGCGACACCATGTCGCTCAGCGCCGGTCTCGACACGACGATCAATCTCCAGAACACCCAGGATGCCGCCACCATCGGCGGCAATGTCGTCGTCATCGGGCTGTTCGGCACGAGCGATGCCGTCACCGCGACCGGAACCAGCGATACGATCGGCGTCTTTGCGACGGGCGATACGGTGAACGTCACCAGCACTACCGTCACGGTCGGCGGCACCGACAGTTCGCTCTTCCTCAGCGGGACCTCCGATACGGTCCTGCTCACGGGGAACTCCGAAACAGTGGCGACCAAGGGTACCGGCGATCTCCTGACCGTTCTCGGCACGGACGAAATGGTCGAGCTCTTCGATACCAGCGACACCATCACCGTATCGGGAGCCGGCAGCGCCACGATCCTGCTGTCAGGGCCGGATGAAGGCGCGATCGTCGGCGGCGGGGACAGCATTGTCATGGGCGCGAGCGATTTCGCCAGCCTCACCGGCAGCGGCGATCGGGTCACCGTCGGCGACAGCAGCGACGTCGTCTCCGTTAGCGGCGCGGCCGAGACCGTCGATGTGACAAGCGGCCAATCGGCGACGATCATTGGCACCAGCGGCGATGCCGTCATCGCTGGAAACGACTACATCTTCGGTGGCAGCTCGACCGCGACCGTGGCCAATGGCATCGGTGGCACGATCACGATCGAAGGCATAGCCTCGATTGCCCCCTTTACCATTGCTACCAGCAACCAGAACCTCACGCTGGCGCAGAATGGCGCCCAGATCACGGTGATCGGCAGCTCGGACACGCTGAGCATCACCGGCAGCAGCGATATGTTGACCATTGCCGGCACCGGCGGCCAGGTTCAGCTATCCGGTCAGGGCAACATGGTCGATGCGAGCAATACAGCCATCACGCTCACGGAAGGCGGAATTTCCGTATCGATCAGCGGCTCCAGCGATCAGGTCCTCACCGATCCGGGAACCGGCGACGTCATAAGCATCAGCGGTGACAGCAACCAGATCGAGCTCGGTTCGAGCGCTGTCCTGAATGCGGCCGGCACTGGTGACAGCATCCTCGTTTTCGAGGATGCCGACACGCTGAATGTCAGTGCTGCCACGATCTCGCTGGCGCCTGTCTTCCAGGCGTCTGGCTCCTCGATCATCGGCTCCAGCAACCAGATCGAAGCCGGCACCACCAGCCGCGAGACCTTCGCCGTCAGCGGCGACAGCAACGTGATCGCCATCGGCACCAGCGACATCCTGACCGTGACCGGTAGCAGCGATCTGATCGCCATCCTCGGCTATGCCGACACGGTGAATGCCAGCGCTGCCACGATCTCGTTCGGCACCGACAGCCTGTCCGCTTCGGTCGTCGGCAATAGCGACATGATCAGCCTCGCCGGTACGAGCGACTTCGTTAGCCTCGCCGGTACCGGCGACGCCGTGTCGGTCAGCGGCGGCGGCGAGACCATCGGCGTGGCCAGCGGCGCTTCCGCGACCATTATCGGCACTGCCGGCGACGCCTTCATTGCTGGCATCGACTATGCCTTCGGCGGCAGCTCAACCGTGACCGTCGGCAATGGCACCGGTGGCACGATCACGATCGAAGGCATCGCCTCGACCGCGCCCAATACGATCTCGATCAGCAACCAGACCGTCACCATCGCGACCAACCTGTCGCTGCTCGCAGTGACCGGCAGCTCGGATACGCTGATCGTCACCGGGAGTAGCGATACCCTCACCGTCACCGGCGCCAACGATGTCGCGTCGCTATCCGGTTCAGGCAACACCGTCGACGCGAACGGCACGACGGTCTCGCTGGTGGCAGGCAGCATCTCGGCCTCGGTCACCGGCACCAGCGACCTGATCTTTGCCACCGCCGCGCTCGCTGAGACCCTGACGGTCGGCGGCGTCGGCAACTCGATCGACCTCGGCACCAGCGATGTCCTGACGGCGACCGGCAGCAACGAGATGATCGCCGTATCCGGAACCGGCGATACCGTGACGGCCGGCGCCGCCACGATCACACCCGTCGCGAGTGGGATTTCCCTGAATATTCTCGGTACCGGCAACTCGGTGGCCGCCGGCGCAACCACCAGCGAAACGCTGGTGGTGAGCGGCGACGGCAATGTGATCGTCCTCGGCACGCAGGATACTGTGAGCGCGACCGGAACCAGCGGCGTGATCTCATTGCTGGGCAATGGCGATACTGTGAGCATCAGCGCCGCCACGGTCAGCCTGCTTGCCAGCAGCGTTTCCGCCTCGATCGCCGGCTCTGGCGATCAGGTCGCCGCCGGCACAGCGTCCAGCGATATCCTCTTCGTCAGCGGCAACGGCGACGCCTTCGTGCTCGGCACGAACAACCGGTTGATCACGACCGGCAGCAGCGACCAGATCGCCCTGCTCGGCAGCAGCGATACGGTGAGCGTCAGCACCGCCACCGTCACCCTGGTCGCGAGCGGCGTCTACGCACAGATCGACGGCACCAGCGATCAGGTGTTGGTCGGCGCGGCGACCGGCGACAGCATCGACGTCAACGGCAGCGGCAGCACGGTCACGCTCGGGGCGCAGGATAGCGTGAACATCATCGGCCACGATACCGTCATGGTGCTCGGCACCGCCGATACGATCACCGGCGGTGCCGAGACCATCTCGCTCGAGATGCAGAGCGCCACTCTCCTCGCCTCCGGCGCCGGCGACAGCCTCTATCTCGCGGACCAGGACAGCGTGTCGCTCGCCGGCGCCAGCGATACGGTCGTGCTAGCCAACGGCGACATGGTCAATGTCGGCGGCGTCAGCGCCACGGTCAGCATCGCCAGCGGCGACTCGGCCATCCTCACTGGTACTTTCGCCGATGTCACACTGGACGGCTTCGATTATCAGTTCGGCGGCACCTCAACGGTTCTGGTCGCCAACGGAACGGGCGGCACGGTGACGATCGAGGGTGTCTTCGCGATCGGCGTGTCGCCGGTCAGCGGCGTCGCCACGGTCTCGGGCAGCGGTGAGGCGTTGCAGGTTTCCGCGAGCTCCATCCAGGTCGATATCACCGGCAGCTCCGACGTCGTGGCCGTCATCGGCCACAACGACGCCGTTTCCGTTACCGGTGCCGCCGATATCGTCGACATCACCGGCGCGGCCGAGGCGGTGACGGGGAATGCATCGACAATCTCCATCCAAACCTCCGCCACCAGCGAGACGGTTACCGGCAATAGCGACGTGATCAGCGCCAGCGGCATCACGCTGTCTCTCGCCGGAACGAGCGACACGGTCCAGATCAGCGGATCCGGCAATACAGTCCACACCAGCGCCGTCGCCAGCACCATCGGCGTCAGTACCAATACTAATATCACCGTGATCGGTACTGGCGGCGACGTCGTCCTGGGCGGCGAGGATTTCGTGTTCGGCGGCATCTCCACCGTATCCATCCCCAACGGCCTCAATAGCACGATCACCATTGAAGACGTGTCCGAGATCCTGGTGGTTCCGGTGTCCGGTGTCGCCACCATCTCGCCCAGCAACCTGTCCGTGACGCTGGCGAGCAGCAGCGTCCAGGCAACGGTTACCGGGACTTCCGACGCCGTGACGGTTACTGGCAGCAGCGACATCATCTCCGTTCTTGGCACGCGCGACAGCATCACCGCTACGGGGATAGGCAACACGCTGAGCCTCGTTGCAGACTTCGCGACCGTCAGTGCCACAGCAATCGGCGACAGCATCGCAGTCTCAGGCAGTTTCGCGACCATCACGCTGAGCGGTGCAAACAATACGGCCGCGCTCACCGGCATAGACGAGTTCCTGACGGCGAGTGGCAGCGGCGACCTGATCTTCGTCGAGGGCTACACGACCAGCGTCGCCACGCAAGGCACCGCCGAACGGGTCTTTACCAGCGGCAATACGGTCAGCATTTTCGACACGGCCGCCTCGGCGACCGTCTTCGGCAGCAGCAATTCCGTCAACGTCGGCGGGACCAGCGACGTACTGACGGTGAGCGGCAGCAGCGACGTGATCGGCCTTTACGGTCAGGCCGATACGATCACCGGCAGCGGGGCAGCGACCATCACGCTCGGTGGAGCCAGTATGACCGCCTCGGTCGCCGGCACCAGCGACAGCGTGACGATCCTCGGCATCGGCGATACTCTGACGCTCGGTGGCAGCAGCAATACCGTCAGCGTCGCCAATAACAGCGTCACGGTGAGCGTTACAGGGACCAGCGATACGATCTCGATCGGCCAAAGCGGCACCATCATCGATACGAGTGCGACGAGCAGCACGATCAGTGTTTCCAGCGGTGTTTCGGCGACAATTGTCGGTACCGCCGGCGATGCCGTCGTGGGTGGCGAGGATTATATCTTTGGCGGTACTTCGACCGTCCTCGTCGCCAATGGCAGCGGAGGCACCATCATGATCGAGGGCGTTTCATCGGTCACGGCTGCGCCGGCGGCGAGCGTCGTCACGGTCTCGGCAGATGGCACGGCTGCCCTTGTCCCGAGCAACCCGGTGCAGCCGACCGATCCCATCACAGTGGCAGGGCCGCTCGACACCTTGGCGGAGATGCTCCTGGACGGGTACTGGTCAGCCCGGAACGGCGTGGGTTCGATCGAAGGGCCGGGGATCGATCTGGGTGGCCCGCAGGGACAGGGCTCGCTGGGCGTCGCGGCCGGCGGCGGTCCGACCGCGCTCGGCGTGGCGTTGTTCAGTCAATATGCCGCCGTCGGGCTCGATCCGGTCTCGGGCATTCTGGCCGCCACGCTGACGCTCCATGACAGCGCGCCGCAGCAGCCTCATCCCGTGTTGATCAGCCCGCCTTCGCGGCTGGTCGGAAAGATGTGAGACGCAATGCACAAACCTGTCCGCCCGGGACGGGGTCGAGCCGCGGTGGCAGTGCCGCTGCAACGGCTCCTTAAGGCACGCCATGCTAGACGCCTTGGTACCGACCATGTGCGCGAGCGCGGATAGGAGCATGTCAGGCGTGCCGTTCGAGATCCTGTCCCTCGGGCAAGACGGGCCGATGCTGCGTCGAAGCCGCAATCGGTTGTCCCGGCGATGACGCGCACGGCAAACGAACCCGTCGAACCGCGGCCGGCCGAGGATACCGGTGCCGCTGGCCTTGCCTTCGTGCTCAACCTGCTGGGCGTCCCCGCCGATGCGGAGAAGATCCGGCATGCACTAGGATCTGCCGCCCATTTCGGTGAGGCCGATCTGCTGCGCGCGGCCCGCGCCTATCCGGTCAAGGCGCGCGCCATCGACTCGCGTTGGGATCGGCTGGCCCGGATCTCCTTCCCCGCCCTGGCGCACCTGTCGGACGGGACGTGGCTCGTGCTCGGCCGGGTCGGCGACGACAAGGTGATGGCGCAAAGCCCGCTCTCGGCCCGCCCGGAAATCCTGACGCGAGCCGATTTCGAGGCGCGCTGGGGCGGTCGTCTCGTCCTGCTTACACGCCGCGCGCCGCTTGGCGATTTGAGTCGCCGGTTCGGGATTTCGTGGTTCGCTACCGCCGTCGCCAAATATCGCGGACCGCTGGCCGAGGTGCTGGTCGCGTCATGCTTCCTGCAGATCTTCGGGCTGCTGACGCCGCTGTTCTTCCAGGTCATGGTCGACAAGGTCCTGGTCCATCGCGGGCTCTCGACGCTCGAGGTTCTCGCGGTCGGGCTGGGGCTCCTGTCCTTCTTCGAGGTCATCCTCGGCGGATCGCGCTCCTGGCTCTTCGCCCATACTGCCAACCGCATCGATGTCGAATTGGGCGCCCGGCTGTTCCGGCATCTGCTGGCCTTGCCGATGGCGTATTTCGGCGGGCGACGGGTCGGCGACACGGTGGCACGCGTCCGTGAGCTGGAAACCATCCGGCAGTTCCTGACCTCGTCGGCGATCACGCTGGTGCTCGATCTCGCCTTCGGCATGATCTTCATCGGGGTGCTTTTCCTTTATTCGTTCAAACTCACCCTCATCGTCATCGCGTCGCTGCCCTGCTACGTTGCCCTGAGCGTGATCGCGACGCCGGCCTTCCGCAGTCGGATCGAGGAGAAGTTCCGGCGCGGTGCCGAAAACCAGGCTTTCCTGGTCGAGACCGTCTCTGGTGTCGAGACGGTCAAGGCCATGGCGCTCGAGCCGGTGCTGCAACGGCGATGGGAAGAGCAACTCGCGGCCTATGTCGCGGCGTCGTTCCGGGTCATCGGGCTCGGCACCTGGGCCCAGCAGACCGCCCAGGCCATCAACAAATCCGTGACCGTGCTGATCCTGTTCCTGGGTGCCCGGGCGGTGATCGAGGGCGACCTCACCGTGGGCGGCCTCGTCGCCTTCAACATGATTTCGGGGCAGGTCGCGGCACCCGTGCTGCGCCTGGCCCAGCTCTGGCAGGATTTCCAGCAGGCGCGGGTCTCGATCGCGCGGCTGGGCGACATCCTCAACACCGTGCCGGAGCAGGCGACCGGCGGCCAAGCCGGACTGCCGGCGATCCGCGGTGCCATCAGCCTCGACCATGTGACGTTTCGCTATCGCCTCGACACCGCGGCAATCCTCTCGGATGTCTCCCTCGAGATCCCGGCGGGCCAGCTGGTCGGCATTGTCGGCGCCTCGGGTTCGGGCAAGAGCACCTTGGCCAAGCTGGTCCAGCGGCTCTACGTTCCCGAAGCGGGGCGGGTCTTGGTCGATGGTACCGATCTCTCGCTGGCCGATCCGGCGTGGCTGCGCCGCCAGCTTGGTGTCGTCCTGCAGGAGAACGTCCTGTTCAACCGCTCGGTGCGGGAGAACATCGCGCTCGCCAATCCCGGCATGAAGCTCGAAGGCGTGGTGGCCGCGGCCACGCTGGCCGGGGCGCATGAATTCGTTCTCGGCCTGCCCGAGGGCTACGACACTGTGGTCGGCGAGCGCGGCGCCTCGCTCTCGGGCGGCCAGCGCCAGCGCATTGCGATCGCCCGGGCGCTGGCGCAAGGGCCGCGCATCCTGATCTTCGACGAGGCGACCTCCGCCCTCGACTATGAGAGCGAGGCCGCGATCCAGGCCAATATGCGCCAGATCTGCCAGGGGCGGACCGTGCTGGTCGTGGCCCATCGCCTGTCGACCATCCGCATGGCCGACCGGATCGTGGTGCTCGATCGCGGCCGGATCGTCGAAGACGGGACCCATGACCAGCTCCTCGTGCGCGGCGGCCGCTACGCCAAGCTCTGGCGCCTGCAATCGGGCGGCCCCGAGATTGTCCTCGCCGGGGCCAGCGCATGATCAGCACCTTCGTGCGCTTGCGCGATCTGATCACCGGCGATGGCCGCGACGAGCGCGAGTTCCTGCCGGCCGCCCTCGAGATCACCGAGACGCCGGCGTCGCCGATGCTGCGCGTCACTGCTGCCCTGATCTGCACCTTCCTGCTGGTCGCAATCCTGTGGGCGGCGATCGGCCAGGTCGATTTGATCGCGACAGCGCCGGGCAAGGTCGTCGCTGCCGGCAGCACCAAGCTCGTCCAGGTCTTCGAGACTGGTCTCGTGCGCGAGATCCGGGTCCACAACGGCGATCATGTCGAGCAGGGCCAGGTGCTGGTCGTGCTCGACCCGACCCTGGCCGGGGCTGACCGCACCCGCTACCAGCAGCTCCTGCGCAGCGCTGAGCTCGATCAGGCCCGGCTCGAAGGATTGCTCGGCCAAGCCGCGGGCGATCCCTTTGCCAGCGTCGATGCGCCGCCGGCGATGATCCAGGCGGCGCGCGACCAGATGGTCTCCGAGCGCGCGGCCCAGGAGGCCAAGATTCTGTCGGCCGAGCGCGAGATCGCGAGCAAGCGCGCCGACCGCGCCAGCATCGCGGCGGAGCTGGCCAAGGATGATGGTGAACTGCCCTTCGCGCGCGAGCGGTCCAAGATCCGTGAAGGCGGCGTCAGCACCGGCTTCGGTTCCAAGCTCGACATGATCAATGCCGAGCAGCAACTCGTCGAGCTCGAGAACGAGCGCATGGTGCAGAGCCAGAAACTGGTCTCCGCCGATGCCGCCATCCAGGCCGCCCTCTCCGAGCACGAGCGGATCGCCGCCGAGTTCGTCCGCGATCGGCGGCAAGATCTATCCAAGGCTGCACGCGAGACTGCCGAGGCCCAGGGCGATCTATCCAAGGCGCAGGAACGTACCGACCTCACCACGATGACGGCACCGGTCGACGGCTATGTTCAGGATCTGACGATCCATACCATCGGCGGCGTCGTGCAGCCGGGCCAACAGCTCATGCGGGTCGTCCCGAGCGACGCCGCGGTCGAGGTCGAGGCGATCGTCGACAATGGCGATGCCGGCTTCGTCCATGCCGGCCAGGAGGCCGAACTCAAGATCGCGACATTCCCCTTTACCCATTACGGCCTCGTCCATGGCCGGGTGATCTCGATCGCCCATGATTCCGCCCCCGATCCGGAAACGCAGAACCAAAACCAGGGACGCGACGCCTTTGCCGCTGCCGGCGATGCGCCGGCCGAGGTTCGCCGGTCGGGCGGCTTGGTCTACGTCGTCCGCATCGCCATGGACGACCCGTCGCTCTCTGTCGATGGCGAGCGGACGCCGCTCGAGCCGGGCATGGCGATCACAGCTGAAATCAAGACCGGCAAGCGCCGGGTGATCGATTACATTCTCTCGCCGATCGCTCAGCATACGCACGACGCCATGCGGGAGCGGTAGACGAAACTCACGGAGCCGCAGCGGATTATCGCTCACGATGCCTGCGAGGCCAGCCCCATCTTGCCGGTTGCCGACGCGGCGGCGCTGACCACGACGCTGCGGGGCAGCGCGCGGGGCAGCCAGGTGGCGGCGCGCACGCTGAACCGTCCGGGATAGGCGACGGATTTCCGTCGATCGAACGACTGCAAGGCGTGGCGGACCACCAGTTCGGCGTTGTCGAAGGCACCGTCCTTCATCGTGATCGAGACGCCCTCGAAGAAACTCGTCGCAGTCGGCCCGGGGCAGACCGCCATGACCTGGACGCCTCGGCTCTTGAGTTCGGCGTTCAGCGCCTCGCTGAAGTGCAGAACGAAGGCCTTCGCCGCCGCATAGGTCGCCATATTGGGCAGCGGCTGGAACGCGGCATTGGAGGCCAGGTTGATGATGCCGCCGGTGCCGCGCGCGACCATCCTGGCGCCCAAGGCATGCGACAGGCCCACCAGAGCCTGGATATTGACCTGGATGCTGGCCAGTTCCTGAGCGAGGCCGTGCGAGAGGAACTCGCCGGTGAGACCAAGCCCGGCATTGTTGACGAGCAGATCGATCTTCAGGTCCAGGCGATCGAGTTCCGCTACGATCCGCTCCACGGCGTCGGGCGCTGCGAGATCGGCCTGGAGAGCGACGCAGCTGACACCAAATTGCGCGCTGAGAGTGTCGGCGAGTTCCTGCAGTGGACCGATCGAGCGGGCGGCCAGAACCAGGTTCATGCCGCGGCCCGCAAGCTCTTTGGCGAAACTCGCACCCAGTCCCTTGGAGGCGCCGGTGATCAGCGCAGTGGAGCCCTTATAAGCAAACATCATTTGTCTCCTTGGCTCCGCCCCGTCGGGGGCGTGGTTAGAGGATTGTCGGATCAGCGACAACTCGGGTTTGGGCCGACCCGAGGCCAGGGCCGCGTTCTTGGGTCAGGATGAAGACGAGGGCCACCAGCGGGAGGACTGCCGCGGCACAGGGGATGACGCCCGCCCCGAGCGAGCTGTCGACCACGGCGCCGCCGATCACGCCGCCGAGCGCACGCGCGAGCCACAGCGTCAGGATCGGCCCGGTGACGACGATGGCCAGGGCGTAAGCCGTAATTGGGTTCCCGGCCTGGCCCTCGGTGACCCGGAGCGAGTCGGCGACCTGAGGCAGGACGCCGGCGATGACGAATTCGGCGGTGCCGACGGCGAAGGCGGAGAGGGTGAGTATCCAGACCTGAAGCGGCATCTTGGATTTGAGCGACACGGCCGGGACTCCTTGCAGGAGCTAGCTGTTTTCGGGAACGGGTTCGGAAAACACGGCTTCCAGCAGCGGGCTACCGGGCGCGCGGAAGAAGATCCGGCGCTCCTGCAGCTCGGCGAGGTCCATCGGCGAGGTGCGGATACCGAGCCGCTCGAACTTCTGGCGAAACGCGGCATAGCCCTCCAACCGGAAGCCGACATGGTCGATCGCCTCGGCCGGGCGGTCGAGCCCGGAGTCCAGCGAGGCGATGATGTGGACAAGCGGCTGGCCCGCGGCGTAGAGCCAGTGCCCGGGGATGCGGCGGATGGCGCGTGGTCGGGCGCCTTCTTCCAGATCGAAGACCGTCAGGAAGAAGCGCCGTGTGGCCTCCAAATCCCGGGTCCGGATGGTGACGTGATCGAGCTGCATGGGAACGCTCCTTTCGCAGCGGAAACTAGAGCGTTCACGTCATCCGTATAATCGGCTATAATCCGAAAATACTCTTCGGATTTTACGAATGATTGCCCTCGACAACTTGGCCCTGTTCCTGCGGATCGTTGAAAAGGGTGGTCTGGCACCGGCCGGACGGGAGCTCGGCCTGTCGCCCGCCTCCGTCTCGGAGCGCCTGGTGGCGCTGGAACGGTATTTCGGCGCAGCACTCCTGCATCGCACGACCCGCGCCATCAGCCTGACCGATGAAGGGCGATTGCTGGTGCAGGGCGCGCGGCGGCTCCTGGCCGAAGCCGACGAGTTGGAGGCGCTGATTCGGCTGGGTGTCGATAGGATATCCGGCCCGATCCGGCTCAGCGCGCCAATCGATCTGGGCCGGAGCTATGTCGTCCCTATTCTCGACGCCTTCCTGGCCGAGCATCCGGACGTAACGATCGACCTCAACCTGACGGACGGCTTCGTCGATCTGGTCGGGCAGGGACAGGATCTCGCCATCCGGTATGGCGAGCTGGCGGACAGTACCCTGCGCGTCAAGCGCCTCGGCAAGAACAGGCGCGTCGTGTGCGCGTCCCCGGCCTATCTGCTCAGCCGCGGAACGCCGCAACATCCCGATGACCTGACCCAGCACGAGTGCATTCTGATGCGGTTTGGCCCGACGATCGATCGTGAGTGGCCCTTTCTGATCGATAGCAAGGAGCGGCGAGTGGTTGTCCAGGGCCACCGGGTCGCGAATGACGGCGGCCTGGTCCGGGATTGGTGCCGGACCGGATACGGCCTGGCACGGAAGTCGCTCTGGGATGTTGTGGCAGATCTGACCGCCGGGAGCCTCGTCGAGTTGCTCCAGGACTTCTCGCCCGGTGACACGGG
>Ga0302314_10015842_pt1 | contig 12785 bp, 12 predicted proteins | sample III_Palsa_N2_3_FD_200533 | JGI IMG/M metagenome (GOLD analysis project Ga0302314, IMG submission 200533) | Peat permafrost microbial communities from Stordalen Mire near Abisko, Sweden - III_Palsa_N2_3 | ecosystem: Environmental > Terrestrial > Soil > Palsa > Peat permafrost | place: Sweden...
CCTGGTGATCGGGGCGCTCTTTGTCCTGGTGCTACGAAGGGGTCTGGAGCCGGCGCAGGCGAGTGGCGGTCGCCCGGTTCGCCCGCTTTCCGGGGCGCCCGAAACCCTCTAGGCTTCGCCGCGTTCGGGCCGCAACGACGGTCCCCTGGGGGTGACCGTGTGAGCGAACTGATCAACGAGGCCGACCTGAGGCCGGCCATCGATGGCGGCCCGCGCTCGACCAAGCTCAGCCTCGGCGGGGCCGCCTGGTCGATCTTCGAGGGTGGCCGCGACCCCTATGTGATCCTGATCGTCATCTATATCTTCATGCCCTATTTCGCCTCGGTGGTGGTCGGCGATCCGGTGAAGGGGCAGGAAGCGGTCGCGTCCTACGGCCAGTATTCCGGCTGGATCGTCATGGCCACGGCGCCCTTTCTGGGCGCGGCCATCGACCGGCTGGGCCGGCGCAAGGGATGGCTGGGCCTGACGGTCGGGTTGATGGTTCCGCTGATCTGGTCGCTCTGGTTCACCACGCCCGACCATAGGGGCCTGTCGGTCGGCGCGGTCATCGCCATCGCCACCGTGATTGGCGTCTTGTTTTCTTATTCCGAGGTCCTGCACAATTCGATGCTGGTGCGTGCCGCCGGCATGGGCGCGGCGCACAAGGCCTCGGCGCTGGCGCTGGCGCTCGGCAACGGCTTTGCGCTGGCGGCCCTGACCTTCGTCGCCTGGGCCTTCGCCCTGCCGGGGCATGTGGACTGGGCCTGGGTGCCTAAGACGCCGCTGTTCGGCCTGAACCCGGCCATGCACGAGACCGACCGCATCGTCGCGCCGATCGCGGCCGTCTTTTTGGCCCTCGGTTCGATCCCGCTCTTCCTGTTCACGCAGGACGCCCCGCGCAGCAAGACGTCGGTCTTCGCCGCCCTGTCGACCGGGTTCAAGGACGTGATCGCCATGGTCGCGGCCATGCGCAACTACCGCGACGCGGCCATCTATCTGGTCTCGCGCATGTTCTATGTCGATGGCATGACGGCTGTCCTGCTGTTCACAGGCGTCTACGCCACCGGAGTGATGCACTGGGGCGCGCTGGAAATGCTGTTCTACGGCATCATCCTGACCATATTGGCGGTCTGCGGCGGCTTCGTCGGCGGGTTGCTTGACGCCCGGCTGGGGCCAAAGCGGGCGGTGCAGATCGAGATCGGCATGTCGTTGCTCGGCATCTTCGCCATCCTCGGCATGGCGCCGGACCGCATCCTGTTCTTCTGGCATTACAACGCCGCGATGCACGCGCCGCTCTGGAACGGGCCCTTTTTCCGCACCCTGCCGGAATGGGTCTTCCTGTTGATCGGGTTTTCCAACGCCGTCTTCATCACCGCCCAATACGCCTCCAGCCGCACGCTCCTGACGCGCCTTACGCCGCCGGCCCAGACCGGGACCTTTTTCGGGGTCTTTGCGCTTTCCGGAACGGCCACGGCCTGGCTCGCGCCCTCCATGGTCAGTTTCGGCACGCATTTTTTCAAAACCCAGCAGGGGGGCTTCGGCATGATCTCCATCCTCCTGGCGATCGGTTTCGCCGGGCTGATGTTGGTGCGCGGTAACGACAGGCCTTCGACGCCCGGATGACGGCGATCCCGTCCGACGACCGGGGGTTTCTGCTCGGCGACGGCCTGTTCGAGACGGTGCTGGCCGCCCGCGGCCGGCCGTTGTTCCTCGATGAGCATCTGGCCAGGCTGGCGCGCGGCTGTGTGGTTCTGGGCCTGCCCGCGCCCGATAACGACGCTGTTCGCCGCGCCGTCGACCAGGCGCTGGCCCGGGCGGGGTTGGTCGACGCCCGCGCGGCGGTGCGGCTGACCTGGACGGCGGGCTCGGGCGGCCGGGGGTTGGACCGCCCCGCAACGTTGCAGCCCAGGCTGGTCGCGACAGCGGCGGCGGCGCCCGCGCCACCGGGGCCGGCCAGCCTCGCCATCGTGTCCGTCCGCCGCAACCAGGCCTCGCCGGCGTCGCGGCTGAAGACGCTGGCCTATCTCGACAATGTGCTGGCGCGGCGCGAGGCGCGGGGCCTTGGCGCCGACGAAGCGGTGATGCTGAACACCGCTGGCGAGGTCGCCAGCGCCGCGGCGGCCAACCTGTTCTGGCTGAGCAACGGACGGCTTTGCACGCCGGCGCTGGACTGCGGCGTGCTGGACGGCATCGCCCGGGCGCAGGTCCTGGCGCTGGCGGCGAGGATGGGCATTGAGGCGGGCGAGCTCCGTGCAGGTCCGGAGGCTCTGGCCCAGGCCGAGGCGCTCTTCCTCACCAACAGCCTGATCGGCGTGCGCGCCGTGAGCCGTCTCGGGGATCGGGAATGGTCGGCCCACCCGCTGACGTCGGCCCTGGCCGCGGCCTGGGCGACGCTGGCCGCGTCCGTCTAGGGCTGCGATTGAGAAATTTGGCGCCGCCCCGTGGCGGGGCTCGGCGCGATGTCTTGAATCAATTGCACGGCGACGCCGCCGGATCCGGGATGGGATCGACGAGGCGCGGGCGCAGATAGAAGACGTTGGAATAGGAGAAGGCGCTCGGAAGAAGGTAACTCACCGGCGAGGTATAGGTATATTGCGTCTCGGCCATGATCACGCTTTGCCCGGCGGCGATCATATTGGCCTGTGGCAGCGTCTCCGCCGTAGTCTTCGCCAGGACGGCCCAATTGCTACTGGCGCAGCTCCAAATGACCGAGGCCGCGGTGCCGGCGGCGTTTTCCTGGACGGCCGAGATGCGCATCTTCAAGGTGGTCGTATCGCTTGGCGACATGATGGTCTGGCCAGCGGCGAAGAAGTTGTTGATGTCGCTGGGGGCCGGAGCGGAATACTGCGACGTCAGGTCGCCGATCGCGGAGGCGACGTGGCTGGTCTTGCGCTGGGCCAGCATCCCGCCGCAAAGCTCGGCGACGCCGAAATAGGCCAGGATCAGGATCGGCGCGACGAAGGCGAACTCGATGGCCGCCAGGCCGCCGCGGTCGCGAAGGAAACGGCGCGTTCTGGCGAAGGGCCGCATCATGATCCGTAAGGCTCGTTGCGGAACACAGCCGTGGAGGTCAGCAGCATCTTGCCGCCGGTCAGGGGCGTGCCGATGTTGTCGAGCGCCGGCGCGAGCACCGTCCATTCATAGAAGGCCTGCACCAGGACGATGTCGCCGGGGCCGCCCATGCTGAAGGTCAGGTTGTTCTGGTTGATCTGGCCGTTCGCGATCGGCGTGGGCTGAGTAATGGTCGCGAAGCTGGAATAGGTCTGCACCTGGACGAACAGGTTGGAGGTGCAGCTCGAGCCCAGCCAACTCAGCTGGTTGCAGATCAGCGTCTTGAACGTGGTGGCGTTGACCGTCCCGGTCTGGGTCTGCAGCTGACCCGTGCGGATCTCGCGCGCCGCTTCGTTTGTGGCGGCTTCCAGGGTGGTCGCGACGAAGTAGATCAGGCCGATCTCGATGATGCCGAACAACAGGGCGAAGAAGGGGATCGAGACCAGCGCGAACTCGACCGCGGCCGCGCCGCGCCGGCCGCGGGCGAAGCGTGCGGCGAAGCGGCGCAGACCTTTGAAGATGGAGATCACCGGCGACATGCCGACAATCTAGCTTGGCGTCACTAATCGAGCCTTAAGGCCCGCATAACGAGCGCCACAGTGATCGATCTCTAAGAGTTAGAGCGGGTTGCTGGCGGAAAACCACTTCGCACTTTTCCGCAGGCCCGCTCTAGGGATGGATACCGCCGGCCTGGGTGACGGTTACGGGCGGCCCGACATTCATGGGCCCCTCGTTGCTCACGCCGGAGGGGGAAGCCGCGGGCGCGGGGCTGGCCGCGACGGGCGCGGCCGCGACGGCCGCGTTGATGGTCTCGCAGCGGCCGCTGCAGTGATAGTCTTGCGCGACGGCGCCGCGGTAGACCGTGACCCGCCCGGCCTCGGAGCCCAACACGGCGACGGCGCCGTCGTAAAGGGTGTGGCCTGCATGATCGGTGACCAGGATCGTGGTCACCCCATAGCCCTTGCCGAGCACGATCAGGCTGTGATTGTCGATCATGGTCACGTCGGCCACGGCCGGGTCTGCGACGAAAATATTGGCCGCGGCGCCACGTAGCGGCACCCGGCGCGCGCCGTTCAAATCGACCGTAAGAGGGCCGGCCGCAGAGGCTACGCCGGCGCTGAGCAGCGTCGCGAACGCCACCGAGAGCATCCAGATCGATCGGCGCATGACCGAACTCCTCAAGAAACACGTGGAGACAGAGATGGGCCGGAATGGTCAACAAATGCTGAAACCGCCCGCGGCGGCCTCGCGCGAGAGTCATAATGTGCGCGAAGGGCTAAACTTCGCCAATTTGGAAGCATGGTTAAGCGATAGTAATAGTAAAAATCCGTCAACCAAACAAATATATGGACCAATACTCTGCTGTTTACTGGCCATTAAGCGCCATGGTTCAAGTTCGCCTTGTTTTCGGGGGCGAGCAGGCCGGCTGGCTTGAACCTCCAGCCAAATGCTTGCTGAAACAGGAGATCAAGCAATGTCCAAGTTTGTTACGCGTTTTGCGAAGAACGAATCGGGCGCCACGGCCATCGAATACGGCCTCATCGTCGCCCTGATCGCGGTCTTCATCATCGGCGCCGTCACCAGCGTCGGCAGCAATCTGGCCACTCAGTTCAACTCGGTGGCTTCGAAGCTCTAGGTCTAACCTAGGTCTAACCCACAAAAATACAGCCAAGAGGCCGCGGCGTTGAAAAGACGCCGCGGTCTTTTTTTGCCTCGACGGCATCGGCCAAGAGGTCCGGGTGCGATGGTCGCGCGATCACTGGCTCGGCGACAGGGGCGCTGTCGCCGAGCCGCGCGGTTCGCCCAGGGCCCCGCCGAGCAGATCGCCCATGGCCGCTGGCCCCAGGCAGAGCCCGACGGCCGCCAGCGGTGCGATGAGCAAGCCCCAATAATTGTTCTCAGGCCGGCCGATCGCCATGAAGCCAAGCGTATAGCCGAGCAGGAGGGCCGCTAGCCGCAGCCCGGTGCTGCTCTTCCATCCCGTGGCGCCGATGAGCGCCAGCGGCAGGATGATGGCCGCCGACCAGGGCCCGGCCAGCATGGCGAGCAGGTTCCACCGCCCCGTTTGCAACACGAACGCCCAGCCGCCCAGTCTCACCCAGCCCGTCGAGGCGAGGTCTTCGGGTCGTACCAGCGACATGACCGAGCAGGCGTGCAAGGCCAACAAGGCCAGCGCGCCGCCAAGCGCGGCCGCGAACGCGGCGGCCTCCAGCCGCCGGCGCTCCACAAGCGCAAGCAGCGCCATCACCGCTAGATAGGGCATGGCCAGTTCCCGGATCACGGCGGCCAGAAGGCCGACAAGCACAGCGGCGGCGAACCGTTTCTCGGTTCTGAGCGCCAGTGAGAGCGCGATCAGCAGGCCAGCCCAGGCCTCGTGGAACAGGCTTGCGCCGCCGCCGCCCATGCTCATGCCGACGCCGGTGAACAGCAGAAGGGCCGTCGCCGCCAGCCACACCGGCCCCCGCCAGACTTCGCGCAGGCGCCAGGTCCAGGCGGCGATCACGCCAGCCGCCAGCAAGGCAAGCAGGCGTTCGCCGGATTTCTCGTCGGGCAGGCGGGAAAGCACGATCGCCAGGGCAGGCGGGCGAACCACCACAAAGGGCTTGAGCGGGAAGTTCCTGGCGCGTTGCTCGGTGATCGCCGCCGTCTCATAGGTCTCGCCGGCCCTCACCCGCTCGACCACGGCGCGATAGAGCGCGACATCGTTGTCGCCGCCCGCCGGCCCGGCGGAGGTCGATCGAGCCGACGCCCAGAGGCCGAAGGCGATCAGGCCGGCCAGCGCGACCAGCAGCGCAATGGCGGCGCCGCGCGGCAGTTGGGCGAATCGGCTCTGGTGATTTTGGCGGCTGGCCTCCACGAAGTCCGATCCATCGAGCGGTTGGCGTCACGGCGTGGAATCGCCCTGAAAACGTTCGTTTGGCGTTAAGCCTGTTCGACTGCCGCGCGAGCCCGACCGCCGCAACCATTCCTTCACCGGTCCCGGCCATCGTTGAGACGCCCTCCGCCGCGAGATGATCGTGACCCTGCTGCAGACCGCCGCTCTGTCCCTGTTCCCCGTGCTGGTGATCGTCGCGGCGGTGACGGATATCGCCAGCTTCACGATTCCGAATCGCCTGACCCTTTTGCTGGCCGCCTGTTATCTGCCGGTTGCGCTCATTCTTGGCCGACCGCTCGGTGAGATCGGTCTGGACCTGGCCATCGGGGCCGGCGCGCTGGTGGTCGCTGTCGCCATGTTCGCCGCCGGCTGGATCGGCGGCGGCGATGCCAAGCTGTTCGCGGGCGTGGCGCTCTGGCTCGGCTGGCCGGCCTCATTCGCCTTCCTGATGGTCACCGCCCTGGCCGGCGGCGGTTTGGCGCTGCTGTTGTTGAACGTGCGCGCGACGTGGCTCAAGCCCTATTTGGCCGGCGCGCCGCCCTGGGTCGGCAAGCTGACGACGGACGGCGAGGCGGTGCCCTATGGGGTGGCGATCGCGCTCGGCGCGCTGGTCGCGTTTCCGCAGAGTTCGCTGCTGCACGGACTGCATTTGATATTTTGATCTTTTTCACTGCGCCGCTTAGCGCCGCGTTAACCATGGCCTGAGCAAAGTCGGCGTACGTCTCGGAGAGCCGTGCCGATGGGCCGCACTAGAATCATCATCGTTCTCGCCATCGCCGCCATCGGCGCGATCGGGCTGGCCCTGATCGTGGGAGCGATGACCAAGCACAAATCCGCGCCGGCCCAGGCGGTCATCGCCTCTTCCGCGCCGGCGCAGCCGATGGCCCGCGTCCTGGTCGCCAAGCACGACCTGCCGGTCGGCACGCGACTCGGCGCGGACGATCTCAGCTGGCAGGACTGGCCCGCCAATGCGGTCAATGCGGCCTTCATCACCGACGGCCAGGGCGCGCGGGTCGAGCCGGCCGGCGGCGCCGCGGGGCTCGCCGACCAGGCCAAACAGACGGCCAAGGCGGCGGCCGACGTGGTCGCCGGCGGCGCCGGGCCGATGCAGCAGCTCTACGGTTCGATCGTGCGTGAGCCGATCCTGGCCAATGAACCGATCATCAACGCCAAGCTCGTGCGCGGCGGCGAAGGCGGCTACATGGCGGTGGTCCTGCGACCGGGAATGCGCGCCGTCGCGGTGCAGGTGAACGTCAACACCGCCGCCGGCGGTTTCATCCTGCCGGGCGACCACGTGGACGTCCTGCAAAGCCATCCGATCGACGCCGCCTCGAACGGCGGTCATGCGGGCTTCGTCGCCCAGACCTTGCTGCGCAACGTGCGCGTGCTCGCCATCGACCAGAACAGCCAACCGCCGAAAAACGGCGTTCAGTCGCAGGTCGGGTCGACCGCCACCCTCGAGGTCAAGGCGCCCGACACCGAGGTCATCGCGCGCGCCAAGGCGCAAGGCGACGTGGTCCTGGCGCTGCGCTCCTATGCCGACGCCGCCGGCGGCTCCGAGCGCGGCGTGGCCGATGCGGGCGACGCCAACTCCGTTCACATCTTCCGTAGCGGCCAAGCCCCCGAAGTGATGGTCCTCCAATGAAGCCTCGTCACCGCCTCCTCGGCCTTGCCGCCCTGCTGATCGCCTCGCTGGTCCAGGCGTTCACGCCGGCGCTGGCGCAGATGCAGTCACCCCCTGTCGCGCCGATGCAGATCAATCTGGCCGGGATCAATGGCGGCGCCCAGAACCTGGCCATTCCGCGCGGCAAGTCGGCGATCGTCGACCTGCCGGTCGATGCGCGCGACGTGCTGGTGACCAATCCGCAGGTGGCCGACGCCGTCCTGCGCTCGCCGCGCCGCATCTATGTGGTGGGGCTGGCCCCCGGGGTCACCGACGCGGTCTTCTTCGACGCCGCGGGCCACCGCATCCTGGCGCTCAACATCCGGGTCGACCAGGACTTCAGCGCCGTCGCCCAAACCATCAACCAGCTGATGCCCGACGCCCACGTCCGGGTCGCGGCGGTCAATACCAGCCTGGCTCTGACCGGCGACGTGCGCGACCTCGCCGACGCCGACAAGGCGGTCCAGATCGCCCAGCAGTTCACAACCCAACCCAGCCAAGTGCTGAATATGCTGACCATCGACGGCAAGGAGCAGGTGATGCTCAAGGTGCGCATCGTCGAGATGCAGCGCTCGGTCATCAAACAGCTCGGCTTCAACCTCAGCACCGTCATCGGCCAGGTCGGCAGTCCCCAGTTCATCGTCGGTACGGCCGCCAGCTTCGCGGTGAACGGAGCCATCCTCGGCGGCATCAACGCCGCCTATAATCTCAATACGACCTCGCAGCCGGAGGTGTTTCCGTACGACAAGACGACGAACGCCTTGTTGCCCACACCCGTGGTTTGCGGCGGCTGCAACAACGGAGGCCAGGCGTCGATCGCCACCAGCCAGACCACCGTCGGCAGCTCCGGCATAAACAAGGCCAGCACCGCGATCGAAGCCTTCGAGCAGGTCGGCCTGGTGCGCAGCTTGGCCGAGCCGAACCTGACCGCCGTCTCCGGCGAATCAGCCAAGTTCCTGGCCGGCGGCGAGTTCCCGGTGCCCTCGGGCGTCAGCACCAACGGCCAGGTCAGCGTCGAGTTCAAGACCTTCGGCGTCGGGCTGGGCTTCACGCCCGTGGTCATGTCGGCCGGCCGCATCTCGTTGAAGATCTCGACCGAGGTCTCCGAGCTGACCAATCAGGGCTCCTTCACCATCTCGACCGGGACCGGCAATCCCGGCCTGACCATTCCCGGCCTGAACGTGCGGCGCGCGGAGACCACCGTCGAGCTGCCGTCAGGCGGGTCGATGATGATCGCGGGCCTGCTCAACGAAGAGACCAAGCAGGACCTCGACTCACTTCCCGGCCTGATGAACGTGCCGGTGTTGGGGGCGCTGTTCCGCTCGCGGGACTACCAGGAAGGCGAGACCGAGCTGGTGGTCATGGTCACGCCCTACCTGGTCAACCCGACCAGCCCGGCCAGCCTGCAGACGCCCGCCGACGGCTTCCAACTCGCCGACGACGCCCAGACCACGCTGCTCGGCCGCATGAACAAGGCCAACAAGACGCCGCCGGCCGCCATTGCCGGCAAGACTTATCAAGGACCCGTCGGTTATGTCATCGAATAGGCGCCCGCCCGTGATCCGCACCCTGATCGTTCTCAGCCTGGCCGCGCTCGCCACCGCCTGCGCCTCGATCGACGATTCCAGCTCGAAGAAGCTCGCCAAGCACGACGATCCGCCGATAACGCCGACGGAGCAGTTCTCCATCAAGGTTTCTTCGGCGCCGGATCAGATCCTCCTGGCGCCGCATGCAAGCGGCGTGTCCGACGCCCAGGCCGACGCCCTGGCCGCCCTGGTCAACCGCTGGCGCGACAGCGGCGCGGATTCGATCACCATCATGGCGCCGGCGGGCGGCGAGGGAGAGGCCTATCACGCCACCGCCGCGATCGAGGCGACGCTCGAAGAGCTCGGCGTCAGCCCCGATCGGATCAAGCTCGGCGGCTACAATCCCGGCCCACGCGTCGGCGCCCCCATCGCCGTGGGCTTCAAGAGCTACAAGGCCGAGGGGCCTCAATGCGGGCGCGACTGGCGCGACTTCACCTCCAGCCGCAACAATGACGTCAATCCGAATTTCGGTTGCGCCACCACGGCCAATATCGCCGCGATGATCGCCAATCCCGCGGATCTCCTCAGTCCCCGCCAGATGGATCCGGCCGATGCGAACCGCCGCGAGAACGTGCTTGGCAAATATCGTCAGGGGCAGATTACGTCGGCGGCCAAGGATCCGCAGGCCAATGGCGCGGTCTCCGACGCGGTGCAGCAGTAGGATAATCCGGTGATCAAACCTCAATCCAGCGACGGTTCGACCAGCGGCTTCGGCGCCGACGACGAGTTTGCCGACTCCGCCGATCCCTGGCGGCCGGCCGCTGGCGCCGGCGAGGGTCTGGAGGACGACGATCCGTTTCTGACGCCCCAGGAGCCGATCGAGGCTTTCGAAGCCGCGGACGACGATGACATGGCGCCCGCCGCGCCGATCAATCCGGTTGGCGACCTGATCGCCGGCGCCGAGGCGGTCCTGGGCGAGGCCAGCGTGCCGCGTATCGGCATCCATATCTTCTGGGAACGGACCGACACCGCCGAGGTGGCCGAGAAATGCGCCGCCGACCGGCGCATGAGCCGCGCCTCGACCGAGGTGCGCCCAGGGGGCCTGGCCGCGGCGATCGCCCAGTATCAGAATCAGCCGACCCCGGCCTTGATCATCGTCGAGAGCCTCGATGACGGCCCGGCCTTGCTGGCCCAGCTCGATCGGCTGGCCCAGGTTTGCGACGCCGGCGCCAAGGTCGTCGTCATCGGCTCGCACAACGACATCACCCTCTATCGCGAACTGATGCGGCGCGGCGTCAGCGAATATCTGGTGCCGCCGCTGCAGCCGCTGCAGCTGATCGGCGCGATCACCACGCTCTATGCCGATCCGGCCTCGCCGTTCGTCGGCCGGCAGCTCGCCTTCATCGGGGCTCGCGGTGGCGTCGGCTCCTCGACCGTCGCGCATAATCTCGCCTATCTGCTTAGCGAGACCATGCAGACCAATACGGTGATCGTCGACCTGGACCTGCCGTTTGGAACCGCCGGCCTCGACTTCAACCAGGATCCCTTACAAGGCGTCGCCGACGCGCTCAGCCAACCGGACCGGCTCGACCCGGTGCTGCTCGACCGGATGATGGCGCGCTGCAGCGACCGGCTCAGCCTGTTCGCCGCACCGGCCACGCTGGACGCCGACTACGACATCTCCGCCGAGGCCTTCGAGGAGGTGACCAGCAAGATCCGCGCGACGGCGCCCTATGTGGTGCTCGACCTGCCGCACCTGTGGTCCGGCTGGATGCGCAAGACCCTGCTGGGCGCCGACGACGTGGTGATCACCGCCGCCCCCGACCTCGCCTCGCTGCGCAATGCCAAAAACATCGTCGACCTGGTCCGCCATGCACGGCCGAACGATTCGCCGCCGATGCTGGTGCTCAACATGGTTGGCATGACCGGCCGGCCGGAAATCCCGACCAAGGATTTCGGCGAGGCGCTGGGGCTGGAGACCAGCATCATCCTGCCCTTCGACGCCAAGCTGTTCGGCCAGGCCGCCAACAACGGCCAGATGATCGAAGAGGTGGGGCCCAAGTCCAAGGCCGCCGAAGGCTTCCAGCGGCTGGCCCTGTCGATCACCCGCCGCGATCCGCCCCCCGCGCCCAAGAAGTCGGTGCTGGCGGGCCTCCTCGGGCGCAAGTAGGCCGACCCCGGTGTTCGGAAAACGTCCAGCGGACGGCGAAAACCCCAAGCCGGCCCAGGCGCCGCCGCCGGCGCCCTCGGCCGGCCCACCCATCGCCACGCGCCCGCAACGTGTCGAGGCGGCGACGACCAAGCAGGCCCTGGCGCCGGCCAAGGCGCCCGCCGCCGCGCCGAAGGCCAATTCGGCCACCGACCGCCTCGCCGGCGCCCACGCCTCGCAAAAGGCGGCGGCGGCCGGCGGACCCAAGCTCACCTCGGCCTTCGAACAACTGCGCGCGGCGCAAGGCGCGCCGACCGCCGAGATCGTCCGCGAGCAGAGCGACTACTACCACGCCACCAAGACGACGATCTTCAACGCGCTGATCAACACCATCGACCTGGCCCAGCTCGCCCAGCTCGATCTGAAGACGGCCGGCGAGGAGATCCGCGACATCGTCGCCGAGCTGGTGGCGATCAAGAACGTCTCCATGTCTGTGGCCGAGCAGGAGCACCTGGTCCAGGACATCATCAACGACGTCCTCGGCTATGGGCCGCTGGAGCCGCTGCTGGCCCGCGACGACATCGCCGACATCATGGTCAACGGCGCCGGTCGGGTGTTCATCGAAGTCGCCGGCAAGGTGCAGCTCACCAACGTCCGCTTCCGCGACAACGCCCAGCTGATGAATATCTGCCAGCGGATCGTCAGCCAGGTCGGCCGCCGGGTCGATGAAAGCTCGCCGATCTGCGACGCGCGCCTTCCCGACGGCAGCCGGGTCAACGTCATCGCGCCGCCGCTCGCGCTGGACGGCCCGACACTCACCATCCGGAAGTTCAAAAAAGACAAGCTCACCATGCGCAACCTGGTCGAATACGCTTCGATCAGCCCGGAAGGGGCGCGGGTGCTGGGGGTCATCGGCGCCTCGCGATGCAATGTGCTGATCTCCGGCGGGACCGGCTCGGGCAAGACGACGCTGCTCAACACCTTGACCGCCTTCATCGATCCGACCGAGCGGGTCATCACCTGCGAGGACGCCGCCGAACTGCAGCTGCAGCAGCCGCACGTGGTGCGGCTGGAAACTCGCCCGCCCAATCTTGAGGGCACCGGTCAGATCACCATGCGCGATCTGGTCAAGAACTGCCTGCGGATGCGTCCGGAGCGGATCATCGTCGGCGAAGTGCGCGGACCCGAGGCGTTCGACCTTCTGCAGGCCATGAACACCGGCCACGACGGCTCAATGGGCACGCTTCACGCCAACAGCCCGCGCGAGGCGATCAGCCGCATCGAATCGATGATCACCATGGGCGGCTACGGCCTGCCGTCGAAGACGATTCGCGAGATGATCGTCGGCTCGGTCGACGTGATCATCCAGGCCGCCCGCCTGCGCGACGGCTCGCGCCGCATCACCCACGTCACCGAAGTGGTCGGCCTCGAAGGCGAGGTCATCATTACGCAAGACTTATTCGTCTACGAGATAACCGGTGAGGACGATAATGGCGGCGTCGTGGGCCGGCACCGTTCGACCGGCATCGCGCGACCAAGGTT
>Ga0302314_10015843_pt1 | contig 12784 bp, 9 predicted proteins | sample III_Palsa_N2_3_FD_200533 | JGI IMG/M metagenome (GOLD analysis project Ga0302314, IMG submission 200533) | Peat permafrost microbial communities from Stordalen Mire near Abisko, Sweden - III_Palsa_N2_3 | ecosystem: Environmental > Terrestrial > Soil > Palsa > Peat permafrost | place: Sweden...
TGTCGACCAGAATCAGAGTAAGGAGAAAACGATCGCGGCGGTCATCACCGCGATCATTCTCGCCGCTGTCGGCTACGCATTCATCACCGGTCTCGCCTTCAACGTCATGAAGAAGACGGCCGAGAAGTTGAACGTAATCGACATCAAGACGCCACCGCCGCCGCCGCCCAAGAAGCCGCCGCCGCCCCCCAAGGAGACGCCGAAGGTCGAATCCCCGCCGATCGTCACCCCCCCGCCGATCGTTCAGCCGCCGCAGGTCCAGTCGCCGGTCCAGGTGACTCCGATCCCGCAGCCGCCGAGGCCGCCGATCGCGGCGCCGATCGCGCCGAACCCGCCCCCACCGCCGCCCGCCAAGCCCAGCCAGGCAAGTGGGGCGAAGCCCAAGGGCTCGCCTGGTGATTGGGTGTCGTCCGACGATTATCCGCCAAGTGCGCTGCGCAACAACGAGGCGGGCGTCACGGGATTCCGGCTCGATATTGACGGCACCGGGCATGCGACGAATTGCACGGTGACCTCGTCGAGCGGTTTTCCCGATCTCGATCAGACAGCCTGCCGCCTGCTGATCCGGCGTGCCCGCTTCACGCCTGCGAAGGATGCAGCCGGTAACGGCATAGCGACGACCTATCCCAGCAGTGTGCGCTGGCAAATTCCCAAGGACTGACGGTTTGTCGGCCGGCACGCAGGTGTCGGCCGCAGCCTTCGACATTCATTCACTACCATCCAGATCTCAAGGAACCGACGACCATGACGACCCCCGCTACTGCCGCCGCCGGCTCCGGCTCGAACCCGTATGGCCTCCTCGCTGCTCTGCAGGGCGGTGGTGTGATCTCGTGGTCGGTGTTCATCATCCTCACGCTGTCGCTGGCGATCTCGATCTTCATCCTGTTGTCCAAGCTCGCCGAGCAGCAGAAGATCATCAACCAGGGCAAGAAGATGCGAACCACCTTCTGGAGCGCACCCAATCTGCGTGATGGCGCCGCCAAGCTCGACAAGAACTCGGCCTATCGCCAGGTCGTCGACGACGGCCTGCTCGCCGAAGAGCAGCACACCCGCTTGACCGACCCCGTCGACCAGCACGAGTGGATCAACCAGTCGATCGATCGCTCGACCGCCTCGATCGGCGCCAAGCTTTCGAGCGGCCTGCCGTTCCTCGCGACGGTCGGTTCGGTCGGGCCGTTCGTCGGTCTGTTCGGCACCGTGGTCGGCATCTACCGCGCGCTGATCGCGATCGGCGCATCGGGCCAGGCTTCGATCGACAAGGTCGCAGGGCCGGTCGGTGAATCGCTGATCATGACCGCGCTCGGCCTGATCACCGCCGTTCCCGCGGTGCTCGCCTACAACTGGCTGCTCGCCCGCAACAAGACCGTGATGAAGGACCTCGTGTCGTTCGCCAACGACATCCATGCCTACATGGTGTCCGGCGGCGCGGTGCGCCCGGCGCACGGTACGGTCCGGACGGCCGCTCCCAAGGTTGCCGCGACGGCTTCGGGCGTGCAGACCCGCTGAACCGATCAACTCGGTCCGCCGGGCGTCGCGTGCGACGTTCCGGCGGACCGGGCGGGCAGCGATCCTCGCTTGCGATGAACGCGCCGATGGCGCGAAACGATAGGACTGACACGCAATGTCCATGAGTGTGGGCGCCGAAGGCGGCGAAGACACCCCGATGTCGGACATCAACACGACGCCGCTCGTCGACGTCATGCTGGTGCTCCTCATCATCTTCCTGATTACCGTGCCGGTTGCCTTGCAGACCGTGCCGCTCAAGCTGCCGATCGTGAAGAACGAGCCGACCACGACCAAGCCGGAGAACGTCAATCTCTCCGTCAAGGCCGATTCGGCGGGCAATTGCCTGGTCTATTGGGGCAATGAGAAGGTCGATTCGAAGGAGCTGCTCAAGCGCTCGGTCGACAAGCTCAAGCTCGAGATCGGCAAGCTCGGCGGTCCGACCAACGTGACCGCGGACAATCTGCCCGAGGCGCACATCCGCGGCGACGTCAACACGCCGTACAAGTGCGTCGGCGGCGTCGTCACCACCTTGCAGCAGGCGGGCTTCCTCAAGGTCGGCTTCATCTCGCTGCCGATCGCGCCCGAAGCGTGATCCCGGCCGCCATGACGAATTTGGAGTAAGCAGTATGGCAATGGCAGCAGGCACGTCCGAAGGCGAGCCCATGATGGACATCAACACGACGCCGTTGATCGACGTCATGCTGGTGCTCCTGATCATGTTCATCATCACCATTCCGATCCAGAGCCACGCGGTGAAGCTTGACCTGCCGGTCAACACGAACACCCCACCGCCCCCGATCGAGCCGACCAAGAACACGATCTCGACCGACGCGGCGGGTGGTATCTTCTGGAACGGCCAGCCGGTGCCGGACATGATCACGCTGCGCCAGTATATCGACCTCACCAAGAATCTGCCCGACGAGCCCGAGCTGCATCTGCTGCCCGATCCGTCGACGCACTATGAGGTGATCGACAACATCCTGGCGGTGGTGAAGAAGAGCCAGGTCGGCAAGTTCGGCTTCGAAGGCAATGAGCGGTATTCCGACGCCTTCTGATCCCGGCTTCGGCCGCTATGACAACCGACATGACGGGGCGGCGCCAGCGATGGCGCCGCCCTTTTTCGTGACTGGCGGCGAAGCCATGAAGGCGCCGCTCGCATGACGCTGCAATCCTGGGGCCGCGTGCATCTCGGCGAGGTGATCGCCTGGCGGCGCGGCGCCCCCGTCGGCTGGCGGGCGATCGCCGTCGCGGCGCTTGGGATGGCGGTGCCGGTGCTGGTCGGTTTCGCGTGTGGCCGTGCCGAGATCGGTTTCACGATCGGGCTCGGCGCGATGCTGCTTGCAGGCGGATCGGGCGCGACCGATGCCACAGCGGCGCAGGACGAGGCCTCGCCCGCCACCGCGGTGGTGCCCGCGGTCCTCGCGGTGGTCGCGGCCACCGCGATCGCGGGGCACGGCTGGTCCGCCGTCGCGATGGTGCTGCTGGCGACCGCCGCCGCGGCCATTAGCGGCTACAGCCGCCCGGTCGCCGTCGCCGCGATCCGCTTCCTCATCTACTTCGTGCTGAGCCTGGGCCTGCTCGACAGCGCGGGTGGCGACCGCAAGGGCGCGGCGCTGGTCTTCGGCCTCGGCGCGCTGTGGAACGTCGCGGTGCGGATGATGCTCGCGCGACACGAGCCCGTGGCCCCGCGGGATGTGGTCGCGGCGAAGCCCGGGCCGACTCCTGCGCAGCGCCGGGCACACTGGCGGCGGACGATGCGCTCGCTCGCCGGCTGGCAGTTCCCGATCCGTCTCGGCGTCGGGCTGACGATCGCGAGCCTGATGCGCGAGGCGTGGCCGAGCCATCATTATGGCTGGACCGTGCTGACCGTCGCGCTGCTCACGCAGCGGCCGCTCGAGCACGTCCCGGTCAAGACGACGCAGCGCGCGCTCGGCACGCTGCTCGGCGTCGGGTTGACCTGGGCGATCCTCGCCAGTGTCTCGTCGACGCTTGGACTGGCGGCGCTGATCTGCCTGCTCGCAATAGTGGCCCCGCTCGCACGGGCGCGGAGCTATCTCGCCTATGCGTCGATCGCGACGCCCGCGATCCTGCTCGTGCTCGACATCGAAAGGCCGATCGAGACCGGGCTGCTGGTTGATCGGCTGGTCGCGACGCTGGCGGGCGCGGCGATCGTCATCGCCGCCAACCTCGCCGCCGACCGCTGGCTCCCCAAGCCGGCGCGGCCGACCAGACCGACGGCGGCGCACGGCCTATCCGATCCGGCGTCCGAGTCCGTACCATGAGGGGCGGCCGTTCTGGCTGCGCGAGCGGGTGATGCCGAAGAGGAACGCGATGCGAAAGACGATCCTTGGTGCGATCTGTCTTGGTCTCGTGGTGGCGGCCGCCCCGCCGCCGTCCAATGCCGAGATGGCCGGTATCTTCGACGCAGATCAGGGAGATCGCGCGCATCGGCCGATCGACTGGGCCAAGGTCGATCCGCGCGACCGGGCGCGTCGCACGCGGACGCAGGCGCTGCTCGCGGCGGGCGCGCTGCATACGGGCAAGGATTTCGAGCATGCCGCCTTCGTGTTCCAGCATGGCCAGTCGTCCGGCGATTTTCTGCTGGCGCACACGCTGGCGATGGTGGCGATGAGCCGGGGCCGGCCGGACGCAAGCTGGATCGCGGCGGCGACGCTCGATCGCTATCTGCAGACCATCGGCCAGAAACAGATTTATGGGACTCAGTACCGGCGCGAAGGCCGCAGCGCGGTCACGCAGGACCCTTATGACCGCGCACTGATCCCGGACGTGCTGCGCACCCAATTGGGGGTGCCGACGATGGCCGAACAGGCGCTGCCCGAAAACATGCCTGCCGGCGCTCAGCCCTCGTCGGCTGTGCCAGCTTCGCCTTCGTCACCGGTCGCCGCTGGCCGCTCGAAATAGGGGACGACCTCGCCCTTGAGCTTGAGCGTCATCGGATTGCCCTTGCGGTCCACCGCCTTGCCCGCGGCCACTTTGATCCAGCCTTCGGATACGCAATATTCCTCGACGTTGGTCTTCTCGACGCCGTTGAAGCGGATGCCGATCCCGCGCGACAATATCTCCGCGTCGTAGAGCGGGCTGCGCGGATTGACGGAGAGGCTGTCGGGGGGCGTGTCGGTCATGGGGCGTCCGATGATGTCTGGAGGTTCGCGCGGCTGATAGCGGGTAGGCGCTAATTTTCCAACTCCCGTCGCCCCTGCGCAGGCGGGGGCCCATCTCTTGATCGGGCTCCGTGCGAGCCAACGGCGGGCGATGGGCCCCTGCCTGCGCAGGGGCGACGGCAAATGGGGGAGGCGCCGCCCTTTCCCCCAAGCCCCCCCCTTGCTAAGGGCTCGCCCGACTCTCGTCTTTTAAGCAATAGGAACACCCCCGCATGACCGCGATCGGACAGGACAGCCTCGGCACCCGTGACACGCTCGAGGTCGGCGGCAAGACGATCCATTATTATTCGCTCGCCAAGGCCGCCGAGAAGCTCGGCGACATCTCGCGGCTGCCTTTCTCGATGAAGGTGCTGCTTGAGAACCTGCTGCGGTTCGAAGACGGCGTGACGGTGACGACCGCCGATCTCGAGGCGATGGTCGAATGGCTGACCACGCAATCGTCCGAGCGCGAGATCCAATATCGTCCGGCGCGCGTTCTGATGCAGGATTTTACGGGCGTCCCCTGCGTCGTCGATCTGGCGGCGATGCGCGACGCGATGAACGCGCTCGGCGGCGACGCGCAGAAGATCAACCCGCTCGTCCCCGTCCACCTCGTCATCGATCACTCGGTGATGGTCGACGAGTTCGGTACGCCGCAGGCCTTCCACGATAACGTCGAGCTCGAATATCAGCGCAATTCGGAGCGGTACGAGTTCCTCAAATGGGGCAGCAAGGCGCTCGATAATTTCAAGGTCGTGCCGCCGGGCACGGGCATTTGCCACCAGGTCAATCTCGAGCACATCGCGCAGGCCGTGTGGACCTCGAAGGACGATAATGGCGAGACCGTCGCCTATCCCGACACCTGCGTCGGCACCGACAGCCACACGACGATGGTCAACGGGCTGGGCGTGCTCGGCTGGGGCGTCGGCGGGATCGAGGCCGAGGCGGCGATGCTGGGCCAGCCAGTCTCGATGCTGATCCCCGAGGTCGTCGGCTTCAAGCTGACCGGCACGCTCGCCGAGGGCATCACCGCGACCGATCTCGTGCTCACCGTCACGCAGATGCTGCGCGCCAAGGGCGTCGTCGGGCGCTTCGTCGAGTTCTACGGTCCCGGCCTGCAGGCGCTCAGCCTCGCCGACCGCGCGACGATCGCCAACATGGCGCCCGAATATGGCGCGACCTGCGGCTTCTTCGGGATCGACGAGAAGACGCTCGACTATATGCGCCTGACCGGCCGCGAGGAGGAGCAGATCGCGCTCACCGAGGCGTATGCGAAAGCGCAGGGTCTGTGGGCCTATGCCGACATGGCGGACCCGGCGTTCACCGACACGCTCTCGCTCGACATGTCGGGCGTGGTGCCCTCGCTCGCCGGCCCCAAGCGCCCGCAGGACAAGGTCGCGCTCACCGACGTCGACGACGTGTTCAACGCCGACCTGGTGAAAACCTACAAGCATGACGGCGCGCAGCGCGTGCCCGTCGAGGGCGCGGCCCACGACATCGGCGACGGCGACGTCGTGATCGCCGCGATCACCAGCTGCACCAACACCTCGAACCCCTCGGTGCTCGTCGCCGCCGGTCTGGTCGCGCGCAAGGCGAACGCGCTCGGCATGAAGCCCAAGCCGTGGGTCAAGACCTCGCTCGCGCCCGGCTCGCAGGTCGTCACGGACTATCTGGTCAAGTCGGGCTTGCAAACCGACCTCGACGCGATCGGCTTCAACCTCGTCGGCTATGGCTGCACGACCTGCATCGGCAATTCGGGCCCGCTTGCCGAGCCGATCTCGAAGGCGATCAACGGCAACGACATCGTCGCCGCCTCGGTGCTCTCGGGCAACCGCAACTTCGAGGGTCGCGTCAGCCAGGACGTGCGCGCCAACTTCCTCGCCTCGCCGCCGCTGGTCGTCGCCTACGCGCTCAAGGGCACGGTGATCGAGGATTTCACCACGACCCCGATCGGCCAGTCGAAGGACGGCGTCGACGTCTATCTCAAGGACATCTGGCCCTCCAACGAGGAGGTGCGTTCGACGATGGACGCCAACATCGATCGCGGCATGTTCTCGAGCCGCTACGCCTCGGTGTTCAAGGGCGACGAGAAGTGGCAGGCGATCGACGTCACCGCGTCGGACACCTACAGCTGGAACCCGTCGTCCACCTATGTCGCCAACCCGCCCTATTTCGAGGGCATGAGCATGACGCCGGCGGCGGTCGAGGACATCATCGATGCGCGCCCGCTGGCGATCTTCGCCGACTCGATCACGACGGACCACATCTCGCCGGCCGGTTCGATCAAGGCCGACAGCCCCGCGGGCCGCTTCCTGGGCGAGCATCAGGTCGCCAAGGCGGACTTCAACAGCTACGGTGCGCGCCGCGGCAATCACGACGTGATGATGCGTGGCACCTTCGCCAACATCCGCATCAAGAACGAGATGGTCCCCGGGATCGAAGGCGGCATGACCAAGTTCATCCCCACCGGCGAGGTCGAGGCGATCTACGACGCGGCGGTGCAGTACAAGGCCGAGGGCACTCCGCTGGTGGTGATCGCGGGCAAGGAATATGGCACGGGCTCGTCGCGCGACTGGGCGGCGAAGGGCACCACGCTGCTCGGCGTGCGCGCGGTGATCACCGAGAGCTTCGAGCGCATCCACCGCTCCAACCTCGTCGGCATGGGCGTGCTGCCGCTGCAGTTCGCCGCCGGCGTCGATCGCAAGACGCTCGGGCTCGACGGCACCGAGACGTTCACGATCACAGGCGTGGCGGAGCTGCGGCCTCGCCAGACGGTGACCGTCGAGATGACGCGCGCCGACGGCACCAAGGAGAGCTTCGAGACGCGCTGCCGGATCGATACGGTCAACGAGCTCGAATATTTCCTCAACGGCGGCATCCTGCAGTACGTGCTGCGTAAGCTGGCGGCGTAAGCGTGGGGCGGGGCGCTCGAAGGAGCGCTCCGCTTTTCCTAACAGCGCGATAGTCAGCGCGGCGCTTGCGCTACGCGCGCCGCGTCTATGGATCCCGGATCAAGTCCGGGATGACGAGGGTGGGGAGGGCCAGTGTCGCTCTCACTTCCCCAACCGCATTTCCTCTTGCCAATCCCGTACCTTGTGCGCGACACTTCGCATGCCCGGCCCGGTCGCGCAGTCCGCGATCCCGGCGACCGTTCGTAGCGTCCTCCGCTTTTCGAACAGCCTGCCGCCCGCGCGCCGGACCCTGCCGTCGCGTGCCGCGGTCACGCGATTGCGCAAGGAACCAGCATGACCAAGAATCTTATCCTGTCGGCACTCGCCGCAGCGACCACGCTCGTCGCCGCCGGCACCGCGAACGCCAAGGAATATGTCGATTACGGCTATGGCAAGGGGGTCTGGACGATCGCCCAGGTCGAGGTCGATCCCAATCATGTCGACGATTATCTGACCGGGCTCAAGGCGTCCGAAGTTCCCGGCTTCGAAATCCTCAAGAAGCACGGCATCATCGACGACTACAGCTTCTCGGTGAAGAACGGCTACACCGAGGGCAAGCCCAACGTCGTGATCGCGGTCCATTATGTCAGTGCCGACGGTCTGATGCCCAACCAGGCGCGCGACGAGGCGCTCGACAAGGAAATCTACGCGACGATGAGCGAGGAGGCCGGCAAGACGGCGGTCGCCGGCTACGAGAAATACCGCAAGTTTCTCGATCAATCGACATGGCTGGACGTCACGTTCAAGAAGTGAGGTGGAGCGGGGCGGGCGGGGCGAACCCGCCGCCTCGTCTTTCCCGCGTGATCCGGATGCAAGTCGGGACGCTTAGGCGCAGCGCGAACCGGCGTTCGGATCGGCGCCTATTCTGTCCATGTCGCTATCGCGCGTCGTCGGAAGCGATCGCTTGATATAGGGTCACGCGATTGCTCAGGTCGGCAAGCCCGGTCTCCACCTGCGTCTGCTGCGCGGCATAGAGCGTGCGCTGCGCGGTCAGCGCGTCGAGGAAGGTGTCCGTCCCCGCGCGATATTGCGCGTCGGAGAGCTGGTAGCTCCGGGCGCTGGCGGTCACTAGGCGGTCCTGCGCCGCGATCTGTCGGTCGATCGTGCCGCGGCGCGCCAGCGCGTCGGCGACGTTGCGAAACGCCGACTGCACCGCCTTCTCATATTCGGCGACATAATAGTCGCGCTGCGCCTTGGCATATTCGAGATTGCCCTTGGTCGCCCCGCCGAAGATCGGCACCGACGCCGAGGGCGCTGCCGACCAGTTGAGCGCGCCGCCCGTGAAGAGCGAGCTCAGTGCGGTGCTCGCGAGGCCGACCGCCGAGGTAAGCGTGATCGTCGGGAAGAAGGCGGCACGCGCGGCGCCGATATTGGCATTGGCCGCGATCAGCTGATGCTCGGCCTGAAGCACGTCGGGGCGCTGGAGCAGGATCGTCGAGGAGAGCCCCGCGGGGACGATGGCGATGCCGTTCTGGAGCTCCGCGAGCGACGCCGGCAGCAGCGCGTCCGCCACGGGTGCGCCGACGAGCAGGTCGAGCGCGTTGCGATCCTGCGCGACGATCGTGGTGTAGCTCTGGATGTCGGACTGCGCCTGCGCGACGATCGTCACCGCCTCCTGGACGTCGACCTGACTGGCCAGCCCCGAACGGTTGAGCGCGGTGGTGAGTTCGAGCGAGCGGTTGCCGCTCGCCAGCGTCTGCTGCGAGACCCTCAGCAGGTCCTTATCGGACGCCAGCGTGACATAGGCCGTCGCGGTCTCGCCGATCAGCGTGATCCGCGTCGAGCGCGTACCCGCGACGGTCGCCAGATATTGCTCGAAATCGGCCTTGGTGAGGTTCTTGAGCCGGCCGAACAGATCGATCTCGAAGCTGCTGATCCCGACATCGGCCGAATAGCTGTTCAGCGAGTTGCGCGAGCTGGTGATGCCGCGCTGGATCGTGGCGCCGGCATCGGCCCCGATCGTCGGCAGCTGCGCCGAGCGCGCGACATGATAGGTCGCCCGCGCAGACGCGATGTTGGCGACCGCCGCGCGCAGATCGCGATTGTTTGCCAGCGCCTGCTCGATCACCGTGCGCAGCTTGGCGTCTGTGATCAGCGTGCGCCACGGCAGCCCCGCAGGCTGATCGACGGCCGGCGCATAGGCGGCCCCTTGCGGGAATTGCTGCGGCACCGGCGCGGCCGGCCGGACATAGTGCGGCGCGAGGTTGCAACCGGTGGCGAGCGCCGCCAGCGACAGCCCCAGATAGGACCGGCGGATCATGCCGTCTCTCCCGTCGGTTCGGTGTCGTGCGACGTCGGCCTGTCGCGGTGGAACAGCTTCGAGACGAGCACGAAGAACATCGGCACGTAGAAGATCGCGAGCAACGTCGCGGTCAGCATCCCGCCGACCACCGCGGTGCCGATCGCGATCCGGCTCTGCGCACCGGCCCCCGTCGCGATCGCCAGCGGGAAAACGCCGGCGATGAACGCGATCGAGGTCATCAGGATCGGCCTTAGCCGCAGTCGTGCGGCGTCCAGCGCGGATTCGAGCGCATCCTTGCCCTGGCCGTGGCGCATCTCGGCGAACTCGACGATCAGGATCGCGTTCTTGGCAGCGAGCCCCATCGTGGTGAGCAGCCCGACCTGGAAATAGATGTTGTTCTCCAGCCCGCGGAAGGTGACCGCAAGCACCGCGCCGATCAGCCCGAGCGGGATCACCAGCAGCACCGCGAACGGGATCGACCAGCTCTCGTACAGCGCCGCGAGGCACAGGAACACGACGAGCATCGAGATGCCGTAGAGCAACGGCCCCTGACCGCTCGAGATATTCTCCTGATAGGAGAGCCCGCTCCACGCGTAGGAGGCGTTGGGAGCGACCTGCTTCTGCAGCGCCACCATCCGCAGCATCGCCTGCCCCGAACTGACGCCGGCGCCGGGGCTGCCCTGGATCTCGTAGGACGATACCCCGTTGAAGCGGGTCAGCGCGCTGGGCCCGACTTCCCAGCTCGTCGTTGCGAACGCCGAGAAGGGCACCATCGTCGCGCCCGTCGTGGACGTGGAGGCGGCGCTGCTGGTCGATGTCGTCCCGCTGGTCGTGCTGCTCGATCGCACGAACCAGTTGTTGATGTCGCTCGGCACCATTCGATAGGGTGCGTCGGCCTGCATATAGACCTTCTTGACGCGGCCACGATCGACGAAGTCGTTGATGTAGGTGCTGCCCCATGCCGAACTTAGCGTCGAATCCACGTCGCTTTCGGACAGGCCGAGCACCGCGAGCTTGGCCTCGTCGATATTGACCCGCAGCTGCGGCGTGTCGGGCAGTGAGTTGAGCCGCACCGCGGAGAGCTGCTTGTCCTTGTTCGCCGCCGCGATCAGCTTGTCGCGCAGCGCGGCGAACTGATCGCGCGACAGGCCGCCCGAATTGAGCAGCTCGAAGGTGAAGCCGTTGGACTGGCCGAGACCCGAGATCGGCGGCGGCGTCAGCGCGATCACCTGCGCGTCGCGGATCTTGGAGAAGACGCCCATCGCCTTGCCGTTGATCGCATCAACGCCGTTCTTGGCGCCCTTGCGCTGATCGAACGGCGCCAGGATGACGAAGCCGATGCCGGCATTCTGCCCGCTGCCCGAGAAGCTGAACCCCGAGATGGTGAATAGCCCCGAGACCAGCGCCTTCTCCTGCTTGAGATAGAAATCCTGTACGGTCTGCTCGACCGCGTCGGTGCGCGACTGCGCAGCACCGGAGGGCAAGGTCACCTGGACGATCGCGGAACCCTGATCCTCGCTCGGCAGGAAGCTGGTCGGCAGGCGCACGAACAGCAGCGCGAGCAGCGCCAGGATGCCGGCATAGACGAGCAGGTGCAGCCAGCGATGCCCGATGACGCTGCCGACGCCGTTCACATAGCGGTTGGTGGCGCGATCGAAGCCGCGGTTGAAGCGCGCACCGATGCCGTTGCCCTCGTCCTTTGCCTTGGTCTTCTTGCGCAGCAGCGTCGCGCACAGCGCGGGCGTCAGGATCAGCGCGACCATCACCGACAGCGCCATCGCGGTCACGATTGTGATCGAGAACTGCCGATAGATCACGCCCGTCGATCCGCCGAAGAACGCCATCGGCAGCAGCACCGCGGACAACACCAGTGCGATGCCGACCAGCGCAGAGCCGATCTCCTCCATCGACTTGGCGGTCGCCTCACGCGGCGAGAGGTCCTCCTCTTCCATGATCCGCTCGACATTCTCGACGACGACGATCGCGTCGTCGACGAGCAGCCCGATCGCGAGCACCATGCCGAACAGCGTCAGCGTATTGATCGAGTAGCCGAACAGCGCGAGCACCCCGAAGGTGCCGAGCAGCACCACCGGCACCGCGATCGCGGGCACCAGCGTGGCGCGCCAATCCTGGAGGAAGATGAACATCACGATGACGACGAGGATCACCGCCTCGATCAGCGTCTTGATCACCTCCTTCACCGACAGCTTGATGAAGTCCGTGGTGTCGCGCGGATAGGCGACGACATAGCCATGCGGCAGATTGGTGGTGAGTTCGGCGACGCGCGACTTGATCAGCTGCGCGGTCTTGAGCGCGTCGGCGCCGGGCGCCAACTGGATCGCGAGACCCGAGGCGGGATGCGCGTTGAACTGCGCGTTGGAGGCGTAGCTGTCGTCGCCCATCTCGACGCGCGCGACGTCGCTCAGCTTGATCACCGAGCCGTCGGTCTTTGTCTTGACGATGATGTCGCGGAACTGCTCGGGCGTCTGGAGTCGCGACTTGGCGTTGACGATCGCGTTGAGCTGTTGGCCTTTCACTGCGGGCAACTGGCCGATCTGGCCTGCCGAGACGTCGGCATTCTGCGCCTCGACCGCGGTGGACACGTCGGACGGCATCAGATGGACGGCAGCGAGCTTATAGGGATCGAGCCAGATCCGGATCGCATAGCCCGATCCGAACAGCTGCGACGAGCCGACGCCGTTGATCCGGGACAGCGGATCCTGGAGATTGTTGACCAGCCAGTCGGCGATGTCCGAATTGCTCGCCTTGTCGGTCTGATCGTAGAGCGCGACGATCAGCAGAAAGTCGCTGTTCGACTTGGTGACGGTGACGCCCTCGAGCTGGACCTCGCTCGGCAGCCGCGAATTGGCCTGCGTCACCTTGTTCTGGACCTGCACCTGCGCGGTATCGGGATCGGTGCCCTT
>Ga0302314_10015844_pt1 | contig 12784 bp, 11 predicted proteins | sample III_Palsa_N2_3_FD_200533 | JGI IMG/M metagenome (GOLD analysis project Ga0302314, IMG submission 200533) | Peat permafrost microbial communities from Stordalen Mire near Abisko, Sweden - III_Palsa_N2_3 | ecosystem: Environmental > Terrestrial > Soil > Palsa > Peat permafrost | place: Sweden...
AAGTGCGCTGGCCGCCAATAGCCGGGACGGATCGCGATCAGCGGCTCGAAGGTTGTGGTCCGCGCGGTGAGCGCGGCGGCGACGGTGAAGGTGTCGGGCCGACCCCAGCCAGTCCCGATCAATGCCCCTTTCCAACCATGCTGCTCCAGCGCCGTCGCGTGACTGGTCAGCGCCTCCAGGTCGCTGGAGACTTCGGTGTCCCCGCGGTGTCCCCCCTGGACGGTATTGGGAATATACCAGAGAAATTCGGAATTTTTGCTCATGTGATGACTGCGAATACTGCCCAATTCGAAGCGAAAGCGTGGCGTGAGATCAGAGTCGATCACGCCGAGCGTTTCCTATCATCGCGCATTCATATCGACCAAGTAGGATATATGCGGACCCAGTTAGAAAAGCTCGCGCCCGGTCCGCCGAGCGTCAGCCGCTCGAACCCTATCTGCCCGCCTTCGCCAGCGCCGCCGCGCGGATGCCGCTGAGGGTCTGGGTGGGGGTGATGCCATCCTGGTCGAACTTGACGTGGAGGATGGCGGGCTGGCCGGAGGCGACGGCCGCTTCGAAGGCCGGGGCGAAGTCGGCGGTGCGTTCCACCGTGGCGCCGAAGCCGCCGAAGGCGCGGGCGTAGGCGGCGAAATCGGGGTTCTTCAGGTCGGTGGCGACGACACGGCCCGGGTAGTCGCGCTCCTGGTGCATGCGGATGGTGCCGTAGGAGCTGTTGTCGAGCACTAGCGCCACGATCGGCAGATCGTACTGCACGGCGGTGGCGAACTCCTGGCCGTTCATCAGGAAATCGCCGTCACCGCTCACCGCCAGCACGCGCCGGTCGGGATAAAGCCGCTGCATCGCCACGGCGGCAGGCACGCCATAGCCCATCGAGCCGGAGTTGGGCGCGAAGTGGCCGCCGAAGCGCCGCACCCGGAAGAAGCGGTGGATCCAGCCGGTGAAATTGCCGGCGCCGTTGCAGACGATGGCGTCCGGCGGCAGGTTTTCCCTGAGCCAGATCATGATCTCGGAGAGATTCACCGGGCCCGGCTGCGAGGTCGGCGTCTCCGACCAGGCGAGATACTCCGTATGCGCCGCGTCGGCCGCGCCGCGCCACGCCGGCGAGGCCGGCGGCGTCAGCCGATCCAGCGCGGCGGCGAAGCGGGTGGGTGTGGCGTTGATCGCCAGGTGCGGGCGCCAGACGCGGCCGAGTTCCTCGGGGCCGGGAAAGACGTGGACCAGCTTGGCCTTCGGCGCCGGGATCTCGAACAGGCCATAGCTCTGGGTGGTGACGTCGCTGAGCCGCGCGCCGATCGCCAGCACCAGGTCGGCGGCCTTGATCCGCGCCAAGAGCGCCGGATTTGGAGAGAGGCCGAAGTCGCCGGCGTAGTTCGGGTGCAGCGGATCGAACAGTGGCAGGCGGCGAAAGCCGGTGGCGACCGGCAGGGCGAAACGCTCGGCGAACCTGGCCAGCCCCGCGCGCGCGCCCTCGTCCCAACGGCTGCCGCCAACCAGCACGAACGGCGATTTCGCCTCGGCCAGCATCGCCTCGAGCGCCGCCATCTCCGGTTCGCCCGGCGAGGTCTCGACGGGGGCGTAAGGTTCGGCGTCGGCGACCTGGACCTGCTCGATCAGCATGTCGTGCGGCAGGGCGAGCACCACCGGACCCGGCTGACCCGCGGTGGCGACGTGGAAGGCGCGCGAGAGCAGCTCGGGCACGCGCCGGCCGTCGTCGATCTCGGCCGTCCACTTGGTCATCGAGCCGAACACGGCGGCGTAATCCAGCTCCTGCCAAGCGTCGCGGCCGCGCACGCCGCGGTCGACCTGGCCGACGAACAGGATCATCGGCGTCGAGCCCTGGTGGGCGATGTGGATGCCGTGCGCGGCGTTGGTGGCGCCGGGCCCGCGGGTAACGAAGCAGACGCCGGGCTGGCCGGTCGCCTTGCCCACCGCCTCGGCCATCATCGCCGCCCCGCCTTCCTGGCGGCAGACGGTGACGGCGATGTCGCGGCCGATGAGGGCGTCCAGCACCGGCAAATAGCTCTCGCCGGGCACGCAGAAGATGTGGCGCACGCCGTGGATGACCAGCTGGTCGACCAGCGCCTCGGCGGCGGTGCGGCTAGGGATTTCGGTGTTCATGGGCCCTCTTATGGCCCGAACACGACCATTTCGGTAAACGCCAGATCGTTCGGACGCGGCTGCATCGGACCCTTGAAGAAGCGCGGGCCGCGATCCTTGAAGAAGAGGCCGACCAGGCCCGGCATGGGTCCATCGGCGTCGCAGATCACAAGCGGGCCGCCTCGGCTGAGCAGAAAGCGGCCGAGCGCCCCGGCGCAGCGGGCGAAGCTCTCGGTGTCGCGGGCGTAAACGAGCTGCAGGGTCGGGATCGGCGCGCGGGCGAGTATGCGGCGCAGGAAGACGAACGGCAGCGGTCCGGCGCCCGTCTCGCAGACCACCGCCACGCAGCCGGCGTCGGCATGGGCGCGCAGCAGCTCATATTCGGCCAGGGCGCGATGTTCGGGGCTGTCCGAAAGTGCGCGCGCCCCGACGCCGTGGCCGAGGCTCAGCGCCGGAATGGCTGCGAACTGGCCGCGGCTGTAGCGGCGATAGCCCTGGGCTTCGAGAATCGGCCAGGTGTGCGCGGCGGCGGACGTGTTGATGTAGGTGACGTGCTTGAGCCTAGTCGCCATGGACGCCAGCACGGCGGCCTGGCCCCGGTACGTGGGCTCGACGTACCAGCTCGAGATGTTGCAACGGACAACGCCGTTCACCGTGCCAAAAATCAACAGAACGACGCCGACGACCCTCGACTCTGCCTCAAGTAGATATCCAAACGTAGGACAACCTTCAGGACTTCCCCTGTTAGCGAGACGTTCAAGGGCTGTGGTCCAATATTTGCGAGGCTTCGCTGGAAACCCACGGGCCAGCAGGTCAGCCACGGCCTCCAGATCGGCGGACTGGATCTGGCGGCAACGGACTGGCGGGGATGGTGAGCTTGGAGCGACGACCATGACTTTGGTGATGCAGGAGCCGAGATTCGGTGCGGGCGAGCAAGATTCGTGCGCGCCAGACGTTAAGACGGACCTTAGCGCCGTGATTTTGGCGAAATTTCGCGATGTCGCGGCGGCGCAGGGCAAGACACTGTCGCCCCTGACCGAAGAGCTCGTGCTGCTCGAGTCGGGTCTCGACTCGCTCTGCTTCGCCATCATTGTCGCGACGCTGGAGGACGATCTGGGCTACGACCCGTTCACCGAGGCCGAAGACGTCTATTTCCCGGTCACTCTCGGCGACTTCGTGCGGTTTTATGAACGCGGGCGCTGAGCCTCTGTCCCTGCGTGGGACGCTTCGGGCGTCACCGCGACTGGCCGCGCGCCATCTGTGGGGCGCCGCGGGACAGCTTGCGCTCTCCGATATCGCCGCCGGCACGGCGCTGGGCGGCGCCTTGCCGGATTTAGCCGGCCGCGCGGTGCTGCTGCGCGTCGCCGATCCGCTCCATGCGGCGATCGCGCTGATCGAACTTGACGGTGTCGCGCGCCGGATCGTCATCTGCCCGCCCGACCTCACCGACGACGCCCTCCCCGGCGTGATTGCGGTCGCCGGCGTGGAAGCGCTCGTCTCCGACGCGGCCGAAGTTGAGACCCAAGGCCTGATCTTCGCGCCGCTGAACCTGCCGGTTCGCCCGCTGGCCGCCGCGACGCAAGCGAGCCATCGAACCGAATGGGTGATGTTCACCTCGGGCACGTCGGGGCCGCCGAAGATGGTGGCGCACACGCTGGCCGGCCTCACTGGCGCCATCAAGCCGTCGCCCGCGGGCGACGCGCCGCCGGTGTGGGCCACTTTCTATGACATCCGCCGCTATGGCGGGCTGCAGATCCTGCTGCGCGGTCTCCTCGGCGAAGGCTCGATGGTGATGACGGCGCCGGGCGAGCCGATGGCCGATTTCCTGACGCGTCTCGCTCACCATGGCGTCACCCACCTGACCGGCACGCCGTCGCATTGGCGCCGCGTGCTGATGAGTCGCGAGGCGGCGGCGCTAGCGCCCTCCTATGTGCGCCTGTCGGGCGAGATCGCCGACCAGGCGGTGCTCGATGCGCTGAAGACGCGCTTCGCCGGCGTTCCGGTCGGCCACGCCTACGCCTCCACCGAGGCGGGCGTCGGTTTCGAGGTCAACGACGGCCTCGCGGGTTTCCCGATCAGCTTTATCGGCCGGCCGGGCGAGGTGGAGATCCGCGTCGCGGACGGCTCGCTGCGGCTGCGCTCGACCCGCGCCGCCAGCGGCTATCTGAATCCGGACGCCGAGGCGTTGGCCGGCGATGACGGCTTCGTCGACACCGGCGACATGGTCGAGCGGCGCGGCGATCGATATCACTTCGTCGGGCGCCGCAACGGCGTGATCAACGTCGGCGGCCTGAAGGTCCACCCCGAGGAGATCGAGGCGGTGATCAATCGCCATCCGGCCGTGCGGATGTCGCGCGTCCGGGCGCGCCGCAATCCGATCACCGGCGCCATCGTGGTGGCCGAGGTCGTGTTGACCGAGGTCGCCGTCGACCCGGCGACGGTCAAAACCGAGATTCTCGACGCCTGCCGCCGCGAGCTGGCGCCGTTCAAGGTGCCGGCCATGCTGGGGTTCATCCCCGCCTTGGCGCTGACCGCTGGCGGCAAACTGGAGCGCGCCGTTGCCTAACGTCCTCGTTACCGGCGCAAGCCGCGGCATCGGCCTCGCCATCGCGGCGCGCCTCGCCAGCTCCGGCTTCACCGTGGTCGCGCTCGCCCGCACCCAGGGTGAGGCGCTGACGGCGGCGATCGACGCGGCCGGCGGCCGGATCGTGTTCGCGCCCTTCGATCTGACCAAAATCGACGCCATCCCCGACCTGGTGCGCGATCTGAAGCTCGCCCATGGGCCGCTCTATGGGCTGGTCAACAACGCCGGCCTCGGTTCCGACGGCCTGCTGGCCAACACCCACAATTCGCAGATCGAGGCGGTGATCCAGCTCAACGTCACCGCGCCCATCGTGCTGACCAAATATGTGGTGCGCGGGATGATGGCCGGCAGCGGCGGGCGGATCATCAACATGGCCTCGATCATCGGCTCGACCGGTTACAGCGGCCTTTCGGTCTACGGCGCGACCAAGGCGGCGCTGATCGGCTTCACCAAGTCGCTGGCCCGCGAAGTGGGCCGCGTCGGGGTGACCGTGAACGCCATCGCCCCCGGCTTCATCGACACCGAGATGACCGCCGGTCTCGGCGAGGAAGGCCGCCAGCGCGTGATCGCCCGCAGCGCCCTGCGCCGCCTGGCCGAGGTCGAGGACATCGCCGCCACGGTGGATTTCCTGATGGGCGAAGGCGGCCGAAATATCACCGGCGCCGTGCTGACCGTGGACGCGGGGAATACGGCGTAAGAACCACAAGAAAAGCCCCTCCCCGGTGAGGGGAAGGGGTTGGGGATGGGGGGAACTCTCCGCCACAAATCCGGCCCGAGTCAGGCTGTCGCGTCGCCAATCCGCCGAAGGGGTTGTCGCGGAGGGTTCCCCCCACCTGACCCAGCCCCTCCAGGGGGCGGGGGACACTCAAATACGCAGCGCTTCGCGCACCGACGTCGGCCAGGTTTCCACGTCGGCGCCGTGCACCGCGAACATCGCCACCGCCAGCCGGTCCATGCCGAAGGCGACGCAGCCGGTGTGGGCGACATCGCCGTCCGCCGTCTTCAGGTCCCAGGTTTGGCCAAAGTGGTCCTGGTGGTAGTTGAAGCTCATGCAGGCGGTGGGGCTTTCGGCCGAGCGCACCGGCACCAGCAGCTCAAACTTCAGCGCCTGCTCGATCTGCGATTGGGCGACGATCGCCCCGCCGCGGCCGAAGAACGGATCGCTGGCGAGGTCGACCGTGTAGGTGAGGCCGAGGCGGTCGGCGAGGCCGGTGGCGAGGGCGATCCACTCCTCGCGGAAGGCGTGGATCTGCGCCTCCGTGCCGATCCGCACATATTCGCGCATCCGGAACGATTGGAACCGGTCGATGTCGGTGGAGGGCTCGCGGCGGAAACAGTCGGCCGCCACGTCGAAGGTGAGGCCCGCGGCCGGCAGCGGACCGCGCGCGGCGGCCAGCGGATAGACCGGGTAACAGGCGGCGGGCGCCAGCACGAGGTCGGCGGCCTCCAGCTCATCGGTCCAGGATTCGCCGTCCTCGACGAAGCGATTGACGATGCCGCGGATGTGGCGCTCGTCGCCGCACAGGCAGCTCACCGCGCCCAGCAGGTTGGGGAAGCTCTTCAGATAGCCGTGACGCTCGAGCTGCGCGCGGCTCATCACCGGCGGAAAGCGCAGCACCTCGGCGGTCTTCGGCCGATAGGTAGAGATCAGCGCGGTCAGCGCCTCGACCACGCCCTCATAGAGGCCGGTTCGGGCGTAGACGCCATCGACGCCGGTCTTCAGGAATAGCGTGTCCTTGAGCGCCTCGAGGTCGTCTTCGCGCGTGGCGAGGAATTTGGTCTGCACACCCATCGTCCTACTACCCTCTGAGGGTCGCCGGAACCTCGGTCAGCAGCGCCGATGCGGCGACGTTGGCGAGGATACGGTCGTTGTTGATCATGATCGGCGCGGCGAGGATGTCGCGCAGGTGACGCCCGATCGAGACGTCGCTGTCGTTGCGATAGCTGGAGAGGCCGCCGCAGCGCAGGGCGCTGCTCACGGCCGAGACCGCCAGCTCCGAGGCGTCGACCTTCAAGAGGTTGATCTCCGACTGGAAGTCAAAGGCGCTCAGCGCTTCGGCGTCGTCGGCGATGGCGTGGTAGCGGTCGGTCGAGGTCGAGATCAGCGCCCGCATCGCCCTGAGCGAGGCGTTGGCGCGGGTGAAATAGGGCGCGCTCGGCGGCAGTTCGCCCGCGCCGCTCTTGGCGGCCTTGCGCAGGTAGCGGCGAGCCTTGTCCACCGCGGCGGCGGCGATGCCGGCCCAGGCGCTGGACCAGAGGATGTGCGCGGCCGGAACCATGCTCTGGGCGTGGATCTCCTCGTAAGGGACGGGCAGGATCTGCGCCGCATCACCGGTGGCGCGCAGGGTGAAGCCGGCGCTGCAGGTGCCGCGCATGCCGAGTGTGTCCCAGGTAAGCGTGCGCTCCAGCGTGTAGTCGCTGCGCAGGAACACCGTCAGCACCTGGTCGGAGGCGGCCGAGTCGGCCGCGCGGCGAGCCGTAGTGACCACCGCATCGGCCTCGACGCCGTAGGAGATGACGCTGGCGGCGCGTTCCAGGCGGATGCGGCCGCCGTCGCGTTCGATCGGCGCCTCGCTGGAGCGGACGTTGCCGCCGCCGGCGCCTTCGGTGGTGGACGAGGCGAGCAGCAGCTGGTCGCGCACCATGCGGCAGATGAAGGCTTCGTGCCAGGCGCTGCCGACACCGTGGCGGACCACGCAGGCGGCCTTCACCTGGTGCATGGCGTAGATCATCGCCGTGGAGGCGCAGGCGCGTCCCAGGGTGTAGCAGATCTCGGAAACGTCGGAGAGGCTGGCGCCCTCGCCGCCCAGCGACCGCGGGGCGAGGATGCCCATCAGGCCGAGCGCCTTGGCGGCGGTGATCGCCTCGACCGGAAAGCGTCCGTCCCGGTCGACTTCCTCTGCGTGGAGGGCCGCGACCGCCGCGACGCGCGCGGCGCGCTCGGCGAAGTCGTCGGCGATGGCGCGCGGCGCTTCGAACAACCCGGCGGGGGTCACTTCGACTTCCGGCTCGGTGAGCCGCATCAGATTGTGCACGGTCATACGCCTGCTCGCTGCTTCGATCCTTGAGGCCCGCCTGGCGTCCCGAAATTGGCTTCGGAGCCAGGATGGGCCTCCACGGGCCATCAGGCAGCAATAGGCGTGCCAGCGATTCGCATGTATTCGTATAGTATACGAAAGATTTACAGGCCGGATTAACTTGGATTAACCATAAAGCGTTTCAACAATGGATTCATCCGCTTGTGCTTAGATGGCTCGCGCTCGCCAATGAGGGCGAATTTGGCACGGGGTTTGCGAACCGAGACCTCGCAAGACCCAGGGCCGGGTGATTGGCCCGCAATGAGATAGCGACGCTTCCCTTATAAAGGCGCGGCCGCGAACGGAGCAGACGATGTCGGAAATGGAACTGGTCGCTGCGCAGGGTAAGATCAGCGAGATCGTGCGGGCCCTGCTGGCCAAGCGCGCCGGCGCGTCGCTCAAGAGCCGGGACCAGAATCTCACCGACGCGGGCCTGACCTCGCTCGACATGGTCAATCTGATGCTGTCCATCGAAGACGCCTTCGAGATCGAGATTCCGCAGCGGCGGATGACGCCGGCGAACTTCCGCACCGTCGCCGCGATCGAGAACCTTGTGGCCACCATCGCCATGGCGGCCTGAGGCCACCGATGCCGCTTGATCGACGCGCTGAACGCCTGCTCGCCATGCTGGCGGCGACGCAAGGCGCGCTCGGAGGGCCGGAAACCCCGTCCGCCCGTCGCCAGGCCCTGCGCGGCCTGGCCGAGATCGCCGACGACGCCAGCGAGCCGTCCGACGTCCGCGAGCTGCGCTGCCCGGGCCTCGGCGACGAGATTGGCCTTCGCCTGTATGCGCCGCCCGGCGCCGGCCAAGCAGTGCTGCCAGGGCTGGTGTTCTTCCACGGCGGCGGCTGGGTGGCCGGCGACCTCGCCACGCACGACGGCCTTTGCCGGCGGCTGGCGCTGGCGGCGCGCTGCCGGGTGATCTCGGTCGACTATCGCCGTGCGCCGGAGCATCCGTTTCCCGCCGGGTTCGACGACGCCCTTGCCGCCACGCGCTGGGTCGCGCATCACGCCGGCGAACTCGGTGTCGATGCGTCGCGCCTGGCGGTCGGCGGCGATTCCGTCGGCGGCGGCCTCGCGGCGGCGGTGACGCAGGCGGCGCGGGACGCCGGCGGCCCAAGCCTCGCCCTTCAGATCCTGATCTGTCCCATTCTTGACGCGAGCGCCGACAGCGGCTCTCGCGCCACCTTCGCGGACGGCTATTTCATCAACCGCGAAGCCTTCGCCCGCGACCTCGCCGCCTACCTGCCGACCGGAACCGGCGCCGACGACCCCCGTGTCTCGCCGCTGCGCGCCGCCGACCTTTCGCGCCTGCCGGCCGCGATCGTGCACACCGCCGAGTTCGACCCGTTCCGAGACGAGGGCGAGGCCTATGCCGAACGGCTTCGCGCCGCCGGCGGGCGGGTCCGATGCGAGCGCCAGGCCGGCCAGATCCACTACTTCTACGCCATGGCCCAGGCGATTCCGGCCGCCCACGCCGCCGCGGCGCTGATCGGGGCGCGGATGCGCGAGGTGTTCGAGGCCGAGGCGCTGACGATCTAGCGACGGCGCTCGCCGACTAGACCCTGAAATCGCCGCGGCGGATTGCATCGGCCCGCGCGGCATCCAACGCCACATAGGCCCCAGTCGCCCGGTCATCGACGAACAGCGCCTCCGTCATCCGCCCCGGATCCCAGCCTTCGGTCGCGAGCGCCTGCTTCCGGGGCTTGAAGGTCTCGGTGACCTCGAGCGTACCCACGAGCCGCAGGAACAGCGGGCGGGCGTAGTCGGGCAGACGGCGGAGGAGATGCGCGCGCAGCGCTGCGAGGTCGAGATCGGGGGTTGCGACCAGCGCCGCCATGCCGGCCTTGCCGGACGCGCCGGGGACCTCGACGCCATAGACGCACGCCTCGAGCACGCCCGCGAAGTCGCGCAACGCTGCGGCGACTTCGGCCGTGGCGACGTTCTCGCCTTTCCAGCGGAAGGTGTCGCCGATGCGGTCGACGAAGTACCAGAAGCCCTGTTCATCCGTATACATCAGGTCGCCGGTGCGCACCCAGGCGTCGCCGGGATTGAAGACGTCGCGCAGCAGTTTGGCGCCGCTGGCGGCGGCGTCCGTATAGCCCTCGAAACGGGCCGCACCGGCGATGGAAACGCGTCCGATCGCCTCGCCCGGCTCACCGCGCGCGCAGGGGATGCAGAAGCCCGCTGGGTCGCGCGCCGGGGCGCCGGTCTCGGGATCGAAGCGGACGATGGCGGCTGGGAACCGGTGCGAAAGAAACGAGGGCAGACGGCCGATCGCGCCTGGCTTTCCCTCGACGTTATAGAGCGAGAAGTTGCCCTCGGTGGCGGCGTAGAACTCGACGATGCGCGGGACGGCGAAGCGGTCCTGGAACGCCTCCCAGACGTCGCGGGACAGCCCGTTGCCGCAGCAGATACGCAAGTGGTGCGCGCGCTCCATCAGGTGCGGCGGCGCGGCCAGCAGATAGCGGCAGAGCTCGCCGATATATTGAAAGAGCGTGCAGTCCCAGCGGGCGACATCGTCCCAGAAGCGCGAGGCGGAGAACTTCTCCGCCACCACCACGGAGGCGCCGCCGACCAGCGCCGCGCCGATCGCCGCGACCCCGCCGGCGCTGTGGCACATGGGCAGGCAGTCGTAGAGACGATCCGTCGGCTGAATATCGATCAGGCCGGCGAACCAGTGGCTCCAGCTCATCAGCCGGTGATGGCTGACATTGGCCGCCTTGGGCAGGCCGGTGGTGCCCGAGGTGTAGATCAGGAGCGCGCGATCGGAGAGGGTGACGCTCGGCGTCTCCGGCGCGACGAGTTCGGCGGCGGGATAGGCGTCGACAACCTCGTCGATCCGGCGCCACGCGGCCACGCTCGCCCCGTGCGACCAGATCGTGGTCTCGGCGCCCAGCTGGCCCGCGATCTCGGCGAGGCCGTCCGCGAGCGCCGCGTCCACGATGACGTGCCGCGCGCCGGCGACCTCGAGGCTGTGCCACAGCGAAGCGCCGCGCAGCTGGGTGTTGATCAGCGCCGTGGTGACGCCGAGTCGCGAGAGACCGAGCCAGATCGCCATATATTCCGGCCGGTTCGGCATCATCAGGGCGACCACATCGCCCCGGCCGAGCCCCAGGTCCCGCGCCCACACGGCATAGCGCCGGGCGCGCGCGGCGAGGCCGGCGAACGACAGCGTCTCGCGGTCCGAGAGCAGCGCCGGCGCGTCGCCGAACCGCGCCGCCAGTTCGTCGATCACCACCGGCAGGGTGCGCGTCGGCGCCGCATCGAGACGGCCGGTGAGTTCCAGCGCGCGCAGCCAGTCCTTGTTGGCCGACGGCTTGGCGGCCGGGGCCTTGGGTGGCGGCGCTAGCGTCTCGAGGGTCATTATGCGTCCCGGCTTGGCGCGGCGGCGGCTCGCGCGAGAGGGGAAGTGCAAGGCGTGCGCCAGACATCCCTCACTCGCCGCCGGCCAGCTCCGCGGCACGGCCCATGCAGTTCGCTCCACACGCGAAGCTCGGATGACGCATTTCGAGACGCGCGAAGGAGGCTTACGATGCGGCGCGAGACCATCGCCATCCATTCCGGCTTCGACAACGACCCGACCACCAAGGCGGTCGCGGTGCCGATCTATCAGACCGTGGCCTACGCCTTCGACAGCGCCGACCACGGCGCCGCCCTCTTCAACCTCGAGGAAGACGGCTTTCGCTACAGCCGCATCAGCAACCCCACCAACGCCATCCTGGAAGAGCGGGTGGCCGAGTTGGAGGGCGGGATCGCGGCGGTGGCGGTGGCCTCGGGCCAGGCCGCGCTGCACTACGCCATCGTCACCCTGGCCGACCATGGCGGCAACATCGTCGCCACGCCGCAGCTCTATGGGACCACCCACACCCTCTTCAATCACGTGCTGCGCCGCCAGGGCATCGAGGCGCGCTTCGCCGCCAGCGACCGCGCCGAAGACCTCGAAGCCCTGATCGACGACAACACCCGCGCGGTGTTCTGCGAGAGCGTCGGCAATCCGGCCGGCAACATCTGCGATATCGCCGCGATCGCCGAGGCGGCGCACCGGCACGGCGTGCCGCTGATCGTCGACAACACCGTGGCGACGCCGATCCTGCTGCGCCCGATCGAGCACGGCGCCGACATCGTCGTGCAGAGCCTGACCAAGTTCATGGGCGGCCACGGTGCGGCCATGGGCGGCATGGTGATCGACGGCGGCAACTTCGACTGGGCGGCCAACGCCGGGCGCTTCCCAATGTTCAGCGAGCCGGACGCCTCCTACCACGGCATGGTCTACACCGAGCGCTACGGTCGGGCCGCCTACGCCGCGCGGATGCGCAGCACCTATCAGCGTACGACGGGTGCGGTGCTGGCGCCGATGAGCGCCTTCCTGCTGCTGCAGGGCATCGAGACGGTGGCGCTCCGGGTCGAGCGGCACGTCGAGAACGCCCGCAAGGTGGCGCAATTCCTGCGCGACGACTCGCGGGTCGAGTGGGTGAACTACGCCGGCTTCGAGGACAGCCCCTACCACGCGCTGGCGAACAAATACCTGGGCGGCAATCCGCCCTCGCTGCTGACCTTCGGCGTAGTCGGCGGCTTCGAGGCGGCGAAGGACTTCTACGACCGCCTGGGTCTGGTGAAGCGGCTGGTCAACATCGGCGACGTGAAGTCGCTGGCCTGCCACCCGGCCTCGACCACCCACCGGCAGATGACGCCGGCCGAGCGCGAAGGCGCGGGCGTGACGCCGGAGATGATCCGGCTGTGCGTCGGCATCGAGCACGCCGACGACATCATCGCCGATCTCGACCAGGCGCTGGCGACGAGCGCGGCAACCGTCGTCCCATTGCGGGCCGCGCGGCGATGATCGCGCTCGCCGAAGAGTCCGCCCCCCCCGCCCAGGCCCGGTCCACGCCGCGCCGGCGGCTGACCGTCGGCCTGCTCAACAACATGCCGGACGCAGCGCTCATGGCCACCGAGCGGCAGTTTGACGAACTGCTCCGCGCCGCGGCCAAGGACGTCAATGTCGAACTGCGGCTCTTCGCTCTGC
>Ga0302314_10015845_pt1 | contig 12784 bp, 12 predicted proteins | sample III_Palsa_N2_3_FD_200533 | JGI IMG/M metagenome (GOLD analysis project Ga0302314, IMG submission 200533) | Peat permafrost microbial communities from Stordalen Mire near Abisko, Sweden - III_Palsa_N2_3 | ecosystem: Environmental > Terrestrial > Soil > Palsa > Peat permafrost | place: Sweden...
CGCCACCACGCTGCCACCGCAACGCTCCCGACCAGGCCCTTTCCCCTCGGAGCCCGGCCCGCCGGAGGCCTGCAGTTCGCAGTAAACTGCCAATTACAGCACTACCCCAACCCACGTCGGCCATTCAGCCATTCGGCCATTCAGCCATTACGCCTTCACCCACCACACTGCACCTGAATCAGCCTTGCGCTTTAGCCGCGTCGTACGCAGCTTGGGCAGCACTGATCTGATTCACATGAGTCTCAGCCCAATCACCGACAACCGAGATCGGCCCAGCAAGGGACAGACCAAGCTCCGTCAGCGTGTACTCGACCCTCGGCGGAACCTCGGCGAAGACCTCCCGGCTGAGCAGCCCATCCCGCTCCATTCGACGCAGGGTCTGGGTGAGCACCTTGGGCGCGACCTGACCCAGGTGGCCGCGCAGTTCGGAGAAGCGCATCGGGCCGTCGCTGAGCAGCAGCACGACCAGGCTCGTCCACTTGTCGCCGATGCGGTCCAGCACCAGGCGGGTGGGGCAGGCCGGGTCGAACAGGTCGCCCTCGGCCGCACCCGCCCGCTGGCCGCGAAGGTGGTCTACCAAGCGGGGGGCTGTATTAGTTACCATAAGGTACTTATAGCACGTTGAAGTACTCAGTAACTAATAGATACCTTTGCCTATGGCAGCCGGGCACACGCAGTGGCCGGGCCGGACCAGAGGAGTCGAACGATCATGAAGATTGCGGTGTACGGAGCGTCGGGCATGATCGGCAGCCGAGTGGCGGCCGAAGCGGTGGAGCGCGGGCACGAGGTCATCGGCATCACCCGCTCGGGCGGCGAGCTTCCGGCCGGCGTGCGGGCGCTTCAGGGAGACGCAGGCGACGCCGCATTCACCGCGGGGGTGGCTGCCGAGGCGGACGCGGTGGTCTCCGCGATCGGGCCGAGCCGGACCGGCGGAGATCGGCGTGAATTCCTTGCTCAGCTGCGCAACCTGGTGGACACGCTCGGCGACACCCGGTTGCTCGTGATCGGCGGCGCCGGATCGCTGCTGGTGGACGGCACCCGTCTCGTCGACCTGCCGGACTTCCCCGAGATCTACCGGCCCGAGGCTCTGATCGCGGCCGAGGCTCTGGAGTACTTCCGGTCCGCGGGCGAGGATGTCGACTGGACCTTCGTCTCGCCGGCGCCGGTGATCGCGCCGGGCGAGCGCACCGGGAAGTACAACCTCGGCGGCGACTCCCCTGCCGGTGACACGGTCTCTGCCGAGGACTTCGCGGTAGCGCTGATCGACGAACTGGAGAAGCCGGCACATCGCCGACGCCGGTTCACCTTGGCCAACTAACCGAAAAGACCCTCGTTGTAGGCGGTCAGCGGTCAGCGATCAGCGATCGGATGGCCGCCTGCAGCGACATTGATCCACGGCCGCCACGACACGGTCCGCGAAGCAACCGCAGCTCAACCTCCATCGTGAGGTCTCCTTGTCAGTAAGGCGATCCGGTTGCGCAGGTCCTGGCTCAGCGGCCGCAGGTCCTGGGAGGCCGGTTCCTCGGCGATGTAACCCTGAACGTGGCGGATCCCGTGGGCGTAGAGCTCGTGCAGCGGAACCGGGGAGCCGACCTCGAATCCTTCGACGACCACGACCCGCTGATGCAGCAGGGTATCCGAACCGGGCGCGCCGGTGGCGAGTTTGACCACCAGGTCGATCTCGTCCAGTGCCAGCGGGTGGTACAGGATCGCCCGGTCCACCTTGATCTGGGTCACCGAGAGGCTGGCGATCCGGTCCAGCGACGCGTGGCCCACGCCGAAGTCGTCGATCGCGAAGTTCACCTTCAGCCGGCGTGCGATGTCGAGCAGACGGCTCTGGAAGTAGCGGTTCGCGTCGGGCTTCCACCACTGGGCCTCGCCGGGGAACGGGGCGATCGCGTCGTGCTCGGAGATCTCCAGGGTCACCCCGAAGTGGCCGATCCCCGCCTCCGAGATCGCATCGGCCAGCGCCGTGATGTAGGAGGCCTTCAGCAGCGAACGCACGGAGACGTTGATCGAGATCGGTTTCGGGTTGTCGTGGCCCCAGGGGCTGTCGCGGTGGGCGGCCGAGTACTCGGCGATGGCCTTCGTGGCGAGCAGGGTGTCGCGTTCGACCAGGAACTCGTCGCTCCAGCTGGCCGCCGCGTCGAGCAGGCCGGCCGGGGCGGAGCGCGCCTGCGCGTCCCGCCTGGCCAGGGCCTCCCAGCTGTAGATCCCCAGGTTCGTCGGCACGTCGCTCAGCGCGATCACCGGCTCGAATACCATGACCAGCGAGCCGAGCGCCGCGCGGTAGGCGTCCAGGCAGCGCCGGTACAGCCGCATCGGGACCCGGCCGAAGCGCTCCCGCAGCGCTGTGATCACCGCGATCTCGGCGTCGAGGCCACCCGGCTTCCCGCTCGTGCCCAGCGTCGAGCGGGCCACGCTGAGCGCGACCGCCAGCGGTTCGCCGAGGTCGAGGATCGCGGCGGGGACGTCGGCGAACATCAGGAGTTTGCCGCTGCCGCTGAGCCGGCCCTGCACGCCCAGCATCCTGCGGCGGCCGTCGGCCGAGGCGCCGATGTAGCCGAGGGCTGACTCGCTGTTGCGGTCCACCTTGGCGATCAGCTGGCGGACGAAGGATTTGACCTCGTCCTGCTGCAGATCGCCGCAGATGCCGGTGATCTCGATCCGCGTGCTCGACACGCAGACTTCGGCGACGCCGCGGGCCTCGACCGCCGCCCGGAGACGCTCCAGGACCGGCAGCGGGTCTTCCGGACCATCGGCGGCGTCGGTGCCGTCGGCGGCGTCGGCCGTGGGGATCGGCGTGTTCGCCCGCGCTCCCGCGCCGAACAGGCGGTCCAGGAGCTGTTCGAGCGTGGTCAGGCTGGCGTCCATCGGCGTGGAGCACGGCGTCAAGGTCAACCTACTGATGATCCGGCCGCCGGGGCCGGTGGCGTGCGCGGCGGTGCCGTTGGTGCGGAACCCGGGCCGGGCGAGCACCGTTCCGCTGCCCCAGCCCTGGGTGAAGAACCCCGCCTTCGGATCAATGTCCTGTTCGCTGACGTAACGGACGAGGTGGTCGAAGCTCACCGATCCGTCGGAGGACGCGCCCGCGCCCGCCAGCGCCTGCAAGACATGGTGCGTGAGCACTCCGTGGCGCAGTTCCTTCGATTCGCGCGCGGAACGCTCGGGCGGGCACGCGAACAGGGCGCTCTGGCGCGCGGGCAGGCGCTCGTAGAGCCGCTCGACCACGTCCAGCAGCGCCGTGCTCCGGACCGAGGGCTCGCGGCGGCCCAGTTCGGCGAAGCCGCCGGCGTGGCAGCAGTCCAGGATGAGGAAGGACGACCCCGGCATCACCTCGAACACGTCGCGGCGCAGGAAGCTCATCCGCAGCCCCTCGTCGGGGTTGCGCTTGATCTCCTCCAGGTCCAGGTCGGCGGTCAGCAGGAACGGATCCTCGTACGGGGGCGTCTGCGGCAGGAGAGCGTGCCCGGCGAAGTAGACGAATAAGATGTCTGACGGACTCGCGCTGATGGCCGCCTCGCGGACGGCCGCCTTCACGGCGCGGGTCGTGGCCTGGGAGCCGAGCAGAAGCCGGGTGTCGGCGGGATCGAATGTTCCTGTGACCTCGTCGGTGAGTGCGTCATAGATCGATGACGCGTCCGCCTCCGCGTAGGCGAGCGGCGGTATCTTGACGCTCCCACCTGCGGCGTTCACGCCGATGACGACCCCGAACTGGCGCCTGGCCACTGTATCCTCCAGTCTGCGTGGGGAAACCCTTGGATCGCGTGGCGCCACGTTGAGGCCATGACCCTCGTGAAGTGTGTGAGGCTCTCCCTCGATCCAACCTTACCCCGGCGCCGAGCCCGCTCGGGCGGGAACGGTCCTCGCGCACGGAGCGCCACGGCGTGCGCGGCGGGTAGTGCGCTGTGCGCGATTCGCGATACATGCCGGTAGTTCGGGCTACGGCGAGTCAGGGCATTGCGGGGAGTGTCAAAGGCGGTCGGGATCAGTCACAGCCGGATGGGGAATGCGAGCGCGCGGGGTCGGCGGGCGGTGGCGCTGGAGGGGCGTTGGCGACGTAAGGTGGTCTTATGGACGCCCGCACCGAGTTCCACGACTTCCTGGCCTCCCGCCGGTCCAAAATCACCCCTGAGCAGGCTGGCCTGCCCATTTACGGCGCCAACCGCCGGGTGACCGGGCTGCGCCGCGAGGAGGTGGCCATGCTGGCCGGGGTGAGCGTCGACTACTACGTCCGGTTGGAGCGCGGCAACGCCCTCGCACGACGCCCTCAGCCTCCTGGCCAGCTGGGTCGCCACCGCTGACCAGTATGAACATAAAGCCGGGAGCAAGTCTGCGGAAAAGGGAACATCAAACACGGCCCGCGGCTTATAGTTGGGCATGAAGGCGATCGTCTATACACGGCCCGGCGGGCCGGAAGTTCTTGAACTTGTCGAGCGCCCGGTGCCCGAACCCGGTGCGGGTGAGGTACGGGTCAAAGTACACGTCTCCGGGGTGAACCCGACAGACTGGAAGAGCCGCGGCCGAGCGGCGAGCGGGCCCGGCGTGCCGCAGGTGCCCAATCAGGACGGCGCGGGCGTGATCGACGCGGTGGGCTCGGACGTGGATCCCAAGCGCGTCGGCGAGCGAGTATGGCTGTGGGAAGCAGCCTGGCAGCGCACTGAGGGAACAGCCCAGGAATACGTGACCTTGCCCGAGCATCAGGCCGTGGCTCTGCCCGAGCACGCCTCGTTCGAGCTGGGCGCGAGTCTGGGCATCCCGGCGCTGACCGCGCACCGCGCGCTGACTGTCGCCGACGGCGGCCCGGACCGGCTCGGTCCTGGCACGTTGGACGGCAAGAATGTGCTGGTGGCCGGTGGCGCCGGAGCGGTGGGCAACGCCGCGATCCAGTTGGCCCGCTGGTCCGGGGCGAGCGTCGTCGCCACGGTCAGCAGCCCGGCTAAGGCCGCCCTGGCGCGCGCCGCCGGGGCCGACCACGTCGTGGACTACCGTGCCCAGGACGCCGCGGCAGCCATCCGTGACCTGGTCCCGGGCGGGGTCGACATCGTGGTCGAAGTCGCCCCCGCCGTGAACGCCGAACTCGACCTGGCCGTCCTGGCCCAGGACGGCGTCGTCGCGTTCTACGCCAACAACGGCGGCGACCGGATCGTGCTGCCCGCGTGGGCGCTGATGGCGCCGAACTTCCGCTGGCAGGGCATCCTCGTCTACACCGTCTCCGCCACGGCGAAGCAGTACGCGGTGGAAGACGTCGCGGCGGCAGTGGAGCAGGGAGCGTGGAGAGTCGGCGAAGAGGCCGGGCTGCCGCTGCACCTGTTCTCGTTGGACGAGACGGCCGACGCGCACCGCGCGGTGGAACAGAACGCTGTCGGCAAGGTGCTGGTGCAGATCGTCGAGGACACCCCGCGATGACATGAAGTTGCGATTGACAGGGAGCGCAGCCAAGTGCGATCGACCCGGATCGGGTGCCGGATTCCGGACCGCCGCAGCGGGAGCCGCAGCAACCTGTCAAACCGTCGACAACGCCGCGCAGGTCTGACTAACGTTCCAGACGTGCCGAAACGCCGCCGTGCGCGGCAGCGGGGTCGACCAGTCCCCCCGGATCTCGGCGCATGCGGTCGGGATCGGCGCTACCCCCGCCGCCCCGGTCCCGTTCCGGACGTGGCGGGGGTAGCGCCGTTGAAATGGACCTCACGTGAGCATGCAGCAGTCGACCTTGCCACTTCCCGTCTTCCCCGACATGACATTCGATCCGCTCCCCCCGGCCCCTCGTGAGCACCTGGCCTCCCCGATCACCCGGGCGGCGCTGAGAATCCAGAACGCCCTGCTGACCGGCGCCCGGGACTTCCTCGCCGCGGAGGGCTTCGTCGAGTTGCTGGCGCCGGTGATCGGGCCGGTCACCGATCCCGGCGCGCGCGGCGCGAAGCAGGTGGACGTGGACTATTACGGCCATCGCTACAAGTTGATGACCAGCAGCATTCTTTATAAGCAGGCCGCGCTGACCGCCTTCGACAAGATCTTCTGCATCGCGCCGAACGTGCGGCTGGAGCCGCCGGAGACCGCGTCGACCGGGCGGCACCTGGCCGAGTTCCACCAGCTGGACGTGGAGATCGCCGGCGGCACCCGCGCGGACGCGATGAGCGTCGCGGAGCGGCTCGTGGTGCACGCGGTGGCCTGGGTCGAGCGCACGCTGCCGGGCGAGCTCGCCGTGCTCGGCCGGGACACGGACGCTTTCGCCGGCTTGCCCGGCGGCCCGTTCGGCCAGGTCTCGCACACCGAGGCGGTGGCCACGCTGATCGGCCTCGGTCACCCACAGAACCCTGATGGCGAGATCGACTGGCCGGGCGAGCGGATCCTGTCGGACAAGGCCGACCGGCCGTTCTTCATCACCGACTACCCCAAGGGTTCGCGCGGATTCTACGACCGGGAGGACCCGCTGCGTCCGGGCGTGCTGAACAACTTCGACCTGATCCTGCCCGGCGGCTACGGCGAGATCTCCAGCGGCAGCGAGCGCGAGTCGAACTATGCGCGGATCATCGCGCGAATCCGGGAGACCGGGGAGAATCCGGCGAAGTACGGCTGGTACCTCGACCTGGTCCGGGCCGGGATTCCCACCAGTGCCGGGTTCGGGATCGGCGTCGAGCGGCTGACCCGTTACGTCGCGGGGCTGGACGCGGTCTGGCAGGCGGTCGCGTTTCCCAAGCTGCCCGGCCTGGTCTCGCCGTGAGCGCACTGACCGCACCGGGCTTCCCCGAGGAGGCGGTGCGACGCCGGGCCCGGGACGGGGCCGGGGCGGCCTTCCCGAGCCGGTCGGACTACGGGACGACGCTTTTCGGCGCAGGCGCGGGCGCCGGTGTCAGCGCGGCAGGGGTCACAGCGGAGACGGACCTGATCGACGAGTCCCGGCTGACCCCGCCGGTGTTCATGCCGCTGCGCCTGGAGAAGCTGATCGACCTGGGGCGCGAGCCGCTGCACACGGACGTGGATCTCAGGACCCGGATCGGCGGATTCGCCTCGGCTCTGCCGCTGTACCTGTCGGCCTTCGGGTCCACTAGGGTGGCCAGCACTGATCTCGGGCTGGCGGCGAGTCGGCAGGCCGGTCGGCTGGGGATTCCCATGGTCATCGGCGAGAACATCGTGCTGATGAACGGCTACCGCAGTGGTGGCGGGAGCTCGGGAGCGTCCGGCGGAGCGCTAGGGCACGGGTTGCTCGACCGTATCCTCGCCTATGCCGAGGCCGCCGAAAACGTGGCGGGTGACGAAGCCGTAGGCGGCGTGGTAGTACAGCAGAGCACAGATGATGCGGATGCCGAGGTCTGGAACCTGGTTTACAGCGATCCGCGAGTGCAGCCGCTGTTGCGATCAGGCCGTCTCGGGTTCGAGCTGAAGGTTGGACAAGGGGCGAAGCCCGGCCTGGGCGGCATGACTGTGCTGGGCGCACAGGCGGCCGCAGGCGCCTCGGCCCAGTACGCGATCGAGCCCGTCTTCGGCGCGGACGCCGGACAGTTCTTGCGCAGCGGCAGTCCCGGCACGTTCACGGCCGAGATTCTCAGCAGACAGATCCAGCTGATGCGCAACAACTTCCCACGGGCCAGGATCTGGGTGAAGCTGTTCCCTGGCCGCGATATCGCCGCCGCCGCGACCGCGGCATGGCGGGCCGGGGCGGACTCCGTGGCCGTCGACGGCTCCGAGGGCGGGACCGGCTGGGCGCCGACCGCGTTCCTTGAACAGGTCGGCATCCCGCTCGGCGAATGCCTACTCGACCTCCAGTCCGCCGAGGCACGGCGTCCCGGTGCCTCGCTGCTGGTCTCGGGGCGAGTCTGGGAAGGCAGCCGGGTGGTGAAGTGCCTTGCCCTGGGCGCCAACGCGGCCGGGCTGGGCCGTGCGGCGCTGATCGCCGTGGACGAGGATCCCGTCGCCGGGCTCGCCAGGTTGGTGGAGAGCATCGAGTTCGAGATGAGACTACTGATCAGCGCGCTCGGCAAGTACCGGCTCACAGATCTCGATCCGCAGGACATCCGGCTGCCGCGTGCGCTCCGTGCGGCGGCAGAGGCGCCTGCCGAGGCTCTGAGCGCCTATCTGGCTGGACTGTCGGCCTGACCCGAAAGACACACCACATCGGCCCGTTCACCCCGCTCCCCCGGGGTGAACGGGCCGTTCGCGTAGGGCGGATCATGACAGGAAACTGTATCGGCGGGGGCGAAAAAGCTGCAGCTGAGCGCCATGGCGCGGGGAAAGCTGACCTGATGTTGCAGACCGGTGCAGCTTCCGGTCCGGACCGTTGTCCGGGCTGAATGCGGGCCCATAGATTCATCGGCGTAAGGCAGATCGGTTGCCATCAGGGGTCGAACTCCTGGGCCGCGACCGCGACAACCAGCCGCATCGCCGCCCGATCCACCGGGTCGGGCGGCCCGATCTATCGCCGGGGAAGCCATGGAAGCGAACGAGACTCACACTGAAACCGAGGAGCGCAGGGTCGCGCTGGTGACCGGCGGTTCGCGCGGCATCGGGCGGGCGGTGGCCGTACAACTGGCCGCGGACGGCTTCGATATCGCCTTCTGCTACCGGTCCGGCGTCGAAGCCGCCGAGGAGACCGAGCGGCTGGTGCGCGAGCAGGGCGCGCTGTGTTACCACGCCCCCTGCGACGTGGCCGACGGCTCGGCCGTCGAGACCTTCATCAAGGCCGCGGAGGCCGAGCTCGGACCGGTGTACGCACTGGTGAACTCGGCCGGCGTGGTCAAGGACAGCCCGCTGGTGCTGATGTCGCCGCAGGACTGGACGACGGTGATCGAGACCAACCTGACCGGCACCTTCAACTTCTGCCGCACGGTCGTCTTCGGACTGCTCAAGCGCGGCGGCGGGGTCGTGGTCAACATCTCCTCCGTCGCCGGGGTGTACGGCAACGCCGCGCAGGCCAACTACGCCGCGTCCAAGGCCGGCATCCACGGACTGAGCAAGTCGCTGGCCAAGGAGGTCGCCAGGAGCGGGATCCGGGTCAACGTCGTGGCGCCGGGCTTCATCGAGACCGACATGACCGCGGACCTCACCGACAAGGTGCGGGCCGGCGCGCTCAAGATGGTGCCGCTGCGCCGCTTCGGCACCGCGCAGCAGGTGGCCGACCTGGTCTCCTTCCTCGTCTCCGAGCGCGGCGGCTACATCACCGGGCAGGTCATCCAGGTGGACGGCGGAATCACGCTGTGAACGGCGCACTGCACAAGAGCATGGCACCGGCGGCCGCCCTGGTTTTGGACGAGCCCGTCCTTACCACCTCCGCTACCGCTCCCTCCCCAGTTCCCTCCACTGCGCACCGCGCGGCTCCGCTCAAGGCGATCGACGAGTACCGGATCCTCTCGGCGCACGAGATCACGGCCGAGAAGCTGGTCCGCGCCGACGACCCCTATCTCGAAGGCCACTACCCGGATTTCACCATCTACCCCGGTGTCTTCGTGATCGAATCCGTGACGCAGACCGTACACGCCCTGGTCGAGCAGACCTGGGAGTCCCGGATCGAGATCGAGCTGACCGCGATCAAGTCGGTGCGGTTCACCTCGCCGGTACTGGTCGGCGACACGCTCCGGATCCGCTGCCTGTGCACCTATGTCGAGGACAACCGGCTGACGGTCAAGGCTGACTGCCACATCGACCGCAACGAGCTCGATCCCGACCTCGACGACGCGGGCGCCGGCGCCGCCAGCGACCGCGCCGCCCGCATGACGCTCGAATTCCGTCTCGTCCGGGCAGACGCTCATGAGTGACCACGCGCACATCCGCAGCGTCCTGCCGCACCGGCACCCGATCCTCCTGGTCGACCAGATCGAGGAGATCGAGCACTTCGACCACATCGTCACCGTCAAGGCGGTCACCGGATCGGAACCCTGCTACGCGGGGATGGCCGAGACCACCGACCCCCGGAGGTTCGCCTACCCGCGTTCCCTGATGGTCGAGTCCTTCGGGCAGAGCGGCGCCCTGCTGTGGCTGGAGAGCATCCGGCGCGAGGGACGGGAACTGACCGGAAGCCTGATCTTCGCGGCCGCCAAGAACGTCACCTTCCACCGGGCCGCCTACCCGGGCGACACGCTTCGGCACGTCGCCCACATCGAACAGATCGTCGGGGACAACGCGTTTCTGCGCGGTCAGACCCTGGTGGACGGCGAACTCGCCGCCGACTACGGGTCCGTGATCGCCGTAGTGCGCCAGACCGAGTCCCTCGACGGCCGACAAGCCCCAGTCGCTTCGCAACTGGCTGCCATACCCCGACAGCACACCATGGAGGAACAATGACCGTCACCGCCGATATCACCGGAACCGGCCGGGCCGCCCACCTCGACGAGCTGCGCGAGCTCATCGCCGAGGTGCTGGAGATCGAGCCGGAGGAGCTCACCGAGACAGGGTCCTTCGTCGAGGAGTACGAGGCCGACTCGCTGCGGGCGATCGAGATCCTGGCCCGGATCGAGAAGAAGTACCGGGTCGAGGTCCCGCAGGAGGACCTGGCCAAGATGGAGAACCTGCTGGCCGTCTACGAGACGGTCAAGGCCCGAGTCGGCTGGACCGACTGACATGGACCGCGTCGTCATCACCGGCGTCGGACCGCTGGCCAGCATCGGGATCGGGGCGGACGCCTTCGGCGCGGCCCTGCGGGCCGGCCGCCACGCCATCGCGCCGATCGAGAGCTTCGACCCGGCCGGCTTCCCCCACCACATGGCCGGGGAGATGCGCGGATTCGAGCCCGAGGACTGGGTCCGGAACATCTCCCCGGCCCAATGGGGCCCGGCGAGCGTCTTCGCCGCGGCCGCGGCCCGGCTCGCCGTCGACGACGCGGGGATCGACCCGGCGCTGCTGCGCGCCGCCCGGGCCGGCTCGGTGATCGGCACCACCAGCGCGGAGTCGCAGGTGATCGAGCGGCAGATGCGGCTGTGGACCGAGGAGGGTCCGCAGTCGCTCTCCCGGGCCAGGCTGGAGCTGACCCCGTCCTACCGGATGGCGGTCGCCGTCAACCGGGAGCTCGGACTGACCGGGGAGGCGGTGACCCTGGCCACCGCCTGCTCGGCCAGCAACTACGCGATCGGATACGCCTACGACCTGATCCGTTCGGGCGAGGCTGAGTACATGGTGGCCGGCGGAGCGGACGCCATGTGCCGGTTCGCCGTCGCCGGCTTCTACCGGCTCGGCGCGCTGACCAAGGACACCTGCTCGCCGTTCGACGCGGGTCGCTCCGGCATCCTGATCGGCGAGGGCGGGGCCGCGTTGTTCCTGGAATCCCTTGACAGTGCACGCAATCGCGGCGCCCGGGTTTACGCCGAGGTGCTTGGCTACGGCCTGAACTGCGACGCGACGCACATGGTCTCGCCCGACTCCGGGTCGATCGCCGACTGCATGCGCCGCGCGCACCGAAACGCCGGGATCAAGGCGGCCGAGGTCGACTACATCTCGGCGCACGGTACCGGGACCCCGTCCAACGACACGATGGAGGGGCGGGCGATCCGGGACGTGTTCGGCGACTTTCCGCCGCCGATCAGCTCGATCAAGTCGATGCTGGGGCACACGATGGGCGCCGCGAGCTGCTTCGGGGCGATCGCCTCGGTGCTGGGTATCGCAGGGGGCTTCCTGCCCCCGACGATCAACCACAGCGAGCTGGACCCCGAACTGGCCGGCTTCGACGTCGTGCCCAACCAGGCCCGCGCGGCGGACCTGCGGATCGTGCAGAACAACGGTTTCGCCTTCGGCGGCAACAACGCCATCACCATCTTCGGGAGGCCGGAATGAGTACCGTGGCGAGTACTGGGACGATTTCTTCGACGACTACCGCGGTCAAGGCCCGGCCGGCCGCGCTCGCGGTCAGCGGCTGGGGCGTCGTCTCGCCGATCGGCGTGGGCGCGGGGCAGTTCTCCCCCGCCTGGCGCCAGCGTGACAGCGGCCTGCGAGACGTCGGCGACATGTACGACACGCCGCTGCCAGTGGACCGGGCCTGCGCGCTCACGGACTTCAACGTGCGCGACCACCTGGGCCGCAAGGGCACCAGCAACTTCAACCGGACCACCTCGCTGACGGTGGTGGCCTGCGGGCTCGCGCTCCAGGACACCGGACTTGAGGTCGACGACGCCAACCGGGGCGAGATCGGGATCGCGATCGGCAGCAGCGGAGGCGTGCAGGCCCTGTGCGACTTCATCACCGAGACGATCGTCAACGACCCGCCGTACCTGGTCAGCCCGGTGCTGTTTCCCTACGCGGTGATGAACGGCGCGGCGAGTGCCGCGGCGATCTGGCACCAGCTCAAGGGAGTCAACGCGACAGTCTCCGACGGCCAGGCGTCCTTCCTCGCCGTGCTCAAGTACGCCCGCAACCAGATCCGCAACAACTATGTGGAGGCGATGGTCGCCGGCGCGGTCGAGGAGTTCACCCCGCACCGCGCCTGGGCGGCCGAGCATTTGCGCGGCGGCCAGGGTTCGCGGGTGCCGCTGGGTGAGGGCGCCGCGGCGTTCGTCCTCGAATCCGCACAGGAGGTGCGCGCGTCCGGGCGACGTCCGGACGCCGAGGTCCTGGCGGTCGAGACCGGGCTCTACGGTCCGCCCGGAGTCGGCCCCGACCCGGGCGCCGGCCTGGCCGAGTGCATCAACCGGGCCCTGGCTGCGGCCGGGGTCGACAAGTCCGAGGTACGGATGGTCGCCGCTTCGCTGGCCGGCTCCGCCAAACGGGACGACGTCGAGCGGCGCGGTATCGGCGCGGCGCTGGGCGACTGGGTCCTGGAGGACATGTCCCCGGCCGGCGCGAGGCCGATGCTGCTGCCGGT
>Ga0302314_10015850_pt1 | contig 12783 bp, 8 predicted proteins | sample III_Palsa_N2_3_FD_200533 | JGI IMG/M metagenome (GOLD analysis project Ga0302314, IMG submission 200533) | Peat permafrost microbial communities from Stordalen Mire near Abisko, Sweden - III_Palsa_N2_3 | ecosystem: Environmental > Terrestrial > Soil > Palsa > Peat permafrost | place: Sweden...
ACGCATGATGCGGGGGGTGAGGACGGCGTTTTCGACGTTGACGTAGATGGCGTAGAAGAGGAAGACTCCGGCCATTTTGGTCCAGGAGTCGAGGGCCGCGACTCCGCCGACGAGGAGTATGGTGATGACGCCGCCGGCGACGGGGATGATGTTGAAGAGGCCCATGAGGAAGCCGAGGAGGAGGAAATAACGGACGTGGAGAAGGCCGAAGACGATGGTGCTGGAGATGCCGAGGATGAGCATCAGGAGGCCCTGGCCGAAGAGCCACTTGCTGATTTTTTGTTCGGCGCGGCGGAGAGTGAGGTCGAGGCGCTGGCGCTGGGAGACCGGCAGGAGCGAGAGGAAGAAGCGGTAGGCGTATTCGCCTTCGAGCATGAAGTAGATGCAGAGGAAGGCGGCGGTGAGGATGTCGAAGAGATGCGAGAGCCAGAGGGGCAGGGAGGTGAAGAGATAGCTGGCAGTGGCGGTGAAGGCTCCTTCGGCACGCTGGGCGACGGTGTCGATGCCGAACTTGTCGGCCATGGGGAGCTTCTTGATGCGGGCGACGACCTCGGGGATGCGCTGGGGAAGGTCGGTGGAGAACTGGCGGAGATCGCGCAGGACAGGGGGCAGGCCGGTGGTGAAGAAGATTCCGAGAACAACGGTGACGGAGAGGATGAGAAGGATGATGGCGACGACGCGTGAGGGATGGTAGCCGCGGATCTTCCAGGTGGTGATGCGGATGACGAGGGGCATGAGAACGACGGCGAAGAGAGCGCTGACGTAGAGGATCAGCAGCTCTTTGCGGAGGTCCCAGGCGAGGGCGAGCAGAAGCAGGACGACGATGCAGAAGAGAATGTGGCCGCGGACAGAGGTGCGCGTCCGGCGTTCGTCCGGGGTGAGGCCGATAGATGGGGTGGACAGCTTGCTCTCCTGCGGGGTTCTGAGTGTGAGATGCAGATAGTGTGCGCCTGGCAGCTCAGATGCGGGAGTGCGGAGTGTGGTTCAGGGATCGGGATGGATATTTCTGCCAGAGGGGGATCGGGCAGAGAGGGGTTGGCGGTGCTTCGGGTAAACCGCAGGTCCTTCGACTGCGGTACTCACGATGGTGCTGTGAGTACCTTCGCTCAGGATGACATTTTTTTTGTTGATCCATTTCTGATCGCAGAACTTCAATCCATATCTGATCTGCAGATCTATAGATATGGCGATGGGCCCGGGGGGAAGACGGTTGCGAGGAGGACTTCGACGGTCTGTTCGGGGCTGAGGTCGGTGGTGTCGATGGTGAGGCCGGCGAGGCGGCGGTAGAGAGGATGGCGGCGGCCGAAACGGAGCTGGGCGGCGGCGGGGTCTTCGAGGACGGGGCGGGCGATGTCCTGCAACATACAGCGGTCGAAGAGGACGGGGAAGGGCGCGTCGAGGAAGACGGTGAAGGTGCCGGGGGTCTGTTCGAGGAGGAGGCGGTTGGTGAGGTCTTCGGGGGTTCCGCCGCCGAGGGCGAGGACGGTGCTGGAACGGCCTAAGGCGGAGACGAGGGCGGTGGATTCGAGGCGGCGGAAGCGGGGTTCGCCGTGGCGGGCGAAGAGCTCGGGGATGGTGGCGCCGGTGCGGGCTTCGAGGTGGGCGTCGAGGTCGAGGAAGTTCCAGTTGAGGCGGGCGGCGAGGATGCGGCCGATGGTGGACTTGCCGGCTCCCATGAAGCCGGTGAGGACGAGGCGGAGGAGAGGAGCGGGGACGGCGGTGGTGGGGGTGAGCGTGGGGGTGGTCGCGGTGGTGGATGGGGTGGACGTCATAGCCTCTCCTGATTTTATTGCTTCGGCTGGGTGGCACCGATTTTTCTTTGGAACGTAAAAAAGCCGCGACCCTGAAGGGCGCGGCTCGGAAGGTTTCGAAGACTCTGAAGGGTTAGGTGTTTTCAGAGTGACATGCGAGGACTCCGCCGGCCGCTGGGTAGCGCCAATAGCAGAGGGTAAAAAACACGGACTGGAAACGGCTCGTCATGCTGGATAAGAATTTATACCTGGTTGGGAGGGATTGCAAGGGGAATGAATGTCGGGTGGTGGGTCGGTTTGAATTTCTATGAACAGTCGAGAGGAAAGAAAGAGTTGCGGCCACTAAATCTACGGGGCGGTTGGGTGTGATTTGGGGAAGGTTTGAGTGGATCTGTTGTTGTGGGCGGAGTCTCGTGGTGGGGGAATTTTGCCGGCTCGTGATATGCGCGATTGTGTGGGCGATGTTGGTATGTTATATTTCACGCAAATTCACATTAATAATTTGTTGGCCAACGCTCGCACTTTCATTTCGCTCCTGAGGATGTGAGCCAATGGACCACCGATGCCAGGTAGTCGCACCACCACTGCAGTTCTGGAGGAGCGGGTTTGCATGGAGGATTTCGTGTCACTTCGGTTTTTGCTTGTAACCACCGCGTTGGTTTCCCTGAGTGCAGCAACGGCATCGTGTCAGCAGACAGACGCCGCACCCGCGAGTACGCCCATTGTGCAGCCAGGTGCGCCGGGGCACAGCAACAAGATGCTTACGCCCGAGACGGCTGCCGGGCAGCGACGGGCGCCCACTGAGGCCGATGTGAAGTTTATGCAGGGCATGATTATGCATCACGGCCAGGCAGTGCAGATGACGGCGTTGCTGAAGACTCGGAGTCACGACAAGCAGGTTCAGGAGCTGGGCGAGCGCATCAACATCTCGCAGACCGATGAGATGAGGTACATGAAGCAGTGGCTGACGGATCGCGGCGAGCCGCTCTCTGAGCCAATGGACATGCCAGGGATGGATATGAGTTCCATGCCGATGATGCCTGGGATGTTAACCCAGAAGCAAATGGAGGCGCTGGCCAAAGCGGATGGGCCGGAGTTCGACCATCTGTTTCTGACCGGAATGATTCAGCATCACACCGGGGCTCTGACGATGGTGAAGGATCTTTACGCGACGCCAGGGGCTGGCCAGGACCCATATTTGTTCGACTTTACGACGGATGTAGACAACACGCAGCAGGCAGAGATCGACATTATGCGGGGCTTATTAAATAAGGAGAAACAATGATTGCCAGACTTACTTCACCGTCGTCGCGCAGTGCTGTCACACTCGCATTCGCGCTGTCCATGTGTTTCCCTGCTCTCTGCGCGGCGCAGGGCGGCCCTTCCGCCGCCGCGGCTACTCCGCCTGCGCCGCCGCCTTCGCCGGTGTACGTCAATCCGCGTTCGGGGCCTGACGATCCGCGTATAGGGCTCAAGGGCGGACTGTATGATGCCGGTGAAGCGGCGTCCGGCCTGGAGCGGGTTGTCTCTCTGCCGAAGCCTCCTGGCTTTGCCCCCGATCTTGCCTCGATCGCTGCGGTTGACGCTGCTCCTGCGCCTCCTCCTGTGGACCCCAATGCACCTCGGGCGCGGGGTGGTCCGCAGGGGCCTCGCGCTGATTATGGCGGCACGAACTCCGACCTGGCCTTCGGGGGCAAGTATCTTTTTTCGGGGAACTACAACGGGATTAATTTTTACGACATCTCCGACCCGGCGAAGATTAAGCTGGTGACTTCGCTGGTCTGCCCTGGCGGTCAGGGAGATGTTTCGGTGTATGGCCATCTTCTGTTTATGTCGGTCGAAGCGGCTAATGGACGGCTGGACTGCGGTACCCAGGGATTTGCGATACCCGCGGGTTATGTTCCGCCTGCGCCGCCGCCTGCGGAGCCTGGAGCTCCAGCCGGGGCGGCACGGCGTCCACCACCGCCGCCTCCAAGCCCGGACCGGGTTAAGGGCGTTCGCATCTTCGACATCACCGACATTGCGAATCCGAAGCAGATCGCGGATGTGCAGACGTGCCGCGGCTCGCACACGCATACGCTCGTGATCGACCCTAAAGACAAGGACAATGTTTATATCTATGTCTCCGGGTCGGCGGGCGTTCGTCCGTCGGAAGAGCTGGCGGGATGCTCGGGCGCTGATCCTACGGTCGATCCCGATACCGCACTGTTTACCATCGTCGTCATCAAGGTGCCGCTGGCGCATCCGGAGCTGGCGAAGATCGTCAACAGCCCGCGCATCTTTACCGATCCGGTGACCGGGAATATGAACGGTCTCTGGAAGGGCGGCAACCATGGGGAAGGCACGCAGACCACCTCGATGACGAGAGGGTGCCACGACATCACGGTGTATTCGGCTATCGGGCTGGCTGCCGGGGCGTGTTCGGGGAATGGAATTCTGCTGGATATCTCCGATCCTGTGAACCCGAAGCGCATCGATGCGGTGAGCGATCCGAACTATGCGTTCTGGCACTCGGCCAACTTCAACAACGCAGGCACGACGGTGTTGTTCACGGATGAGTGGGGCGGGGGTGGACAACCACGTTGCCGTGCGACCGATCCGATGAACTGGGGCGCGGACGCCATCTTCAAGCTGAAGGGCGGCAAGCTGACGCTGGCCTCGTACTACAAGATGCCGGCTCCGCAGACGGAACTGGAGAACTGCGTTGCGCATAACGGATCGATGATCCCGGTTCCGGGGCGCGATATCGAGGTGCAGTCGTGGTATCAGGGCGGCGTTTCGATTGTGGACTATACCGATGCGTCGCATCCGGTCGAGATCGGCTACTTCGATCGTGGGCCGGTGGATGGCACCAGGCACGCGATGGGCGGGCAGTGGTCGACCTATTGGTATAACGGCTACATCTACGGTTCGGAGATTGCGCGCGGCATCGACGTGTTCAAACTGGTGCCGAGCAAGTATCTTACGCAGAACGAGATTGATGCTGCCAACGAGGTGCATTTTGGCGAGCTCAATGTTCAGAACCAGCCGAAGGTGACGTGGCCGTCGAGCTTCGTGGTTGCCAAAGCTTATATCGATCAGCTGGCTCGCAGCAACGCTCTCGCGCCTGGACAGGTGAGTGCGCTGAACGCGGCAATCGCTAAAGCAGAGGCGACGCACTCGAAGCCGAAAGAGCTGAAGGCCATGGCGGCGAAGCTCGATAAGGACGCGAATACGGCGAAGGTCTCGGCGGATGCGGATCGGATGCATGCGCTGGCGGAAATACTGAAACAGGGCGGTACGGACGCAAAGACGGGACTGTAGACAACTCACCAGTTGTATTTTCCATAGAGCCAGAGCCTGTCACTAACGGGCTCTGGCTTTGTGCTGAAGCTGAAGGCTTAACACGGATTGGCACGGATGAGACGGATTTAAGAACAGGCAACGGCAGGAGCGACGGCGAATTACAGTGCCTGCGAATCTTGTCTGTAAATATGTCGGCGAACTTCAGGTTCGAAGATGTTTCCTCAGCGGCTGAAAAGAAGTACGCTTCGAAAGGCCTGCAGAGATGGGCAGGCTTTCGAAGCGCGGTTTTTCTTCTTTGGTTTTCTTCTTTAGCGTGGGTCTTCTTCGGTTTGTCCCTGCTTCAGTTTGCTTTGGATGTTGCTCCAGACGGCGTCGCTTGGCTCTGCGGGGGCGAAGAGGCTTTTGGCGTGCTCGGCGATGGTTTCGAGATCGCGGACGAGCGCGGCGCAGTCGGGATTGTTTTTGAGGAAGGTCTGGAGGCGTGGGTCGGTGCTGACGTGGCCGTCACCGCTGGCAAAGAAGTCAGGCAGATAATTCTCAAAGTCCGCAGGAGTCATCGTGTCGAAGTCAGGAAATTCGGGGTTCGTCATACCGCCTCCTTGAGGCTGCTGCCTTGCTGGACGATCGGCGGTATGGGCTGACGGAGGAGTTCACGCAGCTTGAGACGCGCTTTGTGGAGCTGGGATTTGCTGTTGCCGGTCGAGCATTCGAGCATGGTGGCTATTTCATTATGCTCGAAGCCTTCGACATCGTGGAGGACGAAGACCATGCGGTAGCCAGGAGGTAACGAGGCGACGGCGCGCTCGAGAGCGACACGGTCGACCGAGCCGGTGAGATTGAGGTCGCGGCTGCCGAAGTCGCGTTTTGGCGCGTCCTCTTCAGAGGGGTTGATCGTCTCTTCGAGCGAGACGAGGTTGAGACCTTTTTTGCGCAGGTGCATGAGCACGAGGTTGACGGTGAGGCGATGGAGCCAGGTGGAGAAGGCGGACTCGCCGCGGAAGCTGCCGATCTTGCGGAAGAGGTGGAGGAAGGCCTCCTGGGTCATGTCTTCGGCTTCGGAGACATTGCCCAGCATGCGAAGGCAAAGAGTGTAGACGCGGCGTTTGTGGAGCGCGTAGAGCTTTGAAAATGCCTCTGCGTCTCCGTTTTTAGCGGCTTCAATGGCTTCGGCTTCGCCGACGATAGGTGGATTTCTTTTAAACAGGCCAGGTGCTGGCTTCGTATCTGTCATCTGTAGGCCTTGGACGTCCATAGCTAGACTCCGGGTTGTTTTACTTTCACCGCTAAGTTTTCGCCTGCATTCAGCCTACCGCAAACGGACCTGTGTTTGTTTTCTTCCCTCGGTTAGATAGCAGACGGGAGTTAAGGGTTGGTTTTTGCGGGAAAAAACGAAGTGGCTACAAGTTCTGTGGAAACAATATCTTGCCGAAAGATGAGATCTGCCAGGGAAAGGAAGGCTTAACACGGGATTGGCACAGATGAGACGGATTAAGAACAGGCAAAAGCAGGAGCGACGACGAAGTACAGAGAGACTTCTTCGTTCGGCTACGCTCTGGGCTGGATGACGGCGCGACAGGAACAATCGCAGAAAACTCAACGGTCGTTCCGGACAGGTTCTGTGGGCTCAGGAGCCAATGAATCGGGCGTAGAGGGAGCGGGCGAGGGCGATGTCGGTGGTGCCCTGGATGAGGGCGCGGCCGTCGGGGAAGAGGGTGAGGGTGTGGGGCGGACGGTCGAAGCGGAGGAGGAGAGCGTTGAAGCGGACGGCACCGTGAGGGGCGAGGCGGTCGCGCATGGCGGCGAAGTCGACGGGGCGGTGGTGCTCGTGGATCTGGACGGAGTTGCGACCGCAGAGGGTGATGTGAGGGCGGCCTTCGCCGGCGAGGTGCGAGAAGACGCGATGGGCGCAGACGGGGCAGTCGGGGTTGGGGGCGCCGGTTTTGATCTCGCTGCGCTCGTTTGACCAGAGATCGAAGGAGAGGAGCGTGCGGCGCATGAGGTGGGGCTGGTTGGTGAGGAGCTTGAGGGCTTCGGTGACCTGGATGGAGGCGGCGAGGTTGACGGCGGTGGAGAGGATGCCGGCGGTGTCGCAGGTTTCGACGGGGCCGGTGGGGGGCTTGGGGAAGATGCAGGCGAGGCAGGCGGTGGGTTGCCAGAGAGAAGAAGCAATCGGGGATTTTTCGACAGATTCATCGACTTCGCGGCTTGCAAAAAGATGCGAGTTGCTTCGCTCGGTTTGTTCAGGATGATGATTCTTTTCTGGCTTGGGGAGGGATGTTTCCTGGGCGGCCGCATCCTGCATCGGGGTGGGCAGGATGTTCATGGTGGCGGCGTAGGCACCGATGGCGGCGGCGTAGATCCAGGGTTTTGATTGCTGGACGGCGTAGTCGTTGATGAGGTAGCGGGTCTCGAAGTTGTCGGTGGCGTCGAGGATGAGGTGGGCGGGGGCGAGGAGCTCGTGGATGTTGGCGGGGACGAGGTCGGCGATGTGAGGGCGGACGGTGGCGGCGGAGTTGAAGAGGGCGATTTTGCGGCGGGCGGCTTCGGCCTTGGGGAGGGATTCGCGGGCGTCGGCTTCGTCGAAGAGGATCTGGCGCTGGAGGTTGGACGGCTCGACGAAATCGCGGTCGATGAGGGTGAGGGTGCCGACGCCGGCGCGGGCGAGGAGGGCGGCGGCGGCGGCTCCGGTGGCTCCGACGCCGACGATGGCGACGTGGGCGGAGGCGAGGAGAGACTGGCCGGTGGCTCCGATGCCTGGGAAGAGGATCTGGCGGGAGTAGCGCTCCTGATCGGGCGCGGGGATGTCGGTCGTGGTGCTGGTCGGTGGGATGTCGGCGGGGATGGCTGAATGCTGAGGCATGATGGAGAGACTGCGCGCGTCCTAAAGACGGTGCTCTTTCGTAGTATAGAGAATGGATCGCCGGTTGTTCGGGCTGACCGGCACAGGAAGCATTTTTGGCATCGAATACAGGAAAGAGCCTGCTGGTTGCGCAGGTTTTCCGAACGCCGGAGTTGTATCGTGCGCGCTCGACTGTTGCCGGCGTGGTTTGGATCAGAACAGGGAATGATGGGTGGTTTTTTGGGTCAGGTGCAACGAGATCGCGCACGAACTCCATGGACAAGGGCGAGGCTCGGGCTCGTCTGCGGGCTTGTCTGTGGAGTTGTCGTTGCGGTTGCACTCGCGGGGAGGGCGGGAGCGCAGGATGTGACGACGGCTCCGGTGAGTGCGCCGGGTCAGGCGCAGGGAGATACGCCGGTGACGGCTCCCGCGGCTGGGGCGGATCAGCCGGCGCCGGTTGGCAGCGAAGTGACGGGGGATGTGACGGCAGCGCAGGTTGGACCGGGACTGACGACTTCGGTGTGGGCGTGGAAGGGGTTGCGGGTTGAGGGGATCGAGTTTGAGGGCGTGACCTTCGATAAGACGGACATGCTGCCTGCAGAGTTGGCGCAGAAGGTGGGAGAGCCGCTCGATCCGCAGAAGGTGCGGGAGAGTACGCGGCGGCTGTTTGCGAGTGGGCGCTATCGGGACATTGTGGTTCGCGGGGTGAGGCAGGGCAATGGGGTGACGCTGATCTTTGCGGGGATGCCGCGGTACTACGTGGGGCGGGTGACGATCGCTGGGGTGAAGAACGATCGGCTGACGTCGGCGCTGGAGGTGGCGACGAAGCTGTCGCCAGGGAAGGCGTTTACAGAGTCGCAGATTGCGGCGGGAACGGACGGGGTGAGGCAGGTACTGGAACAGAATGGCTACTACGAGTCGAAGATCTCGGCGAAGACGACGACCGATGTTGCCGGAGATCAGGTGAATGCAACGTATACCGTCGACGTGGGGCCGCAGGCGCGAGTGGGGCAGGTGCTGGTGGAGGGAACGAATTCAGGGTTTACCACGGAGGAGTTTCGTAAGAAGAGCAAGCTGAAGGAAAAAAGCAAGGTGGGCCGGGAGACGATCAGCAACGCTCTGGACAGACTGCGGAAACAGTACCAGAAGAACAACCATCTGGAAGCCACGGTGACGCTGCAGAAGCAGACGTATGTGCCGGCTCGGAAGCAGATTGACTATGACTTCCATGTGAGCGAAGGGCCGGAGGTGAAGGTCGACGTCGAAGGCGCAAAGATCTCGAAGAGCAAGCTGCATCTGCTGGTGCCGATCTTCGAGGAAGGGACGATCGATAACGATCTGCTGAATGAAGGGGTGCATAATCTGCGGGACTTTCAGCAGCAGCAGGGGTACTTCGATGCGAAGGTTTCGGTGAAGCTGGTGGGGGAGAAGACGGCCAGTGAGAGCGTGGTGTTTACGGTGGACCGCGGCAAAAAATATAAGGTCGCGGGGGTGGATCTGAAGGGCAACAAATATTTTACGAACGACCTGCTGACGGAGAGGATGCGGGTGCAGAAGGCGAATGCGTATATGCGCAGCGGGCGGTATAGTCCGGCGCTGGTGTCGGGCGATGTGAGCTCGATTCAGGCACTGTATCGGGCGAATGGGTTCGATCAGGCGACGGTGACGACGGATGTGAAGGATCTGGGCAACGCGCCGAACGGCAAGCCGCTGAAGGTGGGCGAGATTGTGGTGACGTACACGATCGTCGAGGGGCCGCAGCAGAAGTTCGGCAGGGTGGATGTGGCGGGTGTGGCTGCGAGCCGGTTGAAAGATGTTCAGGGATTGATGAATACGCAGACAGGACAGCCGTTTTCGCTGGCGACGCTTTCGGGCGACCGGGATACGGTGCTGCAGTATTACCTGAGCCACGGGTTCGAACAGGTGAAGGTGGAGATCAAACAGACGAAAGAGACGGCGGACGCGGAGAAGACCGATGTGTCGCTGAATGTGACGGAAGGGCAACAGGTCTTCATCGACCGGGTGCTGCTGTCGGGCGTGGAGAAGACGAAGCCGAAGATGGTGACGGAACAGATCAAGGTGCATGCGGGCGATCCGCTGGACCAGACGGCGCTGCTGGAGACGCAGCGGAATTTGTACAACATCGCGCTGTTCAACGAGGTGGTGACGGCGGTGCAGAATCCGTTGGGCGATGCGCCGCAGAAGAATGTGCTCGTACAGGTTACAGAAGCAAAACGATGGAACATGACGTACGGGTTTGGGTTCGAGGCGCAGACGGGAACGCCGCAGTCGGGCACGATCTCGGAGGCGTCGTGCATACTACTGGGGCTTAACCCGTGCAACCAGCTTACGCAGGAGGGAAAGGTGGGGGTGAGTCCGCGGGTTTCGCTGGATGTGTCGAGGATCAATCTGCGGGGTACGGACGATTCGCTGACGCTGCATACGACCTATGGGCTGCTGGAGCAGGTGGCGATTCTTACGCTGTTGAATCCGCATCTTCGAGACAGCAAAAACTTTTCGGCTGCGATCTCCGGCGGTTACTCGAATGTGCAGGACATTACGACGTTTACGTCATCGACGTTGCAGGGTGACTTTCGAATCACGGAGAAGTTCAGAAAGAGAGATACGTTTATTTACGACTTTCAATACCGCAGAGTGAAGGTCAATGATTTGCAGGTGTCGGCGGATTTGATTCCACAGCAGTCGCAGCCGGTGCGCGTGGGGGGGCCGGGGATAACGTGGTTCAGGGATACGCGGTTGCCGAGTCCGCTGAACGCGGCGAAGGGATCGTATACGACGGTGCAGGGTTTTTATGCTTCGTCGAAGTTTGGATCGCAGACGGACTTCTGGAAGCTGGATGGGACGAACTCAACGTACTACCAGTTTGGGAAGCAGAAGTATGTGTTTGCGCGGAATACGCGGATTGCGTATGAGAGAGCGTCGGGTGCGAATCCGAACGTCGGGAGTGCGGCCTGCGCGGGCATTTTTTTGACGACCAATCCAAGCTGCAATCCGATTCCTTTGCCGGAGCGGCTGTATGCCGGTGGCGCGTCGTCGCATCGCGGGTTTCCGATCAATGGAGCGGGGCCGAGGGACCTGCAGACGGGGTATCCCGTAGGTGGCTCGGCTGCGTTTGTGAATTCGCTGGAGCTGCGCCTGCCGCCGCCGACGCTGCCGGTGGTAGGCAGCAGTGTGAGCTTTGTTGTGTTCCATGACATGGGTAATGTGTTTCAGAATGCGAACCAGGTGTTTCCGAGTTTTCTGCGATTCAATCAGCCGAATAAAAGTACGTGCAATAACGTGTCGAACGCTATCGGCACATGCGACTTCAATTATTTTTCTCATGCGGTGGGACTTGGTGCGCGGTATGGCACGCCGGTCGGGCCGATTCGCGTGGACTTCAGCTATAACCTGAATCCACCGATTTATCCGGTGATTTATGACTTCTATAACAATCCGCCGCATGTAGGGCAGGCTGCGCACTTCAACTTCTTTTTCAGTATTGGACAGAGCTTCTAAATGGGTCTGATGAAACACAATGCGATGCGATGGTGGATGCTGGCCGCGACTGCGTTTGCGGGGATGCCGGCGATGGCGCACGCATGGGTGCGGACAGGACAGAGTACGGGTACGGTTGCGGCGGGACAGGCGGGGGCAGGGCAGGGCGAGGTGCTGGACAGAGTGGTCGCGGTGGTGAATGGGGACATGATCCTCGAGAGCGACGTGGATGAGGAGCGGCGGTTTCAGGAGATTCAGCCGTATCGCATGGTGACCGGCTTCACGCGGGAGAGGGCGATCCAGCGGTTGATCGATCGTGCGCTGATTCTGCAGCAGGCTGCGCTGGAGCCGGAGGAAGCGGTTACCGATACGGAGCTGGATACGCAGTTGGCGACTCTGCGGAAGGATATTCCGGCGTGCAAACAGTACCACTGCGAGACCGATGCGGGGTGGCAGAAGTATGTCAGCGATAACGGATTTACGGTGGAGGAGTTCAGAGACCAGTGGCGGAAGCGGATGGAGCTGCTGCGGTTTATCGAGGTGCGCTTTCGGAATGGGGTTAAGATTTCGGACGACCAGATCAGGTCGTACTACGAGACGGTGATGCTGCCGGAGTATGCGAAGCGGAGTGTGACACCGCCGAAGCTGGAGACGATTTCGAACAGGATTGAAGAGGTGTTGCTGCAGCAGGAGGTGGGGGCTCTGCTGGAAGACTGGCTGAAGTCTCTGCGGGCGCAGGGAAGCGTGCGGGTGCTGACGCCGGGAGAGGTGTCGCCGTGAGCGATCTGGAGAAAAAGCTCGTAGAGGAGAAGGAGCGGCTGGAGACAAAGCTTTCGGCTGAGGTCGCGAAGGTGAAGCGCTCGCTGGCTACGCGGATGGGCCGCGCGGTGGCGTGGACGGTGCTTGGGTTTGTGGTTCTGCTGGTGGTGATGTGTGTGACGTTTGCGTGGTACTCGACGACAGCGGACTTCGACCGACGCGTGGGCGGCGAGGTGGTGAAGGTGCTGGAGGATGCGACCGGCGGCAGAGTGGAGCTGGCGGGGATTCGCTTTAGCCTGTGGCATCTGGCGATCGAGGCCGATGGACTGGTGATTCATGGGCTCGAAGGGCCGGGTGAGGCACCGTATCTTTCGGCGCAGAAGATTCAGTTACGGGTGAAGCTTTTTAATTTCTTCTCGCATGTGGTGGGGACAGGTGTGGCTTCGCATGTGAGTCTGAGTTATCTCCGAGTGGATCGGCCGCAGGTGCATCTGATCATCGATAAAGATGGGAAGACGAACCAACCGGTGCCGAAGCATCCGAGCACAGGCACGACGCCGGTGAGCGATACGCTGCTGGACCTGAAGGCGAAGGAGGTGCTGCTGGTTAACGGAGTGGTGCTGCTGAATAACCGGGCGATTCCGTTTGATC